>Ga0070761_10000231_pt1 | contig 37313 bp, 34 predicted proteins | sample HubBroMetageREF1_FD_66724 | JGI IMG/M metagenome (GOLD analysis project Ga0070761, IMG submission 66724) | Reference soil microbial communities from the Hubbard Brook experimental Forest, New Hampshire, USA - Hubbard Brook CCASE Soil... | ecosystem: Environmental > Terrestrial > Soil >... | reverse complement strand
GGCAGATACGGCGGCAGCGGGCTGGTAATCCCGAATTTGCGCGCCAGCTCGATCACATTCTGCACGCCGACGTGGTCCAGCAAACGTACCGCCGGCACGTTGCGCGAATCCGCCAGCGCGCGCCGCAGCGTGATCCGTCCTTCGAATTTTTCGTCGTAATTCTTCGGAGAATAATTTTGCCCCCCGCTGCGGAAAGTCACCGGCTCGTCCACCACCGTGTCGAACGGGTTCATGCCCATTTGCAGCGCGTCGGCATACACATACACCTTGAACGAGCTGCCCGTCTGCCGCACGGCTTGCGTCGCGCGATTAAATTTCGATTCCTCGAAATTGTAGCCGCCCACCATCGCCTTAATCTCACCGGTAGCGTTGTCAATTGCGAGCAATGCGGCCTGCGCCGCAGGCACTTGTTCCAGCTGCGCGCGCACCGTAAGTCCCGAAACGTCTTTCACCGAAACACAAACCAGATCGCCCACCTTCATCAATTGCTTTGGCGATTTGCTGCCAGTCCACGCGAAATCCGCGGGTGTGAGCATCGCGTGGTACGTCCCGATCTTCAGCGTCGCAAACGTGGGCTCGACGGCCGTCACCAGACCGTTGACGTAATCGCCCTTGCGCGGAGTATTCCGCCAATCCTCGTCTTGATATTTATCCAGCGGCCCCAGATTTTGCTCCAGGATGTTCGGCAGCTTGTCGCGCCAGCCGTGCCGCCGGTCGTAAGCATGCAAGCCATCGCGCACCGCCTGGTCCGCCGCTTTCTGCATCGCCACATTCAACGACGTGTACACGCGCAAGCCCTGCTCGTGTACCGCTGCGGTGCCGTAGGTGTGCTCCAGATACTGGCGAACTTCTTCCACGAAATAGGGCGCCAGATCATTGCGCAGCGATTCCAGATGCAGGCCCAGCGGTTCCTTGATCGCGGCGTCGGCTTGCGCCGGAGTGATTTTGCGGTCGTGCGCCATCAACTCGAGCACCAGATTGCGCCGCGCCAGCGCGCGGTCCGGATGGTTGATCGGCGCATAAATCGGCCCGCGAATGATTGCCGCCAGCGTCGCCGCTTCCGACAGCGTCAACTGCCCCACCGGCTTGCTGAAATAATATTCCGACGCCGCTTCGAACCCGTAATTCCCCGAACCCAGATAGATCTGATTGCAGTACATCGTGAAAATCTGTTCTTTCGTGTAGTGCCGTTCGATCTGGATCGCCAGAATCGTTTCCTCAATTTTCCGCCGCGCGCTGCGATCCGAACGGTTCAAAAAAAGTCCGCCCGCCAGCTGCATCGTCAGCGTGCTCGCGCCCTCCGCCAGCCGGCGTTTCGCGATATCGTGCCACGCGGCCTGCAACACGCGCGGAATATCCACGCCCCAGTGCTCTTCGAAGTGCTGGTCTTCGGTCGTGAGGATCGCATCCTTCAAAACTTTCGGAATCTGCCCATAGGTCAGCAGAATACGCCGCTGCAGCGCGAACGTGCCGATGGATTGCCCGTCGTCCGCGTACAGCTCGGTCACCACATTAGGCCGGTAATCCTGCAGCGCGTGAATTTCCGGCAAATCGCTCGAGTAAACGAACAGCAACCCCACCGCCGCCCCAAACCCGATCGCGCACACCACCAGAAATGTGAACGCCAGCCGGCCAAAAACCGTGTCGCCGGTAATCTTCATCGTAGCGCGGTAAAATCGTTCCATCGCCTTGCCATTCTATCGCATAGTCAGCGGCCTGGCCGGAGCCTACGTTGCATCATGTTCCCAATTTGCCGTTGCCAGCCACATTCCCACAAAGTAAATTGGTGCCGCCACAATCAGCAACGAGGCCCCATGGAAGCCAGTCCAGTTCTCTTCCGCGATCTAACCTACATCTTCCTAGCCGCGGTCCTCGGCGGCCTAGTCGCCTGGCGCCTGAAACTCCCCCTCATCCTCGGCTTCGTCCTGGGCGGCATCGTAATCAGCCCCTTCACTCCCGGAGTCCAAATCTCCGACCTCCACGCCTTCGAAGTTTTCGCCGAAGTCGGCGTAGTCCTTCTGATGTTCTCGATCGGCGTGGAATTTTCCATCCCCGACTTGATGCGCGTGAAATGGATCGCGCTCGGCGGCGGTGCGCTCGGCATTCTGCTTTCGATGGCCTTCGCTCTCGGCGCCGCGTGGCTCGTCGGGTGGTCCATGATCCAAGGCTTCGTCGTCGGCGCCACCATCTCCGTTGCCAGCACCATGGTCCTCGCGCGGCTGCTCGCCGACCGCAACGCCATGGGCACTACCTACGGCCGCGTCATGATCGGCATCACCCTGGTCGAAGACGTCGCTGTCGTCTTCATGACCATCATCATCCCCATCTTCAGCGGCCCCGCCGAAGGCCGCTTCGCCAAAGCCGCCTGGACTCTCGGCAAAGCCACACTCTTGCTCATCCCGCTCGCAATTCTTGCCATGACATTCGTTCCCCGCCTTTTCCGCCTCGTCGCGCGCACCAAAGATCCCGAACTTTTCCTGCTCGTCGCCATCGCCATCTGCCTGGTTTCCGCCGCCACCGCGCAAGCCGCCGGCTTCTCCGTCGCTCTCGGCGCGTTTCTCGCCGGACTCTCCATTAGTGGCGCCGACGATTTGCATCATGCCCACAACTCGCTCATCCCGTTGCGCGACGCCTTCGTCGCCCTATTCTTCGTCTCGCTCGGCACGCTCGTAGTGCCCGCGGTCGTTCTGCACAATCTCCCCCTGCTCGGCGTGATGCTCCTGTTGATCGTCTTCGGAAAATTCGTCGTGTGGCTGGCGGTTATGAAGCTGTTCCGCTATTCGATCTGGACGTCCATCGCAGTCGCCGCCGGCCTCACACAAATCGGCGAGCTATCCTTCATTCTGGTAGAAGTAGCAAGAAAGTCCGGCCTGGTAGGCGAGGAAATTTTCTCAGCCACGCTAGCCGCATCCCTGATCTCAATTTTCCTGAACGTCCTCATAGTCCGCGCCGTCTTCCGCTGGATCCAACCAAACCTCGACGCCGAACAAGCCGCCGCAGCAGCGAAAGCCTAGCCGAACCATGGTCAACGGATTTTCAATGCAGATGAACTAACGAAGGAGAGCGAACTAAAACAAACGAAACGCAGCTGTCCGCTTTTCTAATTTCTCTTTTCCAATTTCTATTTTCTACCGTTACCCCAGAGCTTCTTCCGCTTCCTGCACTGTAGCGTAAGACTTGATCAGCGTCCCCACATGCGTCATATCAATCAGCGCCCGCACCTGCGTATTCGTTCCAGCCACTGCCAGTTTCCGCTGCGTGCGCTGCGCCGCCACATAAGCGCCCACCAACGCGCCCAGGCCCGCCGAATCCATGTACGGCACCCCGCTGAGGTCCAGGATCAGCTTCGGCGCGCCTTCCTCGCGCGTCGCCTTCTGAAAATCGAAAATCGTCTGAATATTCAATGAACCCTTGAGGGTCAAAATCGTCTGCCCCGCCTTGCTCCCCGCCGATGTCACAATCTGCAAAGTGTCTCTGGCCATGGCCAGCGATTCTAGCGAATCGCACCCCCGCCCATTGTGAATATTGTGTTACAACCGCCGCGCAGAACCTGCTCAGCGGGCTTGCCAGCGCGACGCGAGCCTCAGGCACACGCAGCGCAAGCGCAGCTAGCTGTTTCCCACAGATGCCTCGGCCTCAATCTCCACCAGCATCTCCGCCGAAATAAACCCGCTCACCTGAATCATCGAAGTCGCCGGCAAAATCTTCCCGAAAAACTCACCATGCGCCCGCCCCACCTTCTCCGAATCAGCAGCGCGCGTAATGTACATGCGCGTCCGCACCACGTCCGTCAGCGCCGCCCCCGCCTTCTGCAGCGCCCGCTCGATATTCTTCAGCGTCTGTACCGCCTGCGCGTACGCATCCCCCACTCCCACAATTTTCCCCTGCGCGTCCGTCGCTGTCGTCCCAGACACCCACACGTTCCCGCCGACCCGCACCGCCCGCGAATACCCAATCACCGGCTCCCAAGGCGTTCCGCTAGAAATATTTTTTCGCGTCATCTCGTTTCTCCTCGTCTAATTTCGCCCCGATCAATTTCTTCGTCCGCGCGGCGACTTTGCGCTCACGCTACGGATCAAATCGCTCCCGCAATTCCGCCGGCACAATCGGACACAAATCCTCGCGCTTCCCAAACACCCGATAACGAATCCGCGCCACACAGTCATACACAAAATCGGGCAACCCCCGCGGCACAACGCTCAAAACCGCCGCCAGCACTCTCCACCCTCCACCCAAGCGCCGAAAAATATGCAGAAACGCCGCAGACCGCACCAGCAGCTCTCCCCCCCGCGTCAAAACCACCACGCTATCCGGCAACCCCGCCCGCCGCTCCTCCGCCACCCGCGCCAGAAAAGTCTCGCCCTGCAGCGGCGCAAACCGAAATGCTCGCTCGCTGCGATCATGCCGCAAAACAAACTTCACCGCGCGATGGCACAGCCCGCAATGTCCATCGTAAAAAAGATATTCCGGGGCAGGCGCGTTCGATTCCACCGGAAAAGCATAGCACGAGCAACGCGCGCCCCTGCGGCAGCCCGCCACTCCCCAAGCCGCGCCACATCCTCAATCGCGATTGCGGAAACGCGCCGCCCATCCCCCTTGCCACAATTTCCGAAAATCTCTAAGCTGGTTCAGTCCGCCAATCACAGCAGGAGCTGATCCTCGCACATGAAGTGCCACAACATTTTGGAAGCCATCGGCAATACACCGATCATCCGCCTGAATCGCCTGGCGAAGGATTCCCCCGCCGAAGTCTGGGTCAAGGCCGATTACATGAATCCCGGCGGCTCGGTGAAAGACCGCATTGGCATCTCCATGATTGACGAAGCCGAACGCACCGGAAAGCTGAAGCCCGGCGGCACCATCATCGAAGGCACTTCCGGCAACACCGGCATGGGCCTCGCGCTCGTCGCCTGCGTGCGCGGCTACAAAGTCGTGTTCACCATCACCGACAAGCAATCGCGCGAAAAAATTGACCTGCTGAAAGCCTTCGGCGCCGAGGTGATCGTCTGCCCCACCGCCGTCGAGCCGGAAGATCCGCGCAGCTACTATTCCGTCGCCGCCAAACTCGCGCGTGAAATTCCCAATTCGTTCTATCCCAATCAGTACGAAAACCCCATGAATCCCGAGGCGCATTACCGCACCACTGGTCCGGAAATCTGGAAGGACACCGAAGGAAAAATCACTCACTTCGTCTGCGGTGTGGGCACCGGCGGCACCATCTCCGGCGTCGGCCGCTACCTGAAAGAAAAAAATCCCAATATCAAAATTATCGGCGTCGATCCCATCGGCTCGCTCTACTACGAAAAAGTGAAGACCGGAAATACCGGCAAGGCCCTCACCTACGTCGTCGAAGGCATCGGCGAAGATTTTTTCCCCGGCACCATGAACCTGAAAATTCTCGACGACATCCTGCAAGTCAGCGACGAAGAGTGTTTCGTCTGGGCGCGCCGCCTCGCCAAACAGGAAGCCATCTTCACCGGAGGCTCCGGCGGCGGCTGCATTTCCGCCGCGCTAAAAATTGCAAGCAAAGCAAAATCGGGTGACATGATCGTCGCCTTCATGCCCGATTCCGGCTCGCGTTATATGTCCAAAGTTTTCAATGATGGCTGGATGCGCGAGCACGGCTATGTGGACGCCGAAGTCGCGCTCTGCGCCTCCGATGTCATCCGCGTGAAACGCCAGGCCGGCAAAACCCGCGACATGATCGTCGCCGGCCCGTACCAAACCGTCTTCCACGCCTTGCAAACCATGCAGCAGCAGGATATTTCGCAGCTCCCCATTTTCGAAGAAGGAAAATCCATCGGCACAGTCTTCGAGGATCAAATTCTAAATCTCGCCTTGCAAGGAAAAGACCTCCGCAAGCTCGTCATCCGCGAAGTCATGGGCGCCCCGCTCCCCCAAGTCCCCGCCAGCTCCCCCATCGAGCGCGTCACCTACATCCTCAGCCACGACAGCCCCGCCGTATTCGTAGAAATGCCCGACGCCAAACTCGAAGTCCTAACCAAGTTCGACCTTATGGACACAATCGCAGGCCTCGTCGGCCAAAAACGCTAGCCGCCGTCGTAGCAATTTAATCCATCATCCTGAGCCGAGCGAAGGATCTCTCTTCCTGGAGCCGCGGCGCTTCCGTTCGTACGTCAGCATTCGCTCGGCGCGCCGGACCGCGCTTTACGGTCCACGGCTCCGCGGATGGTATAATGGCGAACTTTTTGCGTGCCGCCGGAACATGCAGACGCGGCGTCCGATTCGCCGGTGCTTGTTTCGCCGGCGCGCCGCGACAGGCAAAAAAACACAAAATCATGCGCATCGAAGATTTCAATGAACGGCTAAAGCAGGCGATCCTAGTCGCGGATGGCGCGATGGGTTCGCTGCTGTACGAATCCGTAGGCCCGCAGCGCTGCGTGGACGAGCTCAACGTCACCCACGGCGACGCCGTCTTTAGAGTTCATCAAACCTATATCGAAGCCGGCGCGCAAATCATTGAGACCAATACTTTCAGCGCCAACCGCCACAAGCTCGGCCAATTCGGCATGGCCGAACGCGTCGCCGAACTGAATCATCGCGCCGTAAAAATTGCCCGCGAAGCACGCGAAGCCGCCAAGCACGAAGTCCTGATCGCCGGCTCCATCGGGCCGCTCGGAATCTTGCAGCACGTGCGCGAATTGCCGCACGAGGACCTCGTCGCCATCTTCAAGGAACAGGCCGGAGCGCTGGAAGAGCGCGGCGTGGATTTATTTCTGCTCGAGACCTTCAGCGACATCACCGAGATCCTCGCCGCCGTGGACGCCATCCGCTCGTTTTCGCGCCTGCCCGTCGTCGCGCAGTTGACCTACTCCGATGAAGGTACCACTTTCGGCGGCACGCGCCCGCAGGATGCCTGGGAGCTGCTGAAAGACAAAAATATTCAGGCGATAGGCGCGAACTGCACGATTGGTCCGCAACTTTTGCTCCCCGTGCTGCGCGAACTCGGCGCCCGCGCCAAGCTGCCACTTTCCGCCATGCCCAACGCGGGATTTCCCAAACGCATCGGCGATCGCATCGTCTACCCGAAGTCTTCGCCGGAATATTTTGCGTTGTTCGCACAGGAAGCCGCCGAAATCGGCACGCGTATCATCGGCGGCTGCTGCGGCACTACGCCCGAACATATTCACGCCATTTCGGAAGCGGTGAACAAGCTCCGCTCGGCGAAACCGCGCGGCTCAAAAGCTGCCGATGGAAGCGGCGCGATCGGAACCATCGAAGTTTTCGAACCGGCCGAACGTTTCCGCCGCATCGCCGCGCGCGAGCCCGAAAGCAAACTCTGGAAAAAAATCCAGGCCGGCCAATTCGTAACGTCCGTGGAAATTGATCCGCCGAAAGGCGTGGCCATTGACCGCATCCTGGAGCAAGTCGGCCGGGTAATGGCTTCTCCTCACGTGGATTCGATTGACATTAATAGCGGCACGCTCGCGCGCGTTGGCATGGACGCGCTGGTGCTTGCCGGTGCTCTCGAAGCGCACGGCTATGAAACGGTGCCGCACGTCACCACGCGCGATGCCAATATTATTGGCCTGCAAGCGATGCTGCTGGGCGCATGGGCCGTCGGCGGCGTGCGCAATGTGCTGGCAATCACCGGCGATCCTCCTTCTCTCGGCGATCATCCGGAAACCAGCGGCGTGTATGAAGTGGATTCGATCGGCCTGGTGAAAGTTTTGTCGCGGTTGAATCAGGGCACCGACTGGGCCGGCAAGAGCCTCGGTGGCGCCACCAATTTCACGATTGGCGTCGCCGTCAATCCCGTCGCGGAAGACATTGACGAAGAGCTGCGGCGCTTCGAAGCGAAAATCGAAGCCGGAGCGCATTTCGCGATGACCCAGCCGATTTTCGATCCCCGGCACTGGCAGAATTTCGTAAAGCGCCTGGGCGGAAAATCTCCCGTTCCCATCATCGTCGGCCTGTGGCCGCTCACCAGCTACAAGCAAGCCTTGCGCCTGAACAACGAAGTTCCCGGAATCGTCATCCCCGAAGCCACGCTGCGCGAAATGGAAAAAGCCGGTGACGCCGCCCGCGAGCGCGGATTTGTCCTCGCGCGCCAAATGCTCGATTGGGCCCGCACCGCCCACAGTGAAAGCATCGCCGGCGCATATCTGATCGCGCCATTCAAACGCTACGAAGAAATTCTAGATCTTTTCAGATGAAGGGTGTCTTCACCGCCACTCACACTTAAAAAAACCAAAACCGTTTCCGCTTGCGCGGCGTAGCCCCCGGACTCAACCCAATATCGTCATCCATCTCCGGAACCCACGGCAACGACCGCCCTTCGAACGCTGCCAGCGGATTATCCACCAGCAGCGCCTTCGCCACATCCTCCCCGCGCTTTTTCGACACATGGTCGAACACTTCCTTCAACCTTAGCGGACGCGAAGTGATGTTATGTGCATCGCTCGCCAGAAAATGCACCACGTTCATTCCGATCCATTCTTCCGCCACCTCCTGCGCCGCCTTCCCGAATTTTCCCAGTAAAGATTGCCCGGTCACCTGCGCGTAACAACCCTGCCGCAGCCAGCGGTACAGCCGTTCAGGTTTCGCGCGGATCAAGGGATTGCGTTCCGGATGCGTGATGATCGGCCGCAACCCCGCGAGATGCAAATGATGCAGCGCCTGGTCCATCGAAGGCGGAATCGAATAGTCGGCAAACTCTACCAACAAGTAGTTCTTTTGGTTCAGCGTGAAGCGGCTCGGCAGGCGCTGAATCTCCTGCAGGTTCTCAAAACTCAAGTGGAAGTCGCATCCGGTCGCAAGGATCAGGCGTCCTTCCACCCGCGCCTGCACTTCCTGACGCCGCAGGTTAATCAATTCAGGAACGAAAGCATGCTGCGGGTGCGCGTGCGGCGTCGCAATCACGTGCGTAATGCCGTCTGAAATAGCCATTTCCGCCATTTCCAGCGACATTTCGATGGATTCCGGACCGTCGTCAAGGCCGGGTAGCAAGTGGCAATGAATATCAATCATTTGAGGCGAGGATAACGCAGCAGATGAGAGATGACAACGGACGAGCGCCAGAGCGCGGCGGACGCGCGGCGGAGACTTGACGAGAAGCGACAAACCGATTGGCAGGAGCCTTGCTCTCTAGGCCTGTGGAACCGACCCGAACAGTTTCATTTGCGGAATCGTGAAGCCACTTTTGCAATTCGCCGGACGTTCGCAATCACGCCACCGAAAATGACTGATGCAACAGGCGCACATGGTCGAACTGGTATGTGTCGCGCGAATCTCAGGTAGAACGGCGCGTTCCAAAGAGCAAACCAAACGGCTGCCGCATTTCCGGCACGCCGCAAACGAGCTTTCATTACAGGCGTCACTGGCCAGGACGGCTCCTACCTGGCCGAACTGCTGTTATCGAAGAACTATGAAGTGCATGGAATCAGCCGACGATCGAGCAGTTTTAATACGGAACGAGTTGACCATTTAGTCTCAGATTGACACGAGCGCGACATCAGCTTCTTCCTCCACTTTGGCGACCTGTCTGACGCGACCAGCCTGTCCAAATTGCTCTACCGCATCGCGTCGGACGAAATCTATCACCTGGGTGCGCACACTCCTACGCCTGCCGCGAATAAATACGCACCTCGGCGCGGCAATCATATCGCGCTAGGCCTACCGCACCAGGAATACGAACCCTTCGCGCAGTTTGTGCGCAATGTCTCCGCACTTTTCACATGTCCGCAACAGGACTTGCCCTGTCTCTGGCTTATCGTTGCCGAGCCCCGCCAATTGCAGTCGGCAAGGCAATGCTTACACACCGGCGGCCGACGCCGCCTAGGAGCAGATTCGAATTCTTGTTATAGTAATTTTTCGTTTCAAAATGCGGCTTCGGCCCGGTCTGGGCGCGGCTGCCTTAATTCGCAGCACCGAGGGAGAGAGATGGCCGCGGAGCGCAAACCGGAATTTTTTGCTGGAAAAGAACTGAAGATTGGAATTATCGGGTGCGGCTACGTGGGCCTGCCGCTGGCGCTGCGCTTTGCGGACGTGGGGCAGCGCGTCACGGGGTTCGACACCGACCAGGAAAAAATCACCAAGCTGAACGCCGGGCAGTCTTACATCCAGCACATTTCCGCGGACAAAATTAAGCAGCACGTGCAGGGCAAACGCTTCGACGCCACCACCGATTTCACGCGCCTGCGTGAGATGGATGCGGTGCTGATCTGCGTGCCCACGCCGCTGGACGAGCGGCGCGAACCGGATTTGAGTTACGTGGAGAAAACCGCGCTATCCATCGCGCCAAATCTGCAGCGCAACCAGCTGATCGTGCTGGAGAGCACCACGTATCCCGGAACCACTGAAGAACTGGTGCTGCCGATTCTGGAGAAGGGCGGGCTGAAGTGTCCACTGGCGCGCGGCGCAGGCAGCGAAAGCGTGGCCACGGATTTCTATCTGGCGTTTTCTCCAGAGCGCGAAGATCCAGGCAACAAGCAATTTGGACTGGCACAAATTCCGAAAGTGGTTGGCGGAATCAATCCTGCGAGCGGCCGCGCGGCAGTAGCTCTTTACGCGCAGATCGTATCGAAAGTGGTGCCGGTAAGTTCGACGCGCGCAGCAGAAATGGTGAAGTTGCTGGAAAATATTTTCCGCTGCGTGAATATCGCGCTGGTGAATGAACTCAAGCAGCTTTCGCTGCGCATGGACCTGGACATCTGGGAAGTGATTGACAGCGCCGCGACCAAACCTTTTGGCTTCATGCCGTTTTATCCCGGCCCGGGCTTGGGCGGCCACTGCATTCCGGTGGACCCGTATTATTTATCCTGGAAAGCTCGCGAATACGATTTTGCCACGCGCTTCATCGAGCTGGCCGGCGAAATTAATACAGCCATGCCCTACAACGTGGTGGACGCCCTGGTAAGTGCTCTGAACAGCCACGAAAAAAGCGTGAAGGGCTCGAAAATTTTGCTGCTGGGCGTGGCGTACAAGAAGGACGTGGACGACCTGCGCGAATCGCCTTCGCTGAAACTGCTGGAGCTGCTGAGCGCGCGCGGCGCGGTGTTGGATTACAACGATCCCTATTTCCCCGCGCTCTTCAAAATGCGTCACTACGATTATTCCAACATGAAGTCCGTGGAGCTTTCCCCCGAGCGCCTGGCGAGTTACGACTGCGCGCTGATTGCCACCGACCACACCAGTTACGACTACGAGGCCATCGTGCGCAATTCGAAACTGGTGGTGGATACGCGCAATGCCACGCGCCACGTAAAGCAGAACCGCGAAAAAGTGGTGCACTGCTAGCTGGCGCCGCCCGTCCCGCGATAACCTCTCAACACATCTCACGATGGTCTCTGCGCCGTACTTTCGCCTGTACTTTCGAACAGGAGGAAGTTGTGTTTTCGTACATGGGAAGATAGTTCCATTGCCCAGTACGAAAGCAAACCCTATCGTGTGGGCATGCGAGCAAGGACACAACCGCAAAAGGATAAAGAGCCGCTGTTATTGGACCCGGGACGCCGCCGCAGCATGAGGGTGCTGCTGAGCGTGCCGATCACCGTGACCGGAAAGAACACGTCCAACCAGGATTTCCAGGAAGAGACGCGCACTTTAGTGGTGAACGCGCACGGAGCGCTGATTTCGCTGGCCGCGCGTGTAGCCGCTGCGCAGGAAGTGACGCTGGCAAATAAAGCCACGCAGAACACCCAGAAATGCCGCATCGTTTACGTAGGCGCCGCGCAGGCTGGAAAAGCGCAAATGGGCATCGAATTCGTGAAGCCTTCGCGCACTTTCTGGCAGATCGATTTTCCGCCGGACGATTGGGTCGTTCCCGAAGATTAGTCCGCGCTGCCGTTTCGCTGCGGGGTTGCAACTACCTGCGCTCTTTTTCCAATTCCACGCGAACATTTCCCACAGGCATTTCCGCCAGCACCAGCACGGGTGTGCGCGCTGTATTGTGCGCAAACCACACCAGGAAACCTGTGTGCGGGACTTCCCTGCCGTACTCGAACAGGCGAAGGGAAATTTTCGTTGCTTGAAAATTCCCCGCGTCCACCGCCACTGAGTCCGATGCGGATTCCTGCCGTGCGCGCACATCGTATAAATCTCTGCCATCGTAAACCGGAACGTGAAATTCCGGCGTCTGCTGCCAATCCACCGTGCGCAGTGCGTAAAATGCGCCGAGGGGATCGCGCGTACCGGGCTGCACGATCACCGCCACGACGTTGCCGCGATTCGCTTGCCCGATCGGGACAAGGTGCAGCACTTCGTTCTCCTTCGAACCCATTTCGTTCAGATACATTTCGTATTGATGGCTCTCCAGCGTTGTGGCATCGGTGTAGGAATCGAATTGGTCGTCCACTTCGAAGAAGGTGCGCGCCGGAACCACGGAGTGCGCCGAAGCGCGGAAGTGCCAGGTTTGCCAGCCGAGAAGATTGCGGCGTTCGACGACATCCATCTGCAGTGCGGCGGCGGCCGGAAAGATCGCCCACTCCACGCGATAGTTCAAGCATTCGCCAATGCGAAATGGCATCGGGATTTCCGCTGCGGTGATCTTGCCTGCCGCGAACGCCTTCGCGGGAGCGCTCGCGGGAGTTTGATTTTTGTCACCGTGAGGCCGCGCGGCGCGAGGTGTCGCTAGCAGGCCGCCGCAAACGCATACGCAGGCGGCGATGAAGACCCGGCGGGAGCGGGCTGCGCGGCGGTGCGAGTTCATGATGGAGCTTGGCCGGCAATCCGTTTTCGGTGACACCGCAACGCTCTCACCTTGCGCGTATTGCGCGCCAGCCATCTATTCTCGTTCCAGAGGTTGCCCGTTCGCAAGCGGCGGAGATATAGTCAAGCGTACGAAAAATAAATGAATGGACGATCTTTGCAGTTTCTTTGTGCGGGAGGATTTTCAGAATGCGTTATCTCGTAACCGGCGGCGCGGGATTTATCGGCTCGAACATTGTGGACGAGCTCGTCAAGCGCGGCCAGGAAGTGGTGGTGCTCGACGATCTTTCAGCCGGCAAGGAATCGAACCTCGCGGCAGTGCGCAGCAAGGTCGATCTGCATATCGGGAGCGTCACTGATTTGGCTGCGGTGCAGTCGGCCTGCAAGGGCGCGCACTATGTGATTCATCTTGCCGCGCGGACTTCGGTGCCGCGCTCGGTGCTGAATCCCGTGGAAACCAATCACGTGAATATTGACGGCACGTTGAACGTGCTGGTGGCTGCGCGGGATGCGCAGGCGCGCCGGTTCGTTTTCGCGGCGTCGTCGGCGGCGTATGGCGAAACTCCCACGCTACCCAAAGTCGAAACGATGCCGGCGCAACCCATTTCGCCGTACGGCGTGACGAAATATGTGGGCGAGTTGTACGCGCAAGTATTTGGCCGCTCCTATGGCCTGGAGAATGCGTGTCTGCGGTACTTCAATGTGTTTGGCCCGCGGCAGGATCCCAGTTCGCAATATTCCGGAGTGCTTTCGCGTTTTATGCTGGCCGTGATCGAGGGGCAGGCTCCCGTGATATATGGCGACGGCGAGCAATCGCGAGATTTCACTTACGTGGAAAATATAGTGGATGAGACATTGCGCGCCTGCGAGGCTCCTGGAGCTTCGGGCTTGGTGTTCAACGGAGGGACCGGGGTGCGGATTTCGCTGAACCAAGTATTGAAACTGCTGGAACGCATTACGGGAAAAGCCATTCAGGCGAAATACGACGGACCACGCAACGGTGACATACGGGATTCTCAGGCGGATGTCTCGCTGGCGCGGAAAATTCTCGGTTACGAGCCGCGCGTGCTATTCGAAGAGGGGCTGAAGCGGACTTGGGATTGGTACAGGCAAACGTACGCGAAGACTTAGCGGGGTTTTCTTCTGCGGGATACAGAAATCATTTTAGGTGCGCGGGCAGGTCGCTGAGGCTGTCGAGCATTATGTCCGGCGGATGCGCGCGCAGGCTTTCGGCGCCGAAGCCGTAGGTTACGCCGCACGCGTGCATTCCGGCGTTGCGCGCGGTTTTGACGTCTACGTCGGAATCCCCCACCATCATGGCTTCGTGAGGCGCGGCTTGCAGTTCGCGCAGCAGAATTTGCGCGCCCTGCGGATCGGGTTTCTTTGTCTGGAAGCTGTTGCCGCCGTACACGTGGCGGAAATAGCGGGAAAGATTCAGGCCTTCGATGATCGCGCGACTGAAATGCACCGGCTTGTTCGTGAGCACCGCCATCGGATATTTCTGCAGCTGCACGAGCGCTTCGCGGACGCCGGGGTAGACGTCGGTATTGTCCAGCATGTGCGCGCGATAGTACTCCAGAAAATAGGCGAGGCCTTTTTCTACTTCTGCCTCCGTGACGTCGTCACCCAGAGCGCGGCGCACCAACGTGGGCGCTCCATTCCCGATAAAGCTGCAAATTTTCTCGTGCACGTGGGGCTCGCGGCCCATGTGTTCAAGCATGGCGTTCACCGCAAGCACCAGGTCCAACTGCGAATCGATCAGCGTGCCGTCCAGATCGAAGATTAAGGTGCGCACGCCGGAGAATTGGTTGGTATTTACCGCCATGTGATGCGGGAACCTCGCGTAGATTTTTCCTTCGACACTTTCATTTTATGCGGCGGGGCGGGAATTGTCACTGCGGCGGGTACGTGTAATTTTCATGTTGCGGCCGCAACATATGTATGTTGTACTAGCAACATGGAGACCGTACGTGAACCACGTTCTAGACGCTATCTTGCAAAGAAGGGCTGTCAAGGTGTTCGATCCGGTGGAAATTTCACCGGACACGCGTGAGCAAATCCTGCATGCGGCGCGCTTGGCGCCCTCGAGCTTTAACATCCAGCCCTATCGTTTCTATTGGATCGAGACGCCGGAAATGAAAAATGAGGCCGCGCGGCTTTGCTTCGGGCAGAGTCCTGCTGCGACGGCTTCGGCACTGGTCGTCGCGGTGGCGGACATCGGGTCGTGGAAAGCCACCACGGAAAGCGAGCTGGCATGGATGCGCATCGCTGGCTTTCCGGCGAAGAAAGTCGCGGAGTACGAGCGCCGGGCCAAATTCGGCAAATGGTTTTTTATTCAAGGCTGGTTTGGCGTCTTTGGGCTCTCGAAATGGACGATTCTGCGCGTGCTGCATTTCTGGAAGACGGTCGGCACGCTCCCGGTGGCGCGGCGAGGCATGTTCAAATGGGCGACCAAGAGCGCGTCACTCGCGTGCCAGAATCTGATGCTCGCCGCTGAAGCGCTGGGATTGAACACGTGTCCGATGGAAGGGTTTGACGGGCTGCGGCTGGGGAAATTGCTGGGGCTAAACGGCAAGGATCATGAGATTGTGATGGTCATCGCCATCGGAAAAAAATCGGCACGCCAGGTGGACCAGCCGCGGTGGCGCAGGCCGCTGGAAGCGACGGTGCGCATCGTATGATCGCTGTTGACAAAAAACTGATCCCGCAGGAAATCCTGAGAGATTCGGTGCTGCTGCATCTGGCTTCGGCCTATTTCGCGATCGGCAAGCGCCTGGAGCAGAAAACGAAATGCTCGCAGACGCGCGGTTTCATCATGTCGACGCTGCGCGGCGGGGCGGCGCTGAACCAAAATCAGATCGCGACGACGCTGGGATTCGACCGAACGGTGGTGCATCGCGCGATCAAGACGATGATTCACGAAGGCCTGCTTTCGGAACGGAAGGCGGACACAGGCAGAGCGCTCTTGGTTCAGCTGACAGCGAAAGGCAACAAGTACCGAGAGGGCCTGATCAAAGAACGCCGCGCGGCCGAGGACAAACTTCGCGAGGAATTGACACCAGCGCAGGCTTCTGCCCTGATTCGGCTGCTGAAGCGAGTCGCGGAGCTGGAAATTTAGTAGCGCGTTAAATCAGTTCTGCGATGAGCCGAACGTGCTGAGCACTCTACGTGGGAATCAGCAGCGTAAAGCCGGCGGTGGCGATTAGCGCCACGGCCCAGACCCGATCCAAATTCACCCAGGTTTTTCGCAGAGCCTCGAGACCTAACTTTTCATAAACTACGAAGGCGATCACTCCAGTGACGAAAAGATATCCGAGGGTATGGACCAACAAGCCGATGGGCGCTGTCCACGGAGTGGCAAAACCAAGCGCGTGGAGATGGTGAGCAGAATCGCCGACGGCCGCCGCCGAGTGGAGCGCCGACATTTTCAGCAAGACGGGTAACAGCATGAATCCGGCACCGTGAGCGGAAGCCATCAGGAAGGACCAGATGCACAAATCGCGAAAGCCGATTTGCATCCCGCCCCAACGCGGATGGCTTTTGCGCATGAGCAGGTAAATCCCGAAGGCAAAAAGAATGCAAGCGGCAGCTATCTTGACGTAGAGCAATGGCAGCACTGCTCCGGCAACGGCAGCTGCGGCAACTACGAGTCCGATCGCAACGAAGTGTCCGGCAGCAATCGGCATCAGAGCTTGCCACACAGCGGCGGCGCTCTTCTGCTGCATGCCCAGAGCGACAGCGAACAACCAGCCCATCCCCGGATTCACGCCATGGTAGGCGCCGAGAAGAAATAACGCCGCCCAGGGCCAGAGCGCAAAATGACTCATGAGTAGCAGTAGGAATCGGACGAAGCGTCGCCACCCTCCAGATGGACCTGATGGCCGCGCAGTTCCCCGAATTCAAGAAAGAATTTCGGATCGATCGACATGCCTCCCGCCGGCTGCGCATCGAACTTTACCATCCAGCTGCGAATTCCGTCCGGATAGAACTGTACGTCCCAGGGCGCATACAGCGAGTTCGTGAAATAGACGCGGCGTCCATCGCGGCTCAGCTCCACCATTTGCGGACCGCCGTTCAAACGACCACCGGGATTTTTCGGATGCGCGGCGCGGCGCACGATGCCGCCCAGATGCACGGAGCCGGTTTGCTTGGGATGAAACGGATCGGAAACGTCATACTGCAGGAATTCGCCGGTTCCCCAGCAAGATACGTAAAGGAAACGGTCATCGAGCGACAGATTGATATCGGTGACGAGCGGCGGAACGGCCTTGAATCCCTTGAGCAAAGGCGGCAGCAAATCGGGATCGGCGGGCTCGGCGGGAATTTCGATTACTTTGGTAATGGCCCACTTTCCGCTGTCGCGATGCCAAACCCAAATCGAAGCGGACAAATCTTTGAGCGATATCACCACGCCAAGAAAACCGTAGGCGCGGCTGGGATCGTGCGCGGGGCGAAGCTCGAGCGCCATTTGCTGTTCGGCACCCAAATCCAAAGTTTGCAGGTGGCGGCGCTTGCGCAAATCCCACACATGCAGCGCATGCCCGTAGCCGCCCTTCAAGAGAATGTCCGGGTTGATGCCGTTTTCCACCATGCGCGGAGTTCCCCACTCGCTGGTGATCATGGTGTCGTAACCCAAGTGCCACCAGAAGTCGTACGCCAGATATTGCGGGCCACGATCGATTTCCCATTTTCCCAGAATCTCAAAGCTGTCCGGATCCATGACAAAAATTCCGCCCGGGCCCTCACCGGAAGCGGAGCCAAGCGCGCTGCAAAAAATTCCCTCGGGACCGCAATGCACGGTGTGCGGGCTGCTGTAGCCGGCGCGTTCGGCGAGGACATTCGCTTCAATCACCTTGACGATTTTCGGACGGCGCGGGTCGGGTTTTGTATCAATGATATGGATGCGCGAGGATTTGATGCCCGGGACGATCAGGTAGCGCCGCTCGGTGTGCGGATGCGGCATGTACGGGCAGAGGCACGCGCTGCAGGCATTCCAGCCGAAGTGATGCAATTCGTCGCCAGCATTGGGCATGTCCACACGACCGACCAATGCGCCATACGAACTAGACGCCGGGTTCACATCCACGACGCCGAGTGCGTCCGGGCGTCCATTATTTTCCGCATTGAGCATGGCTACGAATGCCACCGTTTCCGGCGGAGCTTGCATCGCCATCTTCGGTGAGGGATAAAACGTGGGATCAGGCCGCCAAAGTTCCATGGGTGTTCTCCTGTTATGAAATAGATTTTTGCTGCGCCGCCGTAGCGGCTGTGCGCGGTTCGATTACATGTTCCATGCGAAAACGACGAGACATTACTTCGCCACCTCGGAATACGTGAACTGACGCGTCCAGTCCGCGGATTGCTTGCCGTCTACTTCCACGTAGATTTTCACCAGGGCATTCACGGGCCCATCATCCTGCGGAGGCTGCATGATCAGGTCTCTTCCCGTGGACCAAGTCACCCGCCGCTCATCGAGGTTCCCAAAGTAATAATCTATTTTGGCGGGATCGTATCCCTTGTAACCGGTCGCGGTAGTGAGTTCGACGAGCTTTTGATTCTTGGCGGTCACCGGAAACTGCTTGCCGTAAATATTTGCCAGAGAAACGTCTAGAGGCAGCCAGCCATAATTCGGCGCATAGAACTGAATCCAGCAGTGGTAGCTGGCGTCAATCTGCATTCCATTCAACGTGGGTTTCAGGAGCGAACCATAAATCATGCGCGTGGGGATGCCGGCGGCCATCGCCAGCGACGCGAACAGTGAATGAAAATCGGTACAGTTGCCGGTTTTATTCGTCAGGCAATACTCCGTGCTGCCCACCGGAGAAGCTTTCAGGTGATCCGGATCCTTCACCCAGTAGTCCACGTTTTCCAGCGTCCAGTCATAGATCTTGCGTGCCGCGAGAATTGGATTTGTTTCGCCGGCCACGATGGACGCAGACAGCGATTTGATTTGATCGTTGATGACGACGTGACTGGAAGGCTGCAGAAATGCGAAAAGAGCCGCGCGCTCCTGGTCTGTCAGTGGACGCGTCTTCGCGGGATCCATGGTATTCCGGATTTCCGTGCGCGTCAGGACGAATTCTTCACGAATGGTGACGGGACCTTCAGCAGGCGCGCTGACTTCCGCATACCCGACGCCGTTTCCCCAATCATCGTGGTTATAGTGAACCGGGAAATCGGCGTGGACATTGAAGTCGCGAACCACGGACGCGGCGTCTTCCTGCGGAACGGCGAACCAAATGCGCACCGACTTTGCGCCCTTCGGCACTTTCACGGCGAATTCATTCATGACCTGAAACGACGCCTTGCGTAGCTGAACCGGCTTCGCGAGATCGCCGCCAAAAGTGAATGCGGAAATTCCTATCAGGACGCACGGCACTACGCAGCTAAAAATCAGATACCTGATTCCTGTACGCTGAGAAGTCACGATTCCCTCCGCGGTGAAGAGAGCTCCCTGCGATGAATGCGAGAATTATTTGTAGACGGGATTGGCGCAACGACCGACCGGCGTCGAGGAATCTACCGTCAAGTAAAGCCGCGATTGCAGCAAGTGAGCATGCGCGCCCAGGAAGCTGAGGAAACGAAGTTATAGCCCACAGCCCAGGCGGCGTCAAGCGACGCTGTGGTCGCGCGAACTTTTGGATTGTGGTGGCGCGGCTGGTACAATCGGTGTTTCTCAAGTTGCGCTGACTGCCACCCGAGGCCTACATGGCTGAAATTCAACCCTTTCGCGCCTTTCGCTACGATACGAACCGCGTGCCGCTCGAGAAAGTCCTCACGCAGCCCTACGACAAAATCACGCCGGCGATGCAAGAGCAGTATTACGCCGCGAGCCCTTACAATTTGATTGCTATCGAGAAGGGGCGAGTGGCGGCGAACGACTCGCCCGAAAATAATGCGTACACGCGCGCGGGGCAGAAAGTCCGCGAGTGGATAGCCGAGAAAATTCTAGTACAAGACGCGACGCCGGGCATTTACGTTTATTCGCAGGAGTATCTGGTGCCCGGGACGCACACACGGAAGACGCGCATCGGTTTTATTGCGCTGGGGCGTGTGGAAGATTACGACGCGCATGTAGTGTTCCGGCACGAGCGCACGCTTTCCGCGCCGAAAGCCGACCGCATCGAGCTGCTGCGGCACACGCATGCGCAAACCGGCCAACTTTTCATGCTGTATAACGATCCGCCGCGACGCATTGACACGCTGCTGGAAGAAGCAACGCACGCGTCCTCTCCGCAGGAACTGCGCGATGAATTCGGCGTGACGCATCGGCTGTGGCCGGTGACGGATGTCGCTACGATCCGCAGAATTCAGAACGCCATGGCGGATAAGAAGCTGATCATCGCCGACGGGCATCATCGCTACGAGACAGCGCTGAACTTTCGCAATGAATCTCGCGCCGCCGCCGGCGTGAACGATCCATACGCCGCGCCAGAATTCGCGATGATGACGTTCATCAACACGCATTCCAAGGGCTTGACGATCCTGCCGACGCACCGGCTGATCCGCAACGTCGCGAATTTCAATTTTGACAAGTTTCGCGATAATGTCGCGCAGGCTTTCGATTGGTATTCCTACCCGTTTCAGAATCCAGAGGAGCGCGCCAGCGCCTACGCCGAATTCCGCAAGGACCTCGAGGGAACGAATCACGGGCGGCGCGCGATCGGCATCTATCCGGGCGGCGGGGCGTTCTACATTTTTCTGCTGCGCCGCGATGCCGACCTGGAAGCGATGCTGCCGGATGTATCGGAAGCGCAGCGAGGGCTGGACGTGGTGCTGCTGCACCGGCTCATACTGGAAAAAGCGTTGGGAATCAGCGCGGAAGCGGTGGCCGCGGAAAAGAATGTGGTCTACGAGCGTGAGATGGACGCGGCGCTCGCGGCCGTGGATCGCGGCGAAGCGCAGCTGGCGTGCCTGTTGAATCCGGTGCGCGTGCAGCAGGTGGCGGATATTGCGCTGGGCGGAGACGTACTACCGCAAAAATCCACGGACTTCTACCCAAAATTATTAAGCGGCATCGCGATCTATCAACTGGAAGGGCGCGTGACGGGGCAAGCGGACGCACGCGGCGGTCAGTGAGTGCAACGAGAGGAAACAAAGGGCGGGTCCACAGCTAGGACCCGCCCTTCGAATTTCTGGCTGACTTACTTGGCGAAGCTGGCGACTGCAGCCGCTTCGTTGTCGTAGGTATCAAACACAGTCATCAGCTTGGTTACCTGCAGCACTTCCTTGAATTTCGAGCCGAGGTTGGCCAGCTTCAGAACGGCCCCTTGCGAGCGGGCGCTGTGGAATGTGGCTACCAGGGTGCCGAGGCCAGCGCTGTCAATGTAACCGACCTGCGCCAAATTCAGCACAATCTGCTTCTTGCCGGCGGCGAGCAGACTCTTCACTTTTTCACGAAACGCATTGCTCTCTTCGCCCAGCACGATGCGCCCTTCGATCTCCAGCACCGTCACGCCATTCACTTCGTTATCAACCATTCTCAGTGCCACGTTCGCGCCTCCTGGAAAATTCGAAATCTTATTTGGAATCGGTAGAGCCGAGAAGTCACTGCCCGGGGGCGGCGATCTTTCTCTTCAGTAAAAATCCGAGCAGGACATGTAATATCCACAAGACGCGCAGACCATTTTGCAGCTGCGCTGCTCCAGCCGAGCCGAACATCGCGGGCAATACTGTGAAGGCTCCGGCTGCGCCCCGCGATTGCTGACTTCCGGCTCCGCTGCTTGCGCCTTCGGAACTACGACTTCCGGCTGTCCCATTTCTAGTAGTCCTTCGGACGCACGTTTATAGCACATCCGGGGTGCAGGGAAAAGCCAAGCCCAATATTCGAGCCCGTGCCGGGCGAAGCTTGTTCGATCAAGGGTTAGCGCCCGTTGCTGGCACTGGCTGAGTCAAGAAGCTGACGTTTCTTACTCCCGAGAGGCCTATTTCGTTCAGAGCGGGCTTCACGTCGCCGTATTTAGCTCGAGAATCAACCATAAGCCAGACCCTGTTTTCGGCACCGGCTCGCACGCTTTCTCGCAGCTCGTGTGGCAGCTCTTCGGGGACAACCTCGTGATTGCCCAAAAACAGCCTTCCGTCGCGCGTCACAACTACCTGCAACGCGTCTTCTCGGATGGCATGGGGAGTGAGCCTGGAATGAGCGCTCGTAAAAAGGTCCACTACTGCTTCTCGGGAGCATAGATTTTCGGGAGTGACTGCGAACGATATAAAAATCACAAGGAACACCGCAAGGAGCGCAGAAACGTCCATCCAGCAGTAGTACGCGGACCGCCGTCTCGTCGCCCTCCGATGCATTGCGACCGACGGGCGAATATATTCCTCCAGCCACTCACGGCGAGCCATTCCCATTAGACACCGGCAATGCAAGAATAGTTCGCCGTTTGGGTTGGCGCGGCGGATGGTGGTAAAGTATCGGCAACCGACGCGCGGTTTGCAGCGTCATATGAAGAGGGCGCGGCGGAGAGACTATGAAACCGCGGTTGATGTTCGGGTTAGTAGGCGTGCTGTTGCTGCTGGGGACGCCGGCTGTAGTCGCGGCGCAGCGCGGAACGGGCGGCGGGTTCGCTGCTTCCGGGATGCGTGCTGGTGCGGTCTCAAGTGGTGGCGCGCCGCACGCTGCTAGCGTCATACACACATCTTCGAGCGTTCCGAATGTCGTTCCTGTTTCACCTTCCGTTGTTCATGCGCGCGCTGGCGTGCGTGCCGCGGACGTCCCTTCTCGCCATGCCGGAATGTTCTCCACGCTGCGCACACAGAATGCCGGCAACCACGCGTTCTCGCCGATGGGCCCTCCGCTAAACCGCCGCCGCAACCCGCCGCCGGTCACGACGCCTGTTGGGACTCCTCGAGTGGTTTATGTTCTCGGTGTCGGCGGGTATTACTACGCAGCGCCTGGTGACGACTCGGCGAGCGCGCCACAAGATGCGGCTCAGGACTCGGCCGAGGTTGAGGGCCAACTCGCGGATGACCAGCAAGCTGGGGCCCCCATTGATCGGAACGGCGATCGCAGCGACGACCGAAGCAGCGAACGTGACGGCGAACGCTCCGACAATCGGGATGACGGGCAGACCGAAGCGAGTGCCGCTCTGCGCGCGCCCGAACAGCAGCAAGCCGAGCAGCAGGAACCGCTGCCGGACGTGGGCGCGCTGACGCTGGTGTTGCGCGATGGCACCCGGCTGGAGGTTGTGGCCTTCACGATGACGCAAGGCCAAGTAATCTACATCACGCCGGAAGGTCGGCGCCTCAGCATTTCAGCAGAAATTTTCGATGCAGACGCAACGCAACGCGTGAATCAAGAGCGCGGCACCCCGATGCAGCTTCCCCTGTAGCGGCTGCGAAGCAAATGCTGACCCGACCGTTACGCAATAAATTGCGGCTTGCTCAACCTTCGGAACGGCGGATCGGTTCGGGCATGTAGAGGCCGGCATCGGCTGGTAGGCCCGCGCGTTCGAACTGGATTGTGGTGTGGGTAATCTGGAAATCGTGGTCGAGCACTTCATGGATCTTCGTCAGGACTTTTTCGCTTTCTTCCATGTGCATGTCTGGAATGCAGATGTGACAGGAGAGCGCGTTGAGGTCCGTGCCGAGGGTCCAGATGTGAATGTCGTGGACTTCCTGGACACCTTCGATTTTTAGCAGGGCACGGGCTACTTCTTCCAGGGCGATGCTCCGCGGCAGGCCTTCGAGCAGAATGTGCGTGCTCTCGCGCAAAATGCCGATGCCGGACCATAGAACCATGGCGCCGATGGCTATGCCGATCACCGGGTCCGCCCAGCTGGTGCCGGTGTAACGAATCGCCAGCGCGCCTACAACGATTGCGACGTTCGACAGCGCATCACCCAGATTGTGAATCCACACGCTGCGCAAATTCAGGTCACGGCGGCCACTGGATAGTGCGAGTGTGATCCCTCCATTAATCAGCAGTGCGAACACGGAGACCCACAGCATCAGGCCGGTCCTCACTTCCACCGGACTGCGCAGGCGCAGCACCGATTCGTAAATCAGGCCGAGCGAGACTAGCGTCAGCAGCATCGCGTTGACGAATGCCGCGAGAATGCCCGCGCGATGGTAGCCGTAAGTCTTTTGCGGCGTGGGAGGTTTGGCGGCCCAGCGCATCGCGAGCCAGGAGAGCACGAGAGTGGGCACGTCCGTGAGGTTGTGCACCGCATCGCTGACGAGGGCGATGGAATGCCCGGCGTAACCCGCCAGAAGCTCCACGGCAACCAACGCGAACGTGGCGACGACCGCGGCGCCTAGCGCTAAGGTCATCCCCTCGGCCGGAAGCGTAACGTGCGAGTGCCCGCCCAAGCCGTGGCTGTGGCTATGATCGTGCCCATGATCATGATCGTGCGCATGGTCGTGGCCGTGGCTGTGACCGTCGTGAGAATGGTTGCCGGTTTTTTGGGCTTCGTCGTGCATCCGTTCGATTCTAACCGCGATTTAGTTTGCCTCACAGCGTGGATTCGCGGCAGTTCCGTGGGCTGTAACGCCGCGAATCGTTGCGACCGCCGGGAACGAACGCGTTGGCCGAAACGCAATTGACTTACCTCGCTGCACCCGCCTACCATGGCACAGTTTCGTGAACCTCAACTCTCAGAGGGGGCGCAGGCGCGCTGCGTCGCAAGCCGCCCGGCGATGACGCATCAGGTTGCCAAACTTGTTTTTTGGGGTGTGCGCGGCTCGACGCCGACGCTCGAGCGCGACACCTGGCGCTATGGCGGGAACACGCCTTGCCTGGAACTGACGGCGCCGGACGGCACCAATTTCATCCTGGATTGCGGCACGGGGTTGCGCATGCTCGGCAACCATCTGACCGAAAAGCGCCGCGGGATGGGCATCGAAGCGCACATCCTGGTGACGCATTATCACTGGGACCACATTCAGGGCATCCCCTTTTTCCACCCGTTCTTCGAATCGCAGAACCGCTTCCATTTCTATAGCTTTCAATCAAAGTATTTGGGGCCGAACAGCCTGGAGCAGGTGTTCGCGGCGCAACTCGCCAGCCCCTATTTTCCGGTGGACGTGACCATGATGACCGCGGCGCGCGATTTCCGTGAAGTGGCCGACGCGGAGTCGTTTGAGATTCACGGAACGCATATTACCGCGCGTTATCTGAATCATCCGCAGGGATGCCTGGGATACCGGATCGATACGACCGGCGGCTCGATCGTGTATGCGACTGACAATGAACCCGGCGAGCACACTTGCGATCAGAATCTGCGACAACTGGCCCACGGCGCGGACGTGCTGATTTACGACGCGCAGTATTCTCCAGAGCAGCTGGCTTCGGACCGCAAAGGCTGGGGGCATTCCAGCTGGTTAGAGGGCGTGAAGATCGCGCGCGAGGCCAAGGTGGGGAATCTAATCTTGTTCCATCACGACCCGGATTCGCCGGACAAGGTCGTGGATGGATTTCTCTCCGCGGCGCGCCAGGAATTTCCGGCGACTTGGGCGGCCACCGAAGGCATGTCCATCAGTTTGAGCGAGCGCGGAGTGGCCGTGGACATGAAGGAAACGCGACTGGGAATTCGCCGGCGGTTGCGCTTTGCCGCGACCGTCAGCGGGCAGACCGAAGACGGCAGGCCATTCGAGGAAAAAGCCACGGTGCGCGATATCAGTTTGCAGGGAGCCTATCTGGCGCTGCATAGCCGGCCGCGTCTGCAATCTGAAGTGCGCGTGGTGATTGAAGCTTCCAGCGATCCGACGATTTCCAGCGTGATGACGTTGCGTGGAACCGTGGTGCATTTCGAGCTGGGGCGCGAAAAAAATCAGAATGGCGTGGGCGTCGTGTTCGTTGAGGATCCCGACCCTGGGCGTCCGCGCGATTAGCTGCGTCCTTTAACTTCTCGAGCTTCTCTAACCTTGCCGCGATGTTTGCTGTTTCGTGTCAGGCGTGCGCACGTGTTCCGGCCGAACGCCTAAGCCCACCAGCCTCGCCGGAATGCGCCGCAAAATCGGAAATATCTGCAAAAGCTTCAGTGGAAACGGCAGGCGAGTTAGCGGACGGGCGTGGCGCATCGCCAGACCGATAAAACGTTTGTGGGCGAAGACCTGAAATCCCTGGGTCACGCGCGTGGGAAATTCGCGGCGACGCTGCACGTCGCGGAGGCCTTCGTCAGTGACGGCGCCCTTTGCAAGCGGCCCGGCGAGAATATTCGCTGCCGCCACCGCGTCCTGAATCGCGAGATTAATTCCCACCCCGCCGATCGGAGACATTGCATGCGCGGAATCTCCGATGCAAAGAAGCCCCGGGCGTGACCACTGCCGCAGGCGATCCACGGCGACGGAGAGCAGCTTGACGTCGTTCCAATCCTTTAACTCGCTGAGGCGTTCGCGCAAGAACGGAGCGACGCTCGCGATTTCGTCCTTAAAAGTTGCCAGGCCTCTTTTGTGAATGGCGTCGAGTCCGCCTTTCGGGATTACGTAGGCGCACTGCCAATATTCGCCCCGGTCGATCGCCACCAGAATCTTCCCTGCTCTGAAACGGCCGAGCGTTTGATTCGGATCGCTCGGATCGCGCGAGACGCGCATCCACAGCACGTCAATGGGCGCGCCGAGGTCGAGCACTTCGAGGCCGGCCTTTTCGCGGACAATCGAACGGCGGCCGTCCGCGCCGATGGTTAGATCGGCGCGCACTTCCAGAGCGCCGCTAGGCGACTTCGCGTAGATACCTGCGACTTTGCCGTTCTCGATCAGCAAATCGGTGACTTCGGTTTCCATGCGCAGATGAAATCTGGGATAGACCTTGGCTTTTTCCGCGATGAAGTTCAGGAATTCCCACTGCGGCATCAGTCCGACAAATTTGCAGTGCGTCGGGAGATGCGAAAAGTCCGCGATGGCAACCGTGAAGTCGTCAGCTTGAGCGCCGATTTGCGTAAGCTCCTGATGCGGACGGCGCAGAAATTCTCCCAAGATTCCCAGCTCGTACATTAGCTCGAGCGTCGAAGGATGAATCGTATCGCCTCGAAAGTCGCGCAGGAAATCGGCGTGCTTCTCCAGCACCACCACATCAATGCCGGCGCGGGCGAGCAGAAAACCGCACACCATGCCCGCTGGGCCGCCGCCCACCAGGCAGCAACGCGCCGTGACCGTTTCGGAGGCTGGATTTTCTTGCGGCATCGCTTGGCGATTTACTTTGTGTCAGTGGGAAGTTGCGCGAGTTGTGCGTCGAGGTCGGCTAGCGCGCGCTCGAGTTGTTCGCGGTAGCGCGGGCCTTGGCTGGACTGCAATTGTTTTTCGACGCGCGCGCGTGACAGCATCAGCACACCGCGCTTGCGGCGCACTTCGATCTGGTCCTGCGAAACTTGCTTTTTGTTCTGGCGGTCCTCTTTCGACTGAAATTCCTGGACCTGACCTTCTACTGCTTTGCTTTCCCAACCCCTGGCCATGGGTATGATTCTAATTTGGCGGGGCAAAAATCGGGATGCATTTTTTGCGGAAGTTTCCTTGACTCAGCTGCTGGAACGAGCGCGAAAGGGCTGCAGTGTATCCGCCCGCCCGATCGCATTGGGCCATTAAGGAACAGCCCCACTGGGCAAAAACTTGGGTACACTTGTGCGCGTAATTATTGAGGCGGTACGGGAGAACGAAATGAAATTCGATGCCATCGCGATCGGTTCCGGGCAGGCGGGCAATCCACTTTCGTTTGCGCTGGCCGATCTGGGTTGGAAAATGGCGCTGATCGAGCGCTCGGAATTGGGCGGCTCCTGCATCAACACAGGCTGCACGCCCACCAAGACGATGGTCGCGTCCGCGCAGGTGGCGCATTACGCGCGCGATGCGGCGCGGTGGGGAGTGCGGGCGGGCGACGTCAGCGTGGACATGCCTGCGGTAGTGGCACGTAAGAATCTGGTGGTGGGAAACGGGCGCAAGGGCGTGCAGAAACGCATTGACGCGAGGCCGAATGTAAAATTGATCCACGGCCAAGCGAAGTTCACCGGGCCGCACCAGGTGCAAGTGGGTACGGAACTTTTCGAGAGCGAGAAAATATTCATTGATACCGGGACGCGTCCCGCGATTCCAAAAATTCCGGGAATTGACACGGTTCCGTTTCTCACCAACGCCACGGTCATGGAACTGCAAACCGTGCCAGAACATTTGCTGATTCTGGGCGGCGGCTACATCGGGCTGGAATTCAGCCAAATCTTCCGGCGCTTCGGCAGCCGCGTGACCGTCATTCACACCGGCGCGCGCATCATGCCGCGCGAGGACCCAGACATCGCCTCGACGCTGCAGAAGGCGCTGGAAGCCGAAGGCATCGTGTTTCGCGTCAGCACCACGACGAAGCGCGCCGAGAATCGCAATGGCGTGGTCACGCTAACCGTGGAAACCCCGCACGGCGATGAAATCCTGCAGGGATCGCATCTGCTGGTCGCCACGGGACGGAGGCCGAACACCTTCGACTTGGGCCTAGAAGCGGCCGGCGTTGCGACCGACGCGCACGGCTATGTGAAAGTGAACAGCCGGATGGAAACGAATGTCCCCGGAATTTGGGCGCTGGGCGATGTGAAGGGCGGTCCCGCGTTTACGCACATTTCCTACAACGATTACCAAATTGCGTTCGCAAATATTGTCGAGGGGAAAAATCTCACCATCGAAAACCGTTATCTGCCCTACGCGCTTTTCACCGATCCGCAACTGGGGCGCGTGGGCATCACCGAAACGGAGGCGCGCGAATCTGGCCGGAAATTCAAGATGGGGACGATTCCGATGTCCAGCGTTTCGCGCGCGATCGAACGCGACGAAACCGCGGGCTTTATGAAAATCATCGTGGATGCGCGGAGCGATCGCATCCTAGGAGCGGCAATTCTGGGCAGCGAAGGGGGAGAGACCGTGCAAATCCTCGGCGCGATGATTCTGGCGGACGCGCCGTGGACGGTACTGAAAGGCGCGGTGTTCATTCATCCGACGCTGGCCGAAGGATTTTTCGGGCTGATGGAGTCCGTGAAGCCCGCCAATTAGTCCTGCCGGCGCTGTAGAAGCGAAGACGGCCGAAACACCACCGATTCGAACCAGTCGCTGTTGTTTGTTTTCGGTCATTTGCGTCGAATTCTAATAATTGGCGACTACCGATTAGAATTTGTCGTAGCGCGCAGAGAAAAAATGGAAATGAGGGCAGTCCCGCGTTGCGGGACCGGCTGGCACGGTACGCCCTTCGAACCTGCCACTGGCAGGCTCTCTGGGTAACCGATCGTGTATATGTTTTCATATTTTGGTTTCCGTTCGACTGTAGCGTAACGGCGCGGCGAAAACAGCTGTGCGATGGAACAGATTTGGTGCAGAACCAGTACTCGCTGTACGAAATTGTGTAAAACCTGTACCGATTGCGACGGACAGTTTTGGTACAGGTTTTTTCCGCGCGAGTGAGAGTGTTTTCCTCGGGCATGCGCCGGAGTAGTGAACCGGAGCAGGACTTCGATGGGAATGCGCCGCGGCCTATTGCAAGACCGTGGCTTTCTTGCGCACCTCTGCGAGCAATTGTGCGGGCAATGCGGAGTATCCTTCGAGCGCCGCGGATCGCTGCCCGTCGCTATAAATCCAATCGAGCAGGCCGCTCAACGCGGCCGCGCGCGCGGCATCAGGCGCTGTAGTTCGCAAATAAATCCAGGTGAAACTTGCGATCGGATAGGACTCCGCTCCCGGCACGTTCGTCAAAGAAGCAGAAAAATTATTCCAGCGCGGTTCTTCGGCCGCGTCGCACGCCGCCGCGATCGTTTCCATGGAAGCTTTCACGAACCGGCCCGCGGGATTCAACACCGCCGCCTGCGGAATATTGGCCTTCACCGCATACTGATACTCCACATATCCAATGGAACCGGGAATGTTTTTCACTTTGTCCGCCACGTCCGAACTGCGCTCCGCCGCTTCGCCCACCGGCCACTTCGGCGAAGCATTCACTCCGACTTCACTGCGAAATTTCGGATTCACCTTGGACAAAAAATCCGTGAACACGTAGTTGGAGCCCTTCCCTGCCGGGCGGTTGATCACCTTGATCGCAAGATTCGGAAGGGTGACGTCGGGATTCAGCTTCGCGATTTGCGGCGCGTTCCACGTCTTCACATCGCCCAGAAAAATATCAGCCAACACGTCGCCGGAAAGCCGAAGCTCGCCATGCAAGTCGGGCAGGTTGTAAATCAGCACGATTCCAATGAGCACCACCGGCAGTTCGGTCAAGCTGCCGTCTTTGCGCTGCTTTTCTGTGAGTGGAGCTTCACCCGCGCCGAAATCGCCCGCGCCGCGCGAAATTTCCTTGATGCCTTCGCTGGTGCCGATGGGAAGGTAGCGAATTTGAATATTCGCGTCGCGCTTGCCGAACTCTTGTGTCCACCGGGTGTAAAGAGGCGCGGGCACGCTCGATCCGGATCCCACCAGGACAATCGAGCTCTGCGCCTGGGCTGCAGCGCTGAATAACGCGGAAGCGAAAAGTGGCAACAGCCAGACCTGCAAAAGTAAACGCCAACCGGAAAATCGCCGCGCAGTGCTGGGAGCCGGGCATGTGCGAAACACTTTTTCGTACTCCTCCTGAACCTGGCCGGGCTATTTGACGCGAACCCGTGCCCTTCGCCGTTGTGCACCCAAGCCGGCTGATGACCGTAACCTACCATCGTTATCTCCACCCAGCGTGCACACTGAGCAGTCGTGTTGTCATACTAGGAACGCCCCGAGCACGACGGGGCGCCATGCCCGAAACCGAACGACATCTCGTCGTCCAACGGACTATTCGTAACGAAGCGCAGCCATGGGATCAAGACATGTCGCGCGTCGCGCGGGAATGTAGCAGGCAGCGAGACCCACGAACGTGGCGACTATTGCCACTAGTCCAAAGGTCCAAGGATCGGCGGTCGAGACGCCCCATACCTGGCTGGCAAGGAAACGCGTGATGCCGTAGCTCGCGAAAATGCCGATGATGATGCCTGCCGCGACGATCCTCGCGCCTCTGGCGAGAACCATTTTCAAAATGTTGTCCTGCTGGGCGCCGAGCGCCATGCGCACGCCGATCTCATGGGTCTGCAGCGAAACTGTGTAGGCCATCACGCTGAAGATTCCAATGACCACCAGCAGCAGCGCGACCACGGCGACGATGGCGAAGCGGCGGTCTTTGCGCAGGCTCCGGGCTGCGTAGCGGAAGTCACGAAATACATCTTCCAGTCGAGTTTCCCAGCGGGTGTCGCGGACTTCCTCTTTCACCGTGTCCAGGATGCCGAATTCGAGGCGCGCGCGGTGGCGGGCTTCATCGGGCTGCATGCCAGCGGCTACGTAGTCAGCGAGCTGGCGATCGAGATGGAATTGCAATTCTTTGTCGAGTGACTTCTCTGCTTGTGATTTCCGAAATGCGCGGCGAATCCAGCTCATGGCTAGGACTCCTTCCCTGGTGCGCGCAGGAACAGGGCGACGGCGTCGCCGAGACGCTCCCATTCGGCGACTTCGGCGTCCATCTGGCGCCGGCCCTTCTTGGTGAGGGAGTAGAACTTGGCTTCGCGCCCGGTTTCCGATTCCTTCCATTCGGCTTGCAGCCAGCCGCGGCCTTCCAGGCGATGCAGCGCGGGATACAAAGAGCCTTGGTGAATCTGGAAAAAATCTTTCGAGGTCTGGCGCAGGCGTTGGGCGATGGCGTAGCCGTGGCTGGGGCCTAAGGCCACAACCTTGAGGATCAACATGTCTAGAGTTCCGCGCAGCAGCTCGGTTCTCGGCTCGGCCGTGACCATACCTAGAAAGCCGACATATACACCTGGCTTATGCGGGTGTCAACGAAACGATGACCTGCCGCGCGGGAGTAGCAATCGCTTTGGGGCTGAAGCGTTTTACGAGTCGTAGCCGTGGGGATGGCGCTGATGCCAGCGCCAGGCTGAGTCGATGATGGAGCGGAGATCGGATTTGGCGGGGACCCAGCCGAGGACGGATTTTGATTTCGTGGGATCGGCTACGAGGCGCGGCGGATCGCCTGCGCGGGGCGGTTCGACGCGAACGCGAATGTCGCGGCCGGTAATTTGGCGGGCTGTTTCGATTACTTCGAGGACGGAGTAGCCTTGGCCTGTGCCGAGATTCAGATAATCGGATTGGCCGCCGCGGCGCAGATGGCTGAGGGCGCGGATGTGGGCATCGGCCAAGTCCACTACGTGGACGTAATCGCGAATGGGCGTGCCATCCGGAGTGGGATAATTATTTCCGAAGACGGCGACTTCGGGCGGTTCTTTTGCAGCTGCACGCAAGACGCAAGGGATCAGATGGGATTCCGGATCGTGGTGCTCGCCGCATTTTTCGGTGGCGCCGGCGGCGTTGAAATAGCGCAGCGAAACGAACTTCAAGGCGTAGGCGACGTCGAAGGAATGCAGCAGGCGTTCCATGAATAATTTCGACCAGCCGTAGGGATTTACGGGCCACTGCGGTTCGGATTCGGAGATGGGAACGTGCTGCGGATCTCCGTAGGTGGCGGCGGTGGAGGAGAAGACCACGCGGCGGACACCGGCTTCGACGAGGGCGCTCATGAGGGCGATGCCTTGCTCGACATTGTTCTCGTAATACCAGGCGGGATTTTTTACGGATTCGCCGACGAACGTCACGGCGGCGAAATGGATGCAGGATTCGAGTTGGTGTTCGCGAGCGATTCGCTGGAGCAAAGCGCGGTCGCCGATATTGCCTTGGTAGAGCGGGATGTCCTTGTCGAGCGAGGGGCGATGACCGCGAACCAGATTGTCCAGAACCACTACGCGTTCGCCTGCGGCGCGCAATAGTTCTACGGTGACGCTGCCGATGTAACCGGCACCTCCCGCGACGAGAATCGCCATCTGGCATCCTTCCGGTCTGAATTTTTGGAACGGTTGCGCGAATGTGGCTGGGGATTACTTTACTACGTGGGGTGTTAATGCGGAGTGAGGAATTCCATGGCGGCAGGCGAAACAACTGTGGGCTTGCGCGACGGCCAATGAGCCGGCGGGACGCCCTTCTATGCCGCCACCGGCGGCATCTCAGGACAAGCCGGCGCTACTAAAGGCGGCGGCGCGCTCAAGGTAGGCGCGGGCCAAATCAGGCGCGTTTGGGATTGTAGCGGATACAGTAGAGCAATCCGATGATGGCCAGGATTCCGCCCCACCATACGCTTGCGTGCAAGTCGTAGAGAACTACTTTGATCGCGGGCGGATGGGAAATCTGGTAAAGTCCCGCGCCGAAGATCAGCACGCCATTGACCAACAGCGAAACGCCTATGAAAAACCAGATGGAAATTGTTCCGTCAGATCGCATGAGCCTCACCAGAACATAATATTGAGTGCGATGAAAACAATCGCGACGATCACGGCCCAGAATGCCGGTTTTTGGTACATCGGAACTGCCGCTTCCGAGGGTATTTCCGTGGCGCCATAGACCAGGCCGATCAATTCACTTTCGGGCTTGGGCTTGGTGACCATGCTGACTGCGACCGTCACCACGACGCAGATGATCCAGGACCACAGGCCGCGATACATATTTTCCGCCATGTCTTTCGCGTCGCTGGAAAGCGCGACGTAACGCAGGGCTGTGGGATCGAATTTCACCCACGCCCACATGCCGACGGACGAGACCGTGCCGGCGAGCAGGCCCCAGAATCCGCCCGCAGCGGTGGCGCGTTTCCAGAGCATGCCGAGAATCACCGTACCGAAAAGCGGAGCGACGAAGAAACTGAAGAGCGCCTGCACGTAATCCATGATGCTGAGGAATTGCATCACCAGGTATGCGGTGCCGATGCTGATCAGCACGCCGAGAATCGTGGACCAGCGGCCCATGAGCACATAATGCGCGTCGGTGGCCTTTTTCTTGATCAGCGCTTTGTAGATGTCGTAGGTCCAGACCGTGGAGAACGCGCTGACGTTGCCGGCCATGCCGGACATGAAGCCGGCGATGAGCGCGGTGATTCCCAGGCCGAGCAATCCAGGACCGCAATAGCGCGCTAGCATCAACGGTAACACTTCGTTGTAGCTGTGACCGCCGCTTGCCACTGCCGCAGCTTCGCCAGTCAGTTTCATCGGGAGCACGGCGAGGCCCAGCAACCCGGGGAGAATCACGATGAAGGGCACGAACATTTTGAAGGCCGCGCCGATGATAGGCGCCATTTTCGCTGCGCGCAAATCTTTCGCGGCTAGGACGCGCTGCACGACGAGAAAGTCTGTCGTCCAGTAGGCAAATGAAATCACGAAGCCGAGGCCGAAGACGATGCCCGTCCAGTGAATCCCCATCGGATTGTCTTTGAACGAGCCGAGCGTGGACCACAGATGCGTGTATTCCACCGAGGCATTCTGCGCGACTTTCAGTTGCAGCGCTTTCCAGCCGCCCGCTTCGATCAAGCCGAGAATCGGAATCAGCAACGCGCCGGCCCAGATGAGGATGAACTGCAACACTTCGTTGAAAATTGCGGAGCGCAAGCCGCCAAGCGTCACATAGACCGCGACGGTGATCGACGAAATCCAAATGCTGAAATTGATGTCCCAACCCAGGACGACTTTCATGACCAGCGCCATGGCGTACATGTTGATGCCGCTCATCAGCACCGTCATGAACGCGAAGGAAATCGCGGAGAGCGCGCGGCTGGCTTCGCCGAAACGCAATTTCAGGTAGCCGGGCACCGAGTGCGTTTTGGAAATGTAGTAGAACGGCATCATCACGAGGCCGAGGAACAACATTGCCGGGATGGCGCCGATCCAGTACCAGTGCGCCGCGAGGATTCCGTATTGATAGGAGGCCGCGGCCCAGCCCATTAATTCCAGGGCGCCCAAGTTTGCGGAAAGAAAGCTGAGGCCGGCGATCCACGCCGTCATTTCGCGGCCGGCGAGGAAAAAATCTTCGCCGGTGTTCGAGCGGCCCTTCAGGTAAAAGCCGATGGCCAGCACCAGCACGAAATAAAAGACCACAATCACCAGATCCACCGGCGCCAGACGCACCAAGCGATCTCCGGCGAACATCGCCAAGCCCAGATTCATCATTCGTTTTCCGCCTGTCTTTCTTTGCGTTCGCCGGGCAGCCCGGCTATTCGAACGCCGTGTACGGACACGTTAAAGCAAAGACTAACATTAACCGGCACGCTTATTTGCGCAGAGATTGCGCAAAGTATCGGAAGAAGAACGCTGGGCGCGCGATGAGGCATTGCGAGCGCCGTGAATCTCCGCACGATCCGCGTTGCAAGTATACGTTTACCGGATAAGGGGATTTAGCACACGCGCTGCTCCGGCGTCAACAAAGGAATGCGCGTGTGCGTGGATTCGTCGCGCTGCGGAAATGGTTTGGGCTTGCAGCTGCATCATTAGCGTAAGTGCGAGAGCTTGGAATTGGTGGCCTCGGCGGCTGAGCAGTTTGCGGTAAATGACTAGGGCCCTGGTGCTGATGCACTTTGGCGCACCGCAGTGATGTGAGAGGAAAAGTCAACTACGCCCGCCTGAAAAGCAGGCGGGCGCTACAAATTCAAAATCCCCGCCTCACTGCGGATGTGACTTTGCGCGCCACGCTTCCGGCATACCCACCAGCGACGGATTCAGTTCTGCTACGGAGGCGCAACCCAACAGCCTGAGCACGCGCTCGACGTCGGCGCGCAGAATCTCCAACGCGCGCACCACACCAGCATGCCCCGCCGCGCCGAGGCCGTACGCGTAAGCACGGCCGACGAGCACCGCCTGCGCGCCCATGCAAATGGCTTTCACGATATCGGAGCCGCGGCGCACTCCGCCATCCATCAACACTTCGGCTTGCCCGTTCACCGCCGCGACGACCTCTGGCAGCGCGCGCAACGTGGCCGACACAGTGTCCAATTGGCGCCCGCCGTGATTGGACACCACGATGCCGTCGGCACCGCCGTCAATCGCGCGGCGTGCGTCTTCGCCGGTGAGGAGGCCCTTCACCACCAACGGGCCCGGCCACAATTTACGCAGCCAGCGCAGATCGTCCCAAGTGATCACCGATCGCGCGAGGGCCGAGCCCACTTCCATCATCGGCATAGGCCCAACGCCCGGCGCCACCACATTTTCCAGCCGCGGGACGCCACCATCGAGCAAAAACGCGGCGAGCCAGCGCGGATGCATCAGCACATTCGGGACGAACGGAATTTTCGCCACGAGCGAATTGCCGAGCAATTCCTTCACGCCGTTGCGCACGTCGCGCTCGCGCATTCCGGCGATTGCCGTATCGATAGTGATCACCAGCGCTGAAAACCCGGCCACGCGCGCACGTTCGATCGCGGCTTCGGCGGCTTCGCGTCCGCCGATCAGATATAGCTGGTACCACACCGGGCCGGTGGAAGCAGCCTTGGCCTTCTCGAGCTTGTGGCCGGAAACCGTGGAGAGGATAAACGCTGTGCCAAACTCGCCGGCCGCGCGGGCTGCCGCGAGCTCACCATCGGGATGCAACAAGCGGCTGTAACCAATCGGCGCCAGAATTGCGGGAAAAGAAATGTCGTGGCCCAAAATGCGCGTGCGCAGATCGCACTTGTCGAGCGCGACGGCATGGCGCGGGCGCAGAACTACTTCTTGGAACGCGCGGCAATTTTCGCGCAGAGTCACTTCGTCGCCTGCGCCGCCGTCCACATAGTCGAATACCGCGCGCGGCAGCCGACGCCGCGCCAGCTCGCGCAAGTCCTCGATATTGACGACGCGCGGAGAATCCAGCCGAGCCATTGCCCTCCTAGTTTCCTGCGTTTTCGCTGCATTTGTGTGCTGCGTTCGCGCTGGGTTTGTGCAGCACTCGCGTCGCGTTCTTCGCACCGCGTTGCGCACCGCCTCCCCACGACGCTCTTGCAGCGGGCGCGCCACGCGCATTATAAGCTAGCGCGTCGATTTTCCACGTCCGGTGAGGGAGTTGAACGAAGCTATCAGCAGGAAGCGCCTGACAACTCGATTAATTTATCTCGGAGCGATTCGTATGTTCGGCCAACCAAGCCGACAGTGGGATGGTATCGAAATCCTGAATGCGTTGGCTGCGCTACCTCCAATGCTCTAGTCGCGTGTTCCCCAGCACGCTTGCGCTCACCTTGGGCAGCTAGTATCAGTGCGCTAGCCGCATGCCATGTGAATTTTTCGACGGGAAGCATAAGTCTACTTTGATTCTCTGAGAGAGCTTGAAGCGCCTTGGTGAACTGGGACTTGATGTTCATCGTAGCAACTAGCATTGCGAACTCGCTCCATGCATTGGTTTTCAAATTCGGGAACTGACGTTCTCGATTCAAAGCGTTCTCAAGGGAACGGAGCGCATCATCGAATCGCCCAAGAGCCAAGTAAGCCGTTGCTTGGTCAAGAAAGGCCTGGGCAAAATCAAAATCCTCGCCAAGAGAAATATATCTATCGAGTAAGGCCAATGCAGCCTGCGGATGAGTCTTTGCCAAATAGTTCGCTTGGATTCGCAAATATTGGGATTTGCGTCGCGCACGACCGAGTTTCTCGTTGAACTTAGCTTCAACGGATGGATTCCAGTCAGCACTTCGGAACCACTCATCGGAGGCCAATCGCTACGCTCCTTTTGGGCTGCGATTTTACCTCACTCAGAGGCAAGCGGGTGTCCGTGCCTGGGAAGTCGCGTAATCGGACATGTGCTTTTGGCTGGATTCCACTTGATTTCATAACAATGTCGGCTCCTTAGACCCGGGTAGACTTTGGTTGTTGACGACCAGAGGCTCGGGAGAAAGGAGCCGA
>Ga0070761_10000229_pt1 | contig 37386 bp, 41 predicted proteins | sample HubBroMetageREF1_FD_66724 | JGI IMG/M metagenome (GOLD analysis project Ga0070761, IMG submission 66724) | Reference soil microbial communities from the Hubbard Brook experimental Forest, New Hampshire, USA - Hubbard Brook CCASE Soil... | ecosystem: Environmental > Terrestrial > Soil >... | reverse complement strand
TCGAACTACACTGATTGGGACGAGGCGGGGGAGGCACTTCGCCTCGCCATCCGACGGCTCAACCGGATCCACTGTGTGACCAATTCACGCCCCGCACACCGCTGGTGGACGCGGCACTAGTTCGAACTGCGTCGGTGCCGTTCCTCCGACTTGCGGACCTGCCAGATCAGTTCGAGGGGCCATCGCCGGGCCCAGGCGGTCTCGTGCGGCCGCAGGTATCGGGATTTGGTGCGGGTCGGCGGTCGAGTTTCGGTCAACGACTCCACGACGAGACCCTGGGCGGAGAACAGGGCGATCCACTCCCCGTACGGGAGGGTGAAGTTCACTTCGCCTCCCCGGTAGGTCACCTCGTGCATCCCGAAGTAGTCGTACCGCAACCGACGTCCCATGCGGTCGTACCTCCGCTCCTGCGCCATGATCCGGATCGGGCTCGAAGTTGCGAAAACGAGTCGGCCGCCGAGTCGGAGGACGCGCGAGGCCTCGGGCACCGTCCGGTACGGGTCACAGAACGTCATCGCCCCCCAGTCGCAGAACACCAGATCGAAGGTCGACCCGTCGAAGGGGAGTCGCTCGGCGTCGCCCCGAACGAGTCGGACGTGCGCACGCGACGTTCGGACCAAGCGTCGGGCGTGAGCGAGCTGAGCCGGGGAGAGGTCGAGGCCCACCGCGCGAGCGCCTTTCTCGGCGAGCGCGATCGACCAACGCGCCGCTCCGCAGCCGACCTCGAGGGTATCCTGGTCCTTCGGATTCCCGATCGCGCGGAGCTCCGACTCCGGAGTACGCCAGAGCCCCCAGGCCATTGCGCGAGGGCCGGACAACACCGGCGCGCAGCGCCGATCGTAGCTCGCACTCTGCTTCTCCCAGAGTCGGAGGTTCTTCCGAACGTGGGCGCCCGTTGTGCGAGGTGAGGGGATGCGAGATCGACGACGCGCCATCGGAGGCGGGGTGCCCACGGAGTACATCAGTTCGGTCCCCGGAACCTTCTTGGCGCAGATCCGGTGTGGAGGCCCGGCGGCTCCACATGACCTGGGACGCGTTTTTCACCGCGGAGGTCGGCGCCTCGGCGGCTCTCGCGGGACTGATCTTCGTCGGGGTCTCGATCAACCTGAAACAGATCGTGCAGCTGCCGTTCGTGGCGAACCGGGCGCTGCAATCTCTCCTGATCCTGCTCGCCGTCTTGGGATTTTCCTCCTTGCAACTCGTCCCGGGACAAGGGTCCACGATTCTCGGCGGGGAGATACTCGCCCTCTCCGTCGCGTTGTGGGCGACCCTGAACGTTCTCGAACTTCGCAGTTGGAGAGAGATCGACCCGAAGTACGCCGGCCTCCTCCGCAACCACACAGTGGAGATCGAACTCCTATGCCTCTTCGCGTTCCTCGCCGGTGTCTCACTCGTGCTCGGAAATCCCTGGGCCCTCTACTGGCTCGTGCCGGCCACGCTGGGAAGCTTCGTGTTTGCGATCCTCGAGGCGTGGGTCATCACCGTCGAGATCATGCGGTAGGGACTCTCGCGCCGGATTATCTATTGTCGGGGCTTCTCGCTCGCATGGCCGCTCCCAGCACGGACATGGTGAGATGCGAGCAATGCGGGACGGAGTTCCCGGCGAGCGACAGGACGCAGATGGCGGCGCACGCGGGCCACCCCCTCGAGCACATTGAACAGGGCTGAGCCCCCGCCGCTCGGTGCCACGAAAGGGGCTCAGAGGAGCTCCCGGAGTTCTTCGGGCTTCCGCCTGCCCCTTTCGGAACCTGCGGGCAGCGACTGGTTTCGACTATCATTCGACGAGACAACACGCGCAATCTACTCGCGGGCACGCGGCGCTCCATCGGATTCCTACCCCAGGACCGAAGGTCTTTTCGAGCAACGATCGCTGTAAATCCTCGAGCTCTCCGGCGATGGTAGACGCGTGGGAGTCTCGGAACGACGGTCTGGCGAAGCGGTTGGCCGGACTTGTCTCGGAATACGGCCCTTCCCAACGACCGATGCGCGCGTTGGACATCGGTACACAGCACGGCACGGTGCCCAGTCAGATCGCGGCCCTACTTCCGGAGATTCAATTCCAGGGAATCGAGCCCGGGCTTTCGGCCGACCGAGCGGTGGTGAATGGAATACAGGTGTACCGGGCCTCCTGCGATGCACTTCCGTTCCCCGACGCGTCGTTCGAGGTCGTTACGTTCGCTAGCGTGTTCGAGCACATCACTCCCGGTCTGAGAGTTCGGAGCCTGTCCGAGATCCATCGCGTGCTCGTCCCGCACGGGGTGCTGGTCGGCCAGATGCCGAACATGAGATTCCCGATCGAACTGCACAGCCGGCTTCCGTTGCAACAGTTTCTGCCGCGGGCGACCGGGGACGCCTACCTACGTGTGTGCTCCCCCGTTCCGTGGCGGACGAACGGCATGGACTGGTTCAGGGTCGGGCCGCAGACTCTTCGCCGAGACACCCACGCCGCCGGCTTCCGCGAGTTGCAATTGGAGCCCTACAATCCACCGCGACAGGCACTCCCGACTAGGTTTCGAGGGCTCTACCCGCTTCTGAATCTGATTCCGTTGGGGTACACGTTTGCGTACGCCGCCTAAGGGGCCCTTCCTTCGGGTTCTAGTCGGGCGGCCAACCCAACTCAAGTTTGAGGCGGATTTCGCTTCGGTCGAATCCGAACGAGCACCGTGGGACGCGTCGGTCTCCCGTACGACCGGGTATCGATGCGAAGTCCTTTGCGTGCCGACTCAGCTTCGATCAGGGTCGAGCCGGATCGTGTGATAGTTCCGAAGACCTGTTCCGTGCGCACTTGCCAGCTGAGCCACAGGAGCTTGTCGGCATCACCCGAGGAAGTGTTGGTGATATCGACGCGGAGTGAGGGATCGGTCCAGTCGGCGTCGATCACCTGACCATCCACCAGGGTCGCGCTCAACCCACGGGAGGAGACCGTGATGCGGGTCGCCCGTCGAGAGAACACGCGGCCGAACCAGAAGAAGTTGAACACGCCGAACAGCATCACCGCGATACCGAGTCCGACCACGGTCCAGCCGTACGCCGAACCGTAGTGGATACCGAAACTGGCGATCCATCCCATGCCCGATACGGCCATCAGCGCGCCGAAGAACAGGAACGCCCCGGTCGCGACGGCTCGAAACATCACGGCCCCCGGGGGCGTCCCGGTCGACCCCACCAAGATGTCGGTCGGACCCAGTTCACCGGCCAGCATTCCGCCGGGCCACCGAGACCCCCGAATAAGGGATATGGGTTCGAGTGGGCGAACTCGGGCAGGGGCGCCTGTTCATCCCGACGTGAATCCTTAGGGCGAACGCTGACCAGTTCCGGGGGAGCTCGACTCGGGGCTCGGCGCCGAAGGCCGTCGCCAAGCGTAGCGGATCAGGAACGGCGCGATCACGGTCGTGACCACCGTCAGCGCGCCAATGAACGGCAGCACGAAGGCACCGACCGCATTGATGTCCGTCCCTCCCTTGGCGACGACGATCGATAACTCGCCCCCGGAGGCCGACAGTGTGAGCGCTGTCTGTCGAGCCTTGGCGTCCGGGACCCTCATCCGCCGGGCCGCGACGTACGTCGAGATAAGCTTCATCCCAAAGGCCACCGCCAGGAAGACGAGAATCGGGACAAAGTACCTCGGGAGCAGCCCGATGTCCATCAACGCCCCCATCGACACGAAGAAAATCGGCCCGAACACGTCCTTGAGCGGGGCCATGAGTTCGTGAGCCGCTGCCTGAGAGTTCGACTCGGCAACGAGCACCCCGGCGAGGAAGGCGCCGGTCGCGACGGAGATGCCGAGCAGACTCGAGACCAACGCGAGACCGAATGCGAGCGCAACGAGAGCGAGAAGAAATAACTGGTTGAGGCCAGATCCGCGTGCCCGGTCCATCAACGGTGAAACGGTCCTCGGCCCGACGAGTAGCACCACGGCGAGGAATGCCACGACGAGCCCGATCGACACGGCGATCGACTCGGGGGAAAGATGGCCCGTCTGGGCGGTCGACTGCAGGATGCCGAGCGCCGAGACGGTGATGATGTCCTCGACCACCGTGATCCCGAGGACGAGGCTCGTGTCGGCACTACGAAGGACGCCGATCTCCTCGAGTACGCTCGAGAGGATCACGGTGCTCGTCACGGAGATTGCGAGACCGATGAACAGGCAGTCCCAGATCGGGAAGCCGAAGGCCAGTCCGACGAGGACGCCGACAAGGAACGTCGACATCGATTCCGCGAGCGCGATGACCAGGGCCGTTCGGCCGACGGCGCGCAGCCGGGAGATCGGGTACTCGAGACCGACCGCGAACAGCAGGAAGACGATCCCGAGCTCGGCGAGAATTGTGAGCACTTCGTAGTTCGAGACCAGCGACGTCGGGGGAGTGTACGGCCCGATGATGACGCCCGCGGCGATATAGCCGATGATCAGCGGCTGGCGCAACCAACGGAAGAGGAACGCGAGGCCGAGCGCGACGACAAAAACGACCGCGAGGTCCTGGACGATCAGGATCTCCGCGCTCGTCATCTCGGACAGGACCCGGAACACCGCGGGCCATAAGTGGAGGCGGTTCTTCCGGGCCCCTCGTGCAGAATCCGTTGAAATCGCGCCTGCTCGCGGAGAAGAAGACGTCGTTCGGCACCTGGATCTCCTCCGCGTCGGTCGTGGTGGTCGACGCGCTGAAGGACCTCGGCTTCGAGTGGTTCATGATCGACACCGAGCACTCACAAGTCAACCCCGAGACCCTGGCAGCGATGATGGCCATCCTGGCACGTTCGGGACCGACCCCGCTGGTTCGCGTCGGCAACGTGGACCCGTATCTCGTGAAGCAGGCGCTCGACGCCGGAGCGCAGGGGATCCTGGTGCCGCTCGTCAGTACGGAAGCGCAGGCCCGCGAGGTGGTGTCGTACGCGAAGTACCCGCCCGCCGGAGTTCGGGGAGCGGCGGCCGCCGCCGGCTCACGCTACGGAACCGAGCTCGGGTCATACCTCCGGACCGCGAACGCCGAAACACTCGTCGGCGTTCAGATCGAGACGAAGACCGCGATCGAACACCTCGAGGAGATCGCAGCGGTGGACGGCGTCGACCTCCTCTTCGTCGGCCCTCAGGACCTGACGCTGAGCCTCGGCCTCCTCGACGATCGGTCGAATCCGAAAGTACGCGACGCGATGCGCGCGGTCGTGGAGGCGTGCGAGCGCCACGGGAAGGTGCCCGGAACGCTCGTGATCAACGCCGAGGAGAAACGGGCGGCCCTCGAGCTGGGCTTCCGCTTCGTTTCGCTCGCGGCTGACCTCCGCTTCTTGGTCGAGGGGGCGCAGCAGTATGTCCGAGCCTGAGTCCCCACTCTTCTCCGACCTAGCGGCCGCACTGAAGTCCCCGTTGCGCGAAACCTCCGTGGGAACGACCCAGACGGATTTTCGGATCTTTGAGAACGTGGACGACCCTTCCCGCTCTCCCAACGGCGGTGTTCCTCTGCACTCGCACCGAACGGAGGACGAAGGCTGGTACGTCATCGAAGGCGCCCTTCGATTCCGGTACGGAGAGCGCGAGTTCGACGCCCCCGCCGGGTCGGGCGTGCTCCTGCAGCACGGCACTCCGCACACGTTCTGGAATCCGGGGCCCGGGCCGGTTCGGTACCTCCTGATCGTCCGGCCCCAGACAGCGCGTCTCCTCGAAGTCCTTCACTCGGGTGCCGAGTATCCCCCGAACGCTCGGGAGGTGTTCGATCGGTTCGATGTCGACCTGCTCGAGTGAACGGGGGTGCGATTTCGCTCAGTCCGGCACCGGACCGAAGAACTCGAGCCAATTGCCGTCCGGGTCGCGCGTGTACACGATGTTCTCATGGGGCTCGCGGACGCGAGCGACGATCGGCAACTTCCGGCGGCGCAGCTCGGCCTCCCACGCCTCTACGTTCGACACCCGGAACCCGAAGTGGTCGAATTCCGTTCCCTTCCGGAGGGGCGTGTAGTACCGGTTCGACCGGGGGTAGAAGTTCAGTTCGACCCGCTGCAGGGCACCGGGGAACGAGAGGTGGACCCACTTTCCGCCGTGGTCCATGACGCCGCGGCGGAACACCCTGAACCCCATCTTCCGGTAGAACCGCAGGGACCGGTTCAGGTCGCGAACGCGGAGCCCGGCGTAGACGAGTTCGACCTTGACGCGTGGCATGCCCCTCGCGAGACGTCACTCCCGATAAGCCCGTGGGGGTCAGCGGCCCGAGAGCCGGCTTCGGAAGAACGAGCTGGTGGGTGCGTCCAGGTCGAGTTGCCAAAAGAGCGCGTTCAATTCACCTCGGTGCTGCAGTTCCTCCTCCAGGAGATGCCAGAGCACGGTCCGAAACGTCGTCGAGAACTCGAACCGTCGGCCGTTCACGTCGCCCGAGCACGCGTGCTTCCGGTCGAGGTCCCTCGCGCGTAGGGTTCGCGCGAGGTGGAGGTCGGCCCGTTCGATCCGTCGCCCGAGCGACCGAAGGCGGGCCGCGGAGACCGGCGTCCCCATGAGGTACGGCGCCGTGCCGTACCGGTCGGCCGGAAACTCCTCGACCCAGCCGATGTTGTTCCCGACGATGTGAAGGTAGATGTCCTGGATCGACCCGAACGAAGCGCCCCGGTCCTTCGTCCGCTCCCTTGCCGACAGTCGGAGGATCGCGGCGAGGTAGTCACGCCGAGTAACGGCGAGCCACTCGAGCCAGTTCCGAAGCAAGGCGACTTCGTCGACGCGGGAGCGTCGCGCCCGAGGAGGCCTCATCCGGCCCCGGCGGCCCGGGCGCGCATGCGCTCCCCCGCTTCCAGGAGCTCGAGACCGCGTCGGATGCCCGGCCGCCCTTCGGCGAAGGACTCCTTCTCGAAGTACTGCCGGAGTTCCTCGGCCCGGCCGATCCCGATCCGGGGGAGGGTCCGGCTGCACATCACGGCTAGGATCGTAGAGCCCGCGCTGCGGCGTTCGACGTCGTGAAGGCTCTCCCGCATCCAGGCCCAGAGCGGGCCGCGGGAGGACGCGGTTCGCGCGAGCGAAGGCACGAGGTAGGCGCCAAAATTGGCGAGCGGGATCGCGGTGGATTCGGCGCGGAACGCCGAGAGAACGGGCTCGATGTCCGGTGTCTCACCGAGGGCGAAGCAGGCGGTCGTGCTCGCATCCGCGGAGGGGCCGGTTACCGAGCTCAGGAGCCGGGTCACCGAACCCTCGCCCCCGTGCCGTGCGAACGAGGAGAGAATGGCGAGACGGAGGGGCGACGGTTGCTGGTCCAGGGACTCGACCCGCGGAGCCAGCGTCGCCGAAAACTCCGGATCGATCCGGGCGCGCATCCAGAACGCCCATTCGCGAACGATGTCGGCGCCCTCCATTTCGCGTCCGGTGCTTCGCTCCCCGAGCCGTTCGGTCTGCGTGGCGCAGAAGGCCCGAGCGGCCTCGGTGAATCGAGGAACGTCCGAGAGAATCGGGTGCAGGTAGTCGAGCGAGCGGAGCACCCCTTCGACCGTCATCCGGTCGGTGGCACTGCGAACGGCGTCGAGGACCCGAGCGTACTCATCGACCGAGTAATCGCCAGAGAGTAGGAATCCCTCGGCGTCGAGGCAGAAGCCGTGGCGGTCGCCCGGGCTGAGCGTCGGCAACGACGCGATCCGTTCGGCCCGAAGCTCGGGCGACCAGAGGACTCGGAAGAACCCGTCGCGCCCGGGGTCGATCGAGATCTGGCGCGCGTTGCGGCCGGGCAGCCGGAGTCGGTCGTTCTCGAAGACGATCGCGGTCCGTCGGCCGTCTTCCTCGACCGTGACCGGAATGGGCCACGGCCTTCCGGAGTCGGTATCGGGCACTAGGAGGAAGCGGTGCTGTCGAAGCTCGACATCCGGCCCATCCTGTCGGACGGTGAGGCACGGGTGCCCGGCGCGTTCGACCCAAGCACGCATCACTTTCGTTACCGGTTGCTCCGACTCCTCCTCGAGGGCCGTCCAGAGGTCGTCGCTCTCGGCGTTGCCGAAGCGGTGGTCGTTGAGGTACTCCGTGATCCCGTCGCGGAAGCCGTCCTCGCCGACGAACTTCTGGATCATCCGGATCAGTTGGGCTCCCTTGTAGTAGGTGATCTCGTCGGCGTTCCCCATGATCTCGGCGGCGTCGTACGACTCCGGTTTCACCGGATGGCTCGCCCGGAGGGCATCGAACCGGAGGGCGGGCTGGTTGCGGACCCGAAACTCGGCCCAGGCATCCTCTCGAATGTGCGTCCGCTCCTGGACGAGGGACGTCGCGAAGGTGGCGAACGCTTCGTTGAGCCAGAGGTCGTCCCAGGTCCGGAGCGTCACCAGGTCGCCGAACCACTGATGCGCGGTCTGGTGCACGATCGTCTGATCGGAGTATTCGACCGAACTGGGGGAGGCGCCCTCGTCGAGCAGGTACTGGAAGACGGAACCGCTGATCGCGCCCCAGTTCTCCATCCCCGCCCAGAAATCGCTGAGGGCCACGAAATGGAGCTTGGGGAGCGGGAACGGGATATCAAAGTACTCCCCGAATCCGCGGAGCGCGGCGCGGGCGAGCTTGGACGTACGGAGGGCGGCGGGCCGATGTCCCGCCGGGCCGGCGACAATGATCAGGGTCGGCCCGTCGTCGTCGATTGTCTCCTCGAACGGACCGACCCCGAGGTACAGCAGGTAGGTCGACATCGGTGGAGTGGCCGAAAAAACCCACCGGGCCCGGTGGTCGGGGGTGACGCGCGTCTCCGACGGCATGTTCGAGATCGCGACCAGGTCCTCCGGTATCGTCACCTCCAGGCGGAACACAGCTCGCTTGTCCGGCTGGTCGAAGCACGGGAGGAGGCGGCGGCAGGACTCGGGCTCCATCTGCGTGGAGAGCGCCGGGGCGCTCCCGAGGCGCGACACGAAGAGACCGGTCTGCACGTCGCGTCCCGCCTTACCGGAGTAAGCGATCCGTACCCGCTCGGAACCCCCGCTCGGCCGGGAGAAGGTGAGTTTGTTGCGCTTATCATCGAGCTCGAATTCGATCGGGGTGTCCCCGACCTGTACGCTCTCGATCGTCAGGTCGACCGAATCGAGCTCGACCGGACCCGCGGCCACGATCCCGGAGATCTGGACGACCCCACGGAACGTGTTCTCGGCGGTGTCGATGTCGAGCGCGAGCTCGTACTCCAGCACTCGTGCCGGCACACCCGAAGGGGGCCTAAGGGTTTGCTCGGCAACGCAGTTGCTCTCGGGTCAGCCCGCCGGCGGCGGCGCGCCGTGGTCCCACTTCAGTTTCAAACCGAGGATCGCGAGCGCCAATCCCAGGATGCCGACGTTCGCCAGGATGACCGGTAGCGACGCGATGAGCACCCCGTACGCGATCCAGAAGACGGTGCCGAACGAGAAGAGCGCGAAGGTAGCGAGGGAGATCTCATCGGCCCGACGCAACCGCCAGACCCGGATCAACTGCGGGGCGAACGCGATGGTTGTGCAGACCGCCGCGACTCCACCGAGCGCCTCGGGGAACCAGGACGGCAGGACCATCGACAGGGCGAAGAAGCGACGTGGATGAGTCTATCGCCGGACCGCGGTCGGGCCGGGGATCGACCCCGCCACGAGGCCGTTCGGGTGGCGCCACAACCACACGACGATGCCAACCAGCAGCGCCGAGAACGCGAGCACCCCAATATCCCCGAACAGTTCCACCACGACGCCCCACACGACGAACGCGGCGGCGAGCCCACCGAGGAATGCGACCTGGTGCGGGCGGTTCTCGCGCCATCCAGCTCTCGTCACCAGGAAGGCGAGGCTTCCGACGGCGGAGACGAGGAACACTGCGATGATGACGATCGGCCACGGAAGGAGGTGGACCCCGATCTGGAACAGCGCGAGGAGCGGAAGGAGCCAGCCGAAGGCGATGAGGAAGAAGGCGCGGGGTCGCGCCGTGGGGAGGGGCGAACGCATCCACGTGGCGATACGGCGCTCGGGGAGATTCCGGCCCAATAGAATGAACGCGACCGCCACAACGCTCACGAACGCCAGGGCCCCGGCGAGCGGCAGAAGAGGGTCGGTGTCGACCGTGAAGAACATCAGCGTCACGACCGCGACGAACACGATCCCCACCACGACGAGCCCACGGTTGGAGACGATCGACCGGCCTTTCAAGGTCGGGAACAGGAGTGCGACGAGCAGGAGTCCGAGGCCCATGCTGATCACCGCATGGAAGATGTCGATCCCAACGAACGATACCCACTCGATACCGAGCCAGTTCCCGTAGGAGCCCGCCGTCCCCGTGATCACTCGCTGCTGATGCGGGTCGGTGAACACCTTGGTGCCGAGCCCCTCCTCGGCGATGCCGTAGGCGCCCCCCAACGGCAGCACGGCAAGCCAGCCCTTCTTCCAGCGCGCGAGGGCCTCCCAGACGAGGACCGCGCCGCACCCGTAGAGGCCGAACAGCATCGCGTACCCGAGGGGGTGCGTCAGCAGGACGGGCACCGGAGTCGACCCGGAGAGCACTTCGGGGAACGTTGCGGCGAAGAAGAGCAGCAGCGCCACCGGGAGGAATTGAGTACGAGTGATCCCTGCCGAGGCCATCTTCCGCCGAGAATTCTACCCCCGCCGCGCTACTTGAAACACCACTCCGGTCGGCAACGATCGGCGCCCGGGGACCCAGGGGAGAAAGGGTTGGTCACGGAGTTCGCGCCTTCCCTACGAAGCGTGCTTCCAGGTGACCGTGAACTTCGTGTTGCTCGTCAGCGACGAAACTGTCGCGAGAGTGCGCGAGCCCGACGGGTAGCTCACCATCGTGATCGCCGTTACGGTGCCGAACGTCCCGATCCCGCCCGTCGTGCCCGAGATCGTCGCCGCGCACGTGCTGAAGGTCGCCGTCCCGAATTTCGAGAGGGCGTAGAGGCCGCTCGAGTTGCTCGCTCCCGCGGGTCTCTCGGCGATGCACTCGGCGCTGTTCTCGGAAGCGCCGCTGTTCGCGGAGGTCTTGCTCCACGAAACGCCGGACGTCGTGTCCTTGAGCGCCATCGTGAACGTGCCGGCCGTGGAGCTGTACGTCACGGAGGCGGTGAAGCTGTCACCGGCCTTGATCGTCGCCCACGTCTGCACCGCGTTCGCCGGGTACGTTTCCCACCACGAGTAATAGGTCGCCGTGCCGTGGGAGCATTGAGCGAGAGTTCCGTCCTGCTCGACGGTGCTGGACGAGTACCCGTCGATGCCGAGCCAGAACGCCGTCAGGCTCGTACCCTTGCTGCACGTTACGGCCGGCTGCGTCCAGGACGAAGTGACCGAGGTCACCGATCCGGTACTGCCGGTCGCCGCGTAGCCCGCCCAGTTGTACGCGCTCGAAGACGATTGCGCAAACGCCTCGGCGTGTAACCCCGACGGGGCTATCGTGGTGGCCAACGCGAAGCCACTCGGTAAGGCAACGGTCGCTACGACGGCGAGACCCACTAAGACGCTCAGCCAGCCGCGCGTGCGGGCGGGACGATTTGGGGGTATATTTTCCTTCAGCGATAATTTGTACGAAGAGCGGGGCTCCGGGCGGCGGTTCACGCCGGGAGTTCGAGGAGGAGCTCCTCGACCTCGGCGTTGCGCGCGTTCGCGAACGCTCGTTCCCGGTTGACGACCGTGAATCCGCACTTCTCGAGAACGCGCAGTGACGCATGGTTGTCCGAGGCGACCCGCGCGTGGAGCGGCCGTTCCCGCACCTCCCCGAGGAACGACCGGAGCGCTCCGGTGGCCACGCCACGTCCCCAGAACTCCCGGGCGAGCCAGTAGGCGACCGACGGTTTCCCGAACATCTGGAATTTCACGACGTACCCCACGAGCTGTTCGTCGACGAGCACCGATCGGGTGACGTTCTCCGGGTCGGCGAGCACCTTCGACCTCCAGAATTCGAGGAAGGACCCGAGCTCGCCCCGGTTCGGGCTGGTGAACGCCGCCATCCGGGCGGCCGCGGGGTCGCTTTCGTTCTGAAAGAAGGTGGGGAGGTCCGCTTCACGAACCTCTCGGAGGCGGAGCTCGTACATGGAGTGAAACCGGGAATGGATGGTCCGGCCTCTCACATGAACGTGGTGGCGCGAGAGGGGACGCGGGGTTCGACCGATCGTTAGGCGCGGTCCGCCTCGGCCGGGATGCGACGGGCGAGCAGCCGTAGCAGGATCGCACCGGGAATCGCCGGCAGCACAAGCAACACCCACTCTAGGAGTGGGTTCCCGATGTATTGGAGGACCGCGCCCCCGAAGAACGTCGCCCCGACGGCCGCCGCGTTGAAGAACATCCCGAACGCGCCGTTGTACGACCCCACTTCTCCGGTCGGAGCGAGGTTCGATGGGAGCGTCGATTGCGGGATCGACTCGAGGTTCTCGCCGAACGTGAGTATGATCACCGCCCCAAAGAAGAGCGCCACCGGCACGATCATCCACAGGGCGGCTACCCCGAGCAGGAGGTACGCGACAATGTAGAACGCGCCTCCGAGGATGGCAATGGTCGTGTGACGTACCCCGAGCACCCGATGGGTCGTGAACGACTGGCCGAAGACCACGACGAGCCCGTTGATGGCCAGTCCGATTCCGAGGACGGCGTAGGAGATGCCGAGTTTGTTGTGAACGAACAGCGAGAAGGTGACGTTCCACTGGTTGGAGGTGAGCGCCACCAGACCCATCGCGAACGCGACGAGGAGGGCCGTTCGGTCGTTCACCAGCAGCCGGAAGCTCTCGCGCAGGGAACGAGGTGCGGTCGTGGGCTGACTCGGATCGGTCGTCGGTGCGCGGCCCTGTCGGAGTGCTACGTCGAACGGGGACGGGGCCAGCGTCGCAAGGACGAAGGTCCCCGCGACGGCAATGATGACCGCGGCCACGACCACCGTCTCAACGAACCCGACAAATCCTACCAGAGTCCCACCGACCGCCACCCCCGCGGCGAAGCCGGCGTTGAACCCGATGCGGTACCAGGTGAAACCGAGCGTCCGGTTCGACCCTTGGGTCAGGTCGGCGATGTACGCCGAGAACGCAGCCCCGGTGGCGGCGAGTATCGCCCCCCCGACGGCCGCGACCGCGATGCACAGCGCCAGCGATCGGATCTCGAACCCGTAGGCAAGGGCGGCGGTGAAGATCGCTTCCGTCCCCAGGCTGAGCAAGATCAGCGGCCGTCGACCGACTCGGTCGGTCCACAGTCCACCGACATAACCGAACGGTAGTTGGAACACCCCCAGCCCGACGATGATGATGCCGATGTCGAGGTAGCTGACATGCAGGATTTCGTAGAGAAAGAGGGCGAGGAACGGATTGTAGATCGCGGCGCCGAACGTGCGGATCGCATACCCGGCCGTCAAGAGCTGGAGGTTGCGTTCCATGGGGACGGTGGGCCGCGACCGACCTAACTAGGTTGCTCACAACGGGCAAGTTCCGGTCGAGAACGAGTGCCTCCGAGAGCCGAGGGCCCGGCGCCCACCATCGGCCCTCTCCCGCTCGCACGCCGGGGCTAGGGCTCCCGGGCAGCGGAAATGTCACCTCGCGCGGACGGAGCGCTGGCGGCGCATGGTCCGGCCGGGACGGGTCCGTTCGACTTCGTCCTTCAGGGTCCGGAGGGCCTCCGTCCAGTACGAGCGGAACGGGTCCAGCCATACCTCGACCTGCTCGAGGCGTCGCCCCTTCAGCGAGATGCGGTGGACCCTACCGTCGACCCTCCGCCCGAGGAGGCCCGCCTCCTCGAGGATGCGGAGATGTTTCGATACCGCCGGGAGGCTCATGCGATAGGGACGTGCGAGATCGGTGATCTTGGCGGGACCGAGCGCGAGACGAGCGAGCAGGCTGCGTCGGGTGGGATCGGCGAGCGCGCTGAACAGCCGGTCCAGGTCCGAGTCCCGTCCCGAGCTCCCTCGCGGCATTCGCGTACCGCTCATCCGATTCGCCCCCAACAGTAAACCAAACGGTTAAGTATTTCGCTCGCTGTGGGCGATTTGCGCGAACGCGCCCAGGAGTGAAAGCCGATGTGCAAGACGGTCCACGATGAAGTCGACATTGCCGCGAGCCCGAAGCAGGTCTACGACGCGTATCTCGATAGCCGGACCCACGCGAAGTTCACGGGCGCGCCTGCGCGAATGAACCGGAAGGTGGGTGCGAAGTTCACGGCGGGAGGGAGTTACATCTCGGGGTTCAATCTCGACCTCGCGTCCCCGAAGCGAATCGTCCAAGCCTGGCGGGGGTCGGAGTGGCCGAAAGGCGTCTACTCGATCATCACGCTGCAGATGAAATCCAAAGGAAAGAGGACGCGGCTCATCTTCGACCAACGCGGGATTCCCGAGGACATCGGGAGTGCGTCCTCCAAGGGAGAGTGGCGACAGTTCTACTGGGAACCCCTCGTCCGCTACTTCGCGCCACCGAAGTAGGCCGGTCACCATCAACGATAGGGTCTCCTAGTGTATCACAGGTCAGGGGAAATCCCCCGACCGAGGAAACAATATGTCACACCACGCAAAGATGGACCACGCCGAACTCGTTTCGAAGGACCCGGCCGCGACCCAGAAGTTCCTGGAGACCGCGTTCGGGCTGAAATTCGCCGTCATGGGGCCCGAGATGGGCAACTACCGGATGCACGGCCGGCAGGAAGGAGCCGAGGGCGGTCAGATCGGGATCCGAGCCCCGATGGGACCTCAGGAGCATCCCGGCACGATTTCCTATCTCACGGTGCCGAACATCGACGAAGCGATCACCGCCGTGAAGGCCGCCGGCGGGAAGTTTCTGATGGAGAAGACCGAGGTCCCGAAGACCGCCTACCTCGCGGTGTATCCCGCGCCGGGAGAGGTCGTGCAGGGCCTCTACCAGCAGATGGCCAAGTAGGGCTCCCGCCTTACGACGGGCGGATGGGGAGCCTCGCGCGCATCCGAGCGGTCATCGCGCGAATCCCCCGAGGCCGGGTCGCGACGTACGGCCGGGTGGCCGAGATCGCGGGGTTCCCGCGAGCCGCCCGGCTGACGGTTCGAGCGCTCCAGGGAGGCGCTCTTCTCCCCTGGCACCGGGTCGTGGCGGTCGGGGGCCGGATCGCACTCCCGGGAGTCGAGGGCGAAGAGCAACGCCTCCGGCTCCGTCTCGAGGGCGTCCGCTTTCGGGGAGAACGGGTGAGGATGGACCTGCACGAGTGGCGTGGGCGTCGGGCGACCGGACGGCCCGCCGCTCGAACGAGCGAGTCCCGTCGTTAGGGCGCCACCGGCGCCATCGCGCGGCGAAGCTCGGTCTCGGCACTTCGCAACCGTTGGAGCACGAGACCGAGTTCGGCCGCCTTGCTCCGCGCCTGGTCCTTGTCGGGGGGATCGTTGTAGAACCACGAGGTCCGGATGGCCAGGATGGACTCGTTGATCGCCCGCAGCTCGCGTTCGAAGTCGATCAGTGCGAAGTGCAGTTTCTCGTCGCCCGGCAGTCGCCGCGGTAGGTGCGAGAGCTGGTCCTCGGCTCGCGGGAGATCGAGCATGGGTTCCGATCTATCTCGGGAATCGCCCCGTATAAGGGCGGTGTTCCACGCGAAACGTGACGGCATCGTTGGCTCCGCGCGCTGCCTCCCACGGATGTAGAAATCCACATTCTGATTATTCTTATTTATCAGAGTACTCCAAATACGTCCGATGCGTCACCTGGATCGAGGTCCAAGATGGCGAAGTCAGGAAAAGCCTCGAAAGCGGCGAAAGTCGGAGGGTGCTGCGCGGGGGCCGGTTGTGATGCGGAGTGCGCCTGCCAGATCTCGAACTCGATGGACTGCTGCCGGGTCGAGGCGGTCGTCAGTTTGGACGCGCGCGGTCAGATGGTGCTGCCAAAGGATGTGCGCGAGAGGGCGGGGTTCCGGCCTAACGAGAAACTCGCGGTCGTCTCCTGGCAACGAGGCGATGAAGTGTGTTGCGTCACCCTGCAGCGTGCGGACGACCTGGCGGAGATCGTCCGGCGGCGCTACGGCCCTTTGCTGGGCGCTTCCTCGACCGCATGAGACACCCGGCGGAGTGGGCAGCGACCGTGCCCGACCCACCATAGGGTCAAGCAGGGTGCACTCTCTCCTCTCGAGATGGCCGTCGGCACGGTGGCCCCGGGCGTCTGCCCGAAATGCGGCCTCCAGAACCCCCCCGGAGCCTCGCGCTGTGTCTCGTGCTCCGTGCTCCTTCCTCTCCCCTACGACATTGATCACTCCGGGGCCATTCTGATGCCTCGGACGCGCGAGGCGACACGCCGACCGGGGGCCGGACCCCGAGTTCCCTGGTGGGTGTTCTTCTGGACCGGAGCTATCCTCGTCTGGCTCGCGATATTCAGCACGGTACTCTTGGGATTCTCGGAGGTGGCGGACGTTGCCATCCTCGCGATGCTGTTCGGCGGTCTCGGTCTGATCTCGTTCTCCTATCGGGTGCTCATTAACCACGTACCGGCTCCGGTCGTGACGTAGGATGGACGGCGAACGGCCAACGCTCAGAATTCGGCTACGCCTGCAACTGGACGGGAGGTCACCCGCACGAGAGTCGCCGAGCGAGCTTGCCGGCTGCGCGCCCGCCGGTGTATTCGGGGCGCACTCAATCGCGAGCGATGTAGCATGACCGCACGTCGTGGCCCCGCAATCTTCCGCCTGCTACTTCCCGCACGTGACCTCCCCCAATCTCGGCGTTTTTACGAAGCGATCTTGGGTGCCCCCGGGCGACTCGTCGCCGAGGGCCGAGTCTACTTCGACTGTGGCGAAGTGATCCTGGGAGTGCTGGATTACTCCCGAGTACCGAAAGCACGTTGGCCTCGGGTGTCCGAAGCCGTCTACTTCGCCGTCTCCGACCTCGAAACGGTGTTCCGCCGGGCGAAGAAACTCCGGTGTCTGACGCCGGGACTTCTTCACGGCGATAACGAATCCCCACTCGGCGAGGTCCGAGTTCGGCCCTGGGGTGAGCGTTCGTTCTACGCGGAGGATCCCGCGGGCAACCCGATCTGCTTCGTCGATCGAGCGACGGTCTTCACGGGACGTCGGGCGCAGGTCGCGGCCCTCGCGCGGGCGCGCTGAGCCGATCCGGTTTCGCAAGTCGTTATTCGGCTCCGAAACGTGCGGCCATCCGATGGCGCTCCGCCGGATTCCGTATGCCTTTTCGATCGAGTTGCCGGCCCCGCGTCCCTGGGCGTACCGGTGGGCGACCGACTACGATGCGGCGGACTTCGACCTGATGGAGATTCCCGCTCGGCGGTCGGTCGAACGACTCGCGGACGACCTCTACCTGTTGACCGACTCCTTCGATGCGGATCCCTTCGAGACAGCGCGCGGTGCTTCGTCGGTCAAGGAGAAGCTGGTCCACCTGTATCCCGACCGTTGGTCCTGGATCTCCACGCACCTATCCGGCCCGGCGCGAGGCTCCCAGTTCATCTACGAGCTCCTCCCGAACGGGCCGGGGCGGAGTCGGTTCCATTACTCCGGAGCGCAGGTCGAGGTGTCGAACGAGCCGTCGACGCGTTCGACGATCGCCCGCCGAGCGAAGACCCTGCGGGCGGAGGACGTGCGGCTGTGGAGGAGCCTGGCCCGTGCGATGGGGCGCGAGTACCGCGACGCCAAGGGTACGTCGCGCGCCCGGCGCTGACGTGCGGTCGGGATTAAGTCCCCGATTCCGCTCCCGAACGGGGGCGCACGATGTCGAACCGGTTCGGCACCGACCTACTGATCCAGGCGAGCGACCCGCGCGAAGCGGCTGCGTTCTACGTGGAACATCTCGGATTCTCGGTGACCGCCGAGACGGACGAGATGATCAGCCTCCACGGCGACCACATCAATCTCTTCATCGAGCGGGGTCCCGCGTTGGGACCGGTGCTCGAGGTGACGGTGAAGGACGTCGAGGTCGCCAAGCGGAAGCTCGCTGCCCAGGGATGCCGGATCCTCAAGGACGAACCCGAGGTCCCGCGGGTCTACGTTCAGGACCCCTTTGGTCTGATCTACAACCTGACGGTGTAGCGTTCAGTTCAGAGTCTCGTCGTCGTCGAACCGGGCGTCGGGCGTTCCGAATTCGAGCTCCTCGTCCTCATCGTCCTCGCTCCCGTCGTCCTCGTCGTCGGCTCGTGTTTCGGGCGCGGGCCGGCCGCCGATGTACGCCGGGGCCGCCGGACGTCGCCTCGCCCGGCCGATCCACAGGATGGCGGCCGCGACCGCGACGACCACCACGACGATGACGGCGATCCCGAGTAGCTCCGACTCCATAGGGGAGATCCCCGATGGGCTCGTGCTGCCGGGGGGGGAACCGAAGGAGATCTCGACCGGCGCGGGGGGCGCCCCGTCGATCGTGAACGTTCCCGAGGAGTTCCGAACGCCCGTCGCCGTCGCCGTGTAGGAGTATGTGCCGTTCGGTTCGGAGAAACTCACGTACGGAAGGGTGGAGGGGAAGCTCTGGTTGTTCGAGAGGTTGACCCACCATTCGTTGCCGGAGGTGACCCCGCTCTCCAGGAACGTCACCGAGTACGTCGGTGTCAGGTTCAGCCCGTACTGGACGTCGATCTGGTCGGGAGACCCGCTCACGTTGACCGTGCCGTTCGCGGGCGAAGGGTCGTATCCGCTCGCGTTCCCGACCCAGTAGTCGTACGACCCGTTGGGGTCGAAGAACGTGTACGTCGGGGTCGAGAAGTACGCGGTATCGTTCCCCAAGGTCACGTTCCACTCCGAACCGAGCGGAAGGCCGCTCTCGGCGAACTCGACCGCGAAGGCGGCCGCCGAGAAGTTGATCACGACCGACACTGAGTTCCCGGTGGTCATGTTGACCGTTCCCATCGGCGGTGTCGGCGAGTACACCTCGGTCGAGGTGTTCGCCCCTTGGACCGTGTACGTGTAGTTCCCGAACGGCTCTACGAACGAAATCGAATGGGGGGCGTCGCTCTCGATCGTGCCGTTCAACGTCACCGACCAGGGCGTACCCGAGGGGAGACCGTTCTCCGTGAACTCTACCACGTTCCGGTCCACCCCGCCGGGGTTGACCACCGAGATGGTACCCCCCCACAGGTTCGCGACGTAAAGCCGGTCGGTCCACTGGTCGTACACGATATCCCCCGGGGCGGGGCCGACCGGGACGGAGGTGAGCACCTGGTCGGTGCTGGCGGAGATCACGCTCAGGTTCGCCGATCCCAGATTCGCGACGTACACCTCGTCGTTGAGGTTGTCGAAGGCCAGGGCCGAGGGGCGGTACCCGACGGGTACCGTCGTCACGACCGAGTTGTTCTCCGCCGAGAGGACGGTCACGGAGTTGGAGCCGTAGTTCGCCACGAACACCTCGTCGTTGGCGGGGTCGTACGCCAGGGCGTCGGGCGCGGAACCCACGGGAAAGTTCACGCGCGTCATGTTCGTGGTATCGCTGATCGCGGTCACGGCGCCGGTCCCCCGGTCCGCAACGAACAACTCCCCGAGCGCAGGGTCGAACGCCAGCGCAGCCGGGTTGAGTTCGCCGGTCAGCGGGATGCCCACGCCGACGTGATCGTCGGAATCTGTGATCCCACTGACGTTGTCCTGAAGATAGTTCGCGGTGTAGACGGTTCCGACCGCGGGGTCGTACGCACTCGCGATCGGATACACCCCGGTGACGACGCTCTTCGCGACCTCGTCGGTGGAGGAGTTGACGACACTCACTTCGGACGGGCCGGGAGGGCCGGAGCTTCCGGCGAACACCTGGTCCCGTGCGCTATCGTAGACCAGCCCCGCCGGCTCGAACGGCAGCGATAACGTGGCGTTGACCGTCAGAAGGTACGTCGACACGGTGTCGAGTTCCGACCCCGAGTAATCGCCGACATAGAGCGTGTGCCCGCTACTGTCCAGAGCGAGTCCCCAGGGCCAACTGCTGATCAGCGAGGTCGTGCCGGGGGCGAACGTTGTGGCGTTGATCGCGTAGAGCATGCTCGAGTTAGCGCCAACGTCGTACACCAGGCCCCGCCCCGCGTCGTAGACGAGCCCGGACGGGGGCGAGGGGAGGGTGATGTTCACGATCGATGCGTTGGTTCGATCGTCGAGCACGGTGATGTTCCCGCTACCGGCATTCCCCACCAGGACCGCGTCCGCCGCCGGATCGATGGCGAGCGCGACGGGTTGCGTTCCCACGGGCGACGCGGAGACGTCCGTCGAGTTCGATCCCGAAAGCACGCTCACGTTGCTGCTGTTGGCGTCGGTCACGTAGAGCTCGTCCTCCGTTGGGTCCCAAGCCATAGCGGTCGGCCCGAACCCCACCGTAACTGTTCGAGCCACCGACCCGTTGCTCGCGTTCACGATGCTCACCGTACCAGGGACCAGCCCCGGATCGGCCCCCTGGTTCGCCACGAACAGCTCGTCCGTAGCGGCGGCGAACGCGACTGCGTCCGGGTGGGAGCCCACGCTGACGTTCGTGGGAGTGACGCTGTCCATCGCGGCATTCAGGATCGTGAGGTTGCCGGACCCGTAGTTCGCGACGTAGACGTCACCGTCGGCGGGGTCGTAGGCGAGGGAGCGGGGCGAGGAACCTACCGGCAGCGTCGCGACGACCTCCTCGGTGGAGGCGTTGATGACCGTTACGTTCCCGGACCCTTCGTTCGCCACGAAGACTTGATCCTGCACCGGATCGAACGCGATCGCGGCCGGCAACGTCCCCGCGGCGAAGAAATCAACGACCTCGCCCGTGTGGTCACTGATCACGCTGACTCCCGATGCATTGTCGCCGGGTTCGACCCCGGCGTCCACGACGAAGATCTGACTCTGCACGGGGTCGTACGCCACGGCCACCGGGGACTGTCCGAGGGCCGCGGCGAAGTTACCGGTGTGGACCGTGCCGTCGGACAGGACCAGGGTGTCGACCACACTCGGTGCGGTGAGCGACGGCGCAGAGGATCCGTCGGGCGAGCGAGCGATCTCCCCACCGAGAGTCGGCGGGCCGATGCCATTCCCCGCGTGTCCCGGTCCGGCGGTCGCCGAGCCGAGCGCCGCCGCCAAGGTCAGGGCCACGGTGACCCAGCACATCACTCCGCGGCCCCACGGGCGAGCGGTCCGAACGTCGAACGACACCAATGTACGAAACCTCATGCCGGAGAGGGCGGTCTCGAGACCCGAGGGGTCGAGATATAGCCTCCGACGACCGGGAGGGATGGGAACCGGACCCCGAGAGGGTCCTCCGGAGACGGTGGACCCGTTTTCGAAGTTTCGGAAGGTGCCGGTCCTCGGCGACCGGCTTATCTTCCGGACCCGCCCTCTCCCCCGGGATGGCCAAGCCACCCCCGATCCGCCAAACGTACATTCTGTTAGCCCCGCCGGCCCGGGTGTTCGCCGCCCTGACCGACCCCAAGGTCCTCCCGAAGTGGTTCGTGTCGAAGGCTACCGTCACCCCGCGGAAGGGCGGCAGCTTCCGGCTGAGCTGGGGGAAGACCTACACCATGCGAGGAAAGGTACTCGAGATCCAGGTCCCTCGGACGCTTCGACTTTCTTGGAACGACCGCATCGACGGGAAGGCGTTCGCGACCGAGGCGCGGTTCGACCTCGCCAAGCACGGCCGAGGAACGAAGCTCACGGTCACTCATCGGGGCTTCAAATCCGGTAAAAAGTGGGTCGCGCTTCACGGCGGGGTCGCGTCGGGGTGGGCGTACTACCTCCAGAACCTACGATCGGTGCTGGACCACGGGACCGACCTCCGGTCTCCCAGCGACGCGTTCTAGCCGATCGGCCCGGAGTTCGCCGGCTACGGCGACCCCGATGTCGAGTCCCACTCCGTGGGAGCTTGGGAGGGAGGGGACTCCGGGGAGGTTCCGGGGGCCGCGGCGGGCTCCTCTTTCTTCTTCCGCCGGCGCGCGAGGATCAGGATCAGGAACAGGGCGGCGATAATCACCGCGAGAATGACGCCGAGACCGATCCACAGGTAGTTGTTGGGCGCCGTGCTGGACGGCGTCGTGCCCGAACTCGAGAACGTGACCCCGACCGATTCGGCATGTCCGGTCACGGAAAGCGTGCCGCTCGACTGGTTGGCCACATACGGCGCAACGTCGGGCACCGAGAACGCGTAGCTGCCATTCGCAAGGTCGATCGCCAGGGTCGAGGGCGCAACGGTGCTGAGGGTGCGGCCGTCGATCAGTACGGTGAAGTTGTCCCCGTTCGGGAGTCCGGTCTCCGAGAACTCGATCTCGTAGAGTGTGGGTCCGGCGCGGTTCTGGAAATAGACCGGGACGGTGAGCGGCGCTCCGTGCACCACGAAAGTCGTCCCCGTGAGCGAGGAGTCCCAGACCCAGGCTGCTTGGTTCGTGGACGCCACGAACGGGTAGGAGCCGTTCGCGAGGTCGAGCAGGATCGACTGACCGCCCCCCGCGGTGACGGTGGCGGAGCGCCCGGTCTCCCCCGACACGTTCAGGTACCACGTGACCCCGTTGAGGAGCGAGGACTGATCGAACGTGACGGGGTACAGGGTCGCGGGGAGCGCGGTGTACGTGGCGGTGACGCTCTGGGGACTGCCGGTGACCGTGACACTTCCGGACGACGTCGAGGTCGAATAGTTCTTCCAGTTGGTCGCGAGGGTCCACGGGTAGGTCCCGTTCGGGACGTACACGTTCGTCGTGTTCCCGCCCAGGGGCGTGACCGTCGTGACCTGGCTCGGTTGCCCGGAGACGTTGAAGTACCAGGTGGCACCCGAGGGGAGCCCCGTCTCGTTCGCGTAGACCGGATACACGGGGGAACTAACAGGAGAGAATGAGATGTCGATCGGCGGGTTCGACGCGGTCACCGTGAAACTTCCCGTGTACGAAGGCGTGTAGTTCTTCCAGTTCGTCGCAGCCGAGAACGTGTACCCGCCGAGAGGGAGCGAGGTCGAGAGCGAGGTGCCCGAGGCCCCATTGACCGTGGTCGTGAGCGGGGTTTCTCCGCTGATGTTGACGTACCACGTCGCACCTGACGGAAGGTACTGTTCGTCGAACGTCACCGTCTGATTCCCCGAGATGGGGGGGATCGTCAGGATGGTCGCGGTACCTTGACGGAAGTTCGTGACGTAGAGCGTCGAGTGGCCCGTGTCGACCGCGAGGGCGTAGGGGTCACCACCGACGGAGACGCCACCCGTGGCGGTGCCGGTGGCGCCGTCGATCACGCTCACCGAATCGGATAGCGAGTTCGAGACGAACACCTGGTCCGTCGCCGCATCGTACGCCACGCCCGTGGGGCCGCTTCCGACGGTAATGTTCGCCGCCACCCAGTAGTTGTCGACACTCGTTTGTCGGTAGGCCGTGACGTTCCCGCTCACGTAGTTGGAGACGAAGATCTCACTGTCGTCCGAGTCGAACGCAACCCATTCTGGGCCGGAGCCCGCGGGTAGATAGGTCCACAGGTTGTTGTCGGCCGCGTTGATCAGCGCGACCTCGTGCTGACCGTACAGTGCCACATACACGAAGTCGGTCGCGTTATCGAACGCCAGCCCTTCCGGTGAGTAGGTAGGGGAGCCCGTGGACACCAGGCCCGTGACCGCGAGTGTCGTTGCGTTGATGACGGAAACGGTCCCGCCGCCGTTGTTGGCGACGAAGACTTCCCCTTGGCGCGGGTCGTAGGCGATCCCCCACGGGAAGGAGCCGACGGTGATTGTCTTTACGACGGTGTTGTTGAACCCCGAGATCACACTCACCGAATCCGACCGCGAGTTCGTGACGAAAACTTCGTCCTGAATCGGGTCGTAGGCCACGCCGACCGGGAAGTGTCCGACGGGGATCCCCGCGACCGGAGTGAACTGGTTGACCGTGTCGTTGATCACCTGGACCGTCCCGTTCGCCACGTAGTTCGCAACGAACATCTCGTGGTCGAATGAGTCGTAGGCGGTGCCGAACGGCTGGGCTTCGAGAGAGACGGTGTAGTCGACGTACCCGGACGAGTCATCCAGAATGCTGACGTTCGAGCTGTCGAGGTTGGCGACCTCGATCAGGTTGGCGCCTCCAAAGAACTGCGCGTAAATGATGCCCGCCGGTGCGGCTCCGACGGTCGTGTTGTACAGGAAATTCTGCGAGCCGGGATACCACGTGGAGACCGTGTTGTTCCCGGCGTTCGACACGAAGATGCACGTGTCAATGGGCGAGTAGGTAATGCCGTCGGGAGAGTCGAATCCGCCGTAGTTGGCGACGACGACATCGGTGGCGTCGTCGATGACGGTAATGTTCTTGGAGTCCCCGTTCGCGACGTAGACGTCGCCGTCACCCGGGTCGTAGGCGAGGGAGTTCGGAGCGTCCCCGACCCAGACCGTCTTGTTCACGGTGTTCGAGCTGTCGTTGATGATGTTGACCGGCATGCTCCTGTAGGGCGACGCTCGGTAGCTGTTCGCGACGAAAATCTGGTTCGTGCCACTGTCGAATACGATCCCGTCCGTGGATCCGGCGCCGTTGCTTCCCCCGATCCCCGTTGTGATGACCTTCACGATCGCGTTGGTCGTGCCGTTGATCACCTCGACCGAGGTGTTCCAGTTGGCGACGTAGACGTCGCCGTTGTGGCTGTCGAATGCGATCGAGATCGGCTGACCCCCGAGGTCGATCGAACCAACGGCGGACGTGGTGCCGTTGATGACGTCGACCGTCCCATCCCCCCAGTCGGCGACATAAATGGATTGATCCAAGGGGTCGTACGCGAGTCCCATCGGGTAACTTCCCACCGGAACGACACCGACGACTTCGACTCCGACGCTGGTCACCTGATGGATGATGCTCACTTCGTCGGTGCCCTCGTCTGAAACATACAGGTTCTCCGTGACGGCGTCGACGGCCACGTCCGCCGCCTCGGTTCCGTAGTCCGCGGGGAAGTTTCCGGAGACCAGACTGTCATTGAACAGAACGAGCGTATTCGTGACGCTCGGCGTGCCATCGGGATGGACGCTGATGGACGGTGTTCCTCCCGGGGGGGTGGCGGAGATCGTCGACGGACTCGGCGAGGTCGACGAGGACGCGCGAGTCGACGATAGGTCGGTGCCCGCCGAGCGCTGGATCGCGAACGCGCCGGCGACGGCGGTGAGTACAAGAATCGCCACGACGGCAACGGCGGCGACCAGCCGCAGGCGCGGGAGGCCGACGAAGGTCCGGTTCGACATTAGGAGAGACCGGTCGGCGCGAGATATAAGACCTGCTTGGCGGCACGGACGCCAACTTCCCGAATCCCCGGTCCGTCTCGCGACCGACCCGGAGTCCCGAAACGTTTCCCTCAGTACGGCGGCGGGTCGGTCGCCGGGGGCGGGTCGTTGGGATCGATCGGAGACTCTCCACTGCCCCTCGAGGAGGGCGGCTCGTCCTTCTTCCTTCGGCGTCGGGCGAGGATCAGGAACACGAGGAGCGCCGCGACGATCACCCCCGCGGCAAGGGCGACCCAGATCCACGGGAAGCTCGGCGTGGAAGCGGTCGACTTCGGAGAGGAGGTGCTCGAGAAGCTGATCGCTACCGACACGGGGTGGCCCGCGACGTTGACGGTCGCACTCGTCACGTTCGACTCGTACGGTGGGTCACTGTTCACGTAGTACGGGTACGAGCCGTTCACGAGAGCGATCGAAACCGTCGACGCCGGCGCGACCGCCGACAGCGGGATGTCGTTGATGAACACGTCGAAGTTGTCCCCGTTCGGGAGTCCGGTCTCCGAAAACACGACCTCGAACGTGGCTGGGGGCGGCGAGGTCGCCGGGGTCTGGAAGGTGACCGGGACGCTGAGGGGCCTGCCTGCGACGCTGAACCCGGTCCCGGAGGCCGTGGAATTCCAGGCCCACAACGCATCGTTGGTGGACGCGGCGAAGGTGTACGACCCGTTCGCCAGATCGATCGCAATGGATTCCCCGCTGGCCACGGACTCCCCGGCCACACGCCCCCCCGCGTCCGACACATTCACGTACCAGCGGAACCCGGTCGGAAGCGTTGACTCGCTGAACGTGACCTGGTACGTGGTCGGGGTCGTGATCGGTGTTGAATACTGGGCCGCGACGCTCGTCGGGCCGCCGCTGACCGTCAACGTGCCGGACGGGTTGCTCGTGGTGTAGTTCTTCCAGTTCGTCGCGATCGTCCAAGGGTACGATCCGTTCTGGAGGTCGATGACCGTCGAGTTCCCACCGAGGGCCGTGACGGTCGCGAGCTGACTGGGCTCACCGGTGACGTTGAAGTACCACGAGGCGCCGACCGGCAGACCGGTTTCGTTCGCGTAGACCGGGAACGTGACGGCCGTGAACGTCACGGAGATGGGGGGGTTGGCGGTAGCGTTGACCGTGAAAGCCCCGCCCGAGCTCGTCGTCCAGTTCTTCCAGTTGGTGGCGGCGGAGTACGTGTAACTCGCGGCGGACAGCGAAACCGTGATTGTGGTGCCGGCACCGCCGTTGATGGTTGTGAGTTGTGGGGCCTGCCCCGAGATGTTGACGTACCATGTCGCACCGCTGGGGAGTCCCGATTCGTCGAACTCCTGGGTGGGCGTTGGCGGGAGCGCCGGGATCGCGGCGATCGAAGTCGTACCCCCGAGATCGTTGTTGATGTAGAGAGTCTGGTGGCCGGTGTCCACGGCCATCGCGGTCGGGTACGAGCCGACCGTGAAGTTCGCCTGGACGCTCTCGGAGGACGGCTGGATCACGTCGACCATGTCCCCAGTGTACTCCGAGACGTACACCTCGTCCGTGGCGGGGTCGTACGCGAGGCCGCTCGGTTCGTTCGGGACCGTAATGTTGGCGACAACGTGGCTGTTCGTGGGCGTCGTCTGGGCGAACGCGGTGACGTTGTTGCTGTCTTGGTTCGACGTGTAGACCAGGCTGTCCATCGGATCGAACACGGCCTGCGTCCCTCCGAGTCCGGAGCTCACGTTGCCCGCCCAGCGGTCGTCGGCCGCGTCCAGCAGCGCCACATCTTGGGCGTTCCCTTCGGTGACGTAGAGGAAGCCGGTGGAGCTGTCGTAGGCGATCCCTTCCGGGCTCGTGTCCGCGCTGAGATTGATCGTGTGAACGACCGAATTGGTGTAGGTGTCGATGACGGAGACGTTCGCGGACACGCTATTCGTCACCCAGACCTCATGGTCGACACCATCCCAAGCGAGGCCCCAGGGGTCCGAGCCTACGGGGATCGTGGCCACCACCGTGTTCGAACTGCCGGAGACCACGCTGACCGAGTTGGACCCTGAGTTCGAGACGAACGCCTCGTCGTCGGTAGGGTCGAAGACGACCCCCACAGGGTCGCGACCCACCGGAACATTGGACGTCAGGCCGTCGGGGTTGAAGTTGTTGTTCGTATCGTTGATCACGCTCAGCGTGCCCTCGTCGAGGGACTCTGCGACGTAGAGCTGGTGTTGGCCCGGCAGATCGTCGTACGCGATCCCGGCCGGAGTCTGGCTGAGTCGAACGACGGAAGCAACGGATCCGGCGGCCGAGCCGAGAATGCTGATGTTCGCCGTGTCGTAACTGGCAACGATGGGGGTCGGCGTGCCTTGGAACGCCACGTCGGAGATCCCCCGAGGGTCCGCCCCGACTGTCACGTTCCCGACGATGTGGCCCGCCGGCGGCCACAGAACGGACACGCTCGCATTGCCGAGGTTGGAGACGGCCAATTCCTGCTGCGACGGAAGGTAGGCGATCCCATCGGGGAAAACGAAACCCGTGTAGTTGGCGACCACCGTGTCCGTGCTGTCGGAAACTGCCGAGAGGTTGTTCGAACCCTCGTTCGCTACGAACATCTCCGCGTCGTTCGAGTCGTACGTGAGTGCGACCGGCTCGTCCCCGACGATGATGCGGACGTGCATGTCCCGCGTGTTCGTGCTGTCGTTGATGACGGCGACGGGCATCGAGGTGTGGAGGGCCCATCGGCTGTCCGCGACGAACATCTGGTCGGTGGCCGCATCGTAGGCAATGCCCACCGGTGTGTTGGCTCCGAAGATCCCGACATCAATCTTGGCGACGGTTTGGTTCGTTGCGCCGTCGATCACCGAAACATTGTGCGACCCTGAATTCGCGACGTAGAGGTCGCTGTTGTTACTGTCGTAGGCGATCCCTGCCGGGGAGGAGCCCACCGGGATCTGGGCATCGATCGTCAGGGTGGTCCCGTTGACCGCGGCGACCGTGTCCATTCCGGTCTCGGTCACGTAGACGGTACCATCGACCGGGTCGTACACCAGCCCGCCGGGTGCGGACGGGAGTGTGACATTTCCGATCACCTCCGTCCCGAACCCCGAGACAATGCCGACGATGCTCAATTGGGCCGGGAACTGGTCCGCCACAAAGATGTCGTCGGTGACGGGGTCGAGGGTGACCGCTACCGGCTCGGACGCCCAGCCGGCTTGAAAGTTACCCCCGACGAGCGAGCCGTTGAACAGCACCACCGTGTTCTGAACCGTGGGCGGTGTCAGATCCGGATGCGGACCTTCGGAAGGGGGCTCGGTCATCGCCTCCCGAGTACCGGGGAGCGACGGCGGTGCGCGAGGGCCGATGGGTAGGGCGGCCGTTCCGCCGTGCACTCCCGCCGCGAGGTTCGCCGCGGAGGGAATCAGAAGCACCGCCACCAGGGCGGCGACCAGGACGACTTGCCAGCGCGCGCCCCCCGGGCCGCTCGCGAGGGCCATCAAGTGACGCGGCTCCTCCCCGAAGTATAAATTCTCGGACGCCGAAAGAAGGGGTTCGAGTCCGACCGATTACATGGGTGGGATGTTCTGCCAGACCATCAGGAGGTTGCCCTCCGTATCCCGGAAGAACGCGGCGCCCCCGAACGGCTCCCACGTGATCGGGCCCTCGATCGAGGTGGAGCTCGGAGTCTTCTGGCCCTTCTCAAACTTCACGCCCTTTTTCTGGAGCCCTTTCACCGCCGTGCGGACGCTCTTCACCACGAAGGTGTGGTACGCCAGCGACCGTTTTTCGATCTTGTCCGGTGCCACGAACCAGACGTCGACTTTACCGAGACGGAGAGAGGCCCAGTAGTTCTTCATCGGACCTCGGGCCCGAAACACGACCTTGGCACCCAACTTCTTCGTGTAGAACTTGATCGCTCGCTGCATGTTCCGCACCGGTATCAGCGACACCATTCGCGCGCTTGCAAACATCGCCATATTTCGTTGCACTCCGTGGCGGAACCTAGACCGGCCGACATTATCACGCTAGGCGTAGCCCGTTACGTCGGCGGGACCACACTCCGGGGTCGACCGGACCTGCGCTGTATCAAGACGTAGAGCAACGCGAGCACCGCAAAGTAGAGCAGCACCCCACCCACAACGGCGAGCGCGACGGAACCCCAGGTTCCGAGCACGCCGGGGGGCAGAACGTAGCCGAGTAGGGCGCAGAGGAGCACCGTGGGAATGAGCCCGAGTGCGATCTGGAGACGAGTCGGCCACTTCCGATAGAAGGCGATCGCGATCAGTCCCGGGACCATCATGCTCCCGGGACTTCGTTCGTCGGATAAGAAGCGCCGCGTCGTTTCTCAGCCCGCTCCGGTGTCGTCGTTGAGGCTTATCTCCGCGGGGCGGTGTCGAATTCCGAGCTGCCGATGACCGCGCGCGAGTACGAGGTGCGACTTTCCGACGGGCGTATGATCCAGGTGTCAGAGTTTGGGGACCTCCATGGGAAACCCGTCTTCGTTCTCCATGGCCAGCCCGGATCCCGACTCCAGTTTTCCGCCCATATCGACAACGCTCGCAAGCGGGGCATCCGGTTGATCGGCCACAATCGTGCGGGGTACGGCGGCTCGACGCGCAAGCCCGGTCGGGCGGTGGTCGACGCCGCCCACGACGTGCGCGCGGTCGCGGATGAGATGGGGATCGACCGATTCGCCGTCTGGGGCATCTCGGCGGGGGGCGCGCCCGCGCTCTCGTGCGCCGCGACGCTCGAGGGCCGGGCGGTCGCGGTGGCCAGTCTCGCAGCCGTGGCGCCCTATCCCGCAGAGGGCATCGATTGGTTCGCCGGTATGGGGGCGTACAATGTGGCGGATTTCAAACTCATGATGAGCGACCAGAAAGCGTGGGAAGCGAAGGCCGTTCGAGAGGCGGCGGAGATCGAGCACGGCACGGTGCAGCAGCTGATCGAGATGCTGTCCACCTTATTGTCGGACGCCGACCGGGCCGCGCTCACTCCCGAATTCGCCGAGTACTTGCTGGCGCAGGAGAAGGAGGCGTTCAACCATGGCATCGGAGGTTCAGTGGATGACTGCCTGTCCCAAGTGAAGCCCTGGGGATTCGACCTCGGATCCATCCGAGTACCTCTCCAGTACTGGCACGGTCAACAGGACATGTTCTGCCCGTACTCGCACGGTCAGTGGATCGCCGCTCGACTGCCCTCGCACTGCGACCTCCACCTCACCCGCGAAGACGGACACCTCACGCTGTACGCGAACCGGATCCCTCAGGTTCACGAGTGGCTGGTCTCCCACTTCTGAGCGAGTCGACCCTCGGTGAGTTGCCGGCCACCCGCAGGTCCGACGCGGCCCACCCGGACCGAAAGGGTGCGGTCTGGTAGGCGCGGTCCACGCTGCCGCGCCGAGTGTGGGTCTTCGTCGCCGAATTCTCGCGGGGAGTGGGCGGCGCTCCTCGCCGCGAGGAGTAGTCGAGCGCGAGCGCGGCTCCGTAGGCCAGAGCGTAATACCCCAGCCAGACGAGGAGGGTCGCCGAACTGAGCCCGACCGCCCGTCCGGCAAAGATCCCCCAGCGCCACATCGTGACCAGGAGGACCGCCACCAGCGCCGCGGCGATGGTGGTTTCGAGCGCCGACCCGCGGATCGCCGCGCCGAACGCTTCGGCGCGCGTTGGGTTCGGCCCGGACGTCTTCGGGGTTCGTACGAACGGGATCCGTGCCCCCATCCAACCCCGGAGGGCCGCGCGCAGGTCGTCCGGATTAGGTTAGGGTGTACTCGGCGAACGTAAATCCCGGATTTTTCGTAGTACCGACCGAGAACCCCTCATGTCCGTCAATCGCAGCTCGGATTATCCCGGCGTCGAGCAAGGGTCCGGTCGTACGGTCGTGCTGTTGCACGGCTATCCGCTCAACCACCAGATCTGGGCGGGCCAGTGGACCGGGTTATCGGAGTTGTGCCGAGTGGTGGCCCTCGATCTCCCCGGGTACGGTCTCGCCGAGGGGGCTCCGGTCCCCGATACCCTCTCCGGATTCGCCGAAGCCGTCTACTCCACCGTCGCGCGATTCCGGGGCCCGGTGGTCCTCGCGGGTCACTCGTTCGGCGGGTACATTCTGCTGGAGCTGATACGTACCCACCCGGATGTCGCCGAAGCCCTGGTGCTCGCGGATACGCGCTCGGAAGGAGACTCTCCCGAGGCTCGCGAGAAGCGTCTCGCGCTCGTCCGGGCACTCGAGGACCCGGTGCACCCGTTCGACGTCGAAGGCACCGCCAAGGGGCTCGTCGCCCCGGCGACGTGGGCCGCGCAGGGCCCGGTCGTTGGGACGGTACGGGATATGGTCACGACTGCACCGCGCCGCGCGGTGATTGGTAGCCTCAAGGCGATGGCGGGCCGCCCCGACCTGACGCCCGTTCTCCCGAAGATCCGAGTCCCGACGTTGGTCGTGTGGGGAGAAGAGGACCAGCTCATCCCCCCGGCGCTGACGCGGTCGATGGTCGCGCGCATTCCCGCGAGCCGCGGAGTCGGGATCCCGTCGGCCGGCCACCTCCCGTGCCTCGAGGCCCCGGAGGCGTTCAACCTCGCCGTCACCGAGCTGCTCGAGCGGCTCGGTCCCGCCGGCGAATGAGCGGGCGGCTCGACATGCTTCCCTCCCCTGACGAAACGAGCAACGTAGGATTCCGCTGCGACTTCTGCGGTCGCGCGTTCCGGAGCGCGGACGAACTCCGTCGGCATCGGGCGAGCGAACACGCCAGTCGTCCGTTCGCTCCCCGCTGTGAAGTGTGTCGCGAAACGTTTGAGAGTCCGGCGGACCTGAAGGCCCATAACCAGCGGGTGCACGGTGCGCCCCGGGACTGAGCGTTCCCACGGAAGGAGGTTCCGAACGATGCCCAAGGGCGCCCTGAAGATCAATCGGTTCACCGTGATGGCGATGCTGCAGGCCGCGCGCGCCCAGTCGCTCGGACTCCCGCGCAACGCGGCGTACTCCTGGGGATTGAACCGCGCGATCTTCTACGCGGCCGCGAAACGGGGATTCAAGGGAGCCACTACCGGGTCGGGCTCTGGATCCACCCCCGAGGGGTCGCGACCGGCGCCCGAACCGACCCGCGAGCGGTATCGCCTCGGCGACGACGAGGCGTACCGGGACCCGGCAGCGGACGAGCTAGTGTTCCGGATCGGTGACAAGGACCAGACCGCCGCGGAGTTCGAGCGACAGATCGCGGCGCGCTTCGGGTCGAAGGAGAACTTCCGGAGCGCGTGGGACGAAGCCCTCGAGATCGTCGGGGCCTTCGATCGGCCCGCGCTCGAATCGCGCTCCCGGTTCTACGGCGAGGTGTACAAACCGCGCCGGGACGATCTGGTCGAGCGCTGGGGCGAGAAGTTCTCCACCGAGTAGCTGGGGCGTGCTCCGCCCCCGGCAGCGTCGCATCGCGTTCGGCGAGCGTGCGCCCTAGTCGAAGTTGCGGGAGACGGCCACGAGATAGACGAGGAGCAGCACGACGATGATGAAAACGAGCCACGAGGCCGAAAGGAATGTGATAATGGCGTAGAACAACAGGACGAGGATCGCGAGGACCAACGCCCACAGTTCTTGGTTCCAGAGCCCGACCGCTACCGCGAGGATCACTAATCCGATGATCAGCACGATCAGGCCGGCGATCGTGCCGGTGAAACCGAACACCGATGCCGAGCCCGCACCGACGAGGCCGATCCCGGCGACGATGACCAGGAGTCCGATCAGGAACACGAAGAAGCCGAAGATCCCGATCAACACCGCGAGGATCGCGACGCCGAGGGGCAACCGACCGGGGGCCGACATGCGCTCGAAATTCCGACCCTGGGGTATGGAGTTTCACTAACCAATCTGTAAGAGGGAACGGCGGTCGGCCGGCTCCTCCGGAGAGGACTGTAACGTCTACTTCAAGTACGAGAACCCCGCATTTTTGCTATCGGCGGGCTCGCCCGCCGTCCGAGGAGCCATGGGACCGATGGTCGGGTCCGCATCTTCGCTCACGGGCTTCTGGCGCATGATTTCTACTGGGCGGTAACGCGTGCCGCACGACCCGGTGGCCTCCTTCTACGGGGGGTACGACCAGGTCGGCCTCGCTCGAGCTCGCCCGTACCGGATTCCCCGGACCGCCTCGCTCCTCGCGCTCGGTCTGGTCGTCCTCATCATGTTCGTCTCCGCGGACGTGGCCGCGTACGAGAGTCTGCCGTCCACCGTCAAGGTAACCTCGATCGCCTGGGTGTCCGAGGGGACGGTCCTTGCGACACAGCCCGGTTTCTCCGTCCACGGCGGGGAGCGCGCGACGCTGACCCTGAGCTGCGACTCGATCTGCATCAAATTCGGCGGAGCGAGCGTGAACGCCCCGTTCTCTCTTCTATCGTTCAGCGTCGTCTATCACCCGGACCAGTACACCAATGTCACGGTCCAGGCTCCGACGAAGGGGTACGCCGGCGCGCTGACGATCACGCTGAGCGTGAACCCGGACGCGCCCACCGGCGAAGCCGATTGATAGAAGCTCGGACCGCGAGCCTTCGCGTTCCCAAACCTCATTAGCGCGGGCTTGAATTCTGAGCTATCCGCCCCGCGCGACGCACCGATGGCCCCCCGGAAGAAGTATCGCATCGGCCTCGTCCAGATGTCCTGCGGCCCGGAACCGGACGCGAACGTCGCGAAGGCCGCCGAGCGGGTGGCGGACGCGGCGAAGAAGGGAGCCGCGGTGATCTGTCTTCCGGAGCTGTTTCGCACCCAGTACTTCTGCCAGCGCGAGGACCACACGTTCTTCGACGAGGCCGAACCGATCCCCGGCCCGACGGTCGACCGGTTCGCGGCCATCGCCCAGGAACACCGCGTCTCGGTCTTCGTGCCGATTTTTGAACGCCGGTCGGCCGGCCTGTATCACAATACGACGGTGGTGCTGGGTCCCGAGGGGACGATCCTCGGCAAGTACCGCAAGCTGCACATCCCCGACGACCCGCTCTACTACGAGAAGTTCTACTTCGCGCCCGGCGACCTCGGCGTGCCAACGTTCGACCTGCCCCAGGGTCGAGCGGCGACCTTGATCTGTTGGGACCAGTGGTATCCGGAGCCCGCGCGTCTCGCCGCCCTCGGCGGGGCGGAGCTCCTGTTCTACCCCACGGCGATCGGATGGCACCCGGCGGAGAAGGAGGAGTTCGGGAAGGCGCAACACGACGCCTGGGAGACGATCCAGCGGTCCCACGCCGTCGCGAACGGGTTCTACGTCGGGGTGCCGAACCGGGTCGGCCACGAGCACGGGGACGTGCGCGGCCTCCGGGCGGAAGGGCCCGGCATCGAGTTCTGGGGCGGGTCGTTCGTCGCCGACCCCTTCGGGCGAGTGATCGCGAAGGCGTCCCAGGACCGGGAGGAGATCCTGTTCGCGGACGTCGACCCGCACGAGGTCGAGACCGTTCGCCGCCACTGGCCGTTCCTGCGGGATCGACGGATCGATGTCTACGGCCCGCTCACCCACCGATTCCTGGACCCTCCGTGACGACGACGCGGACTCCGCGTGGATCCCCTCGAGCGAACGGCTATCGAATGCCCGCGGAATGGGCGCCGCACGCGGGGACCTGGATCGCGTGGCCGCACCGCCCCGACGATTGGCCGGGTCGGTTCGGCGCGATCCCGTTCGCATTCGCCGAAATCGTCCGGCACCTCGCCCCGCACGAGACGGTCCGCATCATCGTCCGCAACGAGAAGGCCGAGGCCCCGGCGCGAGCTCTCCTCTCCACGTGCGGCGTCGACCTCAACGCCGTAAGTTTCTTCCGATGGCCCACCGACCGGTCCTGGGTCCGGGACTCGGGCCCGATTTTCGTCCTCCACAACGATGCGACCGGTCGCCGCCCGCCGGTCGCGGTCACCAACTGGAAGTTCAACGCGTGGGCGAAGTACGGCGACTGGCACCGGGACGACCTCCTGCCGGGGCGCGTGGCGCGTGCGCTCGCGGTCCCCGACTGGCGGCCGCGCCTCCACGGCCGCCCCGTCGTTCTCGAGGGAGGAGCGATCGACACGAACGGCGAGGGGATCCTGCTCGCCACCGAGGAGTGCTTGCTTTCCGACGTCCAGGCGCGCAATCCCGGTGTCGACCGCGCGACCCTCGAGCGCGTGCTGTCGGAGAACCTCGGGATCGACCGCGTGCTCTGGCTCGCGCGCGGGATCGTCGGCGACGACACCCACGGCCACGTCGACGACGTGGCGCGGTTCGTCGGACCCCGGACGATCGTCGCCGCCCGGGAGACCGACCCGACCGACCCGAACCACGACCTTTTGCAGGCGAACCTGAACCGTCTCCGCTCCGAGCGCGATGCCCACGGGGCCGAGTTCGAGGTCATCGAACTTCCGATGCCCCGCGCCCTCACGTACGATGGCCAGCGCGTCCCCGCGAGCTATCTCAACTTCTACATCGCCAACGGAACCGTCCTGGTCCCGACGTTCAACGACCCGGCCGACCGGGTCGCGCTCGGGATCCTCGAACGGCAGTTCCCCGACCGAACGGTCGTCGGGATCCACTCGGGCGACCTGATCTGGGGGCTCGGTTCGATCCACTGCCTGACGCAGCAGGAGCCGAGCGCGGGAGCCTGACGGCCGCTAGCGGTTGATCATCTTCATCGCCGCTTCCCGGTAGCGGTCGCCCACCACCGAGCCCCGCGGCATCGCGGCGTCGATCGCTTTCAGGTCGTCGCTCGACAGATGCACGCTCGCGGCCCCGACGTTCTCTTCGAGCCTCGCGCGGCGCTTCGTTCCCGGGATCGGCACGATGTGCGGTCCTTGCGCGAGCACCCACGCGAGCGCGAGTTGGGCGGGTGTGCAGCCTTTGGCGCGCGCGACCTCGGTGACGCGGTCGACGAGGGCGAGATTCTTCTCGAAGTTCCCAGGGTCGAACCGGGGGAGCGTGCGACGGAAGTCGTCGTCCCCGAGCGGCGCGGTGCTCCGGATCGCACCCGTGAGGAACCCGCGACCCAGCGGACTGAACGGTACGAGTCCGGCTCCGAGGCGCTCGCACGTCGCGAGCACGCCGTCCTCGGGGTCGCGCGTCCACAGCGAGTATTCGCTCTGGACCGCGGTGATCGGGTGCACCCGATGGGCTCGTTCGAGCGTCGCGGGGCTCACCTCCGAGAGGCCGAGGTACCGCACCTTCCCCTGCTCGACGAGACCGGCCATCGCGCGTACGGTCTCTTCGATCGGGGTGTTCGGGTCCACGCGGTGCAGGTAGTACAGGTCGATCGTGTCGACACCAAGCCGCTCGAGGCTCGCGTCGCACGCCGCGCGCACGTGCGCGGGGCTGCCATCGATCGATCGATCGCCGCTCTTCGGGTCGACGACGAATCCGAACTTGGTCGCCAGGAACACGCGGTCGCGCTTGCCCTTCAGCGCCTTCCCGACGAGCCGCTCGTTCGCGCCGTCCCCGTACGCGTCCGCGGTGTCGAAGAACGTGACCCCGAGCTCGATCGCGCGGTCGATCGTCGCGATCGACTCTCTCTCTTCGCCGGTACCGTAGCTCTGGCTCATCCCCATGCAGCCGAGGCCGATCGCCGAGACGGGTGGACCTTTCGCGCCGAGCGTGCGCTTCGGAAGCGACATAGAATCTCTCGGTCGGGCGGAGACCCGCGGGAGAGATAACGGCCGGGGTTCAGGCGGGGTCCGCGGGGAGCCGGACCCCCGATTGGCCGAGCACATAGCGCCATCCGCGAGGGGACCGGACGTACGTGTCGCTGAACCAGACGCGGTACGCCACCGGTTTCGAACCCTCGGTACCCCGCGCGGTCAGGAGCGCCGTGACGACCGCCGTGTCGCCCCATACCCGCACCGTACGTTCCGCGTCGTCCTGCTGCGAGTAGACGGTCGTGCGCTGCCGCGCCTCCTCGAGGAGGTCCTCTTTCGTGAACACCCTCCCCGAGCCGACGATCAGGACGAAGTCGTCCGCGAGGATGCGGTCCATGGTCGCGGCGTCGTTGCGCGCGACCGCCGCTTGGTATTCGGTGTCGAGACGGGCGACCTCCCGCGTGTCGTCCTCTTTCGTCATGCGAACTCGCCCCCGACGCGGCCGGGCGCTAGTTATAGGTTCACGGTCGGCGGGCCGGTCATCCTTCCGGCGACATCAACCCGAGCGCGAACGCGGCTCGGAGGATCCCGATATGGGTGAACGCCTGCGGATAGTTGCCCAGCGGCCGGTTCGACTTCGGGTCGTACTCCTCGGAGAAGAGCAGGAGCGGGCCGGCGATCTCGAGGAGCGACCGCCAGTGCGCCTGCGCGCGGTCCATCTGGCCGCTCTTCGCGAGCGACTCGACGAGCCAGAACGAGCAGAGGAGGAACGCCCCTTCGGGGCCCCCGACGCCGTCCGGGCCGGCGTAGCGGTGAACGAACGCCCCCTGGGCGAGGTGCTTGTCGACGGCTTCAATGGTGCCGAGGACGCGCGGGTCGTT
>Ga0070761_10000228_pt1 | contig 37465 bp, 22 predicted proteins | sample HubBroMetageREF1_FD_66724 | JGI IMG/M metagenome (GOLD analysis project Ga0070761, IMG submission 66724) | Reference soil microbial communities from the Hubbard Brook experimental Forest, New Hampshire, USA - Hubbard Brook CCASE Soil... | ecosystem: Environmental > Terrestrial > Soil >... | reverse complement strand
CCACCTTTGCGTTGCTGGAGACCTGCTGCGCCAGGAAGTCGTAGATCCCCTGCTCGCCCATCTTGCGGGCATCGGCAAGCTCACCTCCCCGGGTGGAATACACCACCTGGTTGTCGGGACTGACGATCACGACGGCCGGGATGCCCTTTGCGATCGGGTTGCCGTAACGCTGCGCCAGAGCCAGGTTCTTGTCGAAATTGCCCACGTCGATCTTGACGACGTTGAACTTGCCTCGATCAGCACCTGGCTGCTGCCGTGCAGAGCCTTATCCAGAGCGCGGCAGTCGCCGCACCAGTTGGCACCGAATACCAGCAACACGTTGTGGTGATTGGCCTGAGCGGCGTGGAGCGCTTGCTGCACATCCGCCTGGGGCGTTCGCTTGTTCGTTGTAGGGTCCGTCGTTGGCTTGTGCGCCCAGTGCGGCTGCCATCAGCGCCGCCGCCAGCAATCCCTTGATCACGGTCATCTCCGGTTACTTCGCAGGTCGTCTCATGATCGGTGGAGCGACGCCCGCCTGCAACTTCTGCTGCGACGCGGCCGACCCCAGGCCCGGTATGCGCCTGGGGCGAGCAGCTGCCGGCGGGTAGCCACGCGTGCGCCCACGACAGTGTAATGATCGACTTCCGCCGCTGCGGCGTCCGCAGACCTGCCGCGCCGCCATAAATTTCGCGGCGCTGACGGATTCCGCGGCTGAAAACCGTTCTACTGCTAGTGAGCGCGCGTTGCGCGCGTGCAGCATCTCCAGCCGAGAAAGTCGCGCCCTTGTGAAACCATTCGGTCAAAGAACCTCGTTAAACTGTGCCTGAGCGTGCGCTCTCGAGCGTACGTCCCTCATGCACTCCACTCGAAGAGGGAGAATCCCAATGAAGCGTCTGTTACCGGTTTGTATCCTGACACCTCTGGTTGCGCTGCTGCCGGCAATCTCGCCGGCTGACGATTCCCAGTGGACCGGCGGCCGCGCCTGCAGCATCCCGGCGAACACGGTCGCCAAACTGCAGGCGACGCTGATGACGGTCATCAACTTCTCTGATGCCAACGGGGGCATCTTCAAGCCGAACCGCATGTGGTCTGCGGTCGTCGACCGCAGCGGCACGCTGTGTTCAGTGGTCAACAGCGGCAATGATCCCTGGCCGGGGAGCCGCGCTATCGCGATCGCCAAGGCCGGCACGGCCAATGACTTCAGCAACAGCGCGCTCGCGCTCTCCACCGCCAACTTGTACGGACCGACCCAACCGGGCGGCTCGCTCTACGGTCTGAACAATTCCAACCCGTTCAACCCGTTCTTTCTGCCGCAGCACACCGGCCAGGGTGCCGTGCCCGGCGGGATCATCACCTTCGGCGGTGGCGTCGCGCTCTACGAGAACGGCAAAGTCATCGGCGGACTCGGCGTGAGCGGCGATTCCTCCTGCGCCGACCACGCGATTGCCTTCCGCATGCGCATCCTCTCCGGTCTCAACGGCACGCCCTCCGGTGTCGCTCCGGACAACACTGACAACATCATCTACGCAGCGACCGGCGTGCCCCCCACAGGATTCGAGCAGCCACACTGCTTCTCCTCGGACCTGAGCCCGTCGCAGGTCGAAACGATTCCGAAGTAAAGGATCCGCTGACAGCCGCCGTCGGAGAAAGCCCGGGGTGTATGGCCCCGGGTTTTTTGCCGCAGGCCGCCGGAGCGCTTCAGAAGGTCTTGGTGATATCGACCAGCACCCGTGGCGAGCGGCTGCCGTCGACGTCGGGGTGAATCAAAGGCTGGGCGACTTCGACCGAGGCGGCGAGCGTGCCGCGGGTGAGCGCGACCCCGACGCCGCTGACCGCGGCGGACTGGCTCGGGCTGCCGTCCTGACTCCAGACGGCGCCGTAATCGTAGTAACCATAGAGTGAGAGTTCGCCGCTGCCGCCCAGGCGCGACACCAGCCGGCGCAACTCCACGCGGCCGTCGCCGCCGCTGTCGCCGGCGACCTGGCTGATCTCGAAGCCGCGCCCCAGCACCTGGCCACCGATGGTGAGCTGCTCGCTGTACGGCAGTACGTAGCCGGAATGCTGCAGCAACGCGTCGAGTCGCAGGGTCCAGTGCTCATCGAGCTGCGTGAGCTGCGTAATCTGCCCACGCCACAGCAGAAAATCTCTGCGGCGCAGATCCGGCACCAGGTCCTGCGCGTACAGCTGGCTGCCGAGAGCATCCAGACCCTGGCGCAGATCAAACACGACGTTGTAGCGCGTCGCCTGAAACGCCGCCCAGGCCGCCTGGAAGCCCAGGTCGACGATGCGCAGCCGATCATCGCGCAGCAGCGCGGCGTCCTCATCGGTGATCTGATTGTCGACATCAAGGCCGCCGACCAGCACCAGGTTCGCGCTGCCAGTGTTGACCAGCGGCTGCAGAACGCGCAGCTGTACCAGGGTGCGCCGGAAGGTGTCGACCGGGTCGCCCGGCGAGACGTGCGGGACGGAGTAGGAATACAGGCCCAGCAGCGACAGGTGCGTGCCCGCGTTGCTCACGGGGAGGTCCACGAATGCCCCGCCGGCGTGATACTCCTGGTAGTCGGTGGTCGCCGTGACCAGCGCGCCGAGTTTCTCCTGCAGCCCGAGCAGGTCGTTGGCCACGACCTGGCCGTCGACGAACCACGGACCGATCTCCTTGCTGCCGCGGTTACTCAGGCGCACCAGCCCTTCCACCGGCTGGTACGAGCTGGCGAGGGTCAGGATGAACGCGTTGCGGACCGCGGCATCCCGGGCAACCGATTCCACGATGGCAAGCCCGGGTAGCGCGCGCATGGCCTGCAGCGTGCGGCGCACCTCCTGCGGGCGTACCGGATTTGAGTCCTGGATGCGCGCACCGAGCCGCGCGAGCTGCTGAGCGTACGGACCCGGAGATCCGGTGAAGCGCACCTGGGTGAAGCGTGGCTCGAACACCTCGAGGCGCAGGATGCCGTTCGCCATCAGTCGTTGGTCGACCAGTACTTCCGGGCGCGAGTAGCCGTCGTGCTCGTACATCTGCCCGAGCGCGCGCGCCACGCCGGTCGCAACCTCGGCGGTCAGCGGCTGGCCGAGCCTGGCGCGATACGTCGCAAACAGCGCCGGCGCCGCGTAGACACTGCTGCCGCGGATCACCGCGCTGTTCAGCAGCGGCGGCGACTCGCCGCGCGCGGCTGCTGACACCAGCAGAGCGCCGATTATGACAACCCGGGAAAGAACTCCCCGCATTCCCTGCAGAGGCATGTTATGTGGGCTGCTAATGCCTTGATTTCACTGCCCGGAATTGTCGGCGCTGCGCTGCTTCCATGTTGGGATCGAGCGCACATTGCGTCGAGCCGCGATTGCCTAGCATGTCGCAACCTCGCGACTTTTTTGAGGATGAGGCGATGTACCCCATCACAGTTCGCGTGCCACGCTCGAGAGCCTCGGTGCCGCCCCTGGCACTGTTCGTTGCGCTGGCATGCATGCCCGGCGGCACCGCTCTCGGTGCGAGTCCGCCTGCCACATCCACCCAGGTCACGGTCGTCGCGGTGCAGGGCGAAGTCAGCGCGTCGGGGCAGAATGGGCACCACGCGCTTCACAAGGGTGATGTCGTCGGCCTGCCTGCCACCCTCGACACCGGGCCCGACGGCTCACTGGAACTTGCGCAGGGCAAGACCACCGTGTCGGCGGCGCCCAACACCGAGCTCACCATCGCAGCGCCGCTGGTGGCGGGCGAGGCCATCGACCGCATCGTTCAGTCGCACGGTAATGCCTTCTACAGTGTCGCCAAGCGTCAGGTGCGCAAGTTGCACGTGGAGACCGCCTACCTGGTCGCGGTCATCAAGGGGACGCAATTCAGCGTCGTCGCGCAGGACGACAGCAGCACCATCTCGCTGTTCGAAGGCCGCCTCGAAGTGCGCGCCACCGATTTCAGCGACGTGGTCGATCTGGAAGCGGGCGAGATCGCGATCCGCCACGCCGGTGATGCAGCCATCCGCATGCTGCACATGGACAGCGGCGAACCGGTCGCGCGCGCGGGCGACCCGCAGCAGCTATTGGACGGCACCACTGCGGGCGCCACGGCTGCGGCAGGCGCGCCGGCACCGCTCGGGCTCGGTACCGCGCCGAGCACTGTGGGCGGGATCGTCACCGGTGAGACTCACGGACTGGGTGCGGCAGCTTCCGGCGCGAGCAACCTCGCCACGCCGGCACCGTTGCCCATGAGTGCCGAGGCGGCGATCAACGCTGCAGGCACGTCCCTCGCGGCAGGCGCCTCGCTGGGCAACGGCTCGGCCACGGTCACAGGCGGCCTCACGACCAGCGTTGCCGGCCTGAATGCGGGCGCGGGTGCATCGTTGAGCCTCAGCACGACCTCGGGTTCGGCCAACCTCGGCACCAGCGTCGTTGCCACCGTGGGCGGCACGGGTGCTGCGGCCGGGCTCGCGGCGGCTGCGGGCCCGAGCGGACTGAGCGCTGCCGGCAGCGCCACCGCGTCGACACCCCTCGCCTCCACCACCGCGGGACTCACCGCCAGCGCAGCCCCGAGCGGCCTGTCGACGGGTGCGACAACGACACTCTCAAGCCCGCTGGTCTCTGCCAGCACCGCAGTGGGCGCCGCAACCGGTGCGGGCGGCACGACATTGGGCGCGTCCACCAGCATTTCGACGCCGGTGAGCGCGGCGCCGGTTTCCCTCAGCGCCCAGGTGAGCAGCGCCTCGCTGGGGCTGAGCGTGGCAACGCCGGTAGCAACGCTGAACCTCGGCAGCGGCAGCACCACCAGCTCGACAACTACAACAACGACAACGACGGGCAGCGGATCGACCAGTACGCCGACGACCTCCAATCCCGTGGGTGCTCTGCTCGGCAACCCGACGAGTCCGATTAAGACCCTGCTGGGACATTGATGAGCGATACCTGGCGGCGCCATACCGCGAGCCTGATGGCCGGGCTGGCGATCTGCGCCCTGATCGCTGCGGCGCGGGGCAGTGGCTGGCTGCAGCAGTTTGAGAACGTGGCCACGGATGCCTGTGCGCGGCTGGTGCGTCACACCGTGCCCTCCGACATCGTCATCGTCGGGATCGACGAGCGCAGTCTCGGCGAGCTGCAGAGCTGGCCCTGGCCGCGGCGCTACCACGCGCAGCTGCTCAGGCAGCTGATCGCGGCCCGGCCGCGCGCAGTATTCGTCGATATCGATTTCAGCTCGGCCGCCGCCGATGCGGCCGACGACGATCAGCTCGAAGAGGCGCTTGCCGCCCGCGGCAACGTGCCGGTCGTGCTGCCGGAGTTCTTTCAGCCGCTCACTGCCGCCGACAGCGAAGTGCGCGTGACCCAGCCGCTCGAGCGGCTGGCGCAGCATGTCATGCTCGGCAGCGTCAACCTGCAGCCCGACATCGACGGCCTGGTGCGGCGCGCGCCGCTGTCGTGGAATGTGGCCGGCACCACCGAACCTGCGACGATCGCCGAGCTGGCACCCCTGCCGCTGGCGGATGGCGCGCGCAGCCTGCTGACGGACTACTCCATCTCGCCGGAGTCGTTCTTCTTCGTTTCCTACGCCGACGCGCTCGCGAGCCGAGTGCCGGCCAGCGCATTCACCGGCAAAACCGTGCTGATCGGTGCCACCGCGCTCGAACTACACGATCTCGTATCCGTGCCGGTTTATCAGTCACTGCCCGGAGTGGTGCTGCAGGCGCTCGCGCTGCAGACACTGCGCAGCGGGGCGCCGCACCCGCCGCCCACCGATGTCTACCTCGCCGCGCTGGCGCTGTGGACCGTGCTGCTGATGCTGCTGTTCAACGCGCAGAGCTGGCGACGCAATCTCATCGTGCTGGCCGGCGCCGTAGTCACTCTGGTCGCAGTTGCGCTCTACGCCTACGCCGCGCAGCGGCTGCTGATCGAGATCATTCCGCCGGGACTTGCGCTGCTCGCCTCCTTTGCGGTGGCCACGTTGCGCTCACTCGATGAACAGACGCTGCGGGCGCTCGCTTACGCGGTGGGCCTGCGGCGCCGCGATGCGCTGCTGAAGAGCATCGTCGAGTCCTCGACCGACTGCATTCTCTGTGTGGACGCGCACGGGCTGATACAGATGGCCAATCCGGCGGCCGTGCACCTGCTGGGAGTCAATGCGGCGCTGCTGCGCGGCACCAGCCTGCGGCGCTACCTGCCGGAGCTGCCGGCGGAGCCCCGCGCCGGCGTGGCCGCGACATTCCAGGCACTCTGCGGGCGGCTGTCGGAATGGGAGGCGCATACCTCGGCCGGGCGTACGCTACCGGTGGAAATCTCCTTCGGTCGCGCTGGCCTGAGCGACGAGACCCTCTACACCGCCATCATCCGTGACATCAGCGAGCGTCGCGAACAGCAGCGCGAGCTGGAATACCGGGCAACCCATGACGCCCTGACCCTGCTGCCCAACCGCGCCGCCCTCGATACACGCCTCGCCAGTCTGCTGGCCCAGGCCAATCCGTCCCGCCCGCTCGCGCTGTTGATGCTCGATCTCAGTCGCTTCAAGGACGTCAACGATACCCTCGGCCACAGCGTCGGCGACTCGGTACTGCGCGAAGTGGCGCAGCGCTTCGTCGCTACGGTGGGTGAGCGCGGTTTCGTGGCGCGCATTGGCGGTGACGAGTTCGTGGTGGTGGTGCCCGGGGTCACCGACGGCGCCGCCACCGTGCAGCTCGCCGAGGCTCTGGCGCAGTCGCTGCGGATCCCGATCGACCTCGGCGGCGTATCGATCGACGTCGGCGTCAACACCGGCATCGCCATCTGTCCGCAGGACGCGGCCGACGGGCCGACGCTGCTGCGGCACGCCGACGTCGCGATGTATCTCGCCAAGCGGCGCGGTGTAGCCTACGAACGCTACGATGCGGCGCACGATGGCCACAGCGTGCGCAAGCTGACCATGGTGAGCGAGCTGCGCTCCGCCATCGCCTGTGGCGGGCTGCAGCTGCACTATCAGCCGCAGGTGGACCTGCAGCGCGGCACCGCGCATGCGGTGGAGGGACTGCTGCGCTGGGAGCACCCGACGCTCGGCAAGGTCAATCCCGCCGAGTTCGTCAGCATTGCCGAGTCGACGGATCTGATCCGGCCGCTGACCGAGTTCACTCTGCGCGAGGCGCTGGCGCAGGCCGCGCGCTGGCGGCGCGACGGGCTCGAGCTGCGCGTGGCGGTCAACCTCTCGGCACGCATGCTGCACGATCCGGATCTGGCGCGGCGGCTGGCGAACCTGCTGGCGGCCAGCAGCGTGCCACCCGCCTCACTCGAGGTCGAGATCACCGAGAGCGCGGTAATGCTCGATCCGGTGCGCGCGCTGCGCATCGTGCGCGATATCAACGATCTCGGTGTGCTGGTGGCGATCGATGACTATGGCACCGGCTTCTCCGCACTCAGCTACCTGCGCGATCTGCCGGCGCACCTGCTGAAGCTCGACAAGTCCTTCGTCGAAGGCATGCGCACGCGGCGTGGCGACCGGGTCATCGTCGAATCCACCGTGCGCATGGCGCACGCCCTCGATCTGTACGTGGTAGCCGAGGGTGTCGAGAGCGAACCCGACGCCGTGCTGTTGGCGCAGCTCGGCTGCGATTTCGCCCAGGGCTATCACTACAGCCGCCCGCTGCCAGCGGATGCCTGCGCCGAGTGGATTACCAGTCTGAATGCGACGCTGACGCAGACCCCGGCTGTCGAGCCGCCGGCTGCTGAAATCGCCAGGGCGCGGCCGACCGGTTAGGCGGCTGCCGCGCGGCTGCACCGCTAGTCGCGGGCACCGCGCCGCGAGCGCTGCCATCGCGCGTCCGTCACGGCACGACTTTGAGGGGCTCGATGCCGGTCAGCCGCCCGAGCGCGAGCACCAGCTGCGCGCGCGCCACCTGCCAGTTGTACTCCGCCGTGATACGCGCCTGCTGCGCGGCGGCCGCGGCGGTCTGCGCCGTCAGCAGATCAAGAATGGTGCCGACGCCCGCCTGGTAGCGTCCCACGGCGACTTCCTGATTCTGCTCCGCCGTCTTCACCAGAGTGACCGTCGCGACGAGTTCCTCATTCGCGGCCTGCAACCCGTAGTAGCCGTTCCAGACGTCCTGGGAGACGTTCAGACGGATCTGCTCGACATTCACTTCGCTGCTCTCCAGCGAGGCCTGCGCCTGGCGAATGTCGTAACCCGCCTTAAAGCCCGAAAAAATCGGCACCGTGACGCTGACGCCGATCTGGCTGTAGTTCTGCACCGGCACAGCGGTCGTCTCGATGCGCACGCGTGCCGCAGACACCGCAATCGAGGGGCGACCGGCGGCGCGCGCCACGGTCACATTGGCATCGGCCGCGTCGCGCTGCGACCGCGCGGCTGCCAGGTCCGGACGTTGTCGCATCGCTTCCGTCATGAGATCCGACATGCGTGCGTTCAGTCCCGGGACTTCCGTGGGCACCGTCTCGGGGCGCAGTTTGAGCGGCTGATCGGCGTCCATGCCCATGGTGACATCCAGCAGCGCCACGGCGGTTTTTGCCGCCTGCGCGGCCTGCACGCGCGCCAGCACCGCCTGGTCGTAAGCGGTCTCGGCCTGCAGCACGTCGCTCAGCGCACTCACGCCGCCGACCTGCAGCGCTTTCGCGATCTGGACACTGCGCTGGGCTGCGTCTTCGGCGCTCTTGGCGGCGACGAGCGCGGCATCACTCGAATTGACACCGTAGAAGGCCTGGGCGGCACTGAACACAGTCTGCTGCACGCTGCGATCGGCGGTCTGGGCCGCGGCATCCAACAGGTAACGCGCATTGTCGATTCGCCCGCCACGGTTGCCGAAGTCGTACAGGGTCCAGCTGAGATTGAGCGCCGCGTCATTTTCGTTCTGCACCCCCGAGATGCTCGCGCCGGTCGGATCGATCTGCTGTCCCCAGGTGCGGGTCTCGCCATCGGATGCGGTAATGTTCGGCAACCAGGCACTCTGCGCGCTGCCGAGGAAAGCCGCCTGCAGATGCGCGCTCGCCCACACCGTGCGCGTCGCGGGATTGCGGCACAGCGCGATATCCACCGCGGCCCCGAGCGTGAGCGGCTCATACGGCACCGGACATTCCCGGCTGAACGGATCTTCAAGACCCGGGGTGCGCCGCCGCAGTGCTTCGCGCGTGCGGAAGGCATCCGGCTGAAAGGTGTCCGACATCGGGTCACCGGCCAGGGCGGTGCTGCCCGCGACGCTGAGGGATGCGATCGCGAGCAGGGCGGTCAGCCGGTGCGCAGCGCGCACCCGGGGGGCTGAAACACAGATCATACGCATGGCGGCACGTCCGAAAAGCTGTGATGTTGTTGTTGGTTTGAGTCCCGCGCGCGCCGGCGCGCATCCAGGTGCAGATGCGCTAATTGGGCCGCGTGTGCTCCCCGGCTCGCTCAGATGTGGGCTGGCGGGCGCTGATTTCCGTCAGGCGCGCCTGGGCCGCCGCATTGCCGTGCTCGGCTGCCTGCTGATACCAGTGCATCGCATCGCGCCACTGGGCCGCCGAGGCGGCGCGCTCGGCGATCAGGTCGGCGAGCGCCAGCTGCGCCGACTCGTGGTCGTGCTGCGCGGCACTGCGATAGTGACGCTCGGCCTGCTCGCGGTCGGGCGCAACGCCCAAACCACGGCGCGCGCACACGCCGAGGTTGTACTCTGCGTCGGTGTTGCCACGGGCGGCCGCCTGCCGGAACAGCTCGACGGCGCGTGGAAATCGGGCACTGGCGGCCGGATCCTCGAGGATCAGCCCGCCGAGCAGCACCATCGCCGCCGAATCACCCTGCTCCACGGCCTGGCCGAGCCAGTGTTCAGCTTGGGGGGTGGAGCGTTCCACGCCTACACCGCGCATGTAGAAGTCGCCGACCACACGCTGCGCAGTCGCATCGCCGCGCTCGGCGCCGCTCTTCCAGAGCTGGAAGAGCCGCGCCATCTCCGCGGGCGGCTCGCCGGCGGCAACGCCCAGACTTGTCAGCACGCGGGTCGCGCCGCTGTGCCCCTGCAGGGCCGCACGCTCGTACCACTTCGCAGCCTTGCTCAGGTCCTGCTTGACGCCCTGACCGGTGGCGTAGGCATCGCCGAGCCAGGCCTGCGCGAAGGCGCTGCCGCCACCTGCCGCCCGGTGGAACCAGCGCAGCGCAATCTCGACATCCTGGGCCAGATGCTTGCCATCGAGATACCACTGGGCGAGTGTCGTCTGCGCGGCGGCATCGCCCTTGGAGGCGCACTGCGCCAGCAACAGCACCACGCGCTCCTTGGCAGGTGCGTGGGGATCGCCACGATCAAGCCGCTCCGCCAGCTGACTGGCCGCCGGACCGCTGCCCAGCTCCGCGGCGCGCAACAGCCACTGCATGGCGAGCGCTGCGTTCTCCACCAGGTAGGGGCTGCGCGTGAACTGCTCTGACAGCGCCAGCGCCGCAGCGGCGCTGCCTGATGCGACCGCCTGCTCGAGAAGCTCCAGTGCGCGCGGAATGTTCTGCCGCACGCCGAGTCCCTGCAGGTGGAGGAAAGCAAGATTGTAGAGGCCTTCGGGAACGCCACGCTCGGCGGCGCGGGCGTACCAGCGTGCGGCCTCGGCAAAATCCTGCGGAACCTCCCGGCCGGTCGCGTGGATGATGCCCAACTCGAGACTGGCAGCGCCGCTGCCCTTTTCGGCAGCGTCCTGGTAGCCGGCCAGACCCGCGGCGGCATCGCGCGTCACCCCGAGACCGCGCATCTGCAGCGTCCCCAGATGATAGAGCGCATGGGCATCGCCCATGACGGCGGCGCGGTTGAACCAATCGGCGGCGGCGTTGAAGTCCTGCGCCACACCGTGGCCGGCCGCATACAGCGCACCCAGTCGCTCGAAGGCGGCAGTGACACCCTGCTGCGCCGCTTTCTCAATCCAGCGGGCCGCCTCGGCCGGGTCCTGCGGCACGCCCTTGCCGGCGAGGTAGAACTGTCCGAGCCAGTACTGTGCTTCCGGGTCGCCGAGCTCGGCGGCGTCGCGGCACAGCAGGGCCGCGCTGTTGGCATCCGGTTCGGGCCCGCTGTCAAACAAGCGTACCAGTGCCATCAGCGCCTTGATGTGTCCGCGCGTGACGGCGCGCCGCAGCCAGGTCTCTGCCTGGGTCGCATCCGGCGCCACGCCCTGCCCGAGCCGATACAGCTCACCCAGGCTGAACATCGCCGCCGGCTGACCGGCCGCGGCTGCTTCCTGCAACAGCGCGCGCGCGCGCTCGGCATCGCGCGCCACATCCCTGCCATGCAACAGCAGCAGCGCCAGGCAGTGTTTGGCGGTCGCGTTGTCCTGCGCGACCGCCCGCTCGAAGCACTCGAGGGCCTCATGCGGCTCGGTGTCGCCACCGAAGCTTCCCGCGTACAGCATGCCGAGGCCCAACTGGCCGGAGGAGCTGTCCTGCGCGGCCGCCGCGCTGAACCATTTCTTGGCCGCATCCAGATCGTGCGCCACGCCGAGGGCGGTCGCGTACTGGTAGCCGAGACGCGCCTGGGCGCCGGCATCTCCGCCCTGGGCGGCGGACAGATTCCACACCGCCGCGAGCTGGGTGTTCTGGCGCACCGCCAGACCCTCGGGAAACATGCGCCCCAAGAGCGAGCCCTGGCCTTCGCTCGACTCGATGCGCGCGACGGCGGACGCCGTGGCGGTCGCCGGTGCCTGCAGACCCGTCAGGTAGACCTCGCCCAGGCGCGCCTGGGCCGGAACCGAACCCTGGCGAGCGGCTTCGCTGTACCACGAGGTCGCCTCGACAAAGCTCTGCAGCACGCCCTGGCCACTTTCGTACAGTTGGGCGAGACGCAGCTGCGCCGCGGCGTTGCCGCTCTCGGCCTGCGCGCGGAACAGCGCGGCCGCCTCCGCGTACTGCTGGTTGGCGTAGGCACTCTCGGCGCGCTCCATGGCGGAGCCGCGCTTACGCGAACGGGATTTGGGCCACAGCGAGCGCACACCCACCGCAACAGTTCCTCTTAAGGCTCGCGCATCGCCTGCGAGGTCTGCCGCAGCACGCCTTCGACGATGTAGGACATGATGCTGCGCTCGCCGATCATCACATCACCGGTGAGGGTATTGCCGGGCAGCAGACGAAAGTTCTTCGGCACGTGGCGCAGCTTGACCGCGGTGATCTGCACGTGCGCCTTGAAATAGGGCGTGGTCGGTTGGTTGTTGTCGTCGACCGTGAACGAGTTCTCGCTGATCGACATGATCCGACCCTTGACGACGCCGTACTCCATGAAGCGATAGGCGTCCATCTTCATGCTCACTTCCTGGCCGACGCGCACGAAACCGATATCGGTCGACTGGATGTAGACCTCGGCGAACTGCACCGCATTCGCCGGCATCAGTGTGAACAGTGGGTCGAGTCCGGGCGTCGTCGCATCCGTGCCGCCACCGTTGTAGACCGAGCCGGTCGACAGCTTGCCGACCTTGACCACCAGCGCATCGATGGGCGAATCGAGGCGATTGAGCGCGTGCAGCTTGGCGTCCTTGGTCAGGCTGTCCACGGTCAGATCGAGATCGTTCTGATCCGCGGTCAGCTGCAGCGCCAGAGTGGCATACCAGGTGTGAATGAAGGCGTCGCGCTGTGCGACCAGCGAGGCGACCGACTCGCGGTACTGGCTGATCTGGTTCTGGGCATCCAGCATCAAGCGGTTCATCTCGGTCTTGGTGTCGGTGGCCGTCATCAATTGCAGCTTGGACACGTAACCTTTATCCAGCAGCGGCGCATAAACGGCCTCGGCCTCGGTCGCCAGCCGCAGGCGCTCCTGGTATTTCTTGCGGTCGGAGATCGCCTGGCTCATCTGCGCTTCGGTGCTGCGGATCTGGCCGTCGAAGTTCTCGACGCCCGCTTTGTATTCCGCCAGGCGCTTCACCCACGCCTCGCCCTGCACCGCCTGATATTTGTCGGTGGTCGAGTAGACATAGGTCCGCTTGGCCATTTCCGCCTGCTCGCGCGCCACCACCGCCTGATCACTCGCCAGGTGATCCTGCATCTGGATCAGGTCCGCCTGGGTGAAGGTCGGGTCGAGCGTCGCCAGCGCATCGCCCTTCTTGACGTAGTCGCCGGCGCGCACGTTGACGGTCTTGACGATCGCCGTGTTGTACGGCGACACATATATCAGGCCGTTGACGGGTGAGATCTTGCCGACACCGCTCACGACGATGTCGACCTTGACGATGCACGACAGCACCACCATCGCCAGGATGAAGGCGACCAGCACGTGCAGCGTGGCGTGCTCGCGCCGCGGTGCGGTATTGAGGAATACCGCGGCGGTCTCCGATTCGAATGCACCGACGACCTCACCGACCAGGTCGGTCTTGCGGCGCAGGGTGAGCCAGCCCGGCCGGGTCACCAGCTCGGTACCGCTCATGCACGCTCCTGGGTGATGAGCAGCTCGGCGTGCGCTTCGGGATCGATGTGGCGGTTCTGCTGGTACCACATGTGCTTGTAGATATCGCAGCGCCGCAGCAGCTCCTTGTGGGTACCGATGTCGTACACCCGGCCGCGCTCGAGTACCAGGATCGCATCCGCCTCGACCAGCATGGACAGGCGGTGCGAGATGGTGACGACGGTTCGGCCTTTGGCCATGCGCTTGAGGTTGGCGTTCACGATCGCCTCGCTCTCGGCGTCCAGGGCACTGGTGGCCTCGTCGAAGATCAGCACCGGCGGATCGATCATCAGCGCGCGCGCGATCGCGAGGCGCTGGCGCTGACCGCCGGAGAGGTTGGTCGCGCCTTCCTCCAGCAGCGTGTCGTAGCCGCGCGGCAGGCGCTCGATGAACTCTTCCGCGCCGGCGAGCTGGGCGGCATGCACCACATCGCCAAAGTTGGCGTCCGGCCGCGCCATGGCGATGTTCTCGCGCACCGTGCCGGCGAACAGGAAGTTTTCCTGCGGCACGACGCCGATGTTGCTGCGCAGATGCGCCAGGTCGATTTCACGCAGGTCCATGCCGTCGATCTTGATCGTCCCCTCGAAGCCGGTGTGCAGGCGCTGCAGCAGGCGTGTAACGGTGGTCTTGCCCGAACCGCTGCGCCCCATCACGCCGAGCACCGTGCCGCGCGGCACCGTGAAGGTCACGTTGTCGAGCGCAAAGGGCGCCTCCGGCAGATAGCGGAAGCACACGTCCTTGAAGGTGATCTCACCCTTGATCGGCAGCTTCAGGCCGTTGGTCTGGGCGGGCTCGGGCGGCGTGTTGAGCACGGTGGCGACCTGATAGATGGCGCCGCGCACCTCGGCGATGTCCAGTTGGAAGGTGGCAATCGCGATGAAGGGCGCCGCCAGCCGCAGTGACAGGATCGCGAAGGCCACCAGGGTGCCCGGTGTGATCACCTCGTTCGCGACGGTGGTCGGGGAAGTGCCGAGCACTGCCGCCGCGTTCGGTATGTTGATCGAGGTCGTCGAGGTGGCGACCGCGAGCACCATGTAGGCACCGAGCGCGAAGCAGCCCGAATAGATCAGGCGCTGCAGCGGCGTGGTCAGCGTCTGCGGCCAGTTGGCGATCAGCCCCATGGCATGGCGCGCCGCAGTCGCTTCGGCGACGCGCCGGTCCCATTCCTTGCGCCGCCGGCCCTCGAGGCACAGCGATTTGATCGTGCGCATTCCGTACAGCGTCTCGACCAGGTGCGCGGTCTTGGCATGATCGGCGGCCACCACGCGATGATGTGCGCGTGCGAGCGGCGGCAGGAACAGCAGCACCACCAGGAAGATCAGACCCGCCAGCGCAAAGGCCACCAGCGCCAGCTGCCACTGCAGGATGAGCATCACCGGTATCAGGCCGAGCAGCGGCACGGCCTCGAGCAGCGTGCCGAACAGCTGGCCAGTGAGAAAGTTGCGGATCTGCCAGATGTTCTGCAGTTTGTTGAGCGTGCGCCCGGTCGGATTGCTCTCGAAATAGTCCAGCGGCAGCTTGAGGATCTTGTCGACGATGTAGAGATTCAGCCGGCCGTCGATGCGGGTGGTCGCGACCTGGATGAGGATGCGCCGCGTATGACCGAGGATCGTCTCGGTGATCATCATGACGAAGATCGCCACGACCAGGATGTTGAGCGTGGGGTAGGAATTGTTTACCAGCACGCGGTCGATGACGATCATGAATATGAAGGGCGGAGCGATCGCAAAGATCGTGCTCACCAACGCCCCGTAGGCGACGTCACGGAACAGCTTGCCTTCCTTGAGCACCTGGCCGAACAGCCACGCCAGTCCGAACGGCCGCTGATCATCGGTCGCCCCATAGGCGCGCTTGACCAGGATGAGCTCGCCTTCCCAGAACTGCGCGAGCTTGATCTCCTCCACTGCAACCAGCTCGGTGGCAGGTGCAGTGGGATCGCGCACGATGACGACCGAGCCCTTCATCGGATCGGTGCGGGCGTCTTCCACCAGCAAGGCGCCGCCATCCGTGGCGCGCAGGATTGCCGGAAAGGTCTTCGACAGCCGCGGCAGCTCGGCGAACTTCACGTGCAGCGACTTCGCCTCGAGGCCCAGGTCGCGCGCCATGCCCATGAGCGTGGCGGTGTCCGGCTCACCCGTCTCCATCGAGAAGCGCCGGCGCAACTGCTCGGCGCTGGTTTCGATGCCCAGCCGGGTGGCGATCGCCGCCAGCGCCGCGAGCGCGCTCGATTTGGCGCCCGCGGTTTCTTCGGCTTGCCGCACCGTGTTTGTTTGCATGACCCAGCGATCTAGCGCCGCGCGCGGCGGGCGCGCGCGCTCACTCGATCAGGCCGTTCTTGCGCAGAATGGCGCGCAACTGTGCCCAGGCGGGAATCAGCGAGGCCGCCATGAAACGCGCCTCTTCGCCCTTCTGGTCCGCGAACCATTCCTGCGCCAGCGTCAGGTGCTCCGGCAGTGTGCGCACCGCCAGCTCGCGCTTCAGACGCCCGATGGTGGCCCAGCCGTCGATCCAGGCCGCCACTTCCTTGCGCTCCTCCTTGGTGAGGGCCGCCGCCAGTTCCGGCGTGATCTGCGGGTTGATGCGCGGCAGGCGTCCGACGATCTCGTTCTTGCCTTTCTTGGTCACGGCGTCGTACTTGGTGCGGATGATCTGCACGATCTGATTGCGCTCACGAAAATGCATAGTGGACTTCCCCTGCGGCTCTGAATGGGGCAATATATTGCCCGCCAGTTGCTGGCCGGTCAACCAACAATCGATGCCCAAAAGTCCGGTTTTCATCGTCGGCTCCCCCCGCTCCGGCACCAGCGTATTGGTCATCGCGCTGACCAGGGCCGGCTATCAGGGTTATCACGAGGGTAACTTCCTGCCCCTGATGATGAGCGTCGGCGACATGGTCGATCGCTACTTCGCCGGCGCCGGCAAGAAGAATCCCAAGGTGCTCGCCGCGCACGTCGATCCGGCGCTGTTAAAGAGCCGCCTCCAGGACGTGTTCCGGACGGTCACGCAGGAGCTCAATACCGGCCCGTATTGGTTCGACAAGAGCGGCAACCACGAGATGATCCGCGCCGTTCCGATCCTGCGGCGCCTGTGGCCGGAGAGCGTGTTTATCTTCGCCAAGCGACGCGGCATCGAAAATCTGGTGTCACGCACCAAGAAGTTTCCGACGCGCGATTTCGAGTATCACTGCGTCGATTGGGCCAAGAATATGTCAACTTGGCGCGAAGTTCGTGCGCAACTGCCGAACGACACCTACGCCGAAGTGGATCAGCGCGATCTGCTGCTGAACAGCGACGCGGTCGCCGCCAAGATCTCCGCGCTGCTGCAACTGGCGCCCGCGCAGGCGCAGACCATCGTCAAGACGTTCCAGTCCGCGCGGCCGCAGGAAACTGCAAAAGGCAGCGCCGTGCAGACTTACTCACTCGACAGCGTCGGCTGGTCGCAGGAGCAGCTGGCCACGTTCAAAAAGTACTGTGAAGCGGAAATGCACGCCTATGGTTACGGACTTGGGCCTGAGTATGGCCAGCCACGCTGAACTGCGGCGCCGCGTGCTCGTCTGCGCCGTGGCGCTCGGCCTGGCTGCAGGCGGAGCGTGGGCCGCCGACAAGTCGCCCGTCGCTACGCCGCAGGTATGGTTGTCGCCCGCGTTCGCCTTCAACGGTCACCCAGGCTCAGTCGATAACCTGGAACTGTTCAAGGACGGTTCACCCTGGGCACAGGCGCGCGCGCGTGTGCAGGTCTTCAAGATTGCCGTGCACACGCTCAATCAGCTGCCGGACGCAGACTTTGCCGCGATGCTGAAGTATCTCGACCAAAACCACATCGCGTTGGCGGTCGAGTACGGCATGCTGACGCAGAGCGACAGCTGCGGCACCGGCGTCGAGGGCTTCAAGCCACTGAATATGCCGGCGCATATCTCCGAGCGTGTCAAGAAGCTCGGCGGCCGCATCCGCTACATCGCCATGGATGAGCCGCTGTTTTTCGGGCACTTCTTCAGCGGCCATGACGCCTGCCACTGGGGCATCGCCGACATCGCCCGCAATGCCGCACCGAACGTAAAGCAGTTCCGTGAGCAGTTTCCGGACATCGAGATCGGCGATACCGAGCCGGTCAACAACATGAAGGACGGCGACTGGCTCGACGCGGTGCGCGAATGGCTCGAGGACTATCGGCGCGAGACCGGCACGCCGCTCGCCTTCTTCCACGACGACATGATCTGGCGCGAACCGATCGCCGCGCGTACGCGGCAGCTGACGCAGTTACTCGATTCACAGGGCATCAAGTTCGGCGTGATCATCAATTCGCGCGGCGATGTCGACTCCGATCAGGAGTGGCTGGCGAGCGCCAAGCGCAACATCGACGAATACCGCGCCAGCGCACTCAAGGCTCCCGACCAGATCATCGTCCAGTCGTGGAAGCCGTTTCCGACTCACGTGCTGCCGGAGTCAGATCCCCTGACGCTCACCCACCTGGTGAACTACTACTTCGACGGCCGCTAGTCGCCGCTAGGGCGCGACCCCCGTGCCGCTCACCGTGCTGCTCTGCGCGATGCCGGGCGCATTCACCGTCAGCTTCGACCACAGGTAGCCGGTCGTGTTCGGGGTGAACACCACGTTGATCGTGCAGGTGGCGCCCGGCGCCACCGGCGTGCTGCAGGTGTTGGTCTGCGAGAACAGGCTGGGTGACTTGCCGCCGAAGGTGATGCTGCTCACCGGCAGAGGCGCTGCCCCAGTATTAGTCACGGTGAGCGGCAGCGGCGCGCTCGCGACACCGCTCGTGACGCTACCGAACGAGAGCGTCGCCGGCGCCACGGTGAAGGGCACACTACCGGTGCCGTTGACCGCCACGGTCTGCGTGAGCCCCGCGCCCTGCACCTGCAGCGTCCCCCAGGTGTAGGCGGCGGCGGTTGGCGTGAGTACCACGTTGATCGTGCAGGTGCTGCCGGGCGCCACAGCCGAGCCGCAGTTGTTGGTCTGTGAGAATTGCGCGGCGCCGGGGCCGCTAAAGCTGACGCCGGAGAGTGTGAGCGCACTACCGCCACTGCTGGTGAGCGTGACGGCCTGCGCGCTGCTCGGCGTGCCCGCCAGCACCGTGCCAAAGGCGACGGTCGCAGGCGCCAGCGTGAAGTTGGCCGGCGCCGGGGCATTGGCCGTGACCGATACCACCAGCGATAGCGACGGCACGCCGGCGGTATTGATGGCGTACACCATGTAGTAGCCGGGCACCAGGATGGTGGGATCGCTCGGCAGAGTGGCCGTGACCGTCTGCCCGGTCTGCGTGAAACTCAACTCGACGAAGCGCTGGTCGGTGTTGTTGGAGTGAGTCGATGAGCCGGTGCGCAGCAGCGTCAGCCGCGCGATCTGATCGGTCGGCCCCACCGTCGCGTTGAGCGTCTGACCCGGGTCATAGGTGGCAAAATCCGTCGCCGACAGCGTCGGGCGCGGCGCCGGCGTGCCGTCCGCCGCATACAGATACGGCGGGTAATAGATCTCCGCGTTCAGATTCACCAGGGGTCCCGGGGCACCGCCGCCACCGGTCAGCACGGTGCCGTCGGTCAGGAGCAGCGTGGTCGAGTGATACAGGCGCGCTTTGGCCGCACTCGCGCCGGCGGTCCACTGGCCGGTCGCGGGATTCCAGATCTGCGCCGTGTAATCGACGCCGCTCAGCTTGTTGACGACCGCCGAACCGCCGGTCACCAGCACCGTGCCGTCCGCCAGAATGGTGCCACCGGCCCAGTAACGCACCGCATCGATGGGACTGGTCGCGGTGATGACCGGCGTCGCGGTGGTGTAGTCGACCACGACGACCTGCTGGTTCAGCCGGATGGACAGGGCCTTACCCGGGGCGAAAGGAATGGTCGGCAGGGCGAGGTTTCCCGCCGGTGCGGTGACCGTAGTCTGGCGGATGCTGCCGGCATTGGCAGTCGAGACGACGAACGTCTTGCCGTTGGTGTCATCGATCACGAAGACGTTGCCGCCCGGAGCGACGAACGCGCGCGGATACCACCAGTTCGCGCCGAACGCCGCGCTGCTGGCGGCGCCCGTCAGCGAGGTCCAGGTGCTGGCCAGCGGATCGTAAATCTCGGGAGTGGTCGAGGGCACCACCGGATTCAGCGCGCCGACATTCTGACGGCCGCCGAAAATGGCCAGCTGGCCGTTCGGCAGCCCGAGCAGCGTGCCGTACCAGCGCGCGTAGGTCATCGGCGTGTTGGCCGTCAGCGAGTTGGCCGACGGCGAGAAGATGTTGGTGTGGTTGTTGGCCGAATTGCGCACCCCGTTAACGGTGAGGTCACCGCCGGAGGTCAGTACGTTGCCCGACAGCATCAGCGATTGCGCGCCGCAGAAGATATCGGTGTTAGTCTGGTTGGGCAGCACGAAATGCGCGCTGCTGCCGGTCCCCTGTGACGGGTCCCACACGTCGTAGATCAGCTCGGCTCCCTGCTGTCCGGCCGCGTTGGTGCCGTAGCTCATCACCCGGCCGTCGGGCAGCAGCAGCGCGTGAATCGGGATGACCGGCCAGGTAATCGGCGCGCCAAACAGGCCGCCGCTGCTGGCAGCGGCCGTGCCCGTGGGCACGGTGGAACTCACCGCCAGCGCGCCGGCAGCCTGCACGCTCGCGCCGGCGGCGGCGCTTTGCGCCTGCGGCTTCACGCCCGGTCCGGCGCCGTAATCAATCGGCGCACGCACGTCGGTCTCATCCGGAATCGCCATCAGGTTGGCGAGCGCCGCGGCCGTCACCGACGGGTCGGCGCCTCCCATGACGAAGCCGCCGGCCAGTGCCGCGGCCATCAGCAGCACCGCGCTGACAGCGAAACGCACCTTGGCCCCACTCTTGCGCACCATGTCGCTACTCCCCGAATGTTCTTTTAGATGTAACCGAAAGCCCGCATCGCGGGTCCGCATATTCTGTCGAAGGCTCGCACCTGCTCCGCCGTCCATCCGGCCTGCGCGCCGTCGGTCTTGCCGGCGCCTGCGCCAGTGCGTTCCAGATGGTCGGTCTGGAGTGACTCGCCGATCGCGGCGGCAGCCTCCGGCACGCCGCAATAGTCGGCCAGCACCTGCGCGACGCGCTGCGGCGCTGCGAGCATGTCTTCCTGCTGCAGCTCCACGAAGTGCGGCAGCAGACTGCGCACTCGCAACCATTCATTCATGGCTGCGGCCCAGTCGCGGCAGTGTTCCTCGAAGCCGCCGCCGAATTTCACCATGCGCGAGCTGATGTTGGCGACCGGGTTGCGCCGCAGGAAAACGAAGTGCGAGTCGGGAAAACACTCCGCCACAAACGGTGCGGCGGCGACCATCTTGACGCCCGGCGTCTTGTCGACGAACGAGGCGGAGCCATGCATGTGGAAATAGGCGCGGCGCGCAGCCTGCACCGCGATCTGCCGGAAATTCTCCCGCGCCAGGTGGCGCACCAGGCCGATCTCGGCGGTGCGGTCGCCACTGAGCGCATCGGCCGCGCGGGCAAACAGCGGCGCAGCGTGCCCCTCACCGAGCCACGGCAGACCGAGCACCTTGGTGAGCGTCGCGCCCAGCTGCGAGGTACCCGAGCGCGGCGATCCCATGAGAAACAGCCGCAATGCTGGCGCACGATCGATCTTCGCTTGCCGCGCGTGCGGCAGCCTGCCCGTCTGGCCCACCACGAACGCCTGCAGCCCCGCGACCGCCGCGGCGGCGATCGGCCGCTGGAAGGTGACAATGAAAGCATGCGCATCCAGTCGTCCTTCTTGGCGCGCCTTTTCCAGGTCAGGCCGCGCCATGTCGGCAATGCCGACACCGAGCACCTGGTCCTCAAGCGTCACGTAGACGTGCGCGAAGCCCCCGGCCTGCGGCACCGCGGCCCAGCCGCTGACGAACTCGGTCGACAGGGTTTCCACCCGGCCCGGGTTCGACGCCACGGGCAAGGGTGCGCTCGCGGCAGCTTCGAGCGTGGCGCTGTTCATCTCAGGGGCCGGCAAGGTAGTAGGCCTCGCCGTAGCCGTAACCGAAGGCGGCCATGACCGGGTCGCAGACTGCGATCATGCGTGCCGCCTCCTGCTCATCGAGCTGCAGGTCATCGAGTGCGTAGATGGCGCCGAAGTTGTCATCCGTCTGCTCCGGTCGCGATTGGCACACGTAGCGGGTGAGCCTCGCGGCGGCGGCTTGCGGCATGTCGAGGAAAGCGGCAATGCGCGCGGCACTCTGCTGCGGCTCGAGTACCAGCTCGCGATGATCGATCTCGATGGCGGCAGCGCCCAGCTGATCGCGCACCGCGAGCCAGGCAGTCATCACCGCAGCCCAGTCGGAGTAGTGGCTCTCGGTCGTGTCGCCGGGAAATTTGCGCCGCCGCGACAGCACGTTCTCGATCACGCGTCGCTTCATGAAAATGAAGCGAGCATTCGGCCACAGCTGCTGCAGCAGCAGCGCGGCGCGCACCATTTCCACCGTGGGGGTCTTGTCCAGCCAGCGCGGCGTCGGAAAAAGATCGGCGGCCAGCTGCACGAAGGCGCGCGCCACGAGTTTGCGGAAAGCCTCGCTGGCGACGCGCGCCAGCGCGGTGTTCGGCTCGGTCCCGGCGCGGCGATAGTGCTGCTCGACCACTGACAGCAGCGCCTGCGCCAGCGGCAGCAGGTGTCCTTCACCCGTGCCCACATAGCTGGCCGACTCCAACAGCGCGAGTGTGATCGCACTGGTGCCGGAGCGCGCCGGGCCGAGGATGAAGACCGGCTGCTGGCTGGCATCGCTCGTCGGCATGAGCGGCTCGGACTTGAGGTCGGTGAGCGGCGCGGCTGTGGCATGTACGCGCGCGATGCGTACCACATCGGGACCGGAGATGGCATGCACCTCGAGCGCCTCGGCTTCCTCCGCCGAGAAGTTTGCCGCGCTCACATCGATCGCAAAGCCGTGCATGCCATCGCCGATGCCCGCGAGCAGCAGGTCGTGGCGGGCGATATCGGCGAAGCCCGAGGCATAGAACTCCTCGCCGATGCGCACCGACACCTCCAGCCGGCTCGAGGGCGAGCTGGAATCGTAGGCCCAGCCGCGCACGTGCTTGCTATCCGCGTGCTCAAGAAACCCGGTAACAGCCATCCCCCTCACCCTCGACCAGCACTATCTCTAGCGAGTCGCGCATCCATCCCTTCAGGCCGCATTTTCCACCGGCCGCCGGCGGTAGACGGACAGGTAACCGTCCGCCATCGTCTCGGCCGAGGCCGGCGGAGTGATTCCCTCCACCAGGCGGCTCCACAGACCCGGCTCGCTGCAGGCGCGGCGTATGGTGTGCGCCAGCGAGCTTGGGTCGGCGACCTCGAACAGCAGGCCGTCCTTTTCATGTGTGATGCGCTCGCCCGGGCCGCCGACGTTGGAAGCGATGACTGGACGTTTGAACATCCAGGCCTCGGAAATGACCAGGCCGAAGATCTCCCACCACACCGACGGGACGATGCACCAATCCACCCGCGCCATGCGCTGCGGCAGCTGCTGAACCGAATAGGAGCCATTGAAGATCACGAGCCGCTCGCCCACCGGCAGTTCGTCCTCCTTGGCCATGAAAGCCTCGAACTCCGCGCGGCGCGCGGCCGAGGCGAACTGCAGGTTGTCGCCGTTGATCTCGATGACGAAATCCGCGAAGCCTTCCGCGCGCAGCTGCTGTACCGCCTGCAGGATCACCCACACGCCCTTGTTGTCCACCAGCTGGCCGAAAAAGCCGAAGCGATTGCGCTTGGCGCGCGGACTCGGCGCGATGCGGCCGCCACTGTAGTCGGGCTGACCGTTGGTCACGTGCACGATGCGCGCGGGATCCAGGCCCCAGGAGGCATAGCGCTCGATCATGAAGCGGCTGGGCACGGTAAAGACATCGACCGCCGACAGATGGCGCTTGAACCACATGTCGCGGGTAAAAAAATGCTCCGGCTGGCGCTCGGGAAAGCATTGATGGCAGCGGATGGGCGAGGCGCGCGTGCACAGCGTCTTGTCGAACTTGCGCAGCATGTGACCGTCGGCATCGCAGATGGAAATGAACTCGTGGAAGGTGAGGATGAGGCGCGCCTCGGGCAGCACGCGCCGCGTCAGCGTCAGCAGGTCGATGCCGAGCAGGTGGAAGTGATGGAAGTGCACCACGTCCGGCCGGATCAGCCGCAGGAACTCGGCGAACGAGGCCGTCAGCTCGACGCTCGAGCTCTTGTGCCAGAGGTAGTCGTAGCCGCGGCTCAAAAACAGGAATTCGCCTTCACGCCCGTCGAATCCGGTGATCTGCGCGCCGCTCTTGTAGAGCGATTTGAGCGACGGATCGACCGCAGCCAGCAGCGTCGGCTCGATGCCGCGGCGCGCCTTGAGCGCATTGAACAGCTCGTAGCAGACCTGCTGTGCGCCACCGCGCACCAGCTCCGGGTGATAGAGACTGACCAGCAGTACTTTCATGAGCGCGCGCGCCTCGGGCTCGCGATCTTGGTGAGCGTGAGCGGCAGATTGGCGGCCGCGGCGCTCGCCTGCAGCAGCGCGTGCGTGGGCTCGGGCCCCTGCAATCCATTCTCGATCGCGCTCATCCAGCGACTCGAGAACAGCCAGCGGTTGACCAGCGAGCCGCCCTCATGGTGCGGCCGGCGCGTCGAGCCCTTACCCTCCAGGTGCCACAGACGGATGTCCTGGATCCAGGGCGCGGTGCCCTGCGCGAGGCTCTTGAGACACAGATCCGCGTCCTCGTAGTGGCCGAAGATGAAGTCCTCGGTGAAGCCGCCGAGGCGCTCGTACCAGCCGCGCTCCATGGACATAAAAGCCCCGGTGACTGCCGGCACCGGGCGCGCGCGGTTGAACTCGAGGAAGCTCGGCGGCGAGCCCTTGCCATAGTGCTCCGTGCGGCACATGCGCGCCGGCGCAGGGCTGCCGCGCGCCAGCGACAGGCCGGTGTCGATCTCGAAGTACATGCCGCCGTGCATCAGCGAGCCGTCGTCGTAGTAGAGCGGCACGCCGAACAGACGCGTCTGCTCCGGCGGTGCCGCATCGAGCAGGTGGCTGTGCTTGCGCGCCCAGTCGGGGTCGCGCGGGAACACGTCGGGATTCACGATCAGCAGGCGCTCGCTGCGCGCCGCCTGCACGGCGACGTTATTGGCGGCGCCGAAGCCGGCATTGCCCGGCAGGATCACCAGGGTGAGCGGCAGCCCATAAAGCAGGCGCGAGCGCTGCGCCTCCTGCAGCAGGCCCTCGGCCATCTCCGGGCTGTTGGAGACGTAGACGAACTCGTAATCCTCGATGCCGGGCAAGCCGGCGAACAGACAGTGCTGCAGGAAGAAGTATTCGGGCTTGCCGTACAGACACACCACGATGCTGCCGCGCCGTGGCCGGCCCTGCGGACCGAAGCGCTCGACGTAGGGCGCGCTCACAATCCGGCGGGTGAGTGCGAGGTTGAAGCGCACCAGCTCGCCGCCCAGGCCGTGCTCGAGGTGGCGCATGCTCTCGATGCTGGAGTTGCCGTAATACGCCGCCGCCGCCAGGTGGGCGAGGAAGGTATCGCGCAGTTCCAGCGCTTCGACCTGCATCGGCGCAAATTGCAGCGTGGTCGAGAAGCCACCGGCCTGCCACAACTCCACCTGCAGCGGGCCGGAGCTGCTGCCGCCGCGCTCGAACTGCAGGAAGCCCACGAAGCCGAAAGCATGCACGCGCTGATTGCCGATGGCCTTCTCAACGTCCGCGCGCCGCACGCGCAGGAAGCGCGACGCATCAATCACTACGCGCCAGTCCGGCCCGCTGATGCGGATGCAGCTCAACGGGTGAGATGCATCATCGATCCAGCCAACGATCATCAGCCCGGCGTGCGGCGCAATGATGAGGGCTTCGAGTGAACAGCGCGCCTCCCTGGGAAAGACATCGACGCGCGCGCTGTCACCGCTGGCGAGCAGCATGGTGTTGCGCGCCTCGCGCGGGCTGTCGGGCAGCGCGCGCCCCTCGGCTCTGCCGTGCCAGAAGTAGTGTGCGTAACCGGACTCGATCTGGCCCATCTCGATGGCGCGCCGCACGTCGGGATTGAGCCGCAGGTAACCCGCCTCGTCGAACACCTCGACGGCGAGCAGATCCTCATCTGCGGCCTCGGGCGCGGTGGCGACGGCGAGCGCTGCAGGTGCGGCACTCTCCGTGGGCGTCGCGCCACTGGCGTAGGCGGGCTCGGCATAGCTGGCGCCCTCGTCCGCGCTCTCCAGCTCCGCCGTGGCTATGGGTTCGGGCGACGGGTCGAGGCTTACAGAGGCGAATTCCTGCGGATAGATCAGCGCGGGCGGCGCGCTCTGCGCGGCGCCGCTCTCGGCCTCCACCACTGCGGCGCGCCGGCGCGGCGCGCGTGTGCCCGTCGCGGACAAGCGCCTAACCACGCTCCGGGCTCCTGCTCAGGGCCGCAGCTGCTGCAGCATTGGCTTCGCCCACGGGCATGACGCGCGGCACTCAGAACTGAAAGTTAGGAAAGGGCAGGCGGCCCTCGCGGAATCCAGCCTGATCGAAATGCGCTTGCGCGCTCTTGTAGATCCCCGAGCGAATCGCCTCGGCGATGTCCGGATAGGACTCGAGGTACCACTTCTCGTTCACCTGGATCGACACCGGCATGCGGTGCTCGTAGAAGCCGTGCGCCACGTAGTGCTCGCGCCCGGAGGCGATGATGCCGCGTCGCACCGCGTCTTTGACGTCGGGATATTTCGACAGATACCAGGCCTCGTCGAACTTAATCGACGCGAGGCGCTTCGCCATGATCGAGATCAGAAAATTGCGCTCGATGCGAAAGTGCGTGTTGTTCTCCGGGATGAGAAGTCCCTGGTTCTTGAGAGCTGCCATGGTTCCAAACGGGTCCGCCATATGTGCCTCTGCGCTCGCTGAGTGGCGCGGCGCCTCCAGCGGACCGCGCGCATCCGCAACTTTCCTGGAATCTAGCCCGCGCATACGTTGTAAACAGCGCAAACCAACAAGCGCGCGCCCGCGTATTTGCGCGTGAATCGCCCAATTTCCCTTTGCTTCACGATGGCGTCGCCTTGCCGTAACCCGTGGTTTTTTTGTTGGGGCGACGGCTGCGAGGACTTTCTCTTAACTCGGGTAGCCAAGTCAATTTGAAAGCGGCAGCGCGCGCTGCGACACGCGCTGCACGCGACGTACGCGCAGGCTATGCCGCACGGCCGGCGGCGGCGTGCGCGCAGGTATCGTGTGGTTCCAACAGCTTGCGCGCGTCGCTGCCGGTAGATTCTCGGCTGTTCCTACAGGCGCACACGCGCGCGCACGCGGCTGTTTGCGCGGCAGCGTGCTGCGCTGAGGTTTGCGGCACGCACCGCGTGAGAAAATTTCATTCACAAATGCTTGCTGCATATGTCAAATCGCAATTGCGACGCAGTTCGCACTTTGTTACCGTCCTGTCACCTGGCTGCTACCGGTCTCAAACAGTAAGCAAATTGCAGCGCAGGCACGGCGATCCGTCATTTGCGCGGCTGCGGTGGTGCGGGGAGAAAAATAAATGTCGACCTATGTCAGCATCTCCGGCGGCGGCAGCGCGAACGTCCACATTTACGGCAATGGCACCGTCGTCGCCGGCAACGGCAACGACTCCATTCACATCACCGGTAACGGCGCGATCACGGTCGGCTCTGGCAACGATCAGATGACCCTGCACGGCTCGGGACACATCCTCGAGCGCGGCGCGAGCGGTAACGACACCATCAATCTCGGGCACGGCCACGACACGATCACTGAGGCCGGTCGCGCCACGGTGCACGGATTCTTCGGCAGCGTCTCCATTCAGGGTGGCACCGCGGAGTTTTCCTATCGCCCAGGCTCGGGCGGCCACGGTGCCGGCCTCGCGCCGCACCACGCGTTCTATCAGGCGGATATCGTCAGTGGTAACGCCACGCTGATGGGCGGGGCGCACTGCACCGAGTTTGTCGGCGGCACGGGCAACGTCGTCATGCAGGGCGGCACCGGCAACGACACCTTCGTCGGCGGCTCCGGCCACACCTCGATGACCGGTGGCTCCGGCCACAATCTGTTTGCCTTCACCTCGCACGGGGTTGGCGGCACGGACGTGATCACCAACTTCGTCTCGGGCCAGGACAAGCTGTACCTGGAAGGCAAGTCGCTGTGCTACCTGCAGAGCCACGGCGATGTGACGACCAGCCACGGCAACACCTTCATTACTCTCGACGGCGGCAAGACCACGGTCGAGCTGAAGGGGTTCACGGGCCTGAGCTCGCACGACATCACGACACATAAATAAGGGCTGACCAGCCCGTCGTCTTGGATCTTGCCGGGTGGGAACGGGGCATAGAGTGATGCCCCGCCCTCCCCGCATGATCGGATCTCTCTCGTAAATCATGCTCGTGCCGGCGCTGGAAAACTTCGATCTCATCGCGCGGGGCGTGGGCAGTCGGCCGCTCGCGCGGCGCCTGCGGGAAATCCACGCCGCGCTGCGCGACCAATCGCTGCAGGTGGCGCTGCGGCTCATCGATCGAACCTGGCGCGCCACACCCGCGGCCGTGGCGACCCTCGCACCGATCTACGGCCGCCTGCTGCTGCTCGAGGATCGCGACGCGGATGCCGCGCTGCGCGTGCTTGCCCGGATCGACACACCTGATGCAGACGTGGCAGCGCTGTGCGTGCGCGCCTACCTGCGCCTGCGTCGCGGCGACGATGCGCGCCGCGGACTCGAGGCGGCGCTCAAGGCGTATGCCGTCATCCCCCAGGGGCTGCTGGCGCGCGAGGCTTCGGCGGCTCTGCAGGCAGGCGCACTGCAGACGGTCGGCTGGATCGGCCTCGCCCCCTCGCTCGAGCTGGTCGGCGAACTCGCCCCCGGCCACGGCGCCGAGTCACTGGACGTGCGGGTCGGAGAGCGTGCCATCCAAGCTTCGATTGAGGCGAGCGAACGCGACGGGCGCGTGTCTTTCCGTTTCCCGCTGCCGAGCGCAGCAGGTGGCGAGCTGCTGCGGGTGGCGAGCCGCGGCGCGCCGTTACTGGGGAGCGGGCGGCGGCTGGCGGTGGATTTCGCGCTCGACGGGCGCAGCGACGGCGATACCCGCGCTGTTGGCGGCTGGGTGAGAATCGGCTGGCTGCCGACACATCCGGTCGAAATCCGTCTCGAGGACGCTGCAGGTGTGGTGGCCACCGGCGGCACACGCACTGTTCCGCGGCCGGGGTATCGCTGGCCCTTCCGCCTGAACCTGCGGCAACGCCTCCCCCGCGGCGATCGCCTCGGCGTGCAGGCACGCCTGCCGGACGGCCGGTGGCAAGCGCTGCCGGATAGTCCGCTGCTGCTGCCGGCGGCGATTCGGCAGCCACACGGGACTGCGCGCCTGCCCCGCTGGCGCAGCAAAGGACTCAGCGTCGGACCGCTGAGCGCCGCTGCGCCGGCGGCCACACCTGCGGTCGACATCATCATTCCCGTGTACGGCGGCAGGCGCGAGACGCTGGCCTGCCTCGACAGCGTGCTGCGCACCGTTGGCGGTGGCGCGCGCGTGATCGTCGTCGACGATGCCACGGTCGATGCCGCCCTGGCGAGCGCGCTCGATGAGCTCGCAGCCGCCGGCCGCATCCAGCTGCTGCGCAACGCGGCTAACCTCGGCTTCGTCCGCTCGGTGAACCGCGCACTGGCCGTCGCCGCCGGGCGCGATGTGGTGTTGCTGAACTCCGATACCCTGGTCTTCGAGGGCTGGCTGGCACGACTGCGTGCTGCGGCCTACAGCGATGGGCGCGTGGGCACGGCGACTCCCTTCGGCAACGATGCCTCCATTGCCAGCTACCCGGACCGCTTTGGCGGTGCCCTGGATAGCGAGTCGGCGGCGGCACTGAACGCACTCACCGCCAGCGCGCACGCAGGTGTCGCAGCGGAGATACCGGTCGGCGTCGGCTTTTGCCTGTATGTGCGCGCCGATTGTCTGGCGCAGACCGGCGAGCTCGACGCGTCGACCTTCGGCGCCGGCTATGGCGAGGAGTCCGACTTCTGCCTGCGCGCGCGTGCGCGCGGCTGGTCGCACCGCCTCGCCGCGGATGTGTTCGTCTATCACGCCGGCGCTGGCTCCTTCGGGCCACGGCGCGCCGCACTGCTCGAGCGCAGTCAGCGGCTGCTCAACCGTCGCTACCCCGGATACGACCGTTACATCAGCGATTTCCTCCGCCAGGATCCGCTGCTGGCATTGCGCCGGCGGCTGGATGAGCGGCGACTGCTGGCGCACCAGGGACGCTTCGTACTGGTGGTGACGCTCGCCCTGGAAGGCGGCGTCGAGCGTTTCGTCGCCGAGCGCAAGCAGGAAATCCGCGCCCAGGGTTTGATTCCGCTGGTGTTGAAGCCGCTCGCCTCCACTGCGGCCGGGCCGTGCGAGCTCTCCACCGAAGCCATCGCCGTGCCGAACCTGCGCTACGCGATCCCGGCCGAGCTGGCAGAGCTGGGCGCGCTCCTGGCGCAGCTGCCGCTCGAGCGCATCGAGCTGCAGCACTTTCTCGGCTTCGATCCGCGCGTCATCGATGCGTTGCGCGCACTCGGTGTGCCCTACGACGTCGTCATCCACGATTACGCCTGGATCTGCCCGCGCATCACCCTGATCGACGGTAGCGGCCGCTACTGCGGCGAGCCCGCACTCACCACCTGTGAGTCGTGCATCCGCAGGAACGGCTCGCGCCTGCCCAAGTCTCTGTCGGTCCAGGCGCTGCGCCTGCGCAGCAGCGCGTGGCTGGCACAGGCGCGCAGCGTGGCGGCGCCCTGCGCCGACACCGCCCAGCGTCTGCGGAAATACTTTCCCGACCTCGACATCAGCGTGCGTCCGCTCACGCCACCTGCGGAGGCACCGGCACCGGCGCGCCGGCCGCGCAACGGCCCGGAGCGGCGCCTGCGGGTCGGATTGATCGGTGCCATCGGCGGTCACAAGGGCTATCGCGTTCTGCTCGATTGCGCGCGCGACGCTGCCGCGCGGCGCCTGCCACTGGAATTCGTCGTGATCGGATACAGCGAGAATGACCGCACGCTGCTACGGACCGGCAGGGTCGAGGTCACCGGCCGCTACGTCGATGCGGAGGTGGCGCAGCTGCTGAGCCGCGAGCAGCCCGACGTGTTGTTCCTGCCCTCGGTCTGGCCGGAAACCTGGTGTTACGCGCTGGATCATGCCCTGTCCACCGGCCTGCCGACCGTCGCCTTCGAGATCGGGGCGATGGCAGAGCGGCTGCGCGCGCGCGGCGGGCACAGTTTGTTGTCGCTCGACCTGAGCGCGGCAGAAATCAACGAGCGACTTCTCGGGATCGGCATGCGACAGCACGGCAGCACTGCGGCGCTGTCATTGCGTACCGGTCTCCCCGACATGATCAAGATCGAAAGAAAAAGGGAAGCAAAACCAATGAACTCAGCGGTGGAAGAACGGACGCAGGATGAAGGGATCAGCGCCTCGCTGCAGGTGTTGCCACTCGTGCCGGGGTTGTACCTGTTCACGGTCACCTCAGCCACGCCGCAGGTGGATCGCGCCAGCGGCACGCTGCGTCTGCCGGCGATTCACGTCGGTCTGGGACCCGGGGTGCGCGCAGAGCACGTCGAATTTGTGGCGGGTCCGAATACCGAAGGTGCCTGGTTGTTCGCCCGCGGCGACGTGCTGGTCGCCAAGGTCAACCGCGAAGGTGCCACCCTGGTGCTGACTTCGGTGCGCTCTTCCAGCGGTGACGTGTTGTCGCTCGAAGTGGAGCGGCTCGAATCGCGGCTGCAGGGCCCTCATGGCGCTGCGACCACCGACACCTCCAGGTCTCCGGCTGCGCCGCTGCCCGAGCCCGCCTCGCGCCCGCCGGCGCCGGCAGTCTCGCAGGCACAGAAGCCCAAGGACGAGGTCACTGTGCCGCTGTTGATCAAAACCCACGTGCGCACGCGTGGCGACATGAGTTTCACGGAGGTCCCCTGGGCAGGCCGCGTGGCGCCGGGCCTGTGGATCGAGTCGTTTTCCATCCAGCCGCTGGCGGGCCTGGCCGCGCATGATATTGAGTACAAGGGCCTCACTGGCACGGGCTTCGAGACACCGTGGCTGAGCGATGACCAGAACTGCGGCACCAAGGGGATGTCGGTGCCCCTGGTCGGATTCGCCGTGCGGCTCAGATCCGGACCGGAGACCGCAGCCTATGAGTGCGAGTACTACGGCTATTACCAGTCGGGTACGGTGGTGGGTCCGCTGCGCAACGGCGCGCCCTGCCGTTCGACAGTCGCGAATGATCCGCTCGAAGGGATTCAGGTCCGTTTCGTGAGGCGCGCCAAGGCGGCGCTGCCCGCCGCCAAGCCTCTCGCGGTGCCCGCCTCGGCGCTGCAACCCGCGGGCGCCGCGGCTGCAGTGCGGCTGCGCAAACGTGAAACTGCAGCGGAGCCGTCCTCCAGAGCCGCGGGCAGCACCAAAGTGGCCAAACGTCCTAAGCCAGAGCGGGCGCCGGCCGGGTAAGACTCACGAGCGTCCGTGCCCTGCGGCACTTGCGCCAGGGGCGGCGCGCCGCGCGCGGGCGCGCGTCCAGCGCCGCACGCCTCACGGCGTGGTCGTGAAGATCTCCATGCCTTGCATGGACCAACCGAGTGCCGCGGCAGTGTTCTGTTCGTGAAATTCCGCGTTCAGGTGAATCTCGGCCAGAACATATTCGCTCGGGTCGATCGAACTCACCTTGCCGGGATACTGCGCTGCCAGGTATTGCAATGCGCTGACAAATTGCGCGTAGCTGATCGACCAGGCGAAGTGTCGCCAGCCGGACCACGGCGTGCCACTCGCCGCCGCGCTGTCATCGGTCGGGGTGACGAAGCGTTCGTCCACGCCGAGCGGTGAATTGAGCATGTAAGAGTTCGAGGGCGCATCGTAGCCGGTGGTCGCCACCGGAGTGATTCGGCCGTTACGGAATATCGCCACGCCGTAGCTGACCCGCTGACCGCTCGGACTCTGGAAGAGCAGATCCGCCACGATGTAGACATCGGAGCCCACCGCAGTCGGCACCTGCAGCTCGAGTGCGCCGTTCAACAGCGACTGCGGGTTTGCAAATGGCGACGGCTGCGCGCCGGCGGCAAAAATATACTGCGGCGTGATCATCATCTTCTGCGCGGCATTCGACGGCGGCAGATCCTTCGAGTTGATGTAGGCCCCGACGGTGTTGCCTTCCATCTGCGCAGTGCTCGTGCCCGCCTCGTTCTGAAAGCCGAGCTGCGCAGCAGTCGCAGGTGCTGCGGGCGTGAAGCCGGTCATCGCGCCCGCATCCCAGGCGGTCGCGACGAGTTCACCGTTTGACTGAAAACGGTTGGTCTGCCAGGCGACCAACGCGAAGCTACCCTTGGGCGGTGCGACGTGATTCGCCAGCGGCACGACAAAGTGGCCGTCGATGCTGCTGACCTGCGGCTGTTGGAACAGCATCTTGGTGGTGGCTGCGGGTGCCGAGGACCCGGTACCCCCGCTCGAGCCGGAACCCGTGGAACCCGATCCCGAACCACTCGTGGTTGTCGAGCCGCCGGCAGCCGTGCCCGAACTCGCGCTACTCGAACTGGTTGCCGCGGTGCTCGCCGCGGCGTCTGAACCGCCACAACCTGCCAGCACCAGCAGCACCACCAGCGCGACGACTCCCTGCCCCAGAATCTTCCAGACCCCGATTTTTTCCATCTCACTCCTCGCAATGCAATTCAATCTGCGTTTCTCGCAGGCGAAGCACTGCGACGCGGCAAAGGCTATTGCCACGGCCAGATCAGCTTCGCGTCGCTCGCGCTCACCGCTCGCGAGGTGCAACCAAAAGACCTCGGAGCGGGAATTCACCTGCCTCGCGGCAGCTGTGAGCGCAGCTTCAGTAGACCGTGAAATTCGCGCGTGCGCAAACTGTCGGCTCGGGACGACGCCATTTATTCCGCTTTTCCTACAGTAATTGCCGCAGGCGCGGAGTGTGACGCACTTGGCATGCGCGCCCGAATGCAGCCTCGCAGGCTGCGCCAACGCGCATTCCGACCACGTTTTGTTCAATCGCGGCCGTGCCCTGCACGACGAAAGCTAAGATGCTGTTGGCGGCCAACACAAATTCTAATGAAGAACGACGACGCCGAATCCAACTCCGTGCGCGAGCTGCCGCGGCCGACGCCCGCCGCAACGCGGCGCGCGCTGACTGCGCGCGCCCGGCCGATGAAATACCTCTTCATCCATCAGAACTTTCCTGGCCAGTATCGACACGTCGTGCGGCACCTCGCGGAGCAGCCGGCTAACCAGGTCTGCTTCATTACCCAACCCAACGACAACAGCATGCCCGGGGTGGAAAAGATCACCTATCCTCGCGATGAGCGCGGGCACATCAACTGCCACGTGTGGGCGGCGGAGTTGGAGCGCGCCATCTACACCGGCGCCAGGGTCGCCGAGGCGTGCAGCTCATTACGGCAACGCGGCTTTACCCCGGATCTGATCGTCGGCCACAGTGGCTGGGGCGAGACGCTGTTCGTGAAGGACGTCTTCCCGGGCGTGCCGGTGCTGGCCAACTTCGAGTTCTATTACCACGCCTACGGCGTGGACGCCGACTTCGACCCCGAGTTCGTCTCGACCTTCAACGAACCCTCACGCCTGCGGGCGCGCAACGGCATCAATCTGCTCGCCTTCCAGGGCGCCGACTGGGGACATTCGGCAACGCACTGGCAGCGCAGTCTGTACCCGCCGGAAATGCAATCACGTATCAGCGTACTGCACGAAGGCATCGACACGGACCTGGTGCGGCCGAATGCCACCGCCAGCTTCCGCGTGCCCGGTGCCGGCCGCGTGCTCACGCGCCGTGACGAAGTCGTGACCTATGTGGCACGCAACCTGGAACCTTATCGCGGCTTCCACGTTTTCATGCGCGCGCTGCCGCAATTGCTGAAACGGCGCAAGCGCGCCCAGGTGGTCATCGTCGGTGACGTCGGCGTGAGCTATGGCGCGCCGCCGCCGCCGAACTCCACTTTCAAGTCGATGATGCTGCAGGAGCTGGGCGAGCGGCTCGATCTGACACGGGTGCACTTTGTGGGTCTGCTCGACTACCACGCCTACCTGACGCTGCTGCAGGTCTCAAGCGCGCACGTCTATCTGACCTACCCGTTCGTGCTCTCGTGGTCGTTCGTCGAGGCCCTGGCGTGCGGCTGCGTGGTGATCGGATCGGCCACTCCGCCGGTACTCGAAGTGCTGCAAGAGGGCGTCAACGGTTTCACTGTCAACTTCCTGGCGGTGAAGCAGCTCGCCAATCGTATCGAGAGCGTGCTCGAGCAACGCCGCGAGCTGCAGCCGATACGCCAGGCGGCGCGAGCGACCGCGCTCGAGCAGTTCGATCTCAAGCGACTGCTGTTGCCGCAGTGGATGACTCTGTTCGATGCGCTGGCGAACCGGCGCACCCCTGGAACGCTCGCGGAGCTGCGCATGCGCTCACAACGCCCACGCCCGAGAAAGCAGGCAAGTCCGTAGCGCCCGGAGCGACGCCCAGCCCGCGCGCCTGCGCCGGGCTCACTCGCGAGCGGGTGGCTGGCTCATGGCGGCTGAAAAGCGGGCACTCCGGCGCGCCACAGCACGAAGGCGTACTCGTCCGCACGCTCGGCGTCCGCCTGGCTGCGGGTCGAGCCGATGCCGTGTCCGGCATCCAGTTCCACCCGCAGGATCACCGGATTCTTCGAGCCAGTAGCCTTCTGCAGCCGTGCGGTCATCTTCGCCACCTGCCAGGGGTCGACCCGCGGATCCTGCAGGCCGGTCGTCAGCAGCACCGCCGGGTATTTCACGCCGTCGCGCACATGGTGCATCGCGTCCATCGCTTTCAGCGCCGTGAATCCCGCGCGCTCATTGACGGTGCCGAATTCCGCGATGTTGGGCGGGCCGTTCTGAGACAACTCTGCGCGCAGGGCGTTGGAGACGCCGACGTTGTCGATGACCGCCGCGAACAGCTCGGGCTGTTCGGTCAAAGCCATGCCGACGGTGATACCTCCTGCCGAGCCGCCTTGGATCGCGAGCCGTGCGGTGCTCGTCCAGCCGTCGCGGATCAGCGCCTTGCAGCAGTCGATGAGGTCACGCCAGGTATTCGGTTTGCTGAGTTTCTGCCCGGCTTGCCACCAGCGCTTGCCGTACTCGCCCCCGCCACGCACGTGCGCGGTGGCAAGTACACCGCCGAGCTCGAGGAAGGCGATGCCGCGCGGATTGAAAAACGGCTGATTGACGATCTGGTAGGAGCCGTAGGCGTCGACCAGCGCCGGGTTGCGTGCGTCACGCGCCAGGCTCTTCTTGGCGACGATCGACAGCGGCACTTTGGTGCCGTCGCGCGCCGTGGCATAGCTGTGGATGGCCTCGTAAGGCGCAAGGTCGATCTGCGGTTTCGGGCAGATACCAGTGTCCGTGTGCTGGCCGGTCCTGGGATCGAATGACAGCACGGTGATCGGCACCAGCCAGCTGGTGCCGATCCAGTAGGCGCCCGCTTCCAGCGTGTTGGTGGCGAGCTGCAGGATCGTGCCCTCGAAGGGGGTCGGAGCTGCCCTCAGATGTCCGTCGTCAGAGAGCCGGCGCAGATTTCCATAACCGCCGCTCATGTCCTGGATATAGAGGCCATCGTGCGCGAGCCCGATGCTGTCGATAACGACATCACTCTCCGGCACGACGACGCTCGCTGTGGCAACGCTGCCGGAGGCGAGAGCTGTTTTCAGCACGCGCGCATTCTGCGCGCCGCTGGTGGTCTGCAGGTAGACATCCTCGCCACGAAAGGCGACCCCCACGACTTCATCGGCGATATCAGCAATGGCATGCCACTTGGGATTACCGGCGAGCACGTCCTTGAGCGCTGCGCTGAAGTACGGGTTCTCGCGCCGCACGCCGCCGATCATCGAGGCGAGCACATACTGACTGCTGGGGTCGCTGATGATGATCGGGAAATCGGTGGGCTCCCCGGGAACCTCGCGATACTGGCCGCGGGAGAGCACGCGCAGATCCTTCTCGGGGTCGGTGCGCAGACGGTGCAGGAACGCGACACTGTCCTTGTAGTAGTCGGTGGTACCCTTCGCCGCCCCTGCAAGTCGGTTGTAAAAGAAGCCACTGCCGTCGGGAAGCCAGCTGGGATTGGCGTATTGGGTACGGCTGATGCGTTCCGGCAGTACCTCCTTGGTATCGACGTGCATGACGTGGGTGACGGAGTCCTCTGAGCCGGCGGGAGAGAGGCCATAGGCGACGTAGTGGCCATCGGGCGATGCGACCCACCAGTCGAGCGAGATGTGCCGACCGTCTTGCTGCATGACCGTGGGATCGATCAACAGTTGCGGCAGCGTCGCATCACGACGGCGGACGAACAGCTGGAAGTTGTCGGCACCCTTGGGGCGTTGCTGGTAGAAGAGCCGCTCCTTGCAGCTCTGCAGCGCGGTGGTGACCACCGTCTCACCCGACAGCTGACGGATCCGTTCATACAGTTTGTTGCGTCCGGGTATCGCATCGAGAGTTTTGCGGGCCCACTCGGCCTGGCCGCGCATGAAAGGCTCGAAGTCCCGATCCTTGGGATTCTCCATCCAGCGGTAGGGATCCACGATCCTCTCACCGAAGTAGGTGTCGGTGACCGGCTCGACGCGGGCGACGGGCGGACCGCTCGGCGCGGTGGGGGGATTGCTGAGAGCGCGCGAGACGGCGCCGGCAATGGCAGTGCCGGCGATGCTCAGCAGGGCTTCGCGGCGGGTAACCGTGACGCACGCCATGAGCTTCGCCTCCAAAGGAATTGGCTGAGGGAATGTTACCCCCTCGGCCAACAGATGCGCGCGTTCGGTTGAGCGGCAGCGACAGAATGTTCGTGGGGCGCTGCGGCGATTTGCCGGAGAAAGAAAAAGCCCCTGAAGTCTTGCGACCTCAGGGGCTTTTTGGTTGGAAGCCTGGCGGTGACCTACTCTGGCATGCCTGAAAGGCACACTACCATCGGCGCAGAGCGTTTTCACTTCCGAGTTCGGAATGGGATCGGGTGGTTCCCACTCGCTATAGCCGCCAGGCAAACTTTTTAAGATTCATGCAGCCGCGCCGCGCGGCGCGGCTGCACGCCTCTCCAATCCGGTTAGTTTCTGTTTCGACGCCTGTCGCGTTCGACGATGGAATCACTCCATCGGCATCAGTCCTCTCGTGGACAAACCACTTGAGGTTATATGGTCAAGCCTCACGGGCAATTAGTACTGGTTAGCTGAAGCCATTACTGGCCTTACACACCCAGCCTATCAACCACGTAGTCTTCGTGGGCCCTTTAGGG
>Ga0070761_10000227_pt1 | contig 37469 bp, 34 predicted proteins | sample HubBroMetageREF1_FD_66724 | JGI IMG/M metagenome (GOLD analysis project Ga0070761, IMG submission 66724) | Reference soil microbial communities from the Hubbard Brook experimental Forest, New Hampshire, USA - Hubbard Brook CCASE Soil... | ecosystem: Environmental > Terrestrial > Soil >... | reverse complement strand
ACTACTCATTGGCGGTGCAATTGGCGCGCGCTCAGAACCTGGTCAAGGGCTACGGCGCGACGCACGAACGCGGCTGGCGCAATTTCTCGTTGCTGGTCGAGCAGCTCGAATTTCTCGCGTCGCGTTCAGATGGCGCGGCATTGCTCTCGCGCCTGCAGGACGCGGCGCTCGCCGACGAGGAAGGCCAGGCGCTCGCGCGCGAGATTGCGGAGCTGCAGGCCTCCGCAGCCTCCTGAAGCGACAACGGCATCAGGGAGCCTTGGCCGGCCGCCCCCGGGCCCGCGATTTCTTCCCCTGCGGGCGCGCCTGCTCCACAGGCGCCGTAAACCTATGCATCCGGCTGACGAGTTCGGGAGGGATTGCTGTTGAACGGGCTGTGGTCGCGGATATGAACACCAGCACCTGTTTCACGCGCATGCGCAACTCGCCGCCAAGGGAGGCTTCGATGCGTAGTTCGCAGGATGTCCGCCCGACCTTTACGGTCCATAGGTTGAAGGTGAGGCGATCTCCGTAGCGCGTGGGTCGTTCGAAGTCGACCGTGAAATGCACCGACGGAGTCAGAATCTGCTTGTGGTGGAACAATCCGGGCGCGCTCGCTTGCAGACCGTCCTCGAACCAGTCCTCGACGAAATCGCTCACCATCTCGAAATATCGCGGGTAGAACACCCAGCCCGCGGCGTCGCAGTGGCCGAACCGGACGAGAATTTCGCGTTGAAATGCTGACATCGCCAATGACTCCCCGAGCGCGGTCGGCGCGTTTAAGCTTCGTCCAATTGCCGCTCCAGGCGGCCCAAGGTCTGCATCGCCGGCAGGCATTGCGCGAGGCTTGAATTCGGCTCGCGCTCCTCTTCGATGGCGGAGAAGAATTCTCGATCCTGCAACTCAATGCCGTTCATCGACACGTCGACCTTCGAGACGTCGATGGGATTGTTCTTGCCGTCCACCAATTCATCGTAGCGCGCGATGTAGGTGCCGTTGTCGCAGATGTAGCGGAAGAACGTGCCCAAGGGTCCGTCGTTGTTGAACGACAGGGAGAGAGTGCAGACGGCGCCGGTCGACACTTTCAGCCCGATGCTCATGTCCATGGCGATGCCGAGCACAGGATGTTTCGGTCCTTGCAGGGCATAGGCCTGCGAGATGTTTTCGCCGGTTTGATAGGCGAACAGGTCGACGGTGTGGCAGGCATGGTGCCACAGCAGATGATCGGTCCAGCTGCGCGGCTTGCCGAGTGCGTTGGTGTTGGTTCTCCGGAAGAAGTACGTCTGCACGTCCATCTGTAGGATATTGAGTTCGCCGGCCAGCACCCGCTTGTGAATCCACTGATGACTGGGATTGAAGCGGCGCGTGTGGCCCGCCATGGCCACCACGCCCGTCTCTTGTTGCACTCGCACCAGCCGTTCGGAATCCGCGGCCGAGTCGGCCATTGGAATCTCTATCATCACATGCTTGCCGGCGCGCATGCATTGCTCGCCCTGTGCGGCATGCATTTGCGTCGGCGTCGTCAGGATGACGGCGTCGAGGCCCGGCTGCGCCAGGCTCTCGGCGAGACTCGCCGTCCAGTGTGGAATCTTCCACTGCTGCGCCACGGCTCGCGCGGATTCGATGTTCGATCCGGCGAGGGTGATGACTTCGATGCCCGGAATCTTGGCCATGGCTTCCAGGTGCTTGATACCGAACGCCCCGTGGCCGGCGAGACAGACTTTCATGCCGCACCCCGCGTTTCGAGAATCATGAGGCCTGCAGCCGTGTTGGACGCCGGAACGTGATAGTGGCGGTAAACCTCGGCGACCTCATCGCCCAGCGCCCCTCGCATCACATGCCACATCACCATTTCGACGCCTTCAGAGCCCGCCTCGCGCATGTATTCGGTGTGAGTGATCCGGGTGAGCGCGAGAGGATCGCGGGTCATTCCGTCCAGAAATGCGAGGTCGAACTCCCGATTGATCAAACCCGCGCGCTCGCCCTGCAGCTGATGCGACATGCCTCCGGTCCCATAGATCACCACGCGCAGGTCCTGATCGAACCGCTCCACGGCACGGCGAATGGCCATGCCTAACTTGAAACATCGTGCGCCCGTGGGCGGCGGGTATTGCACCACGTTCACGCACAGCGGGATGACGGGAAACGGCCACGCCGCCGGCTGGCCGCAGGTCACCGACAGCGGCACGGTGAGGCCATGGTCGACCGGCATTTCGTTGGCGATGGTCATGTCGAATTCATCGAGGATGAGGGACTCGGCCAGGTGCCACGCCAGCGCGGGATGACCCTGAACCACCGGCACCGGACGCGGACCGAAGCCTTCGTCGGCGATGGGAAAACGGCCGGCGACCCCGATCAGAAAGGTGGGGATGATCTCCAGGGAAAACGCGCACGCATGGTCGTTGTAGACGATGATGGCGACGTCCGGTGCCAATTTCGCGAGCCACTCGCGCGCCGGCTCGTAGCCCTTGAACAGCGGCTGCCAGTAAGCGGTACCGGTCGTACCCTTGTCCATGGCGACGCCGATGGCGGGCACATGCGAGGTGGCAATGCCGGCGACGATCTTAGCCATGGGTGGCCTCCGGCGCGGTCCCGTCCTTGTAGCGGTTGCCTTGCACACTGCGACCGCCCGCCAGCATCATCTTCGCGTAGGTCTCCTTGGTCACGCCGGACATCATGCCGGCCACATCCTGGAAGGTCAGCCCGTCGCAGAAGGCGATCTTGATGGTGTAGTAGATATTTCCTCCGACCTTCAGCATTCCCAGCCAATCGCGTTCCAGCACGGTGCGGCGCTGTTCGGCGCTGAGCGCGAAGCGATCCAGGTATTTGGCCTCGTTCTCCTTGAAGCTCTTGCGATTCTCCGCCTTGTTGAGCGACATGCAGAACATGTTCAATACGTAGCCCAGGCGGCCGCGCTCGGCATCGTAGACGTAGGTGCCGGGAATGCTTTCATAATCGCGGGGTATGGTCATGGATGAGTCTCTGGAGAGCGAATTTCATGGCGCACGATGTCGCGAATCACCTCGATGGACTTGCGCATGAGCGGACTCTTCGGCCGATGTGCCGAGGTCGCCAGGGACAGTGACGTCTTGAGGACGGGCGCGACGATGGGTTTGACCGACACTTCATCGCCCCAGGGCGTGGAGTTGACCGCGTTGAAAGGCAGAACCGCAAAACCGTGGCCCTGGCGCACCAGGTCGATGACCGCGGGAATGCATTCGATTTCATGCGCCACGCGGATCTTGCGGTCGACGCCGGCCAGCGCATTTTCGACCGACATACGGATGGAATGCGGGCGGCTCGGAATGATGAGCGGGTAATCGGCAATTTCGGCGAGGGTCACGGATTTGCGCGCCTTGCGCGCCCCCTTGGCGGCTCGCGGGCCGATGAGAAACAGCTGGTCATCGAGCAGCAGCGAGAAGTCCACGGTGGGCGAGACGGGCGCGTTGTACACCAGCGCGCAGTCCACCCGGCCCACGTTCAGCCACTCGAGCATGTAGGCCGACAAGCCTTCAACAGTGGCCAGGCTGGCATTGGGCAGCCTAGACCTGAAAGCCTTGACCAAGGGAACCGTGACGCTGCGGCCGAGGCTGGGCGGCAAGCCCAGCACGAAATGACCGGAGTCGCCGTTCTTCTGCTCTTCGAGTTCCTGACGGGCACGCCCGACCTGCATCAAGATCCCGCGCGTGTGCTCGAGCAGACGAGAGCCTGCATCGGTGAGCACTACGCCGCGTCCGTTGCGGTCGAACAGGTTCTGGCCCAGCTCGACTTCCAACTGCCGCACCTGGCGGCTCAACGCCGGTTGCACCACCGACAGGAACGAGGCGGCGCGCGTAAAGCTGCCGAGCTCCGCGACGTGGCGGAAATACTCGAGCTGTTTCAGATCCATGCGGCGCTCATGCTCACAGCTATGCCCATTTGCTATAACAGGTATATTACCCATTCCTTGATAGTATACGTGATCATGGCCAAGGCCCGACAGACCGACGCGGGAATTTAAGGATATGCAGCGAGCCATTCCCTGTCTTTTCATGCGCGGCGGAACCTCACGCGGCCCGTTCTTTCTCGACAGCGATTTGCCGTCGGACGTGGCGCAACGCGATGCGCTGCTGCTGTCGGTGATGGGCTCTCCGGACGTGCGTCAGATCGACGGTATGGGCGGCGCCGATCCCCTCACGAGCAAGGTTGGGATGGTTCGCCGCGGGCAGACCCCGGGCGTCGACTTGGAATTTCTCTTTGCCCAGGTGTCCGTCAAGGAGGCGCGGGTCGACACCACGCCGAATTGCGGCAACATGCTGGCGGCGGTGGCGCCGTTCGGGCTCGAGACCGGATTGGTGAAGGCCACGGGCGACGTCACCACCTTGCGTGTACTCACCCGCAACACCGGCACCTTGAGCGACATCGAGGTGCGAACCCCGGGCGGCAAAGTGGAGTACTCGGGCGATGCGCGAATCGACGGCGTGCCGGGGACGGCGTCGCCCGTCAACATCAGCTTTCTGGAGACGGCGGGTTCGGTGTGCGGATCGCTGCTGCCCACCGGCCGGCTCGTGGATCGCTTCGACGGCGTCGATGTCACCTGCATCGACAACGGCATGCCCGTGGTGGTGATGGCGGCCGAGTCGCTGGGCGTGACGGGATACGAGAGCCGCGACGAGCTCAATGCGAACGCCGAGCTCAAGAAGAAAATCGAGTCGATTCGCCTGCAGGCAGGGCCTGCGATGAATTTGGGGGATGTGACCAAGAAGGTCGTGCCCAAGATGTGCTTGGTGGCCCATCCGACTGCGGGAGGGCATATCTGCACGCGTACCTTCATTCCGCACGACTGCCATTCCGCCGTGGGGGTATTGGGGGCGGTGACCGTGGCCACCGCCGCGGTCATGCCGGGCAGTGTGGCGAACCGCTTCACGCGCGCGCCCCCAGGCACATCGAAGACGATCTCCGTGGAACATCCGAGCGGCGAGTTCAGCGTGGTTCTGACCATGAATCCTGCGAACCCGGCGGACGTTCTACAAGCGGCGCTGCTGCGAACGGCGCGGCTCATCATGCGGGGCGAGGTTTACGTTCCAACGGCCGTAGCGGCCAAAGGGTGATGGAATGATCGGACAGTCCGGAATTGCGGTGAAAAACATCATGCGAGCCGACCCATCGAGTGTTGCCGCGCTGGCGAAGTTCGGGGTCGCGACCGTTCACGAGGCGATGGGACGGGTGGGCCTGCTGGATACCTATATGCGCCCCATCTATCCGGGTGCCAAAGCTTGCGGCAGCGCGGTGACCATTCTTGCTCATCCCGGCGACAATTGGATGCTGCACGTCGCCGCCGAGATGCTCAAAGCAGGCGATGTCGCGGTACTCGGCACCACGTCCGACAACACCGACGGAATGTTCGGCGATCTGCTCGCGACCTCGTTCCGGGCCCGCGGCGCGGTCGGTCTGGTGATAGACGCGGGCTGCCGCGACACGGCGGAGCTTCGCGACATGGGATTTCCCGTGTGGTCGAGGGCGGTCAACGCCAAGGGTACGGTGAAGGCCACCGTCGGGTCGGTCAACACGCCCATCATCTGCGCCGGAGCGCTGGTGCATCCCGGCGACGTGGTGGTCGCGGACGACGACGGCGTGGTCATCGTGCCCAGGCTGCAGGCCGCGAAAGTTGCCGCGGCCGCGGCCGCCCGCGAGACCAAGGAGGCAGGGACGCGCAAACGTCTGGCATCCGGTGAACTGGGCGTCGATGTGTATGGCATGCGCGAGCCGCTCGCCAAGGCGGGCCTCAAGTACTTCGACGACGAGGCCGCACTGGCGCGGGAGAGCCAGAAATGAGCACCGCCTTGAAAAATCCCTTGAAGGGTTGCCTGCCGCCCGATCCGAATCCGATCAAGCCCGCCTTGACGCTGCCTCCCGGCGCCTGCGACGCGCACTGTCATGTCTTCGGGCCGGCCGACAAATTTCCCTATTCGCCGGACCGCAGCTATACGCCCCCCGACGCCCCGGTCGAGAACCTGCGCAAGCTCCACGCCCATCTCGGCATCTCACGGGCGGTGATCGTGCACGCCAGCTGCCACGGCACGGACATGGAGGTCACTTTGGACGCCATTGCCTCGAGCAACGGGGCGTATCGCGGCGTGGCCTGCGTCGACGATGCGGTGACGGACGATGAATTGCGGCGCCTGCACGCCGGCGGGATACGCGGGATCCGATTCAATTTCGTCAAACACTTGGGCGGAGTACCCGACCTCGAGGTGTTTCACCGCCTGGTTGCGCGGATCAAGCCGCTGGGCTGGCACGTGGTGCTGCACTTCGACGCCGAGGACATCCTGACCCAGACCGATCTTTTGCGCCGCATCGACGTGCCGTTCATCATCGATCACATGGGACGAGTCAAGGCGGCCGACGGCCTCACGCAGCGTCCGTTCCAGCTCCTGCTCGACCTGTACGGCAGCAATCCTCTGGCATGGATCAAGGTCTGCGGCTCCGAACGCGTGTCGGTGGGCAAGCGCCCGTTTCGGGACGCCGTGCCGTTCGCGCGCGCGTTGATCGGAGTGGATTCGCAGCGCATTCTCTGGGGCACGGACTGGCCGCACCCGAATATCAGCAAAGACATGCCCAATGACGGCGAGCTGGTCGATCTGTTCGCGGAAATATGCCCGGATCCCGCGATGCGCCAGCGCATCCTGGTGGACAACCCGACTCGCATGTATTGGGCCGACCGACAATAAAAGGGACTGCGCATGATCATCGACTGCCATGGTCACTACACCACCGCGCCGGGCGGCCTGCAGAAATTTCGCGACGAACAGATCGCCGGCCTCAAGGAGGGCATCGACGTGCCGCTGTCCGCCCGGGCGAAGATAGGCGACGATGAGATTCGCGAAAGCCTGGAGAATGCCCAGCTGAAACTGCAGCGTGCGCGGGGCACCGACTTGACGATTTTTTCGCCGCGCGCATCCGCCATGGCGCACCACATCGGCAATGAGATCACCAGCCGGCGCTGGACTGAAGCCTGCAACGACTTGATCCACCGCGTCGTGTCTCTGTACCCGCAGAACTTCGTCGGCGTGTGTCAATTGCCGCAGTCGCCCGCGGCGGCGCCGGCCAACAGCGCCGCAGAGCTCGAACGCTGCGTCAAGGAGCTGGGTTTCATCGGCTGCAATCTGAACCCGGACCCTTCAGGCGGCCATTGGACATCGCCGCCCTTGACCCATCGGCATTGGTATCCGCTGTACGAGAAGATGGTCGAACTCGACGTGCCCGCCATGGTTCACGTGAGTTCTTCGTGCAACCCGAATTTCCACGCGACCGGCGCCCACTACATCAACGCCGATACCACCGCCTTCATGCAATTTCTGACCAGCGACTTGTTCGCCGATTTCCCGACCCTCAAGTTCATCATTCCGCACGGCGGCGGCGCCGTTCCTTATCACTGGGGCCGTTACCGCGGGCTTGCCCAGGACTTGAAGCGCCCCTTGCTCGCGGACTATCTGCTGAAGAACGTGTTCTTCGATACCTGCGTCTATCATTTGCCGGGGATCGAGCTGTTGCTCAAGGTGATCCCCGTCGACAACATCATCTTCGGTTCCGAGATGGTGGGAGCGGTGCGCGGTATCGATCCCGAGACAGGCCAGTACTACGACGACACCAAGCGCTACGTGGATGCACTTGGGCTCGGCGAGGCCGAGCGGTACAAGATATTCGAAGGCAATGCGCGCCGCGTATTTCCGCGGCTCGACGCACGCCTCAGGAAATAGCGACGCCGCCCGCCTGCGCGGCGCGCTGTACCCCCAGCGCGGGGGGCACCGTTCTCCTCAGCGCGGGGGCACCGCACCCCTCAGCGCGGGGCGCTGTATACGATTTTGCCGCCCACCATGGTCGTGACCACGCGCGTCTTGCCGATGGTCTCGGGGGGGACGGAAAAGATGTCCTGCGACAACACCGCGAGGTCCGCCAGTTTGCCCACCTCAAGCGTGCCTACCTGGCCGTCGGAAAAAGCCGCGTACGCGGAACCTTGAGTGTAGGCACGCACCGCATCGGCCACGGAGATCCGTTCCTCGGGGGTATAGGCGGCGCCGGTGATGACCGCGCCGCCCTGGCCTGCGCCGTCGAGCGAGCCGCCCGCGACGTTGGCCGTATCCGCGGATTTCCAGACCTGCCGAGTCGCCGTCTCCTGAATCGATACAAAGGGATTGGGGGGCCAAGTGCATGGCCAATCGCTGCTGAACGCGAGTACGGCGCCGCTTTCCTGCAGCGAGTGCCAGCGGTCGGAGACCACCTCATCGGTTGGATCGTAGTTGCCGCCGTCTTCGCCGCAGCAGAATGTGGGTTGCATGTCGGCGATCACCTTCAGCTTCGCGAAGCGCGGCACATCCGCCGCCTCGACCAGATCCGCGTGCTCGATGCGCAGCCGGCGATCACGCACGCCGTGCGCCCGCTCGAGCCGCTCGTAGGTATCCAGAATCATGTGTACCGAGTCGGTGCGCAGCGCGTGCGTCATGATCTGAAAGCCGCGCGAATCGAGCTCCATGACCAGGTGCTCGTAGTCACGAGCCGAATACACGAGCGGTGGAATCAGACCGGTGCCGCCGTCGGCAAAGAACTTCACCAGGTTCGCGGACACCCAATCGTCGTGGTAGAGCTGCCGCGCCTGCTCGAGATCCGCCATGAAAGCGGGGGTGAGATGATGCTGCACGGCGACCGCGCCGAAGCTCGTGCGCGTACGCACGCTGAGCGTGCCGCGATCGCGCAAAGTGCCGTAGAGCTTGATCTCCGCCAGATCGCCGGTGGCGTTCACCACGCTGGTGATGCCGAAACTGTTCAAATAGTGCGTGGCCGCCTCGACCATCGCCAGCTTCTCCTCCAGCGGTATGCGGGCGTCGACCGCGCGCGCCGCAATCTGCATGGCGGCTTCGAGCAGGACGCCGGTCGGGTGGCCGCTGGCGTCGCGTATCACGCCGCGCTCCTCATCGCCGTCGCCAACCGGCTGATCGGTGAGGTCCGCCATGCGCATTGCGGCGGCATTCAGCCACAATGCATGCTCGGAAGTATTGTGAATCACGACCGGACGGTCGGGGACCGCGCGGTCCAGCAGCGCATGCGTGGGCGTGGTGGGCGGCACGGAACTGAAGTCCGCGCGGCCGAACAAAACCGCATCGCGCGGATGCGCCGCCGCGTAGGCCTTCAATTGCTCGACGAACAGCTCCGGTTTCTCCGGCGTGATGCTGGCTTCCGGCGTCGAGAGGTTCATACCGTGCAGGGCATACGCCCCGTACAGCACGTGGGTGTGCGAGTCGACGATTCCGGGGATGACGGTTTGCCCGTGCAGGTCGATGACCTGGGCGTGGCCGCGTTGCTTCAAGACGGCGGCATCGGAGCCCACGGCCGCGATACGCGCACCCTTCACGGCCAGCGCCGTGACCCAGGGCATGCCCGGGTTGCCGGTATAGATGTGACCATGAATGAGCACAGTGTCGCCGGCGAACGCCGCAACCTGCCAGCCCGTAGCCACGATCAGGGCGCACAGGCGCCAGGCCCAAGTCAGCTTCATCGTTGTCTCCCTTTGGAAAAAGTATAGCGAGAAAGCCGCCCGGGCGCGCACCTTTACTGGAGCATTCGAGCGGCGAGGCGACCGAGCCGGCTGACCGCGGCATCGAGTTCCGGCGACATGCGGCGGCCGCAATTGAGCCGTAGAAAATTTCTATAGCGCCCGGTCGCGGAAAACAGTGGGCCGGGAGCAAAATTGATGCGCAGGCGAATCGCTGCCTCGAACAGCGAGGCGCTGTCCAGACCCTGAGGCAGCTCCACCCAGATCACGAAGCCGCCCCGCGGTTGCGTCATGCGGGTGCCCTGCGGAAAGGAGCGAGAAACCGCAGCCGCCACTTGCCCGACCTGCAGCGCGTAGGTGTTGCGCAATTTGACCAGGTGCCGCTCATAACCGCCCGAACGCAGCAGTTCGGCGATGAGTTCCTGCAGTATCGCCGCTGTGGGTCCGGAGGCGGCGAATTTGCCCAAGCGCAGCGCGTTCGCGAACCGTCCTCCGCACAGCCAGCCGATGCGCGCACCCGGGGCCAGAGTCTTGCTGAAGGAGGAGCATAGGATCACGTTGCCGCTGGTATCGAATGCTTTCGCCGGCAAGGGACGCGCCCCCGCGTGCTGCAAGTCGCCGTATATGTCATCTTCGATCAGCGGAATGCCGCGATGGGCGCACAGACCCACCAAGCGCGCTTTGTCTGCATCGCTCAGGCACGACCCGGTGGGGTTGCTGAAGTTCGCGCTGACCAGACATGCCTTGACGTTGCGCCCCGCTCGTTTCTTCCTCAGTGCATCCTCGAGTGCGTCGATGCGTAGTCCGTCGCGCGGGTGCGTCGGGATCTCGAGCGCCTTCAAGCCCAAGCTTTGCAGCACCTGCAATATGCCGTAGAAAACGGGCGATTCTAGCGCCACGCTGTCTCCCGGTTGGGTCACGCAGCGCAACGCAAGGTTCAATGCCTCCGTGCAACCGTTCGTCACCACCACCTCGCCGGGCGCGACACCGCATCCGAGGTCGGCGTACCGGCGCAACAATTCCTGGCGCAGTGATTCGACGCCATAGTAGTGCGGGCTGTATTCTCCAAGCAGCCGCGGCCTGCGGCGCGCGAGCGCGGACAGTACTCTCTGCAATCGCCGCATCGGAAACAGATCCGGATCGGGAATCGCCGTACCCAGGGAAGCCACCAGCGGATTTTGGCCGGCGTCGATGAGCTGGACCATGATGCTGTCGACGCCCACCGGGCGGGGGGAGGGCGAGGGGCGCGTGGTTTCGGGCTCGCCCACATCGATGCGGCGCGGTTTGGCGAAATAGCCTGCCTGCGGCTTCGCCAGCGCGAAGCCGCGGTGCTCCAGCGCACGAAGCGCCGCGACTGCGGTGGTTGCGCTGACGCCTCTTTGAGCGACCAAACGGCGCACGGAGGGCAGGCGGTCGCCGGCTTTGAGTTGCCCGGACTCCACCAATTCGGACAACTCGTCCGCCAGCCGGACGTAAATCGGACGATTGTCGCTCGCGGCATTCGAGTCAGGCATCGTGGTTTCGCGGTTCATGGTTGAGCGCCTATTGACGGAGCAGCACAGTTTTGCCATCTGCAACTGTACTGCATACATATTGGAATTGCTGTATCTGTTCTCTATCGTTCGCTGTTGCTATGGTGCACGCATATGAACCAGATACTGATCATAGCGTTCCCCCTGATGGTCATGATGTTCGTGTCGTCCATCACGCCGGGGCCGAACAATCTCATGCTGATGTTGGCGGGAATCCGTTTTGGGTTTGCCCGGACCTTGCCGCACTTAATGGGTGTAACCGTCGGGGCGGTGCTGATCATCTGCTTGACCTGCGCAGGATTGGGTGCTCTGTTGCTGGGCCACTCCCAGGTAGTCGACTGCATGACGATTGCGTGCGCACTGTATCTCTTGTGGATGGCGACGCGGATTCTCGGCCTCAAAGGCCGATCCGATCCCACCGGCGATCGGGCAGATCGCTCGCGTCCGATGCGGTTTCACGAAGCGGTGCTGTTCCAATTCGTAAACCCCAAGGTGTGGACGATGGCGGTTGCCGCAAGCGGCATCGCGGCGCGATTTCCCTATCCGCCCGCCGTCAGCATGACCGTGGTGGGGATGACGACTGCCCTGGTAAACACGCCATGCATAGCGCTGTGGGCTGCATGCGGCAAGATCCTGCGGCGCCGTCTCGAGGATGCGCGGAACCGCCGATTCTTCAACGGATCCCTGGCGCTCTTGGTCCTGCTGACCGCGGTCTGGATCGCCTGGCCGGTGCTCGCCAGGTCACCGGCTTGGGCCGCGATGAGGGTACATCCGAATGCAGCCCTCTGAAGCGACTTTACCGGCACTCAAAACGGCCGCTGAAGCTGCCCTCGACTATGCAGCGGCCATCGATGACCGAAGAGTCGCGCCGGACGCGCAGGCGCTCGCCGGTTTGCAGGATCTGCAATTCCCGCTGGGTGATGCGCCGATCGACGCCGCGGAGGTGATCCGGTCTCTGCACGCGCATGGATCGCCCGCCACTGTCGCCTCCTCAGGCGGGCGTTTTTTCGGTCTGGTCGTCGGGGCCACTTTGCCCGCCGCCCTCGGTGCGCGGGTGCTTGCGAGCGCTTGGGACCAGGTTGTCTTCAACGACGCCACCTCGCCGGTGGGTTGTGCTCTCGAGCGGTGTGCGGGCGAATGGATCAAGGAGCTGATCGGTCTGCCCACCGAAGCACACGTGTCATTCGTCACAGGCGCGACGATGGCGAACTTTGTCTGTCTCGCGGCGGCGCGCGAGAAATTACTGTCCCGGGCCGCGCACAATGTGTCGGAGCACGGCTTGTGGGGTGCGCCGAAGCTGCGCGTGATCTCTTCCGCCGAGGCACATGTGACGGTGGTCAAGGCGCTGACTATGCTGGGCTGGGGGACAGCGGAAATTGAGCGCGTTCCCACGGACGAACAGGGGCGGATGATCGCCGATCGCCTCCCGGCTCTCGACGACCGGACGATCGTTTGTGCGCAGGCGGGAAACGTCAACTCAGGGTCCTTCGATCCGTTCGAGGCGATTTGCTCGCGCGCCGCAAGCGCAGGCGCGTGGGTCCACGTGGACGGCGCATTCGGCTTGTGGGCCGCCGCCGCGCCGGCTCGGCGCGGCCTTACCCGAGGCGTAACCGGCGCCGATTCGTGGGCCTTGGATGGGCACAAATGGCTGAACACTCCGTATGACTGCGGAATGGCGATCGTGCGGGACCCGAAACCCCTGCACACCGCGATGGCCACACAGGCGCCTTACTTGCAGACGAGCGTTTCGCCTGCGCCCAAGGACATGGGCCCGGAATTTTCTCGTTCGGCGCGCGGCGTCGAGGTTTGGGCCGCCTTGCGCTCGCTGGGACGCCGGGGATTGGCGGATTTGATCGATGGGTGCTGCATTCGGGCCGCCGAACTGGCTATCGGCCTTCAGGCAAACGGATTCACCGTGTTGAATGACGTCGTGTTGAATCTGGTGGTAGCCCGCATCGGTACCCCCGAAGAGCACGCGCGCATCGTTCAGCATGCGCAAGGCTCCGGCGAATGCTGGTTTGGTACCACGGTCTGGCGCGGACAAAGCGCAATTCGGCTCGCCGTCTCGAGCTGGAAGACGAGCGAGGAAGATATTCGACGAACCGTGGCGGCGATTGGCGAGGCGTCCCGTGCCGTGCAAAATGGACCTTGATCTTGCCGCATTGCAGAGTGCCGCGGCGCTCGTACACAGGACCCTCTCGCCGACGGCGCAGTACAACTGGCCCAAGCTCAGCCGACGTGCAGGCTGCTCCGTTTGGGTGAAGCACGAGAATCACACACCGACCGGCGCCTTCAAGGTGCGGGGAGGACTGGTCTACCTGGAGCGGCTCCGCGCCGCGAGCCCGAAGGTAGCCGGAGTCATCTCGGCGACGCGCGGCAACCATGGCCAATCCATTGCCTACGCCGCCGCCCGTGCGCGCTTGTCCGCGACCATCTACGTGCCTCACGGCAATACTCCCGATCAAAATTCCGCCATCGCGTCCTTCGGTGCCAGGGTGGTCGAATTCGGTCGAGACTTCGACGAATCGAAGCACGAAGCGGCACGCGTCGCTGACGCGGAGGGTCTGCACTTCGTACCGGCGTTTCACAGGGATCTGGTCGCGGGTGTTGCGAGCTATGCGCTCGAGCTCTTCCACGCAGTTGGTGATCTGGACTGCGTGTACGTGGGCGTTGGTATGGGGTCGATCGCGGAAGGTGCCGGTGCCGCCCCGCTGGCCGCCTTGCTGGAAGAACGTGGGCGTATGTCGAACAAGAGAGTCGGGGTGATCCTGAGCGGCGGAAACATCGAGCGGGCGCGCTTCCTGCAAGTGTTGAACGGCGCGACGCCGCCGGCTGCCTAGCTTTCGTCGGGGGTGTCTCGCGGCGAACCTGCCTCAGATTTTCGCCAACCATTCGCGCAGCGCGACTGCCACGGCGTCGGGCCGCTCGAACGGCGCCATGTGACCGGCTCCGTGTATTTCGAACAGGGTGGCATGCGGAATTCTGCGCCGCATCGTTTCGTGCTGCGATACAGGCGACCAGGTATCTTCGCTGCCGCTGAGGAGGAGGGTGGGCACGTCGATCTCCGGCAGTACCGGCAGGGCGTCCGGCCTATTCAACATCGCGTTGATATGGCCGGCGTACACCTCGGGAGTCGAGCGCTCGATCATGGCCGTCAAGCGCGGCATGAGTTCCGCGGATCGCGCACCGCCCGCCATCATGGGCGGCAGCCACTCGGCCGCGAGCGCCGACATGCCCTTCTCGTAGGCCAGCCGCAGCAATCGGCCGCGGCTCTGCGGCTCGCCGTCGCGAACCGTGTGCACGCCGGTGTTGAGCAGGGCGAGCCCCGCAATCCGCGACCGCGCCGAGCGCACCGCCTCGAGCGCGACCCGTCCGCCCATGGAGTGCCCCGCCAGCGCGAAGCGCGCCGGTGCCACGGCCAGCACATGCTCGGCCATGGCGGCGATGGAGGAGAATCCGCCGAACGACAGAATCCTCACCTCGGCGACGTCCGCCAAGCGCTCGGGGATGTCGGCCCACACGGTGTGGTCGCACAGCAACCCGGACAGGAGCAGCAGGGACTGCTTCATTGCATACGGCCCGCTTTGACGGCCAGTGCCAGGGCGCCCAGCATGCCGGCACGCTCGCCGAGACCGGGCGCGACCACATAGCGATCCGAGTCCGCGAGAATCTCGGCGCGGTCGATGTAGCCGCCCAGCCAGTGGCACATCCGCCGGCGAATGAGCGGCAACAGCCGCACCTGGTTCATGACGCCGCCGCCCATGACGATACGCCGCGGCGAGATCGTCACGACCAGCTGCGCGCATAGTTGACCGAGATAGTCGGCCTCGATTTCCCACTGAATATGCGTCTCTTCCAGCTGCTGCAGCGACGCTCCGCTGCGGGCGAGGATGGCCGGGCCCGAGGCGACGCCTTCCATACAATCGCGATGAAACGGGCAGACGCCCTCGAAGCCTAAGTCGAGGGGATGGCGCCGCGGATAGATATGGCCGATCTCGGGGTGCATCAGTCCGTGAATGGGCGAGCCGCCGACGATCACGCCGCCGCCGATCCCGGTGCCGATGGTGAGATAGACCAGGTCATCGACGTCCCGCGCCGCTCCCCATCGATGTTCGGCCAACGCCGCCGCATTGACGTCGGTGTCGAAGCCGATGGGGCATGCAAATTCCCGCGCGAGAGTGCCCGCGATGTCGGTGCCGCTCCACCCCGGCTTCGGCGTCTTGGTGATGAAGCCGTACCGAGCAGAAGCTTTGTCGAGCTCGACGGGCCCGAAGGAGCCGACCCCGATCGCCGCGAGGCGGCCGAACGTCCCGCCCCGGCGCAGAAAGGCGGATGTGGCGGCCAGGGTCGAACCCGGATCGGTGGTGGGGAAGCGCTCCTGGGCGAGGACTTCGCCGCGTTCGTTGCCCAGGGCAACGACAAACTTGGTGCCGCCGGCTTCGACTGCACCGAAAATACGGGGGATATCGGTCATGGTGCACGAGCATAACGCATCCTGACCCCGCCTTGAGGCAGCGCGTGCTTCGCTGGTGTAGAGTGTGGCTTTGCGGGTGATCGATGACATGAACGCGGCTGCCGAATCCGAATTGAATTCAAGCGTACCGAGCGCGGCGGCCCGCTCCATGATCGAACGGTTGATCGGCTTTCAGACCGTATCTCGCGACTCCAATTTAGGCTTGATCGAATGGGCGCGCGACTACTTGCAAGGCTTCGGCGCCGTGACCCGGCTCACGTACGATCCCACCGGCAAGAAAGCGAACCTGTTCGCAACACTGGGCGACTCAAAGAAACCCGGCTTGATTCTCTCGGGACACACCGACGTCGTACCCATCGATGGTCAGAATTGGGATACCGACCCGTTCGTCGCCGTCGAGCGCGACGGCAAGCTCTATGCGCGCGGATCGGCGGACATGAAGGGGTTCATCGGCATCATCCTCGCGCAGGCACCCAAATTCGCCGCGGCGCTGCGCGACGGTCGGCTCGATGCGCCGCTGCACTATTCGCTCAGCTACGACGAGGAGGTCGGCTGCATCGGAGTGCGCGGACTGATTCGCGATCTGGAAACGCACGATATTCGCCCGGCGGGCTGCGTGGTGGGCGAACCCACTTCGATGCAGCCCATCATCGCTCACAAGGGCACGCATCGGTTCCGCTGCGCCGTGCACGGGCGGGAGGCGCACTCGAGCTACGTCACGCATGGCGTGAATGCCATCGAGTACGCCGCGCGTTTGGTGGTATTCATCCGGCGCATCGCTGATCGCCTGGCGCAAGGCGAAACCCGCGACTACGGCTTCACCGTGCCGTACTCGACACTGTCGACCGGGGTGATTCACGGCGGCATTGCCGCCAATGTCGTGCCCAAGGACTGTGTGTTTCAGTTCGACATGCGTACTCTGCCGCAGGCGTCGCCCGAGGCTCTGTATCAGGAAATTCGCGCTCATGCGCAGGAACTCGCGCGCGAGATGCAGGCGGTGGACGCCGGCTCCGGCATCGAATTGGATTGGGTGAGCCAGACTGTGGGACTCGCGGCGGCGGAAACCGACGCCATCGTGCGGTGGGCGATGAAGCTGTCGAGGAACAGTCAGGCGGGCAAGGTGTCCTACGGCACCGAGGCGGGGCTGTTCCAGAAAATGGGTGTTCCCAGCGTCATATGCGGACCGGGCGATATCGCGCAGGCCCATCGGCCGAACGAATTCGTCACGCTCGAGCAGCTTGCACAATGCGAAAGATTCATGGATCGCATCCTCGATGGGGGATTCGCCGCATGATCGGCGCCCGCCACCCGCCGGACGAGGTAACGGCAACATCCCCGGTCACCATCGTCAAGGCCGCGTGCCCGCACGATTGCCCGGACACCTGTGCGCTCGAGGTGCACGTGAAGGACGGGGTGGCCATCAAGGTCTTAGGCGCCGCCGCACACGCTCCCACCGCCGGCGTTCTATGTACGAAGGTGGCCCGCTACACCGAGCGTACCTACCATCCCGATCGCCTGCTCCATCCGATGCGCCGTATCGGCAAGAAGGGAGAAGGGCGGTTCGAAAGGATCAGCTGGGAGGCGGCGATCGCCGCAGTGGCCGAGCGCCTCAAGGCAACCGCCGCGGAGGATCCGGAGCAGATTCTGCCCTACAGCTATGCCGGAACCATGGGCTTGGTGCAGGGCGAATCCGTGTCCATGCGATTTTTTCACAAGCTGGGCGCGAGCCTGCTGGACCGCACGATCTGCGCCTCGGCAGGCACCGCGGGCCACGAGATTACCCTCGGCAGCCGCATCGGCGTCGATATGGAATCGGCCCACGAGGCGAAGCTGATCATTTTCTGGGGCTCGAACGCCATCACATCAAGCGTGCATTTCTGGGCGCGCGCGCAGGAGGCGAAGCGCCGCGGCGCGACCCTCATCGCCATCGACCCCTACCGATCGCTCACCGCCGAGAAGTGTCACAGGCACATCGCCCTGTTGCCCGGCACCGATTCCGCTCTGGCACTCGGGCTCATGCACGTGCTGATTCGCGACGGCCTGATCGATCGCGATTACGTGGAGCGCCATACGCTGGGCTTCGAGGGACTGCGCGAGCGGGCGAGCTGGTACGATCCGGCGAGGGTCGCATCGATTTGCGGCATCTCCGCCGGAGAAATCGAATCGCTCGCGCACCTGTACGGCACCACCCGGCCCGCGCTGATCCGCGCGAATTACGGCATGCAGCGCGCCCGGGGCGGCGGCATGGCGACCCGCAATATCGCCTGTCTGCCCGCGCTCGTAGGCTCGTTCCGCGACGCCGTGGGCGGCATCCTTCTGTCGACGGGGGGTAATTTCCATGTCGACCGCCGAGCGCTCGAGCGCCCGGACCTATTGGCCGGCCGTACTCCACGCACCATCAATATGTCGACCATCGGCCATGCGCTTCTCGATCGGAGCGCGCCGGTCAAAGCGGTCATCGTCTACAACTCCAATCCGGTGGCCGTGGCGCCCGATTCCACCCGCGTCGTTCAAGGCTTCGGGCGGGAAGATCTATTCACCGTGGTGCTCGAGCATTTTCAGACCGACACCGCGGACTACGCCGATATATTGCTGCCCGCCACCACTCAGCTCGAACATTTGGATGTCGTAAAGCCCTACGGCCATTACTACATGGTGGCCAACAATCCGGCGATCGCGCCGCTGGGCGAGGCCAAGCCCAACTCGGAAATATTCCGCATGCTTGCCGCGGCCATGGGGTTCACCGAGCCCTGCTTCAGTGACTCGGACGAGGCGATCGCACAGGCGGCGGTGGCCGACGACTGGGACTTCGACGCCGTACGCCGCATCGGCTGGAAGCGCATCGGAATGCCGACAGGAGTGGCGCGATTCGCCGACGGCGGCTTCGATACACCCTCCGGCAAGGTGGAGTTCTATTCGGCCCGCGCGGCGGAACTAGGCCTCGACCCCTTGCCGGATTACATCGCGCCGCAGGAAGACACGCGCAGCGCGGCGGCGCTGCGTTATCCCTTGGCGATGATCTCACCGCCGGCGCGGAATTTTCTCAACAGCTCCTTCGTCAACGTGCAGAGCCTGCGTGCCGCCGAAGGCGAGCCGTGGCTCGATATTCATCCGGATGACGCGGCGACGCGGGGAGTGATCGCCGGCAACTACGTGCGTGTCTTCAACGACCGCGGCAGCGTCGAATTGCGGGCCCGAGTCACCGACCGGGCTCGGCGCGGCGTCGTGGTGGGGCTCTCGGTTTGGTGGAAGAAGCTGGCCCGTGACGGCAAGAATGCCAACGAACTCACCAGCAGCGACACGCTCACCGATATGGGGCGCGCACCGACCTTCTATGACTGTCTGGTGCAGGTCGAAGCGTTGTGATCCGTTGCCCGCCGACGGCAGCGCAGTAGCGGGCGCAGAAGCTGGAAGCGGCGACGTAACGATCGTGCACCCCGCAAATGCCGTCCTCGGAACGCACGGCCGCGTATGCCGAACTCAAACTGGATAGCCCCGGCAGTGCGCCCTCGATATCGAGCGGGCGGCCGTTGAAGTGCCGGCAGCCGGCGCAGCACATATCCGGAGATTTCATTGGCCGAGGTGGTTCCAGAACCCGGCGAAAACCTGCGTCGAGAGCACGAAGCCGAGCAGCACGTTGACTGCCACTCCGATGGTGAACGCGTAGAACGGCCGCGCACCCACGGACACGAATTCGCGGAACTTCGTCGTGAGCCCGATGCTCAGGAAGGCGAAGGTGAACGCCCAGGTACGCAGCGCCTGCAAGGGGGCTACCAGCCCCGGCAGCACGTCCTTCTTGTAGGACGGATAGTCAAAGCCCTTGGACACCAAGGTGACGACGGCGGAGGCGATCAGAAAGCCCAGCACGAACTTCGGAAACCGGCGCCAGATCTCCCCAGCGTCGGGCCGGCTTTGCACGCCCGTCCGCTCCCAGCGCGTGGTCGCGATCAGCGACAGCACGAATGCCCATACCCCGATCCACACATCGCGGCCGATGACCTTCATCAGGGTGAACGCGCTGACCGCGGCATCGGCATTGCCCGCGATGCCCGGCACGTTACCCGCATAACCGCCGTAGGTCTGCGCGGCGGCGAGGCCGGCCGCATCCGCGAATTCCGAGGTGCCGATCCAAGCTCCCGCAACGCCGGTGGACAGATGCAGGCTGCGCGCCGCCAGCGGCAGAACGAAGATCATGACGATGGCCCAGACGACCACCAGCGAGATGGCGATGGACACTTGCTCCCTCTTCGCGCCCACGGCGCCGCCGATGGCGATGGCACCCGATACTCCGCACACCGCGCCGCCCGTGCCCAAGGTAGCGGCCAGCCGCCGGTCGAGCCCGAGCCTCACACCCGCGAAGTAAATGACTCCGAATGTGACCAAGGAGACGATGGCAGCCTGCACGATGGCCACCGGTCCCGCCCAGGCGATGAGCGTCAAGGGCAGACTCGCGCCGAGCAGCACGATGCCGGTCTTGATGTAGAACTCCACGCGCAACCCGGGCTCGAGCCAGCGCGGCGCACCCACCGTATTCGATATGAGGAGCCCGAGACCCAGCGCCACCAGCGGCGGCTCGAGATTGTAATGAGCGGCCTGATCCCACAGGCCGAGAAAATAAATTGCGCCCGATACGACATACAGAGCCACAAATGCCGGCAGGAAGCGCGACAGTTTGATGCGCAGCGCCGCGGCACCTACACCCAAGGACACCGCCCATAAGAGGAAAAGCGCCGCATACTGCACGGCGTGCGCCTGTAGCTGTGCACCGGCATTCGCGAGATGCGACCATTTCTGGGGAGCCACGGCAATCCACTTGATGCTGCTGCCGCTTTCAAACAAGACGATGGCGACCGCAACCAAGCCTAAGCCTATCCATATGGCCCACCAATCCTCCTTGCGGATCAACTCGCCCCAGCGGGAAGGCCGCGCCGAGATGAGCGAGGGGGATTGTTCGGCGATTTCCGCCATGGCGAACTCCGATGGTCGAAGCGAAGTGGAGACCGGTAAACAAGGTAGGCGTGCGAAGGAGGCCCGTCGAATAGCTAGATGGCATAACCAACGTACCGGCCGTTATATGCCGGCCGCCTGCCGTGTCCGGCGGTCGGGTGGAGGCGCAGCGCAGCAGCCAGATCCGGTAAGCTTGCGGCAGATGCGCCTCCGGACCATCACTGCCCGCCGTTATGTCACCCCCTTGCGGGAGGGTGGATCGCTGCCGGCCATCATCGAAGGCGATGACGACGGTTTGTACGTGCTCAAATTCCGCGGCGCAGGGCAGGGCCCCAAGGCCTTGATCGCGGAATTGCTCGCGGGCGAGATCGGTCGGCTGGCGGGGCTGCCGATTCCGGAGATCGTCCTGGTCGAGTTGCCGGCTGAACTCGCGCGCACCGAACCCGACGCTGAGATACAAAGCCTCATCGGCGCGAGCACGGGATTGAACATCGCCCTGGACTATCTTCCCGGCTCCGTCACCTACGATCCCCTGGTGTTCGTGCCCGATACGGAGCTCGCTTCGGCCATCGTCTGGTTCGACGCCTTCGTCTGCAATGTGGACCGCACGGTGCGCAACGTGAACATGCTGATCTGGCATCGCCGGTTGTGGCTCATCGACCACGGTGCGGCCTTGTATTTTCATCACGCGTGGACCAGCCGCGATCGGTACGCGGTCAACCCTTTCCCCTTGATCAAGGATCATGTCCTGCTCAAGTACGCAAGCAGCCTGGCCGACGTGGATGCGCGAATGCCCTCGCGGCTCACACCGGACAAATTGGCGGATATCGTAGGCTGGATACCCGATTCCTGGCTGATGGATGACGCCGGGTTCCCCGGCAAAGGCGCGCAGCGCGAGGCCTATCTCAATTATTTCACTCTGCGTCTGCAATCATCGTCGATCTTCTTGGAGGAGGCGATTCGTGCCCGAGCTGCGCACCTATGACTACGCGATCGTGAGAGTGGTCCCGCGGGTCGAGCGCGGGGAGTTCGTCAATGCGGGAATCATTCTGTCCTGCGATGTCGAAAGGATATTGCAGGCACGCATCGAGCTCGATGAAGCGGCGCTGCTCGCGCTCGATGCCGGTGTGGACCTCGAACTCGTCCGCAAGACGCTGGCAACCATTCCCGCGATCTGCGCCGGTGGGGAGGAGGCCGGGGACATCGGCAAGCTCTCCCCGCGCGAGCGATTTCATTGGCTGGTCTCTCCGAAGAGCACCATCGTGCAGATGTCGCCGGTGCATACCGGCCAGTGCAGCGACGTGACGATGGCGCTCGAGCACCTGATGAACCGCATGATCCGCCGTTGACCCCTATCGGCGCGCCTCTGGGGCGCTTGCGGTATAGGATATCGCCTACGCAAGATGTGGATTTTGTCTCCTGCCGTAGGTCCGCTCGCCAGGGTGAGATGCTTGGGTCTCATCGTTGGAGAGGAGAGAACCATGAAATCCACCACCCGAGTGTTCGGCCTTGCACCCCTGCTGTTGCTGATAGCCGGATTGGCTCACGCCGACAAATATACCGATACGATCGGCCTGTTTAGGAATGCGGGCGAGAGCGCCTCGTTCTTTCACAGAAGCTATGGATATGCCGTATTTCCGACCGTCGGAGAAGGCGGACTCGGCGTCGGCGGCGCACTGGGCAAGGGCCATGTCTATGTGCATGGACGACTCGTGGGCGAGTCGACCATGGCCCAGCTCAGCGTCGGATTCCAGGCGGGCGGCAAGGCTTACAGCCAGATTATTTTCTTCGAGGACAAGCGCGCCCTGGATGAATTCAAATCCGGTACGTTCGAGTTTGGAGCCGGCGCAAGCGCGGTCGCGATAACCGCGGGCGCCCAGGTCAACGCCGGCACCGACGGCGTATCGGCCGGCGCCAGCGGTGAGGAGTACCACGCCAGAGACACCGGCGTTTACGAAAAGGGCATGGCCGTGTTCACGATAGCGAAGGGCGGACTCATGTACGCGGCCGCGATCGCCGGACAGAAATTCTCGTACAAGCCGCGGGGCGCGTGAGCCCTAGACTCGGCGAGCACGATCGGCATTGGAATCGATCAGGAGAGCCGCCGACGCCGCAGCCAATGCGGCGGAGGCGGCGCCGATCAGCGCCGCCAAGCGGAATGCGTTCAGAAAGGATTGTGCGGAACCTTGCCGCGCAAACACGAATCCCAGCAGCGCGGTAGCAATTAATCCGGCAACGCGCGCGACGGCGCTGTTGAATCCCGACGCCAGCCCGACGTGGGTGGCATCCACCGAAGTCATGATGGAAGTCGTGAGGGGCGCGACACATGCGGTCATGCCGACGGCAATGAGCATGGTGGGCGGGAAGATGTCCCGCCAATACTCGATGGCGTCCGGGCCCACCCTGGCGTACAGCGCAAATCCAATCGCAACGAGGCTCGCTCCGACGATCAACGGCAGTCGCTCACCATGGCGCGCCGACACGCGGCCCATCAGCCGCGAACCAAAGCCGATCAAAACGGGCACCGGTAATAGGGACGCTCCCGCGGCAATCGCCGGCCAGCTGTCGATGCGGATCAGAAGGAATGGCAGCAAGACGAACAGGCCGCCCATGCCGCCATAGATAAAGAACGTCAGCAGGTTGAGTCCGACGAAGTTCCGCGCCCCGAACATATCCAACGGCATGATCGCCCGGTCATTGAGCTTGCCCTCCAGCCACAGAAACAGCCCGAGAAGAACACAACCGCCAAGCGCCGCAACCCAAGCACCTGCATGTCCGCCGCTCGAGTCGGATGCATCCGTCAGCGACCAGGTAAGCAGCCCCAGAGCAACGGTCGCGAGGGCAGCTCCGGCGGTGTCGAGAGGCGCGGCCCGGATCGAATCCTTGAGCTCGTCCACGTAGTTCCATGACAGGTATCCTGCGGCGGCAGCGATCGGCAGATTGATCAGGAAAATCGTCCGCCATCCGACGGTGTCCACGATCCATCCGCCGACGATGGGTCCCAATGCGCCGGCCAGCGCGCCGACCGCGGCCCATGTGCCGATGGCGCGGCCCCGGGCCTCGCCCACGAATGAGCCGCCCAGAATGGCCAGACTATTGGGCATCAAAAGTGCCGCTCCGAGTCCCTGCAGCCCGCGAGCCGCCAGAAGCCATCCGAGCGACGGCGACGCCGCGCAAGCGGCTGAAGCCAGGGTGAAGATCGAGAGTCCGGCATGAAACAGGCGGCGCCTCCCGAAATGATCACCGAGAGCGCCGCCCAGCAACGTCAATGCGCCGAGCGGCAGCAAGTACGCATTGATGACCCAGGGCAAGTTCGAGGCGCCGACGTGCAGATTCAGCGCGAGCGCGGGCAAGGCGACGTTCACGATCGAACCGTCTATGAATGCCAGGCTCGATCCCAAGATCGTGGCCGCCAGGGTTGCACGGGGGTGCATGCGCGCAAGCATACCCCGCGCGCTACCGGCGATGCGTCTCGCCTTCCGACGCCATGGCGGGATCGCTGATGCTGTCCTCGCCCGTCTCCATCCGGCCGGCGAAGCGGCGGGCGAAGCTGCCGGCCGATGCCGTGAAATCGTACCAGCCTCCGCTCGCGGTCAAGGTCCAACTCTGCGTGCCGGTCCCGGCGGCAGGCACCGCCAATGTCGACGGAACTGCACTGAAATAGGCATTCGCCGTGACCATGATCTCGCCGGCCTGCGATCCCGCGTTGTTTACTTTCAAGTAGAGCTGGCTGGTGCACTGTCCGTAGCAAACTTGAACCTCAGGGGCGAAGGCGGCGGACGCTTCCGAGGTTGAGTTCCCCTGGAAGGCGCGAAAAAATCCGTTGGTGCTGTAGACGTACAATTCATAGTCACCGTTGTTCGCAGTATTCCAGACATCGCTCAGCGTCTTGCCCGCCTCGACCGTGTAGCGTCTTGGGATCAAATTCAGATTGAGCTGGTCGTAGACATGAAACACCGCGCCTTGCCGACCGGTATTGCTGAACAGCAGCGTCACCGTGTTTCCGGCATGGACGCGCGCGCTCGTATGCAGCTCGTAAGGGAGCGCGCGCGAATAGCGCGTGCCCGTCTCCTGGTACAGGGCTTGCGCGGTGCTCGGGGGCACGGGGCTAGGCAGCGCGCTCTGCTGTGTCTCCACCGCCGCATAATTGCTCACATCCGGCAATGTGGGGAACGCTGCATCGTTCGGTGTCGAGAAATTGAGCGCGGAAGTCAGGTCGCCGCAGATGGCTCGATGCCACGGACTGATGTTCGGGACTGTAATACCGAAACGCTTCTCGAGGAACATGGCCACCGAGGTATGATCGAAGACCTGGGAATTGACCCAACCGCCCCTGCTCCACGGCGAAATGATGAAAAACGGCACCCGAGCACCGAGGCCCCATGGGCGCACGGTGCCGCTGATCGAGTCCGCCGGGTTCAGATCATTTCCGTCCGGGTCCGAAAAGTATTCCCCCGGGAGCGAGAGGGTCGAGCCACCCGCCAGCGTACCGTCGGCGTTGAAGGAGGGCACGGCCGGTGGAGGAATGTGATCGAAGAAGCCGTCATTCTCATCGTAGGCCAAGAAGAGCACGGTCCGGCTCCATGAGCTGGCACTCGCCGTCACTGCGGACAACACCTGAGCCGTGAAGTCCGCCCCTTCGATCGGATTGGACGACGATGGATGCTCGGACTCGGTCGCGTTCGGAAGTACCCAACTCACCGCCGGCAGCGTTCCATTCTGAACGTCGTTGGCGAGGTCCTGAAGCGTGAAGAGCGTCATACCATTGGCGTACAACGGCGAGCCGGATTGAACAGTCGCACCGCGGAAGCTCTGGAAAGCGAGTCCGCCATGCATGAGGCCTCCGTAATTGTCGTTCGGGTTCTGATAGATACGCCAGCTGACACCGGCCTGCTGCAGCAGATCGGGCAGTGTCGGCCATTGGAAGGCGGAACCTTGGTAGACGTAGCCGGGCAGCGGCATGGTGCCCGTCACTGCGCAGCGGTAATTGTTGGGCTCGGCGTTCGCTGAAGTGCCGTTGACGCCCGATTGGCCCAGCGTGGGATCGAAGTTCGATCCTGAGAAAAACACGATGCGATTGGGATCCGTGCCGGCCGTCACCGAGCAGTGATAGGAGTCGCAGAGGGTGAAGGCGTCGGCCAGCGCAAACTGGAAAGGGATATCCGAGCGCTCGTAATAACCCATGGAGTATTCGGTCTTGTAGAGCGGCCACTGCCCGAACTTGCCCTGATTCCACGCCGCCTGGGCGTCCGAAAACGAGTGCGGGGTGTCCGGGACCAGCAATGCGCTGGTCGTCGCCGAGTCCAAGTGGTAGGGAGGGATCACAGTCTCCCCGTTGGATTGTGCCCACACCGGTTGCGCAGTCTCGAGCTGGATCGGGAAACGGTCCCCGAAGCCGCGCACCCCGCTCAAGGTACCGAAGTAATGGTCGAAGGAGCGATTCTCCTGCATGAGTATCACAATGTGTTTGACGTCTTGGATTGTCCCCGTTTCAACTTGCGCGGCGGTCGCGAGCGCACGGCGGATGACCCTCGGTAGCAATCCGAAAGTACTCGCGGCGCCCACGACGCCGATTGACTGGAGCAGAAATTTCCTGCGATCGGTCTCTGCGAACCTCATGGCGCACAATGCTGCGTGGGGGCGCATTGGGCGGGCGGCACGGAGGTAGGTTGAGTCGACTGCGGAGCTTGGCTGCTCGCACTGCCGCCAACGCACCCGGCCAGATCTAACGCGACTAGCACGGCGAGCAAAGTGAGTTTCAACACGGCCCATTCTCCCGGCAACTATTGCTTTCGACTGTACTCTTTCGGGATAAGTTCTCAAACGCGCTAGCGGCGTTGGGTCCCCGAGGTGCGGGTGATGGATTCAATGGCGTGCGCAAGGGACCGCGCCGCTGCAGCGTAGTCCTCCCAGGGTTTGGTTTTTCCCAACAAGGTAGCCGCGGTCCTGAGCGTAAATCGCATGGGATCCAAGCCTCGGCGCACCTCCTTCCAGAGCAGCGGCATCGAGACCGGGGCGCCGTCGCGCGCGCGCGGGCTCAACACCGCCACCGCCGTTGCGGTCCGGTCATTGCGCAAATAGTCGAGGAAGATCTTGCCGACCCGCCGGCTCTTCGACATGTTGTCCAGATACTTCTCGGGACTGTCTTCGGCCATTTGCGCGCAAATGATGTGTGCGAAGTTCTTGGCCACGGGCCAGCGGACGGCGGCCTTGCCGGTCGTGAGGGGAGTGACGACGTGCAGCCCTTTGCCGCCCGTGGTCTTGCAGAAGGACTCGAGGCCTGCCGCTTTGAGCCGTTCGCGAATCTCGAGGGCCCCGACGACAACCGCCTCGAACGGCACGTCCGGCGCCGGGTCCAAATCGAAAACCAGGCGCCCGGCAACTTCCGGATCGCCGGGAGCGCAGTTCCAGGGATGCAGTTCGAGGGTTGCCACTTGCGCGGCCGCGATCAACGCCTCGGCCCGATCGATTTGCACGTACGGCGCCTTATCGCCCCGGACCTTCACGGAGGTCAGGAGGTCGGACATTCCCGCCGTCGCATGTCGCTGAAAGAATGCTTCGGTACCCAGGCCGTTCGGTAGCCGAACGAGCGAGCAGGGTCGGCCTTCCAGATGCGGCAGCATCCAGCCGGCCATGGCCTCGTAGTATCGGGCGAGGTCGGCTTTGCTCGCGGGCGTCCCTGCAACGTCCGGCCAGAGGGCTTTGTCGGGATTCGAAATCGGCACACCCAGGACGACGACCGAACCCGAGCCCGTGCCCGTCGCCACAGTCGCGGTCGACTTCGCCTTCGCCTTCGCGGTCGACTTCGCCTTCGCCTTCGCGGTCGCGGTCGCGGTCGCCTTCGCCTTCGCGGTCGCCTTCGCGGTCGCGGTCGTGGTCGTGGTCGTGGTCGTGGTCGTGGTCGCCGAGGCGGGGACCTCTGCGACGACGTCTCCTGCCGCCTTATCCTCGCGCACGCCTTTGAAGGCGGCCTGACGAATCATGCCGGTGTCGGTCCAACCGGCGAATTCTATTTCGGCGACCAGCTCGGGCTTGAGCCAGCGAACGTTCCTTTCCTTGGGCGGTGCGTCGTCACCCTCAAATGGGCTGGTCTCCCGCGTCAGTCGCTTGAGGCGCGGCAGCAAGGACTTCGCGACCTCGCGTCCGAAACCGGTGCCGATGCGCCCGACGTAGACGAATTGCTTGCCGCGATACACGCCGGCAAGCAGCGAACGAACCGTTCCGGCCTCCGTGGTCCAGCCGCCGATCACCACTTCCTGCCCCGCACGGCACTTGATCTTGAGCCAGCTGCCGGAGCGGCCCGAACGATAGGGAGCTGAACGTTGTTTCGACACGATGCCCTCGAGCCCCATCTTGCAGGCGGATGAATAAACGTCCCGAGCGTTCGATTGTAAGTGCGCCACGAAGTGCAGCCACCGGCCGACCCCGCGCGCACTCAACAGCGCCCTCAATCGGTCCTTTCGGTCCACGAGCGGCAAAGTCCGTAGATCCTCTCGTCCCTCAAACAGCAGATCGAAGGCGAATAAGATCAGCTCTTCGGACTTGCCCGCGGATAGAGCGGCTTGCAGCGCGCCGAACTTCGGCAGGCCTTTCGCGTCGAGCGCGACGATTTCCCCGTCGATCATGCAGTCGGGCAGCGCCTCGGCATCCTTGGCGATGGCGGCGAAACGCTCAGTCCAGTCGAGACCCGCGCGGGTGCGGACGCGGCTCTCGCCGCCGGACACTTGCAGCTGCGCGCGATAGCCGTCGAGCTTGACCTCGTGCACCCAATCGGAGCCCTCGGGCGGCCTGTCGGTGAGCTTGGCGAGCTGCGGCTCCACGAAGCTCGGCATTTTCGCGACCATCACGGGCTGGACGCGCCGGGTGGACTGGACCTGCCGAGTGGACTGGCGGTGCCGGTCGGGCTTGGCGGCCGGCTGCGTGGTCCATACGGCATTTGCCGGTGCCGCCTGGGTGGTAGCCAGCATGAACGGCTTGGGGCGCTTACCCGTCCCGTCCGAGATTTGCTGCATGGTGCGGCCCGATGCGACGGAACGATCCTCTTTGAGCAATTCGTCGGCATCGCCGGGCCTTGCGCCTGCATCTCGATGCTTGATCAACAGCCAATTGGTTCTCTTTCCGCCGTAGCGGTCCGCGCGCATTCGCACCAGCACCCAACTGCCGTGCAAGCGCTCACCGTCCAAGGTGAATTTCAGATCGCCGCTGTCGAAGGCTTCCTGCGGCGTCCTACCGCCTTCCGGAGCCCAGTAGCCGCGGTCCCATAGCTGCACCGTGCCGCCTCCATACTCTCCTTTGGGAATGGTCCCTTCGAAATCTCCATAGTCCAGCGGATGGTCTTCGACTTCCACGGCCAGGCGTTTGTCCTTCGGATCGAGGGACGGGCCGCGGGCGACGGCCCAGGACTTGAACACGCCGCCCCATTCCAGCCGAAGGTCGTAGTGCAGTTGCCGCGCGGCGTGTTTCTGCACGACGAATCTGAGTTGAGGCGAGGACGCCACGCGCGTTTGGCCGGATGGCTCCTCGGTCTTCGAGAAATCCCGCTTGGCTCGGTAGGCAGAGAGTGCCGGCTTCGCCAAGTTCAGGTGCCTTGACGGTCGATCATGCGCCGGTAGGCGAGCAGGTGCCGCAGCGATGCCTTGGGATCACGAGCACGCTCGTAGAGCCGCGCCAGATTGAAATGCGCATCGGCCAATTCCGGATCGAGGGTAAGGGCCTCGCGATAGCTCTGAATGGCCTCGGGCTCTCGATTCAAGTCCTCCAGTAGCACCGCGAGGTTGAAAGCCAGCAAGGCATCCGCCTGGTCAGCGGAGCGGTAGACTCGCTCTGCATCGGCCAGACGGCCGGCGATGTGCAGCAAGCGGCCCAGGTTGGTTCTGGCCTCCAGATGCTGAGGGTCGGCCTTGAGACAGGCTTCGTACGCCGCCATCGCGCCCTGCGGATTCTCTTCTTCGACCGCGAAAGCCTTCGCGAAGTGTTCGTCGGCGGATTCGGCCGATGGCGGCGCGGCGACCTGACGGGAGATGACGTGCAAGCCGCCTTTCTCCTCACCGATATCGAGTGCCAGAGCGTACTGGCCGGATTCGGACTCCCACAGCATTTTGCCTTCGCGAATGGCAATCTGGTTGCCGAGCGCGGTGAGCGAGCGTTGATTCAATGCGGCGCCCGAGGGCAGGGTGGCGCGCAGCGTTTGCAGCGTGCGGTTGATTTTGTTCGCCGAGATATTCGCCGATCGCAGCGCGCTCGCCGTGCGCAGCATCAGCAGGTCTTGAAACGAATAGTGGAGCCGCCCGCCGCGTTTGATCGGGCTGATGTGTCCGGCGCGCGTCAGGGAGCGAACGGCGGAGGCGGGCAGTCCAAAAAGCCGCTCGAGATCTTTCGTGTTATAGGCATGCATCTCATCGGCGGGCGGTTTTGCGCGAGGATGCTTGGGCTGCTGCACGTTTGGGCGCCTTCCGTTCCTTGAGATCAGCGGCCTTCGATCCTCGGGCATCGATGCTCGCGCGTAAAGCCTCCATCAGGTCGATGACATTGCCGCCCTTGGCCGATACGGGGCCCTCGGCCAATGAGACCTCCTTGCCGTCGACCTTTCGCTGAATCGCCGCCTCGATCCGCACCTTGTGCTCGTCCGAGTACTCGTTCGGATCGAAGCGCTTTGCCCCCAACTGATCGATGAGCTGCCGCGCGAGCTTGAGTTCAGCCTCCGACACCGGCGCTGCCTCGACCCCCAAGTCCTTGAGGTCGCGAACCTCCGCCTTGAAGTGCAGCTGGTGCATCGCCAGGCCGTCTTCCAGGGCGCGAATGATGACGATATGTTCCTTGCCGCGGGAAATCCACCGGCCGACCGCACACTGCCCGGCCTTGCGAAGCGCTGTCGCGAGCAAGGTATAGGGCTTTGCCCCGCCCTTATCGGGCGCCAAGTAATAGGTGCCGTCAAAATAAACTGGATCCACGGAGTCGAGCGGCACGAACTGCCCGATGTCGATCGAATGGGTCGTCGCATCCTCGAGGGCCTTCAACTCCTCGGGACTGAACATGACGTACTGGTCCTTGGCGAATTCGTAGCCCTTGACCATCTCGGAGCGTTCGACGGGTTTTCCATCATTGACGGCGATGTACTGTTGCTTCACCCGGGAGCCGTCTTTCTGGCGCAGCAGGTTGAAGGATATTCGCTCGGAGGAAACTGTCGCCGAGTACAGCTTGACCGGAATGGCCACCAAGCCAAAGGAAATGGTGAGCGAGGCGATCGATCGTGCTTGCGTGGCCATCGGCAACTTCCCCAGAAACGGATCGTGGTCAAACTCTAATTCATATAATGAAAAGAGGGCAAGACATTATTTTGCCAAGACTTAGCGGCTTGACGCAGGATGCACCTCTCGAAAACTCCAGCGGCAAACTCGCACGACAATCAAGAAGTTAGGGTTCATTCCTTGTTAATTCGTCAATTATCGCCATAAAACATGTGCATATATAATGAGTTATATAATATTCGAATAATTAACTTCATGTAGATTCGCGCGAGAACCCCAAAAACGCGAGCCACCCAGACAGTGGCAACGCCATAATCCGCGGTCGCCGAGAATTTTCAACTGGGGGATGCATGCGTAAGTTTCGAACTCCGCTGTGGGTGTTAGCCGCGTTCTCTCTCGCGCCTTTCGCAGCACGCTCCGCTCAGCATTCCGAGTTCACCTTATCGCAGGTGCTCCATTACCCCTACGCCAATGAACTCGCGGCGGCGGAGCAGGGCGACGTGATTGCTTGGGTCGGCACCGTCGGCGGTGTTCGCAATATCTGGGTGGCGCACGGACCCGCATTCGCGCCGCGGCAGATTACGCAGTACACGGAGGACGACGGCCAAGAGATCACTCAGCTCACCTTCTCGCCCGACGGCACCCGCCTGGTGTATGTGCGGGGCGGCGATCACGACGCCAACTGGCCGGCCGAGGGCAATCTCGCGCCCGATCCGAGTTCCTCGCCGCAGCAGCCGGAGACGGCGATTTGGACCGTACCGTTGATGGGAGGCACGCCCCAGAAAGTCGACGAAGGCGATGAGCCCGCGATATCCGTGCGTGGCCAGCTGGCGTATACCAAGGACCACCATGTGTGGACTGCGCCTTTCGAGGGCGGCAAGCCGGAGCGCCTGTTTTTCGATCGGGGCAAGAACGGCGAGCTGCACTGGTCGCCGGACGGATCTCGTCTCGCCTTCGTCTCGAACCGCGGCGACCATTCTTTTATCGGGATTTTCACATCCAAGAATTCTCCGCTCATTTATCTGGCTCCCTCGACCGATCAGGATGGCTCGCCGCGTTGGTCGCCCGACGGCACCCAAGTCGCCTTCGTGCGGCAGGCCGGGCAGGGTGGAGCGCCCGATCCGATTCTCACGCAGGTACCGCACCGCTGGTCGATCTGGGTGGCGGCTGCGGGCGGCGGCCCGGCACATGCGGCTTGGGCTAGCCCTGACACACTCGCCGGGTCCTATCCGGATGTGGAGGGAGAGGCGAATCTGCACTGGGTCGCAGGCGATCGCCTGGTCTTTTTGGCCTATCTCGATGACTGGCCTCATCTCTATTCTGTGCCTGCGGCGGGCGGCACGCCGGTGTTGCTCACTCCGGGTGCATTCATGGTTGAACACGTCGCCGAAAGCCGCGACCGCCATTTCATGATTTATGACGCGAACACCGGCAACGCCCCCGGAGACGATGATCGCCGGCATCTGTTCCGCGTCCCCGTGGACCGCCCGGCATCGCTTGCACTCACATCGGGTGAGACTCTCGAATGGACCCCGGTAGCGGCCGCGGCGAACCGGATCGCATTCGTCTCGTCGGGCGCACGTCAGCCCCCGTCAATCGGAATGGTCGACCTGAACGGTTCGGGCCGCGTCAGTCTTGATGCGCCATTGCCCGCGGACTTTCCGCTGGCGCAGCTGGCCGCGCCGAAGCGCGTCGTCTTCCAAGCCGCCGATGGAACTTCCATACACGGCCAGCTTTTTGACAGCGGCGCGAAGTCCACGGCGCGAAAGCCCGCGGTCATCTTCGTGCACGGCGGACCGCCGCGGCAGATGCTGCTCGGTTGGCATTATATGGAGTACTACAGCAACGCCTACGCCGTGAATCAGTACCTCGCGGCGCACGGCTTCGTCGTACTCTCCGTGAACTACCGGTTGGGCATCGGCTACGGCCGCGCCTTTCACCAGCCCGAACACGCGGGCTATGCGGGTGCCGCTGAATATCAGGACGTGGTCGCCGGGGCGCATTTCCTGCAATCGCTCCCGAGCGTCGATGGCAAGCGCATCGGTATCTGGGGCGGCTCGTACGGCGGCTACCTGACGGCGCTTGCACTCGCCCGCAACTCCGAGATCTTCAAGGCCGGCGTCGATCTGCACGGCGTACACGACTGGTCGCGGCTGATGGACGAAATATCCGGTAAGCCGGTGACGCGCTATGAGAAGGGCGATCGCGAGAAGGCGATGGAAGTCGCCTGGAATTCCTCACCGGACTCCGCCGTCGACGGTTGGAAGTCGCCGGTGCTTCTCATTCAGGGAGATGACGACCGCAACGTGCCGTTCCAACAAACCATCGATCTTGCGCGCCGGCTCGAGGCGCGGAGTGTGCCCTTCGAAGAAATCGTGGTCCCCAACGAGATCCACGGCTTTCTGCGGCACGCCTCATGGCTGAGCGTCGATGAAGCCACGGCGGAATTCCTCACGCGCAAGCTACGCGATTCGCAGAATTGACGAGGGAGCGCTGAAGCGGGTCCCAGTACCTGCGAGTTCGCCCACTCCTCGGTTGCTTCGGCGACCCGGTTGTCCGCCGGCACAGCTTCGTCTTGCGGCCCAGCCCCGCATGAGCGCAATATCGCGATCTCCCGAAAATCTGAAAGGAAGCTAGCATGTGCGAGCATGACGATCTGGATGAATTTGCCCTGCGCTCCAACGAGTTGACTCGGCGGCAATTCGGCGCAATGACGCTGGGTGCCGGATTGGCTGCGGCATTGCCGAGGCTTGCGAATGCAGCCGAGACCACCGGAGCAGACGTTGAAATTAAGACTCCGGACGGCACGGCGGATGCCTACTTCGTGCATCCGGCGAAGGGAAAACACCCCGGTGTGCTCATCTGGCCGGACATTTTCGGACTGCGCCCGGCCTTCAAGCAGATGGCCACCCGGCTCGCCGAGTCGGGCTATTCAGTCCTCGTCATCAATCCCTTCTATCGCACTCAGAAGGCGCCGACGGCACCGGAACATCCCGATTTCAATGATCCCGCGACCCGCCAGGCGCTGATGACCCTGGCCGGTTCGCTGAGTGCCACCACCGCCGTGACCGACGCCAAGGCGTTCGTTGCGTACCTGGACGCCCAGCCGTCGGTCGACAAGAAGCGCAAGATCGGCACCACGGGATACTGCATGGGTGGTCCCTTCGTATTTCGTACGGCGGCAACCTTTCCGGACCGCATCGGGGCAGGTGCCACATTTCACGGCGGGGGACTCGTCACCGACAAACCCGATAGTCCGTATCTGTTGATTCCGCAGATGAAGGCGCACTTTCTTATCGCCATCGCCGAGAACGACGATCAGAAACAACCCGATGCCAAGACCGTACTGCATGATGCCTTCGCCAAAGCCAAATTGCCGGCGGAGATCGAAGTGTACGCAGGCACCATGCACGGCTGGTGCCCGCCCGACGCGGCTGTGTACAACCACGACCAGGCTGAGAAGGCCTGGAGCCGCATGCTCGCGTTGTTCAGCAGCTCGCTGGCCTAAGCGTCGCAACGGCTACCTTGCGTATCCCGCCGCACAGACGTGCGGCGGGCAGGGGGGCACACTAGTACCAACGCTGTTGGATCGCCGACGGCGTATCGCTCCCCTCCGGCCGTCTGCAAAGCGCCCTTGAGGGGAGTTTCTCTATCTTGTTTTGTGTATGGAGGAAACTTGTGCCGCGGCCCAGTACGAATCAGATGCGGGAAGCATTGATGTTCAGTCAATTTCGCTTCAAGTTGATTGAGTTCTTGAAACTGCCATTGGATATCGGCGAAACCGCGTTACGCGAAGTGCTCGAGCGAATTAGTTGCGGTGTGTGTAGAAATTATCTTGCGCGCGCGGAGCGCGTTGACGAGATTCTAAAGTCCGAAGATACGCTTGAGATGAGCGCGGCCGCGTTTCGCTAGTTATGGATCATTGCCGAAGCGACTCGGCTGATTCACGCGTGTGAGCGCGAGCGGAAGCCCCAGGGGCCGTTTCTCAAAGAAATCGCGACAATGCACGCGGAGGCGGCCAACACCAGGTTCACGACGAGTTCCGACCATTGATTTTGGGGCGGCGTCGCCCATTGGGGTCGCGGCTGCGCAAAAAAACTCGGTACCCAGACCAGAAGGCCAAACAAGCTCATCATGATCGCTTCGAGGGTGGCCGCGAGACGGGGGAGAATGCCGACAATGATGCCGACTCCAGCAGCAAGGTGACCAAGCCCGGTAAGGTAGGCCAACGCCAACCGATTGGGTAACCAGGCAGGCACCATACCGGCGGTATAGTCGGCGTAGCCAAAATGCGACGACCCGTAGAAAACACAGGTGAGGCCGAACAAAACCTGTGCCACGCGCACGGCGCGCTCGCCGGCGATTGAAGTCTCCGATCCTCGCGACTGCCGCCGCAACATGGCGTAAAGGATCCATGCGCCGACAAGCGACGTCAGCGCTTCGCAAAATCCGTACCACGCGCCAATGCTCAGCGGTTGCGCGAAGATTGGGGGTATACCCAGTACGGCCCAGACCACTTGGTACGCACCGATCGTCAACGCGCCCGGCAATGCTGTGCGTGAGAAGCAAAGGCCGGCGCTGGCGGCCAAGAGAAGTAGCGCGGATAAATGCACCCATGTTTCGCGCCAGGGAATCCAGCCGGGTAGGGAGCGCCCCGACGGCGCGAAGTCGCCGTAAGTGAGGCTCAAAATTGCGAGGCTCGCCGCCGCGATAGCAAAAAAGCCACGTCCGAGTCCAATGCGCATGGGTACTTACCTGATGGCGGGGCCGCCGGGCGTTAGTTGATCACCACTTTATGCATTCTGCAGATAATACTCGACTTGCGATCGTGTACCATTTTTACGGACGAAGCTGGACGGCCCCAATGAACATCAATATCAGAGCTGAGACCGCAGCCGATGTTCCGGCAATTGAGGCCGTAACGATCTCCGCGTTTCTGAACGCGCCCCACACAAGTCACACTGAGCAGTTCATCGTCAGCGAATTGCGTAAGGCCGGGCTCCTCACGATCTCACTCGTCGCGGATGCCGAAGGCACGGTGATCGGCCACGTGGCAGTGTCCCCGGTATCCATATCGGACGGTGCCTCCGGCTGGTTCGGGCTCGGCCCCATCTCAGTGGTGCCTGAGCATCAATCTCGTGGCGTGGGCTCCCGTCTTATGCGTGAAGCACTGCGTATCCTTCGCGAGCACGGCGCGGCTGGCTGTGTATTGCTCGGGGAGCCCGAATACTACAGTCGCTTTGGCTTCCAAGCCGATCCAAACCTCATTCTTCCGGATGTTCCGCCTGAATACTTCCAAGCGATCTCGCTCGACTCATCCCGGCCACACGGTACAGTCTCGTACCATGAGGCATTCAATGCGCGGGAATGAGTCCAGAACGGTGCTCCCGGTCTACGATTGCACTACGGGCCTGATTTCTACGCAGCCTACGTGCGTGATGTGGATGGGAATAAGCTAGCCGCGGTGTGCCGCGGCTTTACCAAGAGACAATGAAGGGGAAAAACCATGCAATCAATACCGGTCGGGGCCAAGGGTTCGTTCAGTCTTGTCGTCATGCCCGACCATCTCGCCAGCCGTTTCAAAGATACGACATTGCCTCCGGTCTTGGCGACACCTGTCATGATCATGGTCATGGAGAACGCGGCGCTCAACGCGATCAAACCCTATCTCGACGCCGGAGAAAGCGCGCTCGGCACGCACGTCGACGTGCGCCACCTAGCGGCGACACCGGTTGGTCGACGCATCATCGGGGAAGCACAAGTTACCAAAGTTGATGGGAGGCGCATCGAGTTTTCGATTCGTGCGGCCGACGGGAATGAGGAGATAGGAGTGGGCACACATGAACGGGTGGTGGTACAGCTGTCGAAGTTGTCAGAACGAATGAAGGCCAAATTCGGCGATGCACCAAAATAGTATCCCATGCTCGCCAATGCCATCGTAGTCGTTCATCTCCTGATTGTGCTGTTCGTACTCGCGGGCGTGCCGCTGGTCTACGTGGGAGTCGCGCTGCACTGGGCCTGGGTCAGACGCCGGCTCTGGCGACTCCTACACCTCGGCGCCATTTTGTTCATAGCTGCCGAATCACTCCTGGGGATCGCTTGTCCCTTGACAGTATGGGAGTACGACCTGCGCGGCCGGCAATCTACTCAGGGCTTCATCGAGCGTTGGGTCGATGGGATCTTGTTCTACGACGCACCGCCGTGGGTGTTTACCGTCTCTTATGTGGCATTCGCCGGGCTGGTTCTCGCCACCTGGATCCTAGTTCCACCGACGGTGTCCGAGCGCGCAACTGCAACTCAGCTCAAAGACCGCTGGTAACGCACATGGCCGGCGCGCGAATCGTTCATCGAACGTCGCCTGGAATGAAGTAGATAAGCGGCTCCTGGAGGAGTCCTGACGGTGGAGGGCGTGGCTATATAATTTCTTGGGGGGCGGCACATCCCCAGGGGAATCTTGCTCCGTCTCTCGACGTCAACGCGCCATTGGCACAATTGCTGGAGTTCGGCATCCGCAATGAGCAATTGCACGGAGCGATAGTAGTCGGAGTCTTTCCGCCGCAAAAGTTCCTTCATAGGCGCCACGGTCGTGACTGTTGCGCCGCGTTGTCTGTTCGTTAGCGCACCGATGTCGTCACAATCATGATTTAACATAATATACATTATGCGAAGTGCAGACACTGGGCCGGTGCCAGGCCTCTATTGGGCGATTGGTCCCCGCATTGCCGTGAATCGCACAAGTTGAGCCACAGGAAACTGCTCAT
>Ga0070761_10000224_pt1 | contig 37574 bp, 30 predicted proteins | sample HubBroMetageREF1_FD_66724 | JGI IMG/M metagenome (GOLD analysis project Ga0070761, IMG submission 66724) | Reference soil microbial communities from the Hubbard Brook experimental Forest, New Hampshire, USA - Hubbard Brook CCASE Soil... | ecosystem: Environmental > Terrestrial > Soil >... | reverse complement strand
ACAGCCGACGCCAGTCGCTCAGCGTTCTAATGCCGTAGCCGGCCAGGCGTGCGCGGATGCTCGGGGTGAGATCAGCCCAGCGGTTGCTGGCCGCGGTCGGGTGAGGTAGAGTCGCAGCGCCATTTGACATTGCCATAGCTCCTGCCGACTGCGCCCGCTGCCGCCAAGCTCGCGGGCGCTTCGGTTTTTGGGGGTGACAGAAATCTCATGCGCGCTCCGGGTTCGGAAGGACGCGCCACAGTTCTTCAGCAATCGCTGGGTCGATTTCTCCGCGCAGTTGTCCTTGCGCGATCGCATCGCGCAGCGCCTCTGCGAATACCCGCCGCACCTCTTGAGGCGAGAGATTTGCGGAGTCGAATTCGATCAGGAGACGAATCACGCGGTCGGCCGCTCGCGCTGCGCGACCAGGCGCGCGACGAGCTGCCTTATTTCCGCGTCAGTTTTTCCGCTGATTCGAGCGGCGTTGAGAGCGGCCACCTCGTGCTCCGGCCACGCCGAGCTGCGCTTGCTCAGACGCACCGGAGGCGGGAAAAGACCAGCCTTCGCTTGCCCGTAAATCGAGGTTGACCGCAGTCCGCACAGGTCGACGACCTGCGGGAGCCGGAGTAGTCGTTGCGGGGTCACTGTGCACGTCCTTCAAAATGCCGGCGGTTGCCTGCGAAGGACAACGACAGTACGCGCGCCTCGCCGGGGATGCGCAAGAATCCGGTCCGGATAATTGCGGCTGAATTATCCGGACTGACGCAGGGACTTGCTGAGGGCCTCGAGCCGCGCGCCGCTCGTCATCTTCGGGTGCTCGCGTCTGAACCTGCGTGCGAACGTGCCCACATACAGCTTGGCCCACTCGCGCCACGCGCGCTGCTCCCTGCACGTCTGATAGGTCTCGAGCACTCTCTTGCCCGCGCTACTCCAGCCGTTGCGGCTCAAGGTGACTGCGCCCTGCCCGTACCACGCATTCCCGACTTCTATGACCGCCACGTCCGACTTCGCGACTCGCTTCTTCGTCAGCCGGTAGTCGAGCGCGATGCTGCACGCGCGCCCCGCCTTGTCCCGACTCGGCCGCCGTCCCCGCTTTTTTCCGATGTTGACTGCAGCGGCAAGTACTCGGTCGGCTCCGGCAAGGCGCGTGAGGTAGGTTGCGAGCTCGAGCCGCTCGGCATCGCTCAGCCATAGCTCAGGAAGTCGTTGGCTCCGGCGCTTGCGCTGTTGGTCACGGTAATAGTCTAGCGGGATGCCACCGAGCACCCGCTGCGCCCAAAGCTTGAGCCGCGCGGCCTCATACTCGGCCGGCATGTGCACGGTCACGCCGCCGCCTTTGCCGCGTTCGCGCGCAGCTCGTCCAGGTAGTCGGCCCACGCCTGCATCATCTTGCGGCGCTCGGGGAGGCGTTGAGCCTTGTTGTAGGCCGCCCTCACCTTGTTGCGCTCGCTATGCGCCAGCTGCAGCTCTATCACGTCGGGGGAAAAGCCCTGCTCATTGAGGAGCGTGCTTGCCATGGTGCGGAAGCCATGCCCGGTCATCTCCTCGTGCGTGTAGCCGAGGCGGCGCAGCGCGGTGTTGACCGTGTTGTTTGACATCGGCCGGTCGCTGGAGAGGAGCGAGGGAAAGACGTACTTGCCGCGCCCGGTGAGCTGCTCGAGCTCGCGGAGGGTCGCCACGGCCTGACGCGCGAGCGGGACGACATGCAGCACTCCCATCTTCATGCGCGCCGCGGGGATGCGCCATTCGGCATTGGCAAGATCGAACTCGGACCACTCGGCGGCGCGCAGCTCCCCGGGGCGCACGAACACGAGCGGGGCGAGCTTGAGTGCGCCGGCAGTCGTCGGTTGCCCGATATACCCGTCAATCGCCCGCAGCAGCCCCCCAACACGCACCGGGTCCACAAGCGCCGCATGGTTTCGGGCGACGACCGGAGTCAGCGCCCCCTTGAGGTCCGCCGTCACGTCGCGCTCGGCGCGGCCGGTGGCGATCGCGTAACGCATCACCTGCCCGGCCCGCTGCTTGGCGCGAAACGCCGTCTCGTGCAGTCCGCGCGTCTCGATCCGGCGCAGGGCCGCCAGCACTTCGGGCGGTTTGAGCTCGGCGACGGGGCGGCCGCCGATATGCGGGAACAGCAGATCGTTGAAGATCCACTCGGCCTTGGCGCGCGTGATCGCGGCGAAGGGCTGCTTGTCGAGCCATTCGCGCGCCACAGCCTCGAAACTGTCGGCACGGGTTGCCCGAGCGGCGCGCTTGGTCTCCGCGGGCGTCACGCCATCGGCGAGCCCCTTGCGCGCCTCGCCGGCTTTCTCTCTCGCGCGCCTCAGCGGCACGTCCGGGTACTTGCCGAGTGAGACCATGCTCTCGCTGCGCCCGTGGCCGTACCGCAGCCTCCACAGGCGCGAACCGCTCGGCATGACGTACAGGAAGAGCCCCTCACCGTCGCGGAGCTTCCTGAGCGTCTCGTGCGGCTTTGCGGCTTTGATCTTAGCGTCGGTGAGCAGGCCCATTTACCCTCCAGCGTACCCGCGGGCTTAAGACGTACCCGCAAATATACCCGCCGAATTCTGGAGTGTCCACGAATGCCAGCGAAGGCCAACGGAGAGTGGAGTGGCTGGAAACGCAGGGTTTCAGCGCTTGAAGTGAATGTCGGCGAAGGTCAGCGAAGGGTTAAAAAGTGCCTGGGGCCGGACTCGAACCGGCACGGGGTTTCCCCCAAGGGATTTTCGTACCACTACAGCTTTCGCTGCGGCATCCACCGGCGATGCGTTTGTGGTCTGGACTTTACCTTTGCCGTCCCGTGAGCATTCATTTTCAACGCCCGCGGATTAGGCAGGGGCCGTCAAGTCTCTACACTTTCCAGGGTCGAGAGATCCAAGCAGGCGCCGACCCGGGCTTAGCTCGGTATTGCAGGCACCCCGAGGGTGTGGCTGGTCCACCGACTTTGACCCCATTCACACCGGCCGTTTCCGAGCCGGGTGCTCAACTTTCTAAGTCCCTTGCGTCTACCAATTTCGCCACCCAGGCATGGGCGGGCAGGGATTGTACAGAAGGACGCCGGACCCGGCGCCAGTCAGCGTTCAGTCGCCGCACCGCATCCAGTTGCCGTGGGAGTCGATCATCCAGGAACCCGAGTCGGTGAGCTCGCCGTTCTCGTCGTGGACGCTCACCTCGAGCACGGGGACACCGCGCTCGCGCGACCGGGCGAGCGACATGTCACACGTGAAGAGCCAGACGTGGGAGCGCGATGCCCAGCACGACCACACCCGCCCCTGCCGGCTGGCGCGCGTGCGCACCTTGCGTAACGGCTCAGGCAGGTCTTTCGCGTCACTGATCTCGTAGGAGTCGGACGGTACGATATCGCTTCGAGAGATAAACGCTTCCAGCAATCTCTGCACTCGCGAGGGCTGCTGAATCTTCTGCAACCTGACCGTTTCCACGCCGGTGGCCTCCTCCGTGGGGCTCCCTAAGCTCGATTGAAGCGCGAACGGTCCGCGCGCGGCGCGGAAGTGGCGCACATTTGTCACCGCACAATAACGCGAGAGGTGTCGGCCGCTTCCTACGCAACCACTGCAAGCCGCGAGGCGACACCGCCGCGGGGCCAGTGACCCCGGATTTTCCGGGGGGTCAGGCGCGCCACAGCACCGGGAAAAGCGCGTGCTCCATGGGAGCACCGGGCGGCAGCTCATCGGCCAGGCCCGGGAAATCGGGGGAGGTCTGCCACCGGCGCGGGGCGTGGCGGATGTCCTCGCCCAGCAGGCGCACGGAGAACACCCGCCGCCGGCTGCCGGCACTCACGCCGCTCGAGCCGTGCAAAGTCAACATGTGAAAGCAGACGGCATCGCCGGGCTCGAGGGCCCAGCCGAGGATGCGGAAGCGGCTGCGGTCGGACTCGATATCCGGCAGATCCGCCAGGCTCCCTTCGGGGAACCACTTCGCCTGCGCGTCCATGAAGGAGCGCGGCATGAGCCAGGGCCCGAGATGCGAGCCCGCCACGAACTCGAGCGTCGACTCGCGGCTCACGGGGTCGACCGGAATCCAGAAGCTCACGTTCTGCCGCCCGCTGATGTTGTAGTACGGCTGGTCCTGATGCCAGGGCGTGCGCTGCCGGGTCCCAGGCTCCTTGGTCAGCATGTGGTCGTGATAGAGCCGGGCGACATTGCTTTGCATCAGCCGGGCTCCCGCCTCCCCGAGGGCCGACTCGAAGATGAGCTTGCGGTAGCGCTCGTTCTCCCGCCAGCAGCAGAAATCCTCGAGGAAGAACCCGGGATCGTCTGTGGCGCTGGCCACCTTGGCGCGCGGGCTCGGATGCGCGAGGTTCGCATCGATCCCGGCCTCGAGCAGCCCGACCTCCGCGGGCGTGAGTAACTGCCGCAAAACAATCGCGCCCTCGGCCTGGAATGCGGCGATATCGGCTGAGGCGATCACGCGTCCGCGGACGGCGCCTGCTTGCGGCAAGCGCTCAGGAACTTGCGGCGATCCGTTTCTGACTCGATCTCCGCGCCGAGCTTCGCAATGAGAGCCTCGAGGCTCGCAGCGCTCGCCTCGGCGCGTTTCACCAGCAGCTTCGCCACCGGGCCCATGAAGTCCGCCAGTTTCGCCTCGATGCTGCGCACCTGGGTCGCATCCAGCGCCGCCCGCACCGGCTCGCGTGGCGCCGGGTGGGGCTGCGCGGTCGCAGTCGGTGGCTCCTCGCCCGCATCGCGCGGCTCGGCCAGCATGCTGCTCAGGTGCTCGTAGAGCCTGCGGTAGTGCGGCTCGAGCGGCGGTGGAAAGGCATCCAGCCAGTGCTGGCTGCTGAGGAAGTACTCGAGACTGCGCGCGGGCTCCACGTCCTCGACCCTGAAAGGCAACACCGCGACCTGCCGGTGCACGGCCCGCTCGACCTCGCGGCGTACCTGCGGCGAGTTGTTGGCGCTCGCCGAGAACACCAGCACCATGACGCGCGCGCCCGCGATGGCGCCGATGATCTCCTCGGCCCAGTCGGACGCCGGTCTTACATCGCGCGGCGCAATCCAGCAGTCGATGCCGTGGGACTCGAGCGACTCGACGATGCCGAAGGCTGCCTGGCGATCAGACTGCGAATAGCTGACGAATACGCGCCTGGACGTCACGACTGCCCTTCCAGCAGCTTCAACGCCTTATCGAGGCTCTTGCGCATGCGGTTGAACGCCCGGCCGAGCGCGGCAATCTCCGCCCCACCGCTCGCCGGGAACTCGCTGGCGCTCGTGTCGCCGACGCTCAACTGGTCGGCGATCTGCGCCATGCGCCGCACCGGGCGCACCACCAGGAAGTACAGCACCAGGTTAACGACCACGAGGAGCGCGATGAAGACGGCGGTGAGCGCCGTGAGGAACACGCGGAACGCGGCACTCGCGCTCGCCTCCGCACGCGCGATCGGCACCGACACGACCTGCGTGCCGATCACATCTCCCGCCTGCCAGCCATAGCCGTTATCACCGCCGTAGCGCGCCACGACTGTCTTCGGCGCGGCTGATGCAAGGCCGTGGCAGGCGAGACAGCCGGCCTCCGCGCGGATCGGCCGCGCCAGATACAGCGAGCGCCCCATCGGTGTATCGCGCTCGCCCACGAACTCCTTCATGGACGGTTCGTTGCGAAAGCGCTGAATGATGTCGGCCTGCCAGTCCATGGCCCGGTCGCGCGGATTCATCGGGTTGAGCGTCGCTTCCTGGTAGGCGTACTCGGGCCGGTCGGAATGCACGCGCAGGAACTGCTCGGTCGCGGCGTAGAACGGGATGCTCTGCGGCAGGAATTGACTCTGCATCTGCGCCGCGAGCAGCGGGGAGATCTGGGCCTCGGTGTAGTCGCGCGCGGCGAGCGCGCTGTCGATCATGAGACCGGCTTCGTTGCGGATCTCGCGCTCGGCGTTTCCCTGGAGAACGGCGCGGCAGGCAATGCCGGTGACCGTAGCGCCGATCGCGAACACCACGATCAGGGCCACGTTGATTCGTACCAGCAGATTCATTCAGCCCCCTGTTACCGCGCCCTCTTCACGGAGCGTGCGGCGCAGCCGTAGCCATTTACTCGACGATCGTTCGCCGGCCGTCAATCAAAGTAGTGGAGCGCAGGCGTCCGGTGCAAGTGCAGCAATCTCGGAATACTATCAATAAAGTCGTATATCGTATTGTTTTTACACTTTTTTATAAAGAACAATGCCCGGACAGCCGCGCCCCCCGCGCGCCCTGCGTAGAATGCCGCCATGACGGATGCACCGGCAGCGCCCCGCCGCCGTGAACGCGGGCGCGCCCACCGATCGACCGGTCCGACGCTCGCACCGCTCCCGCGCCTGCACAATTTGTGGGCGCCCCTGGAGATCCTCACCACGGAGCAGGTCGAGCTGATCCTGCAGGCAGCGTTCCGCGTGCTGGAGGAAGCGGGCCTCGAGATCCGCAGCGTCGCGGCGCGCGAGATGTACCGCGGTGCGGGGGCCCTGGTCGAGGATGCGACACAGATGGTGCGGCTGGGGCGTGATCTCGTCGAAGCGCAGCTCGCGCAGGCTCCCGCAAGCTTCGTCCTGCACGCGCGCAATGCGCAGCGCCACCTGCACGTCGGCGGCAACGTGGTCAACTTCGGCCCCGTGACCGGCGCCCCGAACATTCGCGATCTCGAAGGCGGTCGCCGCTATGGCGACATCGAGGCGTTCCGCAACATCCTGAAGCTCACGCACGTGCTCGGCGTCCTGCACTGGCAGGGCGGCATCGTGGTGGAGCCGGTGGACGTGCCGGTGGCGTTCCGCCATCTCCTCACCTATCAGGCGCACATCGAATGCTCGGACATCGTGTGGGCGGCGCGCGGCATCGGCGGTGTGCAGGCCGAGGATGCGATCGCAATGTCCGCCATCGAGCACGGCTGCAGCGTCGAGGATCTCGCCGCGCGCCCGACGCTCATGACAGTGACCAACGTCAACTCACCGCGGCGCGTCGACGAGGAGATCCTCGACAACATCATGATCATGGCGCGCCACGGCCAGTGCGTGGTCATCACCCCGTTCACGCTGATGGGTGCCATGGCGCCCGTGACGCTCGCCGGGGCCCTGGTGCAGCAGACCGCCGAGGCGCTCGCCATCGTCGCGCTGTGCCAGCTGGTGCGCCCCGGCGCTCCATGTGTCATGGGAGGCTTCACTTCCAATGTCGACATGCGCACCGGGTCGCCGGCGTTCGGTACGCCCGAGTACGTGCACGCGGTGCTGGCCGGCGCGCAGCTCGGACGGCGCCTCAAGCTCCCGGTGCGTACCAGCGCGGTGAACGCCTCGCCCATGGTGGATGCGCAATCCACCTACGAGACGGCGTTCTCGCTCCAGGCGGCCGTGCTCTCGCACAGCCATCTCATCAATCACGCCGCCGGCTGGCTCGAGGGCGGTCTGTCCGCATCGCTCGAGAAAATCGTGGTCGACGCGGAGCTGCTGCGCAACTGGGCCGAGATCTTGAAGCCCGTGAGCTTCAGCGACGACGATCTGGCGGTCGATGCGATCAAGGACACCGCCGCCGGCGGCCACTTCTTCGGTTCGGCGCACACGCTGGCGCGCTATGAAACGGCCTTCTATCGCCCGCTGCTGTCGGACTGGTCGAACTTCGAGAACTGGCGGGACGCGGGCTCGCGCAACGCCACCGAGCGCGCCACCGGCATCTGGAAGAAGCTGCTCGCAGAGTTCGTGCCGCCGCCGCTCGACCCGGCCGTGAAGGACGCCGTCGCCGATTACGTCGCGCGGCGCACGCGCGAGCTCGGCGCCGCGGCCTGAAGGGCCTCTCGGGCCGGCTCGTCGGGCATAATCAGGCTGTACCCGTGACGCACTCGATCATGAACGCGCGCATGTACGCCGTGACGCCGGCGGTCGAGGCCGCCTGGCGCGAGCTGCTTGACTGCGTCACGCGCGATGCCGGCGTGGCGCTCGAGTACCTCCCCCATCCTGCACCGCGGCCGCTCGAGGAGCTGTGGACGCGGCCCGACCTCGGGGCGGTGCTCATGTGCGGCTTTCCGATCGCGCTCGGGCTCGCGGCAGTCGAGCCGCTTGCCGCGCCGATCCCGGCGGTGGACTGGGCGGCGGGCCGCGCGCTGTACCGCACGGATCTGATCGTGCGGGAGGATGCGCCCTATCGCCGTCTCGAGGACACCTTCGGCGGCCGTGCCGGCTGGACCGTGGCGCATTCGCAATCGGGCTTCAACGCCTTCCGCCACGAGCTGCTCGCCTGGCGCACGCCGGCGCGGCCGACGCTCTACGCCGCGATCAGCGGCAACCTCGTGACGGCGCGCAACGTGCTGGATGCGGTGCGCGAAGGCCGCCTCGACATCGGCCCGCTCGATGCCTACTGGCACCTTCTCATTGCCCGTCACGCACCCGAGCTGACGGCCGGTATCCGGGTACTGGCTTCGACGCCGCTCACGCCGATGCCGGCATTCGTGGCGGCCCGGGGCGCGCCGGCCGACATGCTGGCGCGCCTGCGCGCCGCATTCACGCAGGCGCGGGCGCGCCCATGGTTCAAGCCGTTCGGCGAGCAACTCCTGATCGAGGGCTTTGCCCCGAGCCAGCCTGAGGATTACTCCATGCTGCTCGACTGGGACCGGGCTGCGCGGACGGCCGGCTACGCCGAGCCGGCCTGATCGGGCACGCGCCCCGTGGGGTGCTGCAGCACGTCGTGCGCCCGGAAGAGATAGCGCCGCGCGACGTCGAAGTAGCTCGAGTAGACCAGTCCACCGTTTGCCGCGAGCAGTCGCGCGCGCTCGCGCCGGTAGTGGGCGTTGTACTGGTACCAGGGGATCTTCGGCGTCTCGTGGTGCAGCGCGTGCAGGTTGTTGAAGAGAAAAAGCGGACCCAGGATCCACGAGCCCTCGACGATCGCGCTGCGCCCGGGTACTTCGGGCCGCGCCCGATGCTCGGCAAATGAGCGGATCAGCAGCAGGCCGTTGGACGGGACCGCCATCGCGACGATGTAGAGCCAGATCGGCATGCCGCACACGAGCTTCACCCACAGCAGCACCGGCACGCACCACAGCAGGTGCTCGACCCATACCCGGCGCGTGTTGTCGCGGTTGGCCCGCACCCGCCGCCACTCGGCGTGCAGGAACATGCCGATGCACCAGAACGAGCCGATGAGGACCCTCCCGGCGAGAGTCTGTTGGAGTCTCAGGGCCGCGCGCGTGGCCGTCGGCAGACCCGCCCACTCCTCGGGGGTCAGGTAGAAGGACTCCGGGTCATCGAGCGGGTCGGTGATCCGCGCGTCGACGTGGTGCATGCGATGCAGGTGGTGGTAGCGGTCAAAGGGCAGCCACAGTGCCAGCGGCAGCATGGCGAGCAGCCGGTTGACGCCCAGCCACCGCGTCGGATGACCGTGGACGATTTCGTGCTGCAGCGAGCTATGCAGCGTGATCAGTACGGCCGTCACAGGCGCCACCACTGCGAGCGGCCAGCGCCCGTAGGCGAAGGTGATCGCGAGCCAGCCGGCGTAATCGGCCAGGATCAGCAGCAGCGTCGGTATTTCGACTGCCGCGCGGCGCGCGCCGCCGCGGGCGGTTGCCCCGGGCGTTTGCCGGCCAGACGGTATTGCGTTCGGAGCATTGGGCGTCATAGGTGGCGGAATCGGTGAATCCGCCTTCATTGGCGCCGAAAATGCGTCCTTGCGTCGCCATTTTACTCGCAATCTTTGTTCACTCGATGTGCGCTCGTGCACAAAGGCGCCGCTCGAGGCCCGCCAAGGCGTCATAAAGCAACACCGCCATGAGGCCGGTCACTAGCCCCCCCTGGAGGATGAAGGCGGTATTGTTGGAGAGGAGCCCGGCGATGATCACCTCTCCAAGCCCCTTGGCCGCGACCGTGGATCCGATGGTCGCGGTGCCGACGCTGATGACGAGCGACAGGCGGATGCCTTCGAGGATGAGCGGCATGGCGAGCGGCAGCTCCACCGACAGGAGGCGCTGGCGCGCGCTCATGCCCATGCCGCTCGCGGCCTCGAGCACCGCCGCCGGCACGGTCTTAAGTCCCACCATGGTGTTCTCGAATATCGGCAGCAGACCGTAAGCGAACAGCGCGATCAGGGTGGGCTTGAGGCCGAAGCCGACCAGCGGGACTGCCACCGCAAGCACCGCGACCGGCGGGAAGGTCTGGCCGATATTGACGAGGGTGCGCGACAGCGGCAGGAACTCCGCGCCGCTCGGGCGCGTCACCAGGATGCCCAGTCCCACCGCCACCAGGCTGCTCGCCGCGGCCGCCAGCAGCACCGTGCCGAGCTGCGCCAGGGCGAGCGTCAAGAGGTTGCCCTGATCGTAGATCGGCGGGGCGCCGTACTCGGTGAAGGGCGCGAACAATCGCGCGAAACTCTGCGGCGTCAGCAGAAACGCCAGCAGCGCGCCGAGCGCCACAATGCGCAGGACGTTGGCGGCGCGGCGCACGCGCTACGGCCGTCCGCGGGCGAGGATGGCCGCCACCGTGAGGCGCCCGCGCGGCGTGCCGTCAGCATCGACGACCCGCACCGAGTCGACGCCGCGCCACACCAGCTCGCTCAGCACGTCGTGCAGCGTGGCGCTCGCCACGACCTCGGGCCCGTCGCCCGCGCCGGGTATGGCGGCTTCGCCGGCCGAGATCAGCGTCAGGAGCCGCAGGGCGCGCCCGGCGATACCGGTCATGCGCGACACGAACGGGTCGGCTGGCCGCGTCAGCAACACCGCGGGGCGGTCGTACTGCAGCACGCGCCCCTCGCTCATCACCGCGACGCGATCGCCGAGCCGGAACGCTTCGTCCATGTCGTGCGTCACCAGTACGATGGTCGTGCCAAAGCGCCGCCGCACCTCGAGGAGATCCTCCTGAGCCTTGGCGCGGATGATCGGATCGAGCGCGCCGAAGGGCTCATCCATGAGCAGCAGCGCCGGCTCCACTGCCAGCGCTCGCGCCACCCCGACGCGCTGCTGCTGTCCGCCGGAGAGCTGATGCGGGAGCTGGCCTGCGTAGACGGCCGGATCGAGCTGGAAGGCCCGCAGCAGCTCCTCGACGCGCGCGCGGATGCGGCCGGCGTCCCAGCCGAGGAGCCGTGGCACGGTGGCGATGTTCTCCGCGACCGTACGATGGGGAAACAGCCCGTGGCCCTGGATCGCGTAGCCGATACGCCGCCGCAGCAGATGCGCGGGCTCATCGCGCGTGTCATGGCCGTCGATCAGCACCCGGCCGCTGCTCGGCTCGACCAGCCGATTCACCATGCGCAGCAGCGTCGATTTGCCGGAGCCGGAGGTGCCGACGATCACCGTGAGCGAGTTGCCGGCGATCTCCATGGAGACGCCATCGACCACGGCGGTCGCGCCGTAGCGCTTGGTCAGGTTCTCGATGGTGATCATTGCGGCGCCCGATCCATGACTTCCGCCAGCGCATCGAGCAGCACCGCGGCGGAAAAGGCCAACGCCACGATCGGGATCGCCCCGAGCAGCACCAGGTCGATCGCCGTCTGCCCGATGCCCTGGAACACGAAGGTGCCGAGACCGCCGCCGCCGATCAGCGCGGCGACCGTCACCATGCCGATGTTCTGCACCAGCACGACGCGCACGCCCGTGAGAATCACCGGCAGTGCGAGCGGCAGCTCGATCCCCGTCAGCACCTGGGCGCTCGTCATGCCCATCCCGTGCGCGGCCTCGACCGTCGTGTGCGACACGCGCCTCAAGCCCGCCACGGTGTTGGCGACGATCGGCAGCAGCGAATACAGAAACAGCGCGACTACCGCCGGGGCGGCGCCGATCCCACGGATGCCGAGCGCGGCGGCCAGCGGCCAGGCCGCGGCCAGCAGTGCCAGCGGCGCCATCAGAATGCCGAACAAGGCGATTGCCGGAATGGTCTGAATGACATTGAGCACGCCGAGCACCGCGCCGCGCAACCGCGGCAGCCGGTGACAGAGGATGCCGAGCGGCAGCCCGACGGCGAGCGCCGCGGCGAGCGATCCGCCGGCGAGGGACACGTGCCGCGCCGCCTCGTGCGCGAACCGCGCGGCGTTGACCGCATACTCGCGCATGATCGACAGATGGTCGAAGGTGCCGTGCGCGAGCGCCAGCCACGCGACCGCGAGCGAGACGACCAGGGAAAGCACCCGCAGCGCCGGCCCGGGGCGCATGCGTGTCGCGGCGTCCGTCGCGAGCAGCCCCAGGGAGACCATGAGCACCCACCAGGCCGCCCCGGGAGCGATACGCACCACCCGGTTGCCCGGCGGGGTGAGCGCGTTGCCGGCGGCGGCCGCGGCCAGTGCCACCACCACGACACCGGCAAGCGCCGCGACCAGACGCACGCGCGCGTCGCCCACCGCGAGGGCGATCAGCGCCACCGCGAGCAGCAGCGCGTAACAGCCGAACGCGGCCCACGCCGGCAGCACCTGCACCAGCGTGCGCGGATCCCCCGGCACGATGCGGTTGGCCTTGAACACCACGAACGGCAGGGTAAGGAGCGCCAGCGCGCCCGCCGCGGTGAGCAGCGCCCCGAGGCGGTCGAGCCTCACCTGAGGAACCCCCGGGCCTTCAGGTAGTCCGCCGCCACTGCTTCCTCGGACTCCCCGTCGATCTGCACGCGCTCATTCAGCCGCTGCAGTGTCTCGGTGGTCGCCCTCTTCTTGAGCAACATCACGATCGGTGCGATCTGCGGGTATTGCGCCAGCACCGCCGCGCGGATCATCGGCACCGGCGCATAGACCGGCTGGTCGTGACGGTCGTCCTCGAGCACATGCAGGTGCGCCGCCACGACGCCACCGTCGGTGCCGTACACCATGGCGGTGTTGGCGCCGTTGGTGCCCGCGGCCGCCGCGGTGATGGTCGCCGAGGTCTCCCCGCCCGCGAGCACGATCATCTGATCGGAGCGGAGCGTAAAGCCGTAGGTCCTCTCCAGTGAGCGCAGCGTGCCGGCATTGGCAAACTCCGCCGAGCAGACCAGCACGATACGGCCGCCATGGGCCACCCAGCGGCCGAAATCGCTCATCGTCTCGAGGTGGTTGGCGCGGGCGAGGTCGTCGCGCACGGCGAGCGCCCAGGCGTTGCTCGCCGGGACCGGGGTCAGCCATACGATGCGGTTCGCGGCATAGTCGAGCCGCGCCCCGAGCGCGTAGCCCTTGTCGAGGTCCTTCCAGGCGGGGTCGGCGGTGTCGTTGAAGAAGAAACCGGCGTTACCGGTGTACTCGACGTACAGGTCGATTTCCCCTGCCAGCAGCGCCTTGCGCACCACCGGGGTGGCGCCGATCTTGGTGCGATCAACGGTCGGAATGCCGTGCGCATCGAGCAGCAGGCGAATCATCTGCCCGAGCATCGCCGATTCGCTCGAGAGCTTGGAAGAGACGACCACGGCCGCCTGAAGCGGCGGCAATACGCCGGCGGTCAGCGCCAGGATCACACACAGCGACCTCAGGATATGCGCCACTGCCGCTCCGCCGCCCCCGGATTTACACGTTGTCGGTTGCAGGCCGGCGCGTCAAGTCCGTCGGCTGCGCCGCACCCCGCGGCGCGGTACGCAGTGCTCTATGATGGCGGCCCCAGGATGAGTGCACCGCCGGACTTCAAGCAGCAGCCCGCGCGCGCCCGACGCGCATCGAGCGGCCGCTATTCCTTCTGGCGGCTGGTGCGCGAGGGGCTCAAGGGTCAACGCGGCTGGTCGCGCGCCTGGGCGAAGGCCGTGCCGCGCCCTGCCTACCGGGTGGTCATCGTCGGCGGCGGCGGCCACGGGCTCGCCACCGCCTACTACCTCGCCACCGAGTACGGCATCACCGACGTCGCGGTGCTGGAAAGAGGCCCGATCGGGCTCGGCAACGTCGGGCGCAACACCACCATCATCCGCTCCAATTACTTCCTGCCGGACAACATCCGCTTCTACGAGTATTCGCTCAAGCTCTGGGAGGGGCTCGAGCGCCGCCTCAATTTCAACGCCATGGTGAGCCAGCGCGGCACGCTCAACCTGTTCCACAGCGAGGCGCAGCGCGACCTGTTCACGCGCCGTGCCAACCAGATGCGGCTGCTCGGCGTGGACAACGAGCCCTTGAGCCGCCAGCAGCTCAAGGAGCGCGTGCCGCTGGTCGATCTCGACAACGGCCGCTACCCCGTGCTCGGCGGCTTCCTGCAGCCGCGCGGCGGCACGGTGCGCCACGATGCGGTCGCCTGGGGCTATGCGCGCGGAGCCTCCGAAGCCGGCGTCGACATCGTCGAGCACTGCGAGGTCACGGGCATCCGTCGCGACGGCGCCCGTGTGACCGGCGTCGAAACCAGCCGCGGACCCATAGCCGCGGAAACCGTGTGCCTGGCAGTCGCCGGGCACTCCTCGCAGCTCGCCGCGATGGCGGGCCTGACGCTCCCGATCGAGAGCCACGTGCTGCAGGCGTTCGTGACCGAGGCGATCAAGCCGCTGCTCGATGTCGTCATCACCTACGGCGCGGGCCATTTCTACGTCAGCCAGTCGGACAAGGGGGGCCTGGTGTTCGGCGGCGCCATCGACGGATACAACACCTACGGACAGCGCGGCACGCTGCCGATGACCGAGGAGGTGGCCTGCGCGGCGGTGACGCTGCTGCCCGGGCTCGCGCGCCTCAAGGTGCTGCGGCAGTGGGGCGGCGTCATGGACATGACCATGGACGGCTCGCCGATCATCTCCGCAACCCCGCTCAGCGGGCTCGTCATCAACGGCGGCTGGTGTTACGGCGGCTTCAAGGCGATCCCGGCCGGCGGCATGACGACCGCGCACCTGGTCGCCCGCGGAACGCCGCATCCGCTCGCCAGGCATCTGGACCTGGCGCGCTTCGCCGACGGGCGTACACGCGATGAGCGCGGCGTCGGTCCCTTTCCCTATCTGCACTGATTCACGCTGCACTGATGCTCCGGATCCCCTGCCCGTACTGCGGCGAGCGCGACGAAACCGAGTTTCGCTATCGCGGTGATGCCAGCCGTGCGCGTCCGCCGGCGGATGCGGGCCTCGCCGCATTCGCCGCCTACGTCTACGAGCGTGCCAATCCACGTGGCTGGCACGTCGAGTGGTGGCTGCACGTCGCCGGGTGCCGCAGGCTCCTCAAGGTGGTGCGGCACACCGAAAGCCACCAGATTCACTGGGTCGGCGCGCCGCAGGAACCACCCTCGGTGCCCGCGGACGCCTCGCCGTGAGCGCCGGCCCGAGCCGAATTGCCCAGGGCCTGCTGACCGACGCCACCCGTCCCGTCGGTTTTCACTTCGACGGCCGTGCGCTGCGCGGTCAGGCGGGAGACACGCTTGCCTCGGCGCTGCTCGCGAACGGACAGCGCCTGGTCGGCCGAAGCTTCAAGTACCACCGGCCGCGCGGCATCGTGACCGCCGGTCCCGAGGAGCCCTGCGCGCTGGTCGACGTGATGGGGGCGGCCGGGCGCGAGCCCAACCGTCTCGCCACGACGCTGGCACTGCGCGAAGGGTTGGTGGCGGTGAGTCAGAACCGCTGGCCGTCGCTCCGGTGGGATCTGCTCGCCGCCAACGATCTGCTCGGCCGCTTTCTGCCGGCTGGGTTCTACTACAAGACCTTCATGGCCCCGGGTTGGGCCTGGGAGCGCATCTACGAGCCGCTGATCCGTCGCGCCGCGGGTCTGGGGCGCCTGGAATCGGTCGTCGGCCAGCACGCGGCATCCGCCGAGACGCTGCATGAGCATGCGGATGTGCTGGTCGTCGGGGCGGGAACCGCGGGGCTCGCGGCGGCGCACGGTCTCGGCCGCAGCGGCCTGCGGGTGCTGCTCACCGAGCAGGACGTGGTGCTCGGAGGCGGCTCGCTGCTCGATCCGCGCTGGAGCGCCTGGCGCGAGCGCGTCGTTGCTTCGCTCGCCGGTATGCCGACGGTGCGCTGCCTGCCGCGCACTACCGTCCTCGGCGCGTACGGCCACGGCGTGTTCGGCGCCGTGGAGACGCTCTCCCCCGCGGAGAGCGCCCTCTTCGGCGGCCTCACCGAGCGGCTGCGGGTCATCCGCGTCAAGCGCGTCGTACTCGCCACCGGTGCCATCGAGCGGTTGATCGCGTTTGCGGGCAACGACATTCCGGGCGTCATGCTGGCCGGTGCGGCGCTCGCTTATCTGCGCCGCTACGGCGTCGCCGTCGGCCGCCGGCCGGCCTTCTTCGTCAACAGCGACGCGGCCTACGAGGCGTTGTTTGCGCTCGCTGCCGCCGGTGTCGAGGTTGCCGGCGTCATCGACCCGCGCCCCGCCTCGCACGCGGCCGAACGCGCCCGCGCGCTTGGCATCGAGGTTCACGCGGCAGCAGTCGTGAGCGCAGTGGCGGGCCGCCACGCGGTGCGCGCGGTCTCGGTGAGCGCGCTCGATAGCCGCAAGGTCCGCGAACTGTCCGCCGACTGCCTCGCTGTCTCCGGCGGCTTTACGCCCGCGACGACACTCGCGAGTCAGCTCGGTGCCCGCCTTCACTGGCAGAACACGATCGCGGGATTTGTCGCCGATCTCGCCCCGGCAGCAGGCCGCGTCGCCGGCGCCGCCTGCGGGTCGGTCGGGCTCGAGGCCGCCGCTCGCGATGGCGAGCGGACCGCGCAGGCGCTCGCCGGCGAGCTCGGCCGGCCGCTCAGGGACACTCCCGCCATGGACCTGCCCGCCGATCCCGAGGCGACTGCGCTCAGCGCCCTGTGGGAGATCCCCGGCAACGGCAAGGCGTTCGTCGACCTGCAAAACGACGTCACGACCGCCGACGTGCGACTGAGCCTTCGCGAAGGCTACGAGCACGTCGAGCATATGAAGCGCTTCACGACCCACGGCATGGCGAGCGACCAGGGCCGCATCGGCGGCCTCCTCGGCAGTGCGGTGCTCGCCGCGGCGCGCGGCGTGCCGCTCGCGGAGGTCGGTCAGACGAAGCCCCGGCCGTTCACCCAGCCGGTCCCGTTCGCAGCGCTCGCGGGCGCCGAGGTGCGCGAGCACTACAAGCCGAAGCGGCGGCTGGCGCTGCACGACTGGCACGAGCGGGCGGGTGCGACCTTCGTGGCGCTTGGCTTGTGGCTGCGCCCACTGGTGTACTCACGCCCGAGCGGCTGGGAGCCGGTGCTGGCCGAGGCGCGCGCGGTGCGCCGCGCGGTCGGCATCACCGATGTCTCGACCCTGGGCAAGATCGACGTGCAGGGAGCCGACGCCGCGCGCTTCCTGGACTTCATTTACGCCAACACCTTCTCCACGCTGCCGGTGGGGCGCGCGCGCTACGGCATCATGCTGCGCGAGGACGGCATGCTGTTCGATGACGGCACCACCTCGCGCTTGAGTGCCGGGCATTTTGTGGTGACGACTACGACCGCCAACGCGGGCGCGGTGCTCGAGCACCTGGAGTTTCACCTGCAGTCGAGCTGCGCCGGGCTCGACGTGCTGCTCACAGACGTCGGCGATGAGTGGGCGCAGTTCGCAGTCGCCGGGCCACGCTCACGCGAGGTGGTGAGCGCCGTCGTCGCCGGTGTCGATCTCTCCAACGAGGCGTTTCCGTTCATGGCCGCCGCCGCGGCCAGGATCGCCGGCGTGCCGGGGAGGCTGTTTCGTATTTCGTTCTCAGGCGAGCTGGCGTACGAGCTGGCCGTGCCGGCGAGGCAGGCGCAGGCGGTATGGTCCGCAGTGCTCGCCGCGGGTGCGCCCTTTGGCATCACACCCTACGGACTCGACGCGCTCAACACGCTGCGGATCGAGAAAGGCCACATCACCGGCGCCGAGCTCAACGGCAACACCAGCGCCGCCGACTTGGGGCTCGAGCGCATGCTGAAGAAACAGGGCGACTTCATCGGCCGCGCGCTGCTCGAGCGCCCCGGCATGCGCGCCGGCGACCGGCTGCAGCTGGTTGGCGTGCGGCCCTGCGACCGCTCGCAGCCGCTCGCCAACGGCACCCAGCTCATCGAGCGCGCAGCGCCCGCGGCGAGTCTCGGCTACGTGACCTCGGCCACTCCCTCCGTCGAGCTCGAGGGCTGGGTGGGACTCGCGCTCCTTGCGGGCGGTCGGGCGCGCATCGGCGCGCGCCTCCTCGGCGTGGCGCCCGTGCGCGGCGCAACGACCGAAGTCGAGGTCGTGAGCCCGCACATGCTCGATCCGGAGAGCACGCGTGTCCGCGCCTGAGCAGCGCCCGAAAGCCGATACCGCGGCGGGTGTCGCGCTGGCGGCCTGTGCGGCCGATATCGTCGAGATCGGAGCGTTTCGGGGCCGCGCTTCCGAGCTCGCGAGCCGGGCGCGCGAGCTCGGAGTCTCGCTGCCGCCGCTTGGACGCATCGCAGGCGCCTGCGGCGGGCTGGTGTTGGCCGTGCGGCCCGACCGCTGGCTGCTCATCCTGCCGCCCGCCCGTCCGGGCGCCAGCGCCCTCAGGATGCAGGGGCTGTGCGGCGAGGCGGGCGCTGCGATCGAGCTGTCTTCGGGACTGGCGGCGCTCAAGGTCGCCGGCGCCCAGGCGCGCGAAGTCATGAAGCGCGGCTGCCGGCTGGATCTTGCCCCCGCGGCGTTTCCCGCCGGCAGCGCCGCGGCCTGTGCGATGGCGCAGGTGGCGGTGATCCTCGCCGCGCTCCCCGCGGGGCTGCTGCTGCTGACGCCCGCGACCACTGCGCGACACCTGCGTGAATGGCTGGCCGCCAGCGCACGGCCGTTCGGGTTTTACGGCGCCGCGGATGTTACCGTGACGGCCCTGTCCGGAGATCGACTTGCATGAGGACTTCCGCGCGAGCCGTCGTCATCGGTGGCGGCGTCGTCGGTGCGAGCGTGCTGTATCACCTCGCCAGGATCGGCTGGACCGACGTGCTGCTGCTCGAGAAGAGCGAGCTGACCTCCGGCTCGACCTGGCACGCGGCCGGCGGCATGCACACCTTCAACGGCGAGGCCAACATCTCGCGCCTGCAGAAGTACACCATCGACCTGTACCGCGAGATCGAGGCGCTCTCCGGACAGTCGTGCGGGCTGCACCCGAACGGGGGACTGATGCTGGCGGCGAGCGGCGGTGAGCTCGACAGCCTGCGGCTCATCTGCTCGCGCGCCCGCTATCTCGGCATGGAGACCGAGATGATCTCGCTCGAGCAGGCGCTCGAGCTCAACCCGCTCATCGACACGAGTCATTTCATCGGTGCCCTTTGGCGCGCCGACGGCGGGCACTGCGACCCGTCGGGGACCACCAACGCCTACGTCAAGGCGGCCCGCAAGCTCGGTGCCTCGGTCGAGCGCTTCACCCGGGTGCTGTCGCTCGCCCCGAGACAGGATCGCTCCTGGGACGTGCACACCGACAAGGGCACGGTGCACGCCGAGCACGTGGTGAACTGTGCGGGACTGTGGGCGCGCGAGGTCGGCCACATGGTCGGCATCGAGCTGCCGGTGCTCGCGATGGAGCATCATTATCTCCTTACCGAGGATCTGCCCGAGCTCAAGGGCCGCGACCGGGAGATCGTCAACACCACCGATTACGCCGGCGAGATCTACCTGCGCCAGGAGCGCGGCGGGGCGCTGATCGGCACCTACGAGCCGCATGGCGTCGTCTGGTCGCCGTTGAAGACGCCGGACGACTTCTCCATGCAGCTGCTGCCGGAGGACTTCGAGCGCCTCGCGCCCTACTTCGAGGTTGGCTTCCAGCACTTCCCGGCGCTCGGCAGGGTCGGCATCCGCAAGGCGGTCAACGGTCCGTTCACCTTCGCGCCCGACGGCAATCCGCTGGTGGGTCCGGTGCGCGGCGTGCCGAACTACTGGGTCGCGTGCGCGGTCATGGCCGGCTTCAGCCAGGGCGGCGGCATCGGACTGGTGCTGTCGCGCTGGATGGCGCAGAACGATCCCGGCCAGGACATCATCTCCATGGACGTGGCGCGCTTCGGGGCGTTCGCGACGCCCAGGTACACCTCGATCAAGGTGCCCGAGAACTACTCGCGGCGCTTCAGGCTCGCCTATCCGAACGAAGAGCTGCCCGCCGCCCGCCCGGTGCGACGCTCACCGATCTACGATCGCCTCAAGGCCGCCGGCGCCGTCATGGGCGCGAACTTCGGGCTCGAGAACGCGCTGTGGTTCGCGCCGCAAGGCATGCAGCCGGCCGAGACACCCACCTACCGCCGCTCGGAGGCTTTCCCCGTGGTGCGCGCCGAGTGCCAGGCGGTGCGCAGCGCCGTCGGTCTCTACGAGACGACTAACTACGGCAAATACGAGATCACCGGCCGCGGCGCACGCACCTGGCTGGACCGGGTGTTCGCCTGCCGGATTCCCCGGCCCGGGCGGCTGGCGCTCGCTCCAATGCTGAATCCCGCCGGCCGGATCGTCGGTGACCTGTCGATGGCCTGTCTCGCCGAGGACCGCTTTCTTGTCGTGGGCTCGGGGTTCGCGGAGGAATTTCATCTGCGCTGGCTCTTCGCCCAGGAGCCGCCCGCCGACGTCGCGGTGCGCTCGGTGGCCTCGACCCTGTGCGGCTTCTCGATCGCCGGTCCCGACGCGCGCACCTTGCTGCAGCGGCTGGTGCGGCTGGATCTCTCGGCGGCGGCCTTCAGGTTCTTCCAGGTGCGCGAGACTGCCGTCGGGTTTGCGCCGGCGATCCTGACGCGCGCCGGCTTCACCGGCGAGCTCGGCTACGAGATCTGGACGACGCCGGATTACTTCGCCACCCTCTACGACGATCTGCTTGAAGCCGGTGAGGAGCTGCAACTCAGACACTTCGGCGGCCGCGCACTGTCGTCGCTGCGGCTCGAGAAGGGCTACGGCTCCTTCAACAAGGACTTCCGCCCGGATTACACACCCGCAGAAACCGGGCTCGATCGCTTCGTCGATTTCACCAAGAGCCATTTCATCGGCCGCGAGGCGGCGCTCGCCGAGCGCGCCGCGGGAGCGAAGCGCCGCTTCGTCATCCTGGAAGTCGAGGCGCTCGATGCCGACGTCATCGGCTACGAGTCCATCATGAAAGACGGCGCGGCGGTCGGCTACGTCACCTCGGGCGCCTTTGGTCATTGCGTCGGCAAGAGCCTCGCGGCCGGCTATGTTCCGACGGCGCTGGCGCGCGACGGCGCGCGCTTCGAGATCGACATCCTGGGCGAGATGCGCCCGGCCACCGTGCGCCTCGAGCCGCTCTACGATCCGCAGGGACTGCGCCTGCGCAGCTGACAGGAGACCCCCGAGTGACTCACCAAGCCCCGTGCCCCCCACATGCTGCGCGTGTCGGCGGCTCCCTGCTCCTCCTCGGCGCGCTCGCCGTGCTCCTCATCACGGCACGCCCGACAGCGGGTGCCGAAGCGCTCACCGCCGCGCAGCGCGCCCGCATCGACGCGGCGGTCAACACCGTACTCGAGCGCACCGGCGTACCGTCCGCCTCCGTAGCCCTGGTGCGCGACCGCACCATCGTCCACGCGCAGGCCTATGGCTGGGCGCAGCTCGAGCCGAAGCGCCCGGCGACCGCCGGCATGCGCTACGCCATCGGCTCTATCAGCAAGGAGTTCGCGGCCACCGCGGTCCTGATGCTCCAGGAGCGCGGCGCACTCTCGATCGACGATCCCGCCGGCAAGTACCTCCAGGGCCTCGGGCCGGCAGCAGGCGTGACCATCCGCTCGCTCCTCTCACACACCTCAGGGGTTCGCGATTACTGGCCGCAGGACTACGACCCGCCCGAGATGCTCGAGCCGATCGATCCGCGCGCCATCGTCGCCGGCTGGGCGGATCAGCCGCTCGACTTTCCGGCCGGCAGCGCCTGGCAGTACAGCAACACCGGCTACACGGTCGCCGGCCTGATCGCCGAGCAGGTCGCGCACGAGCCGCTGTTCGGGTTTCTCAACACCCACGTCTTTACCCCGCTCGGCATGACGAGCGTCTACGACTTCGACGCGGCGCCGCTCCCGCCGAGCGATGCGACCGGCTACACGCGCTACGCCCTGGGGCCACCACGGCCGGCCGCCAAGGAGGGGCGCGGCTGGCTGTTCGCGGCCGGGGAGCTCGCCATGACCGCCTCGGATCTGGCGCGCTGGGACATCGCGCTGATCGAGCGCCGGCTGCTCAAGCCCGCCAGCTACCGCGACCTCACCACGGAGGTGCTGCTCACCAACGGGGTGGGTAGCCGCTACGCCCTCGGGCTCGACGTGCGGCTCAAATCCGGACGGCGGGTACTCGAGCACGGTGGCGAGGTCGGCGGCTTCACCTCGCAGAATGTCATCTACCCGGACGACGGCGCCGCGATCGTCGTGCTCACCAACCAGGATGCGGCCGACGCCTCCGAAGAGATCGCCGACGCCCTGAGCAAGCTCATGTTCGTGGAGGACTCCCCCGCGGATGCCGCGGCGGTTGCCGCCTCGCGCCGGATGTTCGCGGGGCTGCAGCAGGGCCGGATCGATCCGGCTCTCCTGACTGCCAACGCGCGCAGCTACTTCACGCCGCGGGCGCTGGCCGACTTCCGGGCCAGCCTCGGTTCGCTCGGGCCGCCCTCGGCGTTCGAGCTGCTGAACACCAGCCGGCGTGGCGGACTCATCACCCGAGCGTACGACCTCACCTGCGGACAGCGGCAGCTGCGCGTGATCGAGCGCTCGGAGCCCGGCGGCCTCGTGGAGCAGTACATGGTGGGCGCCAGGTAACTTGCCGGAACCATTGGCCGCGGCGCTAACTCCAACAGGGTGAGTTACCAACACTGTGTTTCATTAATTCATGAAGGCGCATTAATTCATGAAAGCGACCTACTCGATGTGCATCCCGGCCTGCGTGCTCGCCGCCGCGAGCACCCTCGGTGGCTGTGCCGGCAACCGCGCACTCGATCGGTGCGCCTCCGGCGGCTGCACGGGCGACGAGCAGCTGGCGGCGGCGGTCGAGGCGCGGATCTGGCAGCACCCCGAGCTGCGGCCACCCAACCTGGTCTACGTGCGCACTCACGACGGCGTCGTCTACCTGAGCGGTGTGGTCTCGACCGACCTGCAGCGCGAGATCGCGGTGGCCGCCGCGACCCAGGCGCCGGGCGAGCGGCGAGTTCTGGACGACATCGGGCTCGCGTACCACCAGTAACGCGCCCTACACGTGCCGCGTCGATAATGAGGCGGCGTGGCACAGGTCCGGTCGAAGCTCGCGTACTACGGCGCTGCGCTGCTCGCGCTGGCGGCGGCCGGCACACTGGTCGGCACCCGCATCCTCCACGGCAGCTCGCGCGACCGACTGCGGCTCATCGTGCAGCAGCAGTGCCTGCCCGACTGGCTGCTGCATCACAACCCGGCCCCCTGCCGAACCGTCAAGCTCATGGGCAGCGATCGTGATGCACCCGGCTTCGCAGTCATGCCGGACCGCAAAGGCGGCGCGCATTATCTGCTGATCCCGACACGCGCCATCCGCGGCATCGAGAGTCCCGAGTTGCGTGCCCGCGGTGCGCTCAACTACTACGCGGCGGCCTGGACGGCGCGCGATGCGCTCGCGGACGTGGTCGGACATCCGCTGGCGCCGAATGCGGTCGGGATGGCGGTCAATCAGCGCCGGGCGCGCAGCCAGGACCAGCTGCACATTCACATCGGCTGCCTGCGCCGCAGCGTCTACGACGCGCTACAGGCAAACGCCGCCCAGATCGGGTCCGACTGGTCGCCGCTGCAGATCGCGGGACAGCGCTATCAGGCGATGCGCGTCATGGGGACCGGGCTCGGAGCCGCCAACCCGTTCGCGCTGCTCGCCGATCGCCTGCCGGGTGCGGCCGACGCGATGGGCGACTTCACGCTGCTGGTGGCCGGCATGCAGTTCAGGGAGGGGCCGGGCTTCGCGCTGCTCGCCGGCCGCTCGGTGCCTGGAGCGGAGCTGCTGCTCGATTCGAGCTGCGCCGTGGCACGCTGATCGACTTGAGCCCGCGCCCCTCAGGCGCGACGATGACAAGCCTGGCGGCCAACGGAGCGAGTCATGCATACGAGTCTTCTTGGAGGCATCCTGATGTGTGGAATGGTCCTGGGCGCTGCAGCGGATCAGAGCACCCCGGATGCGACGGGCTTCGTGCGCCTCACGCCTGAGCAGGTTGACTGGCGGCCAGTGCCTGGAAGCCCCGGTGTGCAGATGGCGACCATTGCGGGCGACCCGGCCGGCCATGGCGTCTACGTGCAGCGCGTGAAGTTCCCGCCTCACGTCATGGACCGTCCGCACTGGCATCCCGGTGATCGCTACGTCACCGTGCTCAAGGGCACCTGGTACGCGGGAATCGGCGGCACGTTCGACCCGAAGCATGCCGTGCCGCTCAAGCCCGGGAGCTTCATGTTCCACCCGGCAAAGGCGCTGCACTGGGACGGCTCCAACAGCGACGAGGAGGTGATCGTTCAGATATTCGGACTCGGGCCGGTTGACACGGTTGCCGCGGATCCGAGCCGCCCCTTCTGGGTGCAGGTGAAGCCCTGAGCGCCGCGCTGCCAGCGTCCGCTCATGAGAATCGTTCCGGGCGACCTCGACGACTCCAGGGTCGTCGCCCTCCTCGACTACCACGTACGCACCGCGCGCGGCGCGACTGCGCCCGGAAGCGCCCATGCACTCGACATCGCCGCACTCAGAGGCCCGGACATCAGCTTCTGGACCGTGTGGGAGGACGCCGACCTCCTCGGTGTCGGTGCCCTGAAACGCCTGGCCTCAGACCATGGTGAGCTCAAATCCATGCATACGGTGCCGGCAGCACGGCGTCGGGGAGTCGGCACGTTGATGCTGCGCCACCTCATCGCCGAGGCGCGCAGCGGCGGCCTGACACGCCTGAGCCTCGAGACCGGGTCGTGGGATTACTTCGAGCCCGCGCGCGAGCTCTATCGCCGCCACGGGTTTCGCGTGTGCCCGCCGTTTGCAGACTACGACCCGGATCCCAACAGCACGTTCATGACGCTCGAGATCGGGCCCCTTCCGCTAGCTTCTAAACAACTTTAGATATGACGTATAAGTGCCAGTAGATAAAGCAGATATTCTGGAGCTTCGCGCGCACATCACTGGCCTCGTTGATGCAGCATCTCGTGTGAGTGGATCGAGCTCGCGCCGCGGCGGTATATAACTCCGGATCAGCGCGTCACACAATGTCTTACCGCATGCGACAAACACCTGGCGAGTACATGAGCGCGCGAGCGCGGCTGGTCATGCCGCTGCGCGCCGATGAGCTGCTGGCGTCAGCCCTGAGCCGCGCAAGGCGTCGGGACTTCGCCGACCCTTCGTTCATTCGCCCCCTGGAGCAGCTGCTCGAAGCCTGCAACGACGAGGCGGACTTAAGCCCGTTCGGTAGGCGCGCGCTGAGGATCGACGTGCTGCGCTGCCTGAGAAACCTGCTGCATTTCGATGAGATCGAGGCGGACTGTCCTTCGGTGCTGACGCGACCCATCCAGGCCCCGCTGTTCATCACCGGAATGCCGCGCAGCGGAACCACCTTCCTCCACCGCCTGATTCTGCAGGATCCCGGCACGATCGCACCGCGGCTGTTTCAGCTCGTGTACCCCTATGCATTGCAGGGCAGCCGTATCAATACGGCGCTGCGCAAGAGTTGGGTCAGCTTGCAGCTCGCTGTGTTCCGCATGATCGCCCCCGAGCTCAACGCCCTGCACCCGGTCGCGGTCGACGCACCCGAGGAATGCACGGACATCACCGCACACGTGTTCCAGAGCTCGCGCTTCGACAGCATGTACCGCGTTCCCTCTTACAGCGGCTGGCTGGAGCGTAGCGGCTTCCTTGATGCGTACCGCTTCCATCGGCGCTTTCTCCAGCATCTTGACGCCCAGCTCCCGGAGCGCAGGTGGATCCTCAAGTCGCCCGATCATGTCTTTGCCCTCGACGACCTGAGGAAGGTCTATCCGGACGCGCACCTGGTGTTCGTCCATCGCGATCCCGTTCGGGTCCTCGCGTCGGTCGCGAAACTGACGGAGGTGCTGCGCCGGCCCTTCACCCGCAGCATCGATCGGGTGGAGATAGGTCGCGCGGTCAGCGCATCATGGATAGACGGCGCTCGACGAATGAGCGGCCCGGCATGGAGCGGCGACTCGGTGTTACACCTGCATTATCGGCAGGTTGTCACCTGCCCTATCGATGCCGTCAAGGCGGTCTACCGGCACTCCGGTCGCATGCTGACCGAGGAAGCGCAGGCGCGCATGCGCCACTGGCTGCGCACCGCAGCCAGTGCCCGTCGGCCGCGGCAGGATTACAGGCTGGCTGAGTTCGGCCTCGATAGGCATCTGCTGCGCGAGCGCTTTGCGCGCTATACGGATACCTTCGGCGTCGAGATCGAGCACTACCCGGAAGAGGCGGGGACAGGCGCCCGGGTCTGACGTGCGGCCAGGCACGGCCATCGCGCTCATCATCGGCGTCGCCGCCATGGCGGCAGCCGTCGTCCAGGCGGGGTCCAGCGCCGGCGGCTGTGGTCGGGTTTCGCGCTGCACCTGTGCTGTTGGTGTCTGGGCGCCGCAGAGGCCTGGGTCATCTTCCGGCTGCTCGGCGTAGATCTGACGTCATTGCAGGCGCTCGCCGCATCGTTCGCGCGCCGCGCTCGGGACCTGGCGCTGGGAGTCGGGACTCTGGGGCTCGCCGCCGTTTGCGACGCCAACTGCGCTTTCCGGCCGACGGAACGACGCTCGGGCTGAGCAGCCTTGTGCCCGGCCGGGCACAATGGATGAATGATCGAGTCGTCCCCGCCGGCGAATCTCAAGCCTTCGCTGATCGTTCGCCTCGTGGGTGTGTGCGTCGCGCGCGCCTGGCTGGTCGTGGCGGCGGTGATCATCCTTTGCGCGGTGATGGCGCACTACGTCACGGGTCATTTCGCCATGACCACCGACACCCACGCGCTGGTGTCGCCCAACTTGCCGTGGCGAGTGCAACGGACGGCCTTCTACGCGGTGTTCCCGGAGGACGGCTTCGACATCGTCGTGGTAGTCGACGCTCAAACACCGGAGCTGAGCGAGATGGCGGCCGCCAGGCTCGCCGCGAGCTTGAGCACTCAAACGCGGTTGTTCCACTCGGTCGAGCGACCGGACAGTGGGCCATTCTGGGCGCACAGCCGCTTGCTGTTCGCTTCGACCGAGGACGTGAAGACGGTTCTCGCACAACTCCTGAAGGTCCAGCCGTTCCTCGGATCGATGGCGTCCGACCCCTCGTTACGCGGTCTGGCAAATACGCTTTCCCTGATCATGCAGGGCGTGAACAACGGCCAGACCGCGCCGCAGGATCTGCGCACTGCCATAGGGAGTCTCGCCGACGCACTCCACGGCCTGGGCGCGGGCAAGCCGTCGTTCTTTTCGTGGCGCACCCTGATCGCCGCGCAACAACCGGACGAACGCGAGCTGCGGCACATCATCCTGGTCAATCCGGTGCTCGACTACACCAAGCTGGAACCGGGCGAAGTGCCTATCGATGCGATCCGCAGCAGCGCGCAGCGGCTGCAGCTCGATGCCGCCCATGGGGTGCGCGTTCGCCTGACGGGTGCGGTGCCGTTGGAGGACGAGGAATTCGCAACCCTGGCGCAACGCGCGGGTTTGATCGCCTCCCTGGCCAGCGCGGCAATCGTGCTGATGCTGTGGTTCGCGGTGAGGTCGCCGCGGCTGATCGCCTCAATACTGGCGACGACCCTGGTGGGCCTGCTGACCGCCACGGCGCTCGGTCTCGCGCTCTTTCATCGCTTCAACGTCATCTCAGTCGCCTTCATCCCCTTGTTCGTCGGCATGGGAATAGATCTCGGCATACAGTTCGGCGTGCGTTATCGGACAGAACGCCGACCGGGATGTGACGTCGGACCGGCTTTGCTCGCGACCGGGCGCACCATGGGGAGATCCTTGACCCTGGCGGCTACCGCAATCGGCACGGGCTTTCTGGCCTTTGCACCCACGGCGTACTACGGTGTGTCGCAACTGGGGATCATAGCCGGGGTCGGCCTGTTCGCTGCGCTGGCGTTGAACCTCACCCTGCTACCGGCTCTGATTGCGCTCACTCGGCCGCCGGGCGCGCCGGAGCGTCCGACCGGTGCCGGGCTGACATTGATCGACAACTATGTGCTCGCCCACCGCGGCCTGGTGGTTGGTACCGGTGCGGTCGCGGCATTGATTTGCGCCGCGCTGCTGCCGCTGGTGCGCTTTGATTTCAATCCAATGCATCTGCGCAGCACGAAGGTGGAGTCGGTTGCCACGCTCGATGATCTGATCCGCGACCCGGACCGAACACCCAATACGCTCGAGGTCATCCGCCCCAGCCTCGCGGCGGCCGACCAGCTGGCCGCGAGGTTCAGGGCCGACCCGCTCGTTTACAGCGCCCGCACTCTCTCGAGCTTCATTCCCGCCGGGCAGAGCGAGAAGATCGCGCTCATCACCGACGCCGCCAGCCTCATGGATCTCACGCTGGATCCGCTGGCGGTTGCGGCGCCGCCGACCGACGCGCAGCTCATCGAGAGTCTGAATCGTGCGGCCGCCAAGCTCGGCCAGGCCCAAGACCCGTCGTTGCGGGCCGACGCCCGCCGCCTCGGTGCCGAGCTCGAGGCGCTCGCCCGAGGCAGCCCGGCGGCGCGCGAGCGCGCCACGCAGCTGCTGATCCCCCCTTTCCTGACGACGCTCGAGCAGATACGCAACATGCTGCAGCCTCGGCCCGTCAGCATCGAGACGCTGCCGCCGGAGCTGGTACGCCAGTGGCAGACGGCCGATGGACGGGCGCGTGTCTCGGTTGTGCCGCGGGGCGACTCCAACAACGATGCAGTGCTCAGACGGTTCGTCGCTGCCGGAATGAAGATAGCGCCCGATGCGACCGGTACGGCGGCCTACCTGCAGGCCTACGCGGGCGCCGTGGTCGACGCCTTCATCGAGGCGGGGGTGCTGTCGTTTATCGCCATCTGCGGCCTGCTGCTGATCGCGCTGCGCCGGGTGCGCGAGGTGGCGATCACCATGGCGCCCATCGTATTGACCGGGCTCTTGACCATGGGCACGTGCGTCCTGATTGGGCAGCCGCTGAATTTTGCCAACATCATCGCGCTGCCGCTCCTGTTCGGCATCGGGGTGGCGTTTCACATTTACTTCGTAATGTCGTGGCGCTCGGGCGGCTCGCACCTGCTGACATCCAGCCTTGCGCGGGGGATATTCTTCAGCGCGCTCGCCACCGCCACCGGCTTCGGGAGCCTGTGGGCCTCGAGCCATCCCGGAACGGCCAGCATGGGCAAGCTGTTGATGATTTCTCTGCTATGGACCCTGGCATCGGCGCTGCTGTTCCAACCGGCGCTCATGGGCCCGGCGAGAGCTAGGAACCGCGCCGCCGACACTACCTCTTCATGAGATCGTCACTGACCTTGTTCAGATGCGCTATGAGGACCGGAGCTCCTCCGGCGGCGATCGCGGCGGCGAAGTCCGAGCGGCGCAACACCAGTTGACTGACCCCGTCGGAATAGACGTCGATGACCTTCCAGACCCCGTCCACCTCACGTAGCCGATAAAGCAGCGTCACCGGCGGGTCACGAGCGGGAATGACCTGTGTGCGGACGATCTTGTCCGTATCCCGGGTTAGCACCTTGTCGTCGACTACGAATTTCTGCCCGTTGAAGTCGTCAAAGTTGTAGGCGTAATTGGCAGTCGTGTAGCGCGTGTAGGCCGCGATCACTTCCTTCTGCTGCTCCGGGGAGAATTTTGTCCAATCGGGACCTGCCGAGAGTTGCGTCACCAGCGGCAGGGCGAACACCTGCTCGATGACCGGCTCGAGGCTTCGGTATCGCTCAGCCATGGATTCGCCAGAGCCCGCGTGCATGGACTTGAGGAGCGCGGCAGTCAGGGTCTGCACCTGAGTCACTGCCGGATCGCTCGCTGCGGCGGGCGCTGAATCGGCGAGCGGCACCAGCAACAGTCCGCATAGCAGCAGCGCGAATTTTGCCGTCACGGGAATCCACCTCCGTTGATGAATGCTCGAAGGTGCCATCCTTGCTCTTCCAGGTCCAGGTTCTCAAGCTTGGCCTGGGCTGCCGCCGACACCGACTCGCGACTCGTCTCAAGTCCCGTGAACCGCCGGCCAGATACGAGTCCACCAACTCCTGACTTCCTTAACAGTTCCTTAACCACGATATCACTGTTGGCTGGATCAGACAGCAGCGCTCACGCCAGGACCAACAAGGGTTGCGGAGCTTATTCGCATTGCTTAGTCTCGACTGGTGTTCACGGAACAGGATATCTATCTCTTCAGGGAAGGAACCTATTTCCGCGCGTATGAAAAGCTCGGCGCACACCTGCTGAAGGGTGACGCCGCGCGCGGCAGCGGGATCAAGGGCACGCACTTCGCGGTCTGGGCGCCGAATGCGGCGCGAGTCGCCGTCGTCGGTGACTTCAACGCCTGGCGGCCGGACGCAAACCCGCTCACCGCACGGCCGGACTCCTCGGGCATCTGGGCCGGGGTGGTGCCGAACGCGGGCCGCGGCGCGCTCTACAAGTACCATGTCGAGTCCGCGCGCGGCGGTTACACCGTGCAAAAAAGCGACCCCTACGCCTTCCGCTGCGAGACGCCGCCCCGCACGGCCTCGGTCGTGTGGGACACGACCTACGAGTGGGGCGATAGCGAGTGGATGCGCACCCGCGCGCAGGCCAACGCGCTCGGCGCCCCGATGTCCGTCTACGAGGTGCACATCGGCTCATGGCGCCGCGTACCTGAAGAGCACAACCGGTCGCTCACGTATCGCGAGCTGGCCCAGCAGCTGGGCGACTACGTTACCGAGTTGGGCTTCACGCACGTGGAGTTTCTCCCGGTGATGGAGCACCCGTTTTACGGCTCCTGGGGCTATCAGGTCACCGGCTATTTCGCGCCGACCTCGCGCTACGGCGCGCCGCAGGATTTCATGTACCTGGTAGACCATCTCCATCAGCGCGGCATCGGCGTCATTCTCGACTGGGTGCCTTCGCACTTCCCGTCAGACGAGCACGGCCTCGCGTATTTCGACGGTACCCATCTGTATGAGCACCAGGACCCACGCCAGGGTTTTCATCCGGAGTGGAACAGCTCCATCTTCAATTACGGCCGCGCCGAAGTGCGCAACTTCCTGGGTAGCAATGCGCTCTACTGGCTGGAGCGGTATCACGTCGATGGCCTGCGCGTAGACGCCGTCGCCTCCATGCTCTATCTCGACTATGCGCGCAAATCCGGCGAGTGGATTGCGAACAAGTTCGGCGGCAACGAGAACCTCGACGCCATCGATTTCCTCAAGAGCCTGAATCTCGCCGTATACCGCGACCAGCCGGATACCCAAACCATCGCCGAGGAATCCACCGCCTGGCCTGGCGTCTCGCGCCCGGTGTACCTCGGTGGTCTCGGCTTCGGCCTCAAGTGGAACATGGGCTGGATGCACGACACGCTCAAGTACTTCCAGACAGACCCGCTGTTCCGCAGGTACGAGCACAACAAGCTCACCTTCGGCCTGCTGTATGCGTTCGCCGAGAACTTCACGCTGCCCCTGTCTCACGATGAGGTGGTCCACGGCAAGGGTTCGCTGCTCGGCAAGATGCCCGGCGATGAGTGGCAGCAGTTCGCCAATCTGCGGCTGCTCACCGGCTACATGTGGGCGCACCCTGGCAAGAAGCTGCTGTTCATGGGCGGAGAATTCGGGCAGAAACGCGAGTGGACGCATGAACAGAGTCTGGAATGGCACGTGTTGCAGTATTCGCATCACGCCGGCATGCGGCGTTGGATCCAGGACCTGAACCGCTTCTATCGCCACACGCCGGCACTCTACCAAAGGGACTTTACCCCCGATGGCTTCGAATGGGTCGACTGCAACGACACCGAGTCGAGCACTCTCGCCTTCCTGCGCAAAGGCCACGACCCGAGCGACGTGGTGCTGATCGTCTGCAACTTCACGCCGGTGCCGCGCGATAACTTCCGCGTCGGCGCTCCGTGTGGCGGCCACTGGCAGGAGCGTCTCAACAGTGATGCGCGGTACTACGGCGGCAGCGACCTCGGCAACTTCGGCGGCGTGGAAGCCGCGCCGCTGCCGGCGCACGGTCGGCATCATTCACTCACGCTGCGTCTGCCGCCGCTCGCGACCCTGTTCCTGACGCCGGGCTGAGGCTGTGGGGATGAGCCGGGCGAGAGTCGTCATCGAGAACATCACTCCGCGGGTCGACTGCGGGCAGTTCCCGGTGAAACGCGTGATTGGCGAAGCCGTCATAGTCGAGGCGGACGCATTCGCCGACGGTCACGATGTGGTGTGCTGCGAGCTGCTGTATCGATTCGAACGCGAGACGAACTGGACCGAAGTCTCCATGTCGGCACTGCCCAACGACCGCTGGATGGCGCGATTCGTGCCGCGGGAAGTCGGCCGCTACCTGTACACCGTGCGCGCCTGGGTCGATTACCACGCCACCTGGCGCCGTGACGTCGCAAAAAAAAAGGCCGCCGGACAGGACCTGACGGTCGAGCTGTTACGCGGCAAGCAACTCGAAGCCACCGGTCTGGATGATGAGCTCGTTTCGCAGCACGAGCCGCCCTACAGCGTGCAGGTGGAGCGCGAACGCGCCCGCTTCTCCTCGTGGTATGAGCTGTTCCCGCGCTCGGCAGGCAGCACACCCGGCGAGCATGGCACGCTCGCAGACCTCGAGGCCCGCCTGCCCTACGTCGCGTCCATGGGTTTTGACATCCTGTACCTGCCGCCCATTCACCCCATCGGCTTCAGCGAGCGCCGCGGCCCGAACAACCAGCCCGGCGCCACGAAAGACAATCACGGCAGTCCCTGGGCCATCGGCGCCAGCAGCGGCGGTCACAAGGCGATTCACCCGCAGCTCGGCACTCTGGAGGACTTCCGCCGGCTGGTCGCCAAGGCGAAAGAGTACGGCCTCGAGATCGCGCTCGACGTCGCCTTCCAGGCGAGCCCTGACCATCCGTACGTGAAGCAACACCCGGAGTGGTTCCTCAAGCGCCCGGACGGAACGATTCAGTACGCCGAGAACCCGCCAAAGAAATACCGCGACATCTACCCGTTCAACTTCGAATGCGCACAATGGCGCGCGCTGTGGGATGAGCTCAAAAGCGTCTTCGACTTCTGGATTGCCCAGGGCGTGCATGTCTTCCGCGTAGACAACCCGCACACCAAGCCTTTCGCCTACTGGCAATGGGTAATAACCGAGGTGAAGCGCGCCCACCCGGACGTGCTGTTCCTCGCCGAGGCGTTCACGCGCCCGAAGGTCATGTATCGTCTGGCCAAGGCTGGCTTCACGCAGTCGTATACGTATTTTTCCTGGCGCAATACCAAGCACGAGATCGTCCAGTACTTCACCGAGCTCACCGCAGCTCCGCTAGCCGACTTCTTTCGCCCCAACCTCTGGCCCAACACGCCGGACATCCTTCCGGAGGTGCTGCAGTTCGGTGGTCGTCCCGCGTTCGCCCTGCGCCTGGTACTGGCGGCGACGCTCGGCGCAAGCTACGGCATCTACGGCCCCGCCTTCGAGCTGCAGGATCACGCGGCGCGCGAACCCGGCGGCGAGGAGTATCTGGACAGCGAGAAGTACCAACTGCGGAGCTGGGACCTGGACCGCCCTGACAGCCTTCGTGATCTCATCACTCGCGTCAATCGCATTCGCCGTGACAATGCCCCGTTGCAGAGCAATCGGGACCTGAGATTCCACCCGGTCGACAACGAGTCACTCATTGCCTACAGCAAGAGCAGCGAGGACGGCGACCAGTGCATCCTGGTCATCGTCAACCTCGATCCCGACCACGCCCATTCCGGCTGGCTGTCGCTCGAGCTCGCAGACCTGGGGGTCGACGGCGAAGCGTCTTATCAGGTGCACGACCTGCTGTCCGATGCGCGCTACCTGTGGCGCGGCGCGCGCAACTATGTTTCGCTGGACCCGGCGAATTCGCCGGCGCACATCTTCCGCATTCGCCGTCGCGTTCGCAGCGAACGCGACTTTGACTACTTCTTATGACCGACGCGCTCTGGTACAAGGACGCGGTCATCTATGAGGTGCACGTCCGCGCCTTCTGCGACAGCAACGACGACGGCATTGGCGACTTCCCCGGCTTGTTGAACAAGCTCGACTACATCCACGGGCTCGGCGTCAACACCATCTGGCTGCTGCCCTTCTACCCCTCACCGGGCAAGGACGACGGCTACGACATCTCCGACTATCGGAACATTCACCCTGACTACGGCACGCGCGAGGACTTCAGGACTTTCGTGCAGGAGGCGCACCGGCGCGAGCTGCGGGTGATTACCGAGCTGGTCATCAACCACACCTCGGACCAGCACCCATGGTTCACCGCGGCACGCAACGCGCCGCGCGGTCATAAGAAGCGCGACTATTATGTGTGGAGCGACGATCCCACCCGCTACGCCGGCACGCGCATCATCTTCACGGATACCGAGCAGTCCAACTGGACTCTTGACCCGGTCTCGAAGCAGTACTACTGGCACCGCTTCTTCAGCCATCAGCCCGATCTGAATTTCGACAACCCGCACGTCGAGCGCGCCGTTACGCGCGTCATGAAGTACTGGCTGGACCAGGGCGTGGATGGCTTGCGGCTCGACGCCGTCCCCTACCTGGTGGAGCGCGAGGGCACCAGCAACGAAAACCTGCGCGAAACGCACCAGGTGGTTCAGCGCATCCGCAAGGTAATCGACTCGCAGTACGCGGACCGCATGCTGCTCGCCGAAGCAAACATGTGGCCAGAGGACGTGCGCGACTACTTCGCCGACGGCGACGAGTGCCACATGGCGTATCACTTCCCGCTGATGCCGCGGATGTACATGGCCATCGCGCAGGAAGACCGCCACCCCATCGTCGAGATCATCGACCAGACACCGGACATTCCCGACAACTGCCAGTGGGCCATTTTCCTGCGCAACCACGATGAGCTGACGCTGGAAATGGTGACCAGCCGGGAGCGGGACTACATGTACAAGATGTACGCCGCGGACGCGCGCGCGCGCATCAACCTGGGGATTCGCCGGCGCCTGGCGCCCCTGATGGACAACGACCTTGATCGTATCCGGCTCATGAACAGTATCCTGCTGTCGATGCCGGGTTCGCCGATCCTCTACTACGGCGATGAGATCGGCATGGGAGACAATTTCTATCTCGGGGATCGCAACGGCGTGCGCACGCCCATGCAGTGGAGTCCGGACCGCAATGCCGGCTTCTCGCGGGCGGACCCGCAGCGGCTGTATCTGCCGCCAATCATGGATCCGATTTACGGCTTCGAAGCCGTGAACGTGGAATCCCAGACGCGCGATCGCTCCTCGCTCCTCAACTGGATGAAGCGCATGCTTCTGACTCGCAAACAGTCACAGGCGTTCGGCCGCGGCACCATGCGGTTCATCCGTCCCGGCAACCGCAAGGTGCTGGTGTATCTGCGTGAGTATGGCGAGGACATCATCCTGGTCGTCGTGAACCTGGCCCGCTCGGCGCAGCCGGTCGAGCTCGACCTGAGCCCATATAAAGGCACGGTGCCGATCGAGCTGCTCGGTCGTACGCCCTTCCCACCCGTGGGCGACCTGCCTTACATGCTCACCCTCCCCGGCTATGGCTTCTACTGGTTCAAGCTGAGCCGCGAAGTCGAAGCACCGACGTGGCACGAAGAGCGGATGGCGCGAGACGACCTGCCCATTCTGGTGCTGATTGACGGCTGGAAGAGTTTCTGGCCCGAGCGGGTGCAGTCGTGGCGGTCGGGCGCGGCCACCAAACTGCGCTCGGAGCTCGAGCTACGCGTGCTGCCGCAGTACGTCGCTGCACAGCGCTGGTGCGCGGCGAAGAGCTCGCGCATCCAGCGCGTGATGTTTGCGGACAGCGGCGACTGGCGGACCAGGCATGGCGTCTGGCTGCTTGCGCAGTTCGACGTTGCTACCGCCGCGGATACGGCCCGCTACTTCGTACCACTGGCCATCGCCTACGAAGATGTCGAGGAAGGCCGCTATGCGAAATTGCAGGCGGGCGCGATCGCACGCGTGAGGCAGCAAGCCACGGTGGGATTGCTCGCCGACGCAGCCTTCGACGAGGCCTTCTGCCGCTCGCTGGTGGAGGCGATGGGCTCGGACAGCGACGTCCGGACCGAGCACGGCACGATCCGGTTCTCGTCGACCTGCGCTTACCCAGCACTCATGGAAGAAGCCCGCGCGGACATGACCATGAACCCGCCGCGGGCACAGGGAAGCAACACGACCCTGCGCCTGGGCGACAAGCTGTTCCTGAAGATGTATCGACGCCTTCAGCCGGGCGTGAGCACGGAGCTGGAAATCGGCCGGTTCCTCACCGACGTCGCGCACTTCCCGAACATCGTGCCGGTAGCCGGCGCCGTCGAGTACCGCGGGGAAGACGGGGCCACCAGCACCCTGGCATTGCTGCAGGCCTTCGTGACGAACCAGGGCGACGGCTGGGACAATACCATCAACTACCTGGTGCGCTTCATGCAGGACCACGTTGCCGGCGGCCCGTTGCCGCAAGACGTGCACGGCACGTACGTCGCACTGGCACGCATGCTGGCCCAGCGCACGGCGGAGCTGCACGTGGCGTTGGCCACGGATACCGACAACCCGGCCTTCAAACCGGAGCCCATCGCCGCCGCCGACGTGAGCAACTGGCTGCAGCGAGTTCAAGCCGATGCCCGCGAAACACTCGATCAGCTGGTGGAGCCGGCCGATCTGCCGGAATCCGCGCGTGCCTATGCCAGCGAGCTGGCTGCATCGCGCGCTGGATTGGAGCGGCGCATCGTGCGGGCGGCCGCCGGGCTGGTTGCCGACGGCCTCAGGATCCGCCATCACGGCGACTATCACCTGGGACAGGTGCTGCTGACGCACAACGACTTCATCATCGTAGACTTCGAAGGCGAGCCGGCCCGCTCGCTGGCGGAACGCCGCGCCAAGGATTCGCCGCTGCGGGATGTCGCCGGCATGTTCCGTTCGTTCACCTATGCGCGCTTCGCGGCGCTCAACCAGTACTCGCTGACTGCGACCGAAGACGCCTCCAGGCAGGAGCCGCTGCTGGCAGCCTGGGAACAGCAGACCCGCGAAACGTTCCTGGGGGTGTATGACGGGCTCGCCCGTGCCGCCGGTCTGTATGCGAGCCTCGAGCAGGCCAAATCACTGTTGATGCTGTTCGAGATCGAGAAAGCCTTGTACGAAGTGCGCTACGAACTGCGCAATCGCCCCGACTGGGCGCATATACCGCTGCGCAGCCTCGTGGCATTCTGCAGCTGACTTCAAGCCGCTTGGGAAAACCATGGACATGGATCAGTCCGCGCCCGCGCCCGCACCCGCAGTGCATGCCGACAAGCGTGCGGCCAAGCCGATCAACGCCGTATGGCCCGGGCAGGCATACCCGCGCGGCGCCACCTGGGACGGCAAGGGAGTCAACTTCTCACTGTTCTCCGCCAACGCCACCAAGGTCGAGCTGTGCGTGTTCGATTCCAATGGCCGCCAGGAACTGCAGCGAATCGCGCTGCAGGAACGAACCGACGATGTCTGGCATGCCTATCTGCCGGAGGCGAGACCTGGCCTGCTGTACGGTTACCGCGTGCACGGACCCTACGACCCGCAGCACGGTCAGCGCTTCAACCCGCACAAGCTCCTGATCGATCCCTACGCGAAGCAGATTCAGGGACAACTGCGCTGGAGTAACGCGCTGTTCGGCTATCGCATTGGGCATCCCAAGGAGGATCTTTCCTTCGACAGACGCGACAGCGCCGCCGGCGTGCCCAAATCCCGCGTGGTCGACTCCGCGTTCACTTGGGGTGACGATCAGCCGCCGCGCGTTCCGTTTCACG
>Ga0070761_10000222_pt1 | contig 37792 bp, 34 predicted proteins | sample HubBroMetageREF1_FD_66724 | JGI IMG/M metagenome (GOLD analysis project Ga0070761, IMG submission 66724) | Reference soil microbial communities from the Hubbard Brook experimental Forest, New Hampshire, USA - Hubbard Brook CCASE Soil... | ecosystem: Environmental > Terrestrial > Soil >... | reverse complement strand
GAGTGCTTCATACGCCTAGCTTATACGACCGGCATCGCCTGCACAGCGGCGCTGCGGTGGACCGCTCGCGCGCCGCGACGAGGCGCTGCTGGCCCAGGCGCCGGTAAGCCCCTGGCGCCGCGGCGCGGCGGTGGCCAAGGACAGCGTTTCCGGAGAGAATCAAGCGATGCCTGCCAGCAAGAGGACTTCGGCCGCCGGCCCCGTCCGCCGCGTCCTTGTCATCGACGTCGGCGGCGCGCACGTCAAGTTGCGTATCGACGCGCACGGCAAGATCCAGAAATTCGACTCAGGTCCCAGGATGGGTCCGACCTATATGGTGCGCGAGATCCGCAGACTCGTGCCTGACACAGCCTACGATGTCGTGTCGATGGGCTACCCGGGACCGGTGTTGCGGGGCCGGATCGCCGCGGAGCCTCACAACCTCGGTGGGCGTTGGGTGGGTTTTGATTTCGCCAGGGCCTTTGGCAAGCCCATCAGGATCGTCAACGATGCGGCCATGCAGGCCATCGGCAGTTACCGCGGCGGACGCATGCTGTTTCTTGGGCTCGGCACGGGCCTGGGCGTGGCGTTCATCAGCGACGGCGAGGTGGAGGCCACGGAGCTTGGGCATCTGCCCTACAAGCGCGGCCGCTCATACGAGGATTACGTCGGTGAAGCCGGCCGTGAACGCCGCGGTAACAAGAAGTGGCGCAAGTCAGTATTCGACGTCAGCGCTGACCTGCAGGCGGCCTTCGAGGCCGACTACGTGGTGCTCGGAGGCGGCAACGCCGTGCGCATGAAAAAGCTGCCGCACGGCGCGCGCCTGGGTGACAACAACAACGCCTTCACCGGCGGGCTGCGCCTGTGGCGGCGCGGCGGCTGACGGATGGCAGCCGCACCCGGAGCACCCGGACTCAGTCCTACCTGGAGCAGCAGCGCCAAGGAAATGGTCGGCTGCTCGCTGGGCTCCTCGCGGCTGTGGTTCACCATCGGCGGCGGCATCATCAACGAGGTGTACTACCCGCGCGTCGATCTGCCGCAGATCCGCGACCTGGGGTTCATTGTCGCGGACGGCGCGCGCTTCTGGGTGGAAGTGAAGCGCATGTGGAAGCACGTAGTGAAGCTCGGCGCTCCGGGAGCACCGGCGGTGCACATCGTGCACCGACATGAACGCTTTGAACTGGCGCTGCGTGTGACTCCCTGTGACGACCGCGACGTGCTGCTGATCGAAGTGAGCTTGAGCGGCGACCCGAGCTTGCGCCCCTACGCATTGCTCGCGCCGCACCTGGGCGGCAGCGGCCGGAACAATCGCGCGCAGGTTGCACAACACCGCAATCGCAAGCTGCTGTGGGCGGAACAGGGTCCGTACGGGGTGGCGCTCGCCGCCGTGACGGCGGCACAGGCGGACGCCTGGGGCCGCGCCAGCGCCGGAATCTCCGGTCATAGCGACGCCTGGCAGGATTTCTCCCAGCACGGCGCGCTGACCTGGGAGTACGAGGACGCCGGGCCGGGTAACGTGGCACTCGTGGGCGAGCTGCCACGCCAGGCGGTGCTGGCACTGGGCTTTGGCAGCAGTGCCGAATCGGCGGCGACACTTGCGCTCACCGCGCTGTGCGAGCCCTTCGAGAACTCCTGGGAGCGGCAGCTGACGGCCTGGACGCGCTGGCACGCGAACTGTGAGCCCGAGAGCACCCTGCCGCCGGATCTGCCGGACAACTGCGCCGAGCAATTCCGCATTTCCACCATGGTGCTGCGCGCACACCGCGACAAGATCTATCCGGGCGCGATGGTGGCATCCTTGAGCGTGCCCTGGGGTAACAGCCACGATGAGCTCGAGGGTTATCACCTGGTGTGGCCACGGGACCTGGTGGAATGCGCCGGGGCGCTGCTCGCCGTCGGCGCCACGCACGAGGCACTCAACACGTTGCGCTACCTGCTGTCGACGCAGAACGCGGACGGGCATTGGCACCAGAATCAATGGCTCGGCGGCACCGGCTACTGGACCGGTATTCAGCTTGATGAAGCCGCGTTCCCGGTGCTGCTGGCCGCCGCACTCGCGCAGCGCGGCGCGCTGGACGGCACCGAGGTCACCGATATGGTGCGGCGTGCGCTCGCCTTCCTGGTGCGCACCGGACCAGTGAGCGAGCAGGACCGCTGGGAGGAGGACGCGGGGCTCAACACCTTCACCCTCGCGGTGTGCATCGCGGCACTGGTCGCGGGCGCGCGCTACCTGCCAGCCGATGGCCGCGAGCTCGCGCTCGCGTTCGCGGATTACTGGAATGCGCGCCTCGAGGATTGGACCAGCGTCGCGGATACGCCGCTGGCGCGCCGCTTTGATGTGCCCGGCTATTACGTGCGGGTCGCTCCGCCGCAGGCCCTCACCGACCGCGTCCCGAAAGATAGCGTGCTCGCGATCAAGAACCGCGCGCACGATCCGCATCTGTCGGCCGCCGAGCAGGTCGGCGTCGACTTCCTGCAGCTGGTGCGCTTCGGGCTGCGCCGCGCCGATGATCCCCTGATCCTGGCTACGGTGCGGGTTGCCGATGCGCTGTTGAAAGTCGACACGCCCACGGGACCGTGCTGGCACCGCTACAACGGCGACGGTTATGGCGAGCACACCGACGGCAGCCCTTACAACGGTACCGGTCGTGGCCGCCCCTGGCCGTTGCTCACCGGCGAGCGCGGTCACTACGAAATCGTCGCCGGCCGCGACCCGCTGCCCCTCATCATCGCCATGGCTCGCATGGCCTCACCCGGGGGAATGCTGCCGGAGCAGATCTGGGATGCGCCGCCGATCGCGGCGCGCGGTCTTGAGCCCGGCAGGCCCACCGGAGCCGCGATGCCCCTGGTGTGGGCGCACGCGGAGTATCTGAAACTTGTCATCTCGCGGGGACTGAAACGGCCGTTCGACCGGCCCCCGGCCGTGTGGGAGCGCTACCGCGCGGAACGTCCGGCGCTCACGCGGGTCATCTGGTGTGAGCATGCACCTGCGGGGGAGCTGCCCGAGGGGTGCGCGCTCACGGTGGCGCTGCGTGAACCGGGTGTCGTGCACTGGGGACTTGACGGCTGGCAGGACGTGCGCGACCAGGAAACCACCGCGAACTCACTCGGACTGCACGTGGTCACGATCGACACCCCCAGGCTGCGCGCCGGGCGGCGCATCGACCTGACGTTCAAGCGCGGCAGTGTCTGGGTCGGTAAGGATTACACGATCCGCGTGGCGCCGGCGGCGCGCGCGGGGAGCTGAAGGGCGCAGCGTGCCGTTTACGCTGTCCCATCCGGCCGCGATCCTGCCACTGCGGCGCCTGAAACCGCTGCGCACGGTGCCCCTGGTGTTGGGAGCCATGGCGCCGGATTTTTCGCACTACCTGCCATGGAATGTCCGCGTCTGGTTTCCGTACACCCACAACTTTGACGCATCCTGGCGGGTGTGCGTGCCGCTGTGCCTGGTCGTGCTCGGCTGCGCCTGGTTGCTGCGCGCGCCGCTTACGGCGCTCATGAGCCCGCGCGCCCGCTGGCTGTGCCTCACCGCGATCGAGCCGTTCGGCAAGCGCCCGGTGGAGTGGCTGCTGGCGCCGCTATCAATCCTCATCGGCGCGTGGACCCATCTGCTGTGGGATTCTTTCACGCATAGCAACGGCTGGATGGTGCGGCATTACGCGGCACTGCACGCGGCCCTCGTCATCGGCCCCTACGAGACCACGGTCAACCGCGTACTGCAGTACTTAAGCTCGGTGGCGGGGCTGGCGATCCTCGCCGTGTGGTACTGGCGCCTGCCGGCTCCGGAGCCCTTGCCGCTGCAGTCGCGCAGCGGACGGCCGCCCGCAGGCCCGGTGCTGCTGCTGTGCGCCGCCGCCGCGACGCTCATCGGCGGCGTGCAGGCCACGAGCTACCTGGAGCGCTTTCACTCCATCTACATGGGGTTCACGACTTTCTTTACGCACGGCCTCGCATGGTTCGCCGCGCTGTACCTGGTGGCGGGCACGGTGCTGACGCTCGAGCACAAGAGCGACGCTCCTCCCTAGTTGCCCGGCCGGCCAAACTCCAGCGCCCAGTAGACGCCGCGCTCATCGCGCGGATTTACACCGAACGCAATTCCCATTTCGGTGAAGGCCGCATCCATCAGGTTGGCACAGTGAGCGGGACTTTGCAGCCAGCCCGCGACCACTTCCTCGGGCGTCATGATGCCGCTGGCGAGGTTCTCGCCGGTCTCGCGCCAGCGGTAGCCGCTGCGCGTCACGCGCTCCTGCGGCGAGCTGCCGTCGCGCCCGGTGTGCTCCATGTAGCCATGGTCCGCCAGCTCGCGCGCGTAGAGCCGCGCCGCACGCTCGAGCGTGGGGTTGCGTGTCAGCGGCGGCGCGGCGGCAAAGCTCTTGAGGCCGCAGCGCCGCGACTGCGCGCGCGCGGCGTTCACAAGTTCCAGCGCCCGGCGGCTGATCGCCTCCGCGTCACGGGACGCGGGTGGTGAGAAAGGTTCGGCGAGCGCAATCCATACCTCAGAGCCGCGGCGCGCGCTGCCGATTTCACGAAACGCCGGATTGGTGCTCTGCTGGCAGAAACGCTGCGCGAGGATGCGCGACACATCGCCGCTCGGCGGCACCCCCGAAACGCTGACCGAGAATGAGCTGACTGCGTGGTAGTCAGCCTGGCTCAACGCGGTGCGCAATGGCGCACCGGCGGCCAGCTGGCGCGCCACCGCATCGAGACGGGCGCTGGCGCGCAGCGGCGCCGTGCCGCCCGGGCGGGAGTCACAACCGCGCGCGCGCAGGTCGTTGACCGCGCCCAGCACGTCAGCCGCGCAAGTCAATGGCGCAAGCATCACCAGCAGCAGTGCCGCGCGCTGGCGTCTCATCATCAGGTCGGTCATTGTTCACTCATGACGGTTCCGCAGGAACTGCAGCAATTTACAACCACTGCGTGGCCCTGGCGACCGGGCAACGAATTTGAATTCCTGGTTGACGGGGCGCAGTTCTTCGCGCGCATGCTGGACTCGATCGACACGGCACGCGCCTACGTGCTGCTGGAGCTGTACCTGGTAAATTCGGGCGGTATCGCGACGCGCTTTATCGAGGCGCTCCTGCAGGCCCGCTTGCGCGGCGTGCGGGTGTATGCCGTGTTTGATGGCTTCGGCGCGCTGGGACTCAGGCGCGCTGATCGCGAGTTACTGCTGGCAGCCGGCGTGGAACTGCGTTTCTTCAACCCGCTGCGCCTGCGCAAGCGGCTGCTTAACCTCCGGCGCGATCACCGCAAGCTCCTGCTCGTCGACGGGCGGGTCGCCTTCGTCGGTGGTGCGGGACTCTCGGATGAGTTTGCGAGCGGCATTGCCGGTGAGCCGCCGTGGCGCGAGATGATGGTGCAAATCGCGGGTCCCGTGGTGGCGGACTGGCAGCGCGCTTTCGCGGACACCTGGCGCCGCTGTGGGGATGCGCTGGCACTCGAGGCGCCGCCCCTGGCAGCGCCACACCCCGCCGGCGCCGCCGGCAGGCTGGCGTTGAGTGAGGCGCGCCAGCGCTCGATCCTCGCCAGCGACGTGATCCGCCGCTTCGAGGCCGCGCGGGAGCGCATCTGGGTGATGAGCGCCTACTTCGTGCCGTCGCGCCGCTTTCGCAAGGCGCTGCGGCGGGCGGCGCGCCGCGGGGTGGACGTGCGCCTGCTCGTGCCCGGTACGCGCACCGATCACCCGTGGGTACGCCAGGCAGCGCGCCGCTTCTACGGCAAGCTGCTGCGCAATGGCGTGCGGATTTTCGAGTATCAGCCGCGCATGCTGCACGCCAAGATGATCCTGTGCGACGAGTGGGTGTCCATCGGCTCGAGCAATCTTGACCGTTGGTCCTTCCGCTGGAACCTCGAAGCCAACCAGCAGATCGCCGACCGGCGCGCCAGTGATGCGGCGGCGGCGTTGTTCGTGGCGGACTTCGCCGACTCAACGCAACTCAGCCGTCACCGCTGGCGCGAGCGCGCCTGGCTCGATCGTGTGCGTGAGAGTATCGCGGGTGTGCTGGATCGCTGGCTCGACCGCTGGCGCTAGCCGTGCGAAGCGCTCAGGGCTCGGACGCGAAGAGCTCGGTGCTGCGCACAAAGGCAAGTAGAAACGGTGCCAGCGTCTGCGTCTGGGTCTCATAGGCGCGCAGCGCTGCCAGTTTGCGATCCTCTTGCGCCGCGGTGAGCGCAAACACGGCGGGCGTCACGCCGCGGATGCGCGGTGCCGGCGTCAGCGGCAGCCCTGGCTCAAGGCCGCGCGGACTCGGCCAGCCCTCACCGCCGTGCACGATCCAGAAGCGCAGCTGCGCGCCGCCCGGCAGGTGCGCCACGGCTGCGATGGCGAGCAGACCCGCGGCGCGATGATCCGGATGAGCGTCGCGCGGGCTGGGCGCGAGGATCAGTGTCGGCGCCACGCGCGCGAGCACCGCTGCAAAATCACCCTCGAGATTTTCGCGCTTGTAAGGATGCCCCGGGAATAGCGCGTCGGGGTAGGGGACCGCACTCGCGCCGGTGAATCCGGAAGTGTAGACGCCCGTCTTATCGAGGTTCAGGAGCCTAAGGACGCCGCGGTCCGGATAGCCCAGAAACAGTTGCCCGCCTGCCGGCACGCCGAGGAGACTCGCCGCTGCGCGCGCCTCCCGCATGCGCCGCGCCGCAAGATCCCGCGCCTTTGCCGGTGCGTACACCCGGTGCTCGATGAGCAGCATGTCCAGCTCGGAAGCATCGCCGCTGGTGATCCATACCACGCTCACGCGTCCGCCGGCGTATACGACGCGTTGTATGAGGCCGGCGCAGCACAAAGTCTCATCGTCCGGATGCGGCGCCACGACCAGCAGCGAGGTGCTGGCGTCGAGGGGCGGCAGGCCCGGTGCGGGGCCGCTGCCCGCAACCGCTGTGTCGGCAAATAGCGCGAGTGCGCCCAGCGCCGCCGCGGCGCCGGATGCGGTCAGCTTCCGGGCATGCAAGAGTGCGGACCTCCGTTGAGGAAAAATGCAGTGTCGCACGCGGGCAGCTGAATTCGTTAGAGTGCGAGCCCATGAACGACACACCGCCTCTGGCCTATCACGATCCGAAGTTCATCGACTCAGACGAGGGGCGCCCGGTGCGTATCGTCTCGGAGTACCTCGCGCCGCTGCGCACCTTCGGCGCCTGCGGCGTCACGGCCACGGTGGTGTTCTTCGGGTCCGCGCGTATCCGTGCCGACGGGCCGCTCGGGCGTTACCTGGATGAAGCGCTGCAGCTGGCACGACTGGTGACTGAATGGAACAAGACTCTGCCTGGCGATCCGCTGGTGGTCTGCTCAGGCGGCGGTCCTGGGATCATGGAGGCCGCCAACCAGGGCGCCGCACTCGCCGGCGGCCGCAGCGTGGGACTCAACATCGGGCTGCCCCACGAGCAGCGTCCCAATCCCTACATCACCCCGGAGCTGTCTTTCGAGTTCCATTACTTCTTCATGCGCAAGCTGTGGTTCGCACACCTGGCGCGCGCGCTCATCGCTTTCCCCGGGGGCTTTGGCACCTTCGATGAGCTGTTCGAGATTCTTACTCTCGCCCAGACGCGCAAGATCGATCGCTCGATCCCGGTGTTGCTCTACGGCTCGGCGTACTGGAAGGAAGTCATCAATTTCGACGCGCTGGTGCGCCACGGCACCATAGCCGCCGAGGACCTTAAACTGTTCGAGTTCGTGGACGAGCCGCGCGCGGCGCTGGAGCTGCTCAAGCGGCGCATCGTGCTGGACAGCCAGCCGGCGAGGAAACCGGCGTTCGCGAAGTCCCGCCACTGCGGCGATCGCACCTGACCTGCCGCACGCTCAGGCGACTTCGAGCGTGGGGTCCACCTCACGAGCCCAGGCCTGTAAGCCTCCCTCGAGATTCGCGGGTGAGGGGATACCCGCTTGCAGCGCCATCGAGCAGGCGGCGAGCGAGCGGCCGCCGCTCCTGCAGATGAACACCGGGGCCGCATCTTCAGGGATCTCGGCGAGGCGCCGGGGCAGCTCCCCGAGCGGGATGTGGTGCGAGCCGGGCAGATGTCCGGCGTCGAACTCATAAGGTTCGCGCACGTCGACGAGGAAGGCGCTGCGTGTTTGCAGCAGTTCATTCAAGTCGCGCGCCGACAGCCGGCGCACGCCGCCGGCAGCGGCGCTCGCGCGCGCGGGTTCCTCATCACGCGGCACGCTGATGCTGGGCGCATCGCCGCACACGGCGCAGTCACTTCTTCGGTTCACGCGAAACTCCTGGAAGCGCATGTCGAGCGCGTCGTAGGTGAGCAGCCTGCCGATGAGCGGCACGCCGACGCCGGTGATGAGCTTGATCGCCTCGGTGGCCTGCAGCGTACCCAGCACGCCCGGCAGTACTCCGAGGACACCCGCCTGGGCGCAATTGGCGACCACGCCATCGCGGCCTTCGGGAAACAGGCACCGGTAGCACGGCCCCTGGTTCGGCACGTACGTCATCAGCTGGCCTTCGAAGCGATGAATCGCCGCCGATACCAGCGCCTTGCCGAAGAGCACGCAGGCGTCATTGACCAGGTAGCGGGTCGAGAGCCGGTCCGTGCCGTCAATCACGATGTCATAGTCGGCGAGCACGGCGCGCACGTTGGCGGCTTTCAGTTCCACAGCGTGTACGTTGATGCGGATCTCGGGGTTGAGGCCCGCGAGTCGCTCGCGCGCGGCTTCGGCCTTTGGCCTGGCGACGTCGGTGCTGTCGAACAGCACCTGCCGTTGCAGGTTGGAAAGGTCCACGCGATCGAAGTCGAGGAGTCCGAGCGTGCCGCAACCGGCCGCCGCCAGGTACAGCGCGGCCGGGGACCCCAGGCCCCCGGTGCCGACGATCAGCACGCGTGCAGCCTTGAGCCGTTCCTGGCCCGCCGCCCCAATCTCCTCGAGCGCGAGGTGCCGGTGGTAGCGGGCGCGTTCCGAAGCCGACAGGGACATGGCGGCGAGCATCCTCGCTGCGGCTCGATCATGTCAACGGATACGGGCGGTTACACGTTCGAAGGCTTCGCTTAACACCGCCGGCCGTCGTATGCTGCGCGCCCTGCCGATATACCAACCGCAGCCGGTGTGAAGGATTCAACGTGAAGCGAAGCAAGCTATTGACGTCGATGTGGCTGCTCGGTGTTACGTGCCTCGGCGCGATGAATGCGACGGCCTCGCCGCCGGCGGCGCAGCCGCTGCCGGTCCGTCACCGCGCCGATGCGCCGTTTGCGGTGCTCGAACACGAGTACACCACCTATATCCTGCGCCGCTTCCCGGTGGTCGCAACCTACCTCGGCGGCGATGCCTTCGATCCGCACCTGGCGAACGTCGACGGCACGCTGCGCGACTACTCCCCGGAAGGCCTAAGCCGGGAAGATGCGCACCTCGCGGCCTACCGGGCGCGCTTTGCCGCGCTCGCGCCGGCGACGCTGCCGGCGCGGCGTCGCATCGACCGCTCGGTGGCGCTGGCGCAGATCGCGTTTCTCCTGCACCAGCACGAGGTGCGCCACTACCAGGAGCGTGCGCTCGATTCGTACGTCGATGAACCCTTTCGCGGCGTCGACTGGCAGATCCAGGGCATGACGACAACCGGGGCCGGCACCTATGGGACCGAGGCCGAGTGGCAGGCGGTGATTGCGCGGGCCCGCGCGGTGCCGGCCTACCTGGCTGCCGCGCAAAAGCAACTGGCCGAAGGCGTGCGCACGCACAACACTCCGGATTGGCGCGTACTGAGCCAGTACGGGCTGCAGAGCAGCGTCGCCGACGCCGACTACTTCATGAAGACGCTGCCGCAGATCGCCGCCACCGACATCAGCTCACCCAATCGCGAGGCGCTGTTGCACGATCTGCAGGCTGCCGGCAACGAGGCGGCGCTTGCCTACCGCCGGCTGCGCGACTTCGTAGCGAGCACCTACTTCGATGACCCGCAGGGCGAGGGCAGCGCGGCACTCAAGCCGGCGTTGCGGGTGGATCACTTTGCACTCGGTGAAACTGAATACAACTGGGCGCTGCGCAACAACCTGCGTCTGACGGCCACGGCCGCGGAGCTGTACGCGGGCTCCTGGCCGGTCGTGACCAGCACGCAGGCCGAAATAGTAGCGCTCGCGCAGCAGATTGCGCTCGCCCACAAGTGGCCGGCGGGCGCCGACGGCGCGGACACGGTGCGCCAGGTGTTCGCACAGCTCAGTCAGAATGCGCCGCAAACCGATGCGGAAATGGTGGAAGGCTACCGCAAGACCGCACAGCGGCTGGTGGCGTACGGGCGTGACTCGGGACTCTTCGCGGTGCCCGCGGATTACCGCCTGGATGTCACGGTGACGCCGCCGCCGCTGCGCGCGTCGATCGAGGGTGCGGCGTATTACCCGGCGCCGCCGTTCAGAAAGACCGGCGTCGGCCGTTTCTATGTAACACCGACCGGGGACGATGTGGCGCAGCTGCGTGCCGAGCACAACTACGCGGCCATGCCCGATCTTGCCGGCCACGAAGGCTTCCCCGGTCACGACTGGCACTACAAGGTCATGACGCAGTACCGCGAGCAGATCTCGCCGGTGCGCTGGCTGACCCCGGGGGCCGTGGAGGATTCCTCCTCGATGTGGCAGGACTCCATGGCCGCGGAAGGCTGGGCGCTGTATTCGGAAGCGCTGCTGGCGGAGCCGCAGCCGACCGCGCCCACCGGCTTTTATACGCCGGAGGAGCACCTCTACCAGCTGCGTGGCAAGCTGTATCGCGATCTGCGCGTGCGTATCGACACCGGTATCCACACCGGGCGCATGTCATTCGAGGATGCCGTCACGCTCTTCTCGCAAGTGGTGGATTTCCTGCCCGGCTCGTGTCAGGACGCCGCGGCGCTCAAATCCGACGCCAAGCAGGCGAGCTGCAAGGCGGCGCGTGCCGCCGTGACGCGCTATTCGCGCTGGCCGACGCAGGCGATCACCTACCGCCTTGGCAAGGAGCAGATCCTCGCGCTGCGCAAGCGCGCGCAGCAGCTGCTCGGCGCGCGCTACTCACCGCAGCGCTTTCACCTGGAGTTCATGAAGCAGGGAACGATCCCCGCCGGTTATTTCGGTGACGAGCTGCTGCGTGAATTGCGGGCGGGCGCGGGCGGTGTGGCACTGGCGCCTTAGAGCACGCCGCAGCTATTCGGGCACGTAAATCGCCAGACCCTTGGCGGCCTTGTTGTAGATTCCGAATGAGCCGCCAAGACTTGCGCCGATCGCGGTGTTGCCGTTGAGAGTGGAATTTCCGACCCCGGAACCGATCGACCCTGACTGCTGATCTTCGACCCCCTGCAACAGGATGCCGTTTGCGCCCAAACGCGCGGCCTCCTGCTTGAGTCGTGCGATCGCCTTGTCCATGTTCTGTTGACTGGTAATCGTCATTGAGCCCCGGCTGCTCGCATCGATGGTTGCGATCTGCTCGTACTTCGCTGGGGGCTGCAAATAAACCTTGACGCGCTCAGGCGAGATCGGCGCCCGCGCCGTGCCAATCAATACGTGGGAAGAGGTAGCACAGCCCACGAGGAGCATCGCGAGGCCGGCGGCAAAGCTGAGTCGGGGCATGGGTTCCAGGGCCAAGCGACGCTACGCGTTTTCCGGCTGACAGAAGAACAGATGCGCCGGCAACACGTTGAGCGGCTCGAACCTGCGCCCGACGTAGCCGAAGATGCGCTTCAGATCCTCCAGCACGCGCGTGGAGAACTGGTACACCAGGAACGCGCCACGCGGTTTCAACACCTCGCAGGTCTTGCGCAGGATGCGCTCGCGCTCCGGTGCGGGAATGGTGCTGAAGGGGATACCGGAAATAATGTAGTCGGCACGGTTGCGCCCGAAGCGCCGCAGGATCTCATCCACGGACTCCGCCGACCCCTCCACCACCTTCAGCCGCGCATCCGGAATCGCCCGGCCCAGGTAGCTGACGAAATCCGGGTTCATCTCGATGGCGATCAGGATGGCGTCCGGGTGCATGCGGCGCAGGATCTCAGAGGTGATGCCGCCCACTCCAGGGCCGTACTCCACGATCACGCGCGCCTGGGTAAAGTTAATCGGCGCGAGCAGCTGCCTGATCAGAAAACGCGAGCTCGGCACGATTGAGCCAAGCATGCGCGGATGGCGAAAGAAATTGCGGGCGAACAGGAGAGCGTTGCCCTCGGGCCGCGAGGGTGTCTGTTGGGCGGTTTCCACAGGCTCACTTTATAGCAAGCGAGCCGGCGCTGACCACTGCGCTTAGCGCTTACGCCCGGAAACGGGCCGCTTCAGCCGCCCCCGCGCCGTGCCTCGAAGCCGAGCTTGCACAGCTCGCTCACCAGGCGGTCACGGTGATCGCCCTGGATCTCGATGACGCCGCTTTTTACCGCACCGCCCGCGCCGCACAGTTTCTTCAGCCGCGCGGCGAGCCGCCCGAGTTCCTCTGGCCCCAGCGCCAGTCCGCGGATCACCGAGACCGCCTTGCCGCCGCGCCCGGCAACCTCGCGTTCGACGCGTACGCGCGCAGCCTGGGTGGAGGCAGCGGGGGCCGGCTGGCGGGTCGCCGGCTCGCCCACGGCCTTGATCTGCGCGAGCTCCCGCAATACGACACCGCGGAAGGTGGCTCTGGGTTTCATGCGTAGTGTTACCGCGGTGAGGCGACTACAATCTAAGCCCAACCCGTACACGTTACCGCAACCCTTGCGGCGGCTCACTACAAGAGGCGTCCTCATGACCCCACGGTCGCGTTTGCACGTTCCTTCCCCGCCGGCACGGCCCGGACAGGAGCCTGATTTCAGTTACGTGCAGATCTCGCCGGCGGGTGCGGTGACGCGGCCGGACGTCATGACCGCGGTGCGCGACATGGAAGAGATTTCGGTACAGATGGTGCGGGTGCTCGATGAGGACAACCGGGCGGTGGGACCGTGGAATCCGCACCTGGAGCCTGCCGAGCTGCAGGTCGGCCTGCGGCACATGTTGCTGACGCGCCTCTTCGACGACCGCATGCAGAAAATCCAGCGCCAGGGCCGGATTTCCTTCTATATCAAATCGACCGGCGAGGAGGCGGTGGCCGTCGCGCAGTGCATGGCGCTGCAGCCCGGGGATATGTTGTTTCCGTCCTACCGCCAGCAGGGCCTGCATGTCGTGCGCGGCCGCAACCTCGTCGACCTCATGTGCCAGTGCCTGTCGAACACGCGCGACTTCTGCAAGGGCCGGCAGATGCCCATCATGTATCACTGGGGCAAGGGCAACATCTTCTCGATCTCCGGCAACCTCGCTACCCAGTTCCCGCAGGCGGTGGGTTGGGCGATGGCGGCCGCCATCAAGGGTGAGGACCGCATCGCTGCGACCTGGATCGGCGAGGGCTCGAGCGCCGAGGCGGACTTCCACTACGGCATGACCTTCGCCGCGGTGTACCAGGCACCGGTGATCCTCAATCTCGTCAACAATCAGTGGGCGATCTCGACCTTCCAGGGCTTCGCGGGCGGTGAGCATCGCACCTTCGCACAGCGCGGCCCGGGTTACGGCATCCCGGGCATCCGCGTCGATGGCAACGACTTCCTGGCGGTGTATGCCGTGACGCAATGGGCGGCGCAGCGCGCGCGTCAAAGCGGCGGCGCCACACTCATCGAGCACGTGACCTACCGTGCCGCCGCACACTCCACCAGCGACGACCCGTCACGCTACCGGCCGAAGGAGGAGTGGCGTGCGTGGCCCCTTGGCGATCCGGTCATGCGCCTCAAAGCCCATCTCATCGCACTCGGGGAGTGGTCCGAGGAGCGCCACGCGCAGCTCGAGAAAGAGCTCGATGCGCACGTCAGCGCGTGCTGGAAGGAGGCGGAAAGCTACGGGACGCTCACGGCGGGACCCACCCTCGACCCGCTCACCATGTTCGAGGACGTGTTCAAGGACATCCCGCCGAATCTGGTGCACCAGCGTGAGGAGCTGCGCAAGCTCCTGGAAGCGCGCGCCAAGGCGACTCCTGCCGTGCAGCCCCAGGCGAAGGAGGGCTGAAGCATGGCGCGCATGAACATGGTCCAGGCGCTCAATTCGGCGATGGACGTGATGCTGGAGCGCGATCCGCGCGTGGTGATTCTCGGCGAGGACGTCGGCTACTTCGGTGGCGTGTTCCGCTGCACTGAAGGCTTGCAAAGAAAATACGGCGAGCACCGCGTGCTCGACACCCCGATTGCCGAAGGCGGCATCATCGCCGCCGCCATCGGCATGGGCGTTAACGGCCTGAAGCCGGTGGCGGAAATCCAGTTCGCCGATTACATCTACCCGGGCTTCGACCAGGTAGTGAGCGAACTTGCGCGGCTGCGGTATCGCTCGGCCGGTGAGTTCGCAGCTCCGGTCACGATTCGCACGCCTTGCGGGGGCGGCATCCGCGGCGGCCAGACCCACTCGCAGAGCCCGGAGGGGATTTTCACGCACGTCTGCGGCGTGAAGGTGGTCATGCCTTCCAACCCGTACGACGCCAAGGGCCTGCTCATCAGCTCCATCGAGGACGACGATCCGGTCGTGTTCTTCGAACCCAAGCGCATCTACAACGGACCCTTCGACGGCGACCCGCACAAGCCGGCGGTGCCGTGGAGCGCGCATCCGCGCGGCGAGGTGCCCGAAGGCCACTACACCGTGCCGATCGGCCGCGCCGAGGTGGTGCGTGAAGGCAAGGATGTGACGGTGATCGCTTACGGCACCATGGTGCATGTCGCCGAGGCTGCCGTGCGCGCCGCGGGAGTGGATGCCGAGATCATCGACGTGCGCACCATGGCGCCGCTCGACGTGGATGTCCTGTGCACCTCGGTGTGCAAGACCGGCCGCTGTGTGGTGGTGCATGAAGCCACGCGCTTCGGCGGCTACGGGGCCGAGCTCGTCGCCACGGTGCAGGAACATTGTTTCTGGAATCTCGAGGCGCCCGTGCAGCGCGTCACCGGCTGGGACACGCCTTATCCGCACGCGTTCGAGTGGGAATATTTTCCGGGCCAGGCGCGTATCACGGCGGCCCTCAAAGAAGTCATGGAGCCAGCATGAGCCAGTACGTCTTCAAGCTGCCGGATCTGGGTGAAGGTACGGTCGAGGCGGAGATCGTCAGCTGGAAGGTCAAGCCCGGCGACACGGTCGCCGAGGATGACGTGGTCGTCGAGGTGATGACCGAGAAGGCCGCGGTGGAGGTGCCCGCGCCGGTGAGCGGGCGCGTCGTGTCGACCACCGGCACACCGGGCGATATGGTGCCCGTGGGCGCGGCGCTCATCGTGTTCGAAACCGAGCCCGGCGTTGCCGCGGCCAGCGTGGCCGCGGTGACACCCGCGCCAACAGCGGCCAGAAGCGCCGCCCCAGGCGGCAACGGTGCCGCAACCGCCGCAGTCCCTGCAGCCGCGCACGCCGCCGCTGCGCCGGTCGCCGCCGTACACAGCGGGCGCGTCGCAACTTCGCCGGCGGTACGCCGCCGTGCCCAGGAAGCGGGCGTGGATCTGCAGCAGGTCGCAGGCTCCGGACCCAACGGGCGGATCGTGCCGAAGGACTTCGAGGCGTACGTGGCGCGGCGCACGCAGGGACAGCCGACGCCGCTGCGCACGGCTCCCAAGGCGGTTCCCGCCAGCGCGCGTCCCGGCGCCGCGCGCAGCACCGCCACGCAGGAGATCAAGGTGATCGGCCTGCGCCGGCTCATTGCGCAGCGCATGAGCGAAGCGAAACGCAACATCCCGCATTTTGCCTACGTGGAGGAGCTGGACATCACGGAACTCGAGTCGCTGCGGCGGCACCTGAACGTCAAGCTGGAGCGGGGCGCACCAGCGCTCACCTACCTGCCGTTCCTGGCGCTCGCGCTGGTGCGTGTCTTAAGGGATTTCCCGCAGTGCAACGCGCACTACGACGCGGAGCGCGGCGTCATCGTGCGTTACGGCGCGGTGCACTTAGGGGTCGCGACGCAGACACCCGATGGCCTGAAGGTCCCGGTAGTGCACGATGCGCAGGACCGCACGCTCGCGGACCTGGCAGGGGAGATGCGTCGGGTCAGTGAAGCGGCGCGCACCAACAAAGCGACCCGCGATGAACTCACAGGTTCGACCATCACCATCACCAGTCTCGGCAAGCTCGGCGGCATCGCCAGCACACCCATCATCAACGCGCCGGAAGTGGCGATCATAGGCGTGAATCGCGCCATCGAACGTCCGGTCGTGTTCGAAGGCGCCATCGCCATCCGCCGTACCATGAATCTGTCTTCGTCCTTCGATCATCGCTTTGTGGACGGTTACGATGCCGCGGCGATGATCCAGGCGCTCAAGGAGTGCCTCGAGCACCCCGCCACGATTTTCATCGACACTTAGGACGCCGGAAACGGAGCTACTGTCTGCCGAAATCGCTTCCTGCGATTTCGGCCAATGGACTAGTGTGCCGGCATGCCGGCGTAGCTCTTCTCGCCGGCGTCGACCTTAAGCTTCAGGCGGTTCTGAAACGGCGGCAGCGGGCAGGTCGCGAAATCATTGAGCGCGCACGGGGGGTTGAACGCCTTGTTGAAATCCAGTTGCGCGTGGCCGTTCACCGGCAGCGGAATGTAAAGAAAGCGTCCGGCGCCGTAGGTCTCATGTCCGCTCGTGGTATCCGCGAACATGATGAAGAGTTCCTGGTCGCCGGGATCCTCGAGCACGGTATCCAGCCGCCATTCGTGGCCACCCTTCGTGAATACGACGGCTCCGGGGGACTCGTCGTCCTCTTCCATGCCGAGGATATTGGTGATCCTGATGTGGTGCACCGGCTGATAAGCCTCGAAGCGGGCGTTGAATACCCAGGCCGTGCTCACCGGGAAGTACGTGAGTCCCTGGAAGTTCAGCCGGTGGGGGTTATTCAGATCGCGCACCCGCACGCCGGTGTTTCCCGAGCGTTCGATGATGAAAAAACACAGCGCGCCGCTCTCAAGCACGGTGGGCTCGCCATGCACGTCGGAAACCAGATCCATCGCGGCTACCGGCTGTCCGGCGTGCGTCACACCGCTGCCCGGACGCGCGACGAAGCGCACCTTGTCGCCCGTCAGCACGAACGAGCCTGCGGTCTGCGCCAGCGCCGCATTGTCCAGCACCAGCGCATTCGAGGCACCGCGGCCGAAGGTGTTGTCCCCGGGCTTCAGCCAGAACAGTCCCGCGAGCGTCAGCCACCCCTTGTCACTGGTCAGGGAGTCGGTGCGCCGTGTGCGCCAGGCGCTGATCGCGGCCTGCTCGGCCTGCGCGCTGATCTGCGCAGTCCCTGTGCCGGCGGCAGGCGCGGCGCTCGCTCCGGGAATCCCCAGCAGTGCACAGGCCGCAAGCGCGGCGCATCCAGAAAGATCATGGAGCATTTTCGGTCCTCATCGGGCCTTGGGGAAGGAAGGGCATCTTATGCCATCAGGTTTCCCGGCCGAGAATCTCCTCGCGTACGTCGGCGATTTCGCGCGCGCGCGAGGGCCGCGCCGCCTCGCAGCGTTCCGGGCGCGGGCAGCCGCCGCTGCGCGGGCAGATGATGCGCGCCGGCTGTCGCAGCGCATCCTCGATCCACGCGATGTTGAGCACGTTGGCGACCGCGCCGAGCACCTGGGTCGCCGCCTTCGGGATGCGCGCTTCGCCTCGCCGGTGCAGGCATTCGCGGAAAATCGATTCGATCACCGGCTCGCTTTCGACGCCGTTGGAGGCGAGCGCGGGAGCCAGGTCCACCCCGACCGACAGCACGTGCGGATTGCCCGCCATGTCGTGCACGCGAATCGAGTGGCAGCAGTACAGGCGCGAGCGCTCGGCCTCGCGCAGCACCGAGATCTGCGATCCGCTGAGGCCATGCTCGCCGTCTATCATGCGGAACACCGCCCAGTTGGGGCACGGATCGCTCACCTGCGCGAGGTTTCCCCACGGCAGCGGGATGCCGTTGCCGCGGTACACGGCGCGCAGGTAACCCGGCGGGTAGGCATCGAAGAAGTGCCAGTAGGGGTAAGGGGACACTTTGGTCATGCGGCGCATTACCACGGCCGGCGTCAGCTCCAGACGCGCGCCAGCTTCCACGCGGTAGCGCTCGCGGGCGAGGAAGCGCCGGAACGGCACACGCGGTGCGAGCAGGGCGCCGGCGAAGAAGCTGCACTCGAAGTCGCGCCAGGCGTGCAGCACGTCCTGGGCGTTCATGCCCGCAGCGCTCGCGCCGCCTTCGGGACTGCCGCCCATCTCCCCGCCGGTGGCGTGCGCGGACTTCAGCCCGTCGCCACCGTGCAGCACCTTGTGGGCGATATGCGCGGCGAGGTCGAACTTCAGCCGCGCCGGGTCCGCCTGCAGGGCGCGGTTCGCGTATACGATGCGCGGCGCCTCGAAGAAGGAGCGCACCATGCTGCGCACCTCGCGGTCCTTGTCGCGCGCCAGCACCGGCTTGCGGTCAAACCAGCGGATCTCGAGCCCGTGCCGCTTGCACAGGCGCACCAGGTCCTCGACCGCCAGCGGAAAGCGCCGCTCACCGACACTGTCGGCGGCGCGTTCCAGGTCCGGGAAGTCATTGCGCGACATTTCCTGGTGCGAGCGGATGAGCAGATGGGCGAACTGCCGGCCGCTCGTGCCGGTCTGCGCCAAGAGTTCCGGGATCGCGGCCTGCAGCAGGCTCTTGGAGAACAGGAACGCGGGCTCCAGCGGAATGCGCGCGGCGGCTCCACCCGGGGTGGCGGCCGAGGGCAGGTCGAGCTCGGTGCTTTCGTCGAGGAACCAGCCCGGTGCGCGCTGGAACACCGCGGCGAGCAGCGCCAGCAGTTGCGCCGAGGGCGTGCGCTTGCCGCTTTCGATCATGCTCAGGTAGGAAACGGAAGGGCCGATAGCGGCGTTGCGCTCGATGCAGCGTACCGAGAGTTCCTCCAGCGTGAGTCCGTTGCGCTTGCGCAGGGCGCGCAGCTTGGTGCCCAGGAAGTGTCCCTTGCGCAGTAATTCCGACATATGTCATCTGTTTCCTACGGCGGGCGAGGGCACCCGCTTGTGAAATTAACAGTGTTAATTTTTCGGCGTCAAATTTCCACGCGGAGCGGGTATGCTTCCCAGCACATGAACGCTGAGGCAGATCCGTCCGTATATTCGCGCGCCCAGAACGGGGCCAAGGTCGAGATTCTCGGGCCGCAGATCGAGCGCTCCGGGGAAGTGCTGACACCGCTCGCGCTGCAGCTTTTGGGTAGCCTGCACCGGCGCTTCAATCCGCGGCGCCTGGAACTGCTGGCGGCCCGCGCGGCGCGCCAGAAACTGCTCGATGATGGAGCGCTGCCGGAGTTTCTGCCCGCCACCGCTGCGCTGCGCGCCGCCGACTGGCGTGTGGCTGCCGCGCCGGCGGACCTGCTCGACCGGCGGGTGGAGATCACCGGCCCCGTCGACCGCAAGATGATCATCAATGCGCTGAACGCGCCGGTGCGCGCCTTCATGGCCGATTTCGAGGACTCCTGCTCGCCGACCTGGGACAACGTGATCGGCGGCCAGGTTAACCTCGGCGACGCGGTGCGGCGCACGATCAGCTTCGATGATCCTGCCACCGGCAAGGTCTACCGCTTGAGGGAGCAGCTCGCGACGCTCATCGTGCGCCCGCGCGGCTGGCACCTGCCGGAGAAGCATGTGCGCATCAACGGCGAGGCCGTCTCCGGTGCGCTGTTCGATTTCGTGCTGTTCATCGCCAACAATCACGAGGCTCTGGCCCGGCACGGCACCGCTCCTTACTTCTATCTGCCGAAACTCGAGAGCCACCTGGAGGCGCGACTCTGGAACGACGTGTTTGTCGCCGCCCAGGAAGCACTCGGGATCCCGCGCGGCACCATCAGGGCGACGGTGCTGATCGAAACCATTCTCGCCGCCTTCGAAATGGACGAGATCCTTTACGAGCTGCGCGAGCATTCGGCGGGCCTGAACTGCGGGCGCTGGGACTATATTTTCAGTTTCATCAAGAAATTCCGGAACCGCCCCGATTTCCTGCTGCCCGACCGCGCCAGCGTGACCATGGAACGGCATTTCCTGAAGTCCTACGTGGACCTGCTGATCAAGACCTGCCACCGGCGCGGCGCGCATGCCATGGGCGGCATGGCGGCACAGATCCCGATCCGCGACGACCCGCAGGCGAACGAGGCGGCGATGGCGCGCGTGCGCGCCGACAAGCTGCGCGAGGCGCACGCCGGGCATGACGGCACCTGGATCGCGCATCCGGGACTGGCGAACATTGCGCGCGAGGCCTTCGATGCGGTGATGCCCGGACCCAACCAGCTCGGGGTGCTGCGCGCGGACGTGAGCGTGGTGCCTAAGGATCTTCTGACGGTACCGGACGGCCAGATCACCGAGGAGGGCCTGCGCGCCTGCATCCGGGTCGGCGTGCAATACCTGGAATCCTGGCTGCGCGGCAATGGCTGCGTGCCGCTGTATAACCTCATGGAGGATGCGGCCACCGCCGAGATCTGCCGCGCACAGCTGTGGCAGTGGCTGCGCCACGGCGCGCGCACCGGCGACGGGCAGGCCATCACGGTCGAGCGCTTCGACCGGCTCATGAGCACCGAGCTTGATCGCATTCATACGGAAGTTGGCGCCGCGCGGCTGACGCACGGTGTGTTCCCGAGCGCCGCGCGGCTCTTCGAGCAAATGACCAAAGCCGAGACCTTCGATGAGTTTCTGACGCTGCCGGCCTACGAGCTGCTGAGCTGACGGCACACGATTCACCCGATCAAGAGATGCACCACGCATGAACGCCCTGAAGTCCCTGCCGAGCGCCGATGACCTCACACGAACCTGGAACGACAGCCCGCGCTGGCGCGGTATCCAGCGCGGCTACAAGGCGAGCGAAGTGGTGCGGCTGCGCGGCACCATTCCGGTCGAGCACACCATCGCGCGCCTGACGGCGGAAAAACTCTGGCGTTATCTCAACGACAAGCCGTTCGTGAACGCGCTCGGCGCGCTGACCGGCAACCAGGCCATGCAGCAGGTGAGGGCGGGCCTGGATGCGATCTACCTCTCGGGCTGGCAGGTGGCGGGTGATGCCAACCTCTCGGGCGAGATGTACCCGGATCAGTCGCTGTATCCGGCCGATTCGGTGCCGGCGGTGGTACGGCGGATCAACAACACCCTGCGGCGCGCGGATGAGATCTGTCACGCCGAGGGTGATGACTCGATCGACTGGCTGAAGCCGATCCTCGCCGACGCTGAGGCCGGCTTCGGTGGCGTGCTCAACGCCTTCGAGCTCATGAAGCAGATGATCGATGCGGGAGCTGCCGGGGTCCACTTCGAGGACCAGCTGTCCTCGGCGAAGAAGTGCGGCCACATGGGCGGCAAGGTGCTGGTGCCCACCCAGGACGCGATCAACAAGCTCGTGGCTGCGCGACTTGCGGCGGACGTATCAAACGTACCGACGGTACTGGTGGCGCGCACCGATGCGGAGGCTGCGAACCTTCTGACCTCGGACGTGGATGAGCGCGACCGGCCGTTCGTGGACAAGGCGAAGGGCCGCACGTCGGAAGGCTTCTTTTGCGTCAAGGCTGGCATGCAGCAGGCAATCGCGCGCGGCTGTGCCTACGCGCCGTACGCGGACCTGGTGTGGTGCGAGACCGGCAAGCCCGACCTCGAGGAGGCCCGGGAGTTCGCCGAGGGCATCCACAGGCAGTTCCCTGGCAAGCTGCTGGCCTATAACTGCTCACCGTCCTTCAACTGGAAGCGCAACCTCGACGACGCGACCATCGCGAAGTTCCAGCGCGAGCTGGCCGCCATGGGCTACCGCTTCCAGTTCATCACGCTGGCCGGCTTCCACGCGCTCAACTACTCGATGTTCGATCTGGCGCGCGGTTACAAGGCGCAGCAGATGAGCGCCTACGTGAAGCTGCAGCAGGCGGAGTTCGCGGCTGAAGTCGCCGGCTACACCGCCACCAAGCATCAGCGCGAAGTGGGCGCCGGTTACTTCGATGCGGTGACGCAGGCGGTCAGCGGCGGCTCGTCATCCCTCTCGGCGCTCAGCGGCAGCACCGAGGAAGCGCAGTTCGAGAAGAAAGCTTCCTAAAGCGCAACCGCCCGCGCGCGACCGTCAGAAGTTCCACGCCAGATCCAGCGAAAGAAGGCTCTGGTCGCCGCCGGAGGTAGTGATGCCCTGGTATTCGAGGCGCACTGCCGGCGCGCCGAATTTCACCTGCATGCCCGCGGCGTAGGCGAAACGCACGTTGCTGGTGTTCTGTGCCGACTGCCCTGAGCAAAGTATGCCGCAAGGGCCGGCGGTGTTGTTGCTGATGTTGGTGTGCAGGTCAGCAGCGCCCAGCTTGCCGTAGAAGTCCAGATACGGTACTGGCTGCGGCAGGTAACCGACGAGGAACGCGCCGACGCCGCTGGCACTCGCGTGTTGCGAGCTGATCGTGTTGTTCGCGTAGCTGTAGTAGGTGCTGTTCCTGCTGCCCAGGTCGATGTACTCGACTTCCGCGCCGAACATCCCGATCGGGCGCCAGCCGGCGAATACCTTCCAGCCGGTGGGGTGCTCGTAGACCTCTACCGGGAAGAGCGACGTCGATTGCAGGGTAGACTCGCCCGCGCCCACGCCGACGTAGAAGCCGAGCGGATCGAGTGCCCAGGCCGTCAGCGGCAACCCCGACGCCAGACAGGCGGCCAACAGCAGCTTAGTACGCACGTTTGATCCCTTTTTGCGTTATCGCGAGCATAGATAGAGCGGCCCCAGCCCGCAAAGGTTCACGGACACCTGGCTTATTTCGCCGTCGGCATGGTGAATTCCGCGCCCTTGGCCGTGCTTTCCGGCCAGCGCTGCATGATGGACTTTTGCCGAGTGTAAAAGCGCACACCCTCCTCACCGTAGGCGTGCGTATCGCCGAAGAAGCTCGATTTCCAGCCGCCAAAGCCATGCCATGCCATGGGCACGGGGATCGGGATGTTGATCCCGACCATGCCCACTTCAATGCGGCGTCCGAACTCGCGCGCCACGTGGCCGTCGCGCGTGTAGCAGGCGACCCCGTTGGCGAGCGGGTGCGCGTTGACGAGCCGCACCGCCGCGGCAAAGTCCGGCACGCGCACGCAGGAGAGCACCGGGCCGAAGATTTCTTCCTGGTAGATGCGCATCTGCGGGGTCACGTTGTCGAACAGCGTGCCGCCCAGCCAGAAGCCCTGCTCGTGGCCGGCGACCGTGAATGCTGCGCCGCTCGCCGGATCACGGCGCCCGTCCACTACCAGCTGCGCGCCGCTCGCCACGCCGTCCTCGATGTAGCCGCGGATGCGCTCCAGTGCCTGGCGGTTGATGACCGGGCCCATCTGCGCCTCGCGGTCCATGCCGTTGCCGATACGCAGCGCCCGCACGCGCGCGGCCAGCGCCGGCATGAGCCGATCAGCGCTTTCGCCCACCAGCACCGCTACCGAGATCGCCATGCAACGCTCGCCGGCGGAACCATAGGCCGCCCCGATCAGCGCATCGACCGCCTGCTCGAGGTCCGCATCCGGCATCACCACCATGTGATTCTTGGCGCCGCCGAGCGCCTGCACGCGCTTGCCCGCCTGCGCGCCGCGCTGGTAGATGGAATGCGCAATCGGCGTGGAGCCGACGAAGCTCACCGCCTTCACGTCCGCATGCGCCAGCAGCGCATCCACCGCCGTCTTGTCACCCTGTACGACGTTGAACACGCCGGCCGGCAGCCCCGCATCCGCGAGCAGGCGCGCCATGAGGAGGGCGGCCGAAGGATCACGCTCGCTGGGCTTCAGTACGAAAGTGTTGCCGCAGGCGATCGCGAGCGGGAACATCCAGCACGGCACCATGCACGGGAAGTTGAACGGTGTGATGCCGGCGACCACCCCTAAGGGTTGCCGCAGCGTCCAGTTATCGATTCCGGTGGACACCTGGTCGCTGAAGTCCCCCTTCAGCAGCTGTGGGATGCCACAGGCGAACTCCACGATCTCGATGCCGCGCGTGACCTCGCCCTGCGCATCGCTGAACACCTTGCCGTGCTCGGAGGTGATGAGTGCCGCCAGCGCATCGCGCTCCTCGTTGAGACGGCCGAGGAAGCGCGTGAGGATGCGTGCGCGGCGCACCGGCGGAGTGTTCGCCCAGGCGGCAAATGCCTCGCGGGCGCTCGCAACCGCGCTGTTGACATCCGTGGCGCTGGCCATGAGGACCTGACGCGCGACGCTGCCGGTGGCGGGGTTGAAAATATCCTGGCGCGCGCCCGCGCCGCCGGCGACGCGACCACCAATCCAGTGCTGTACGAGCTCGGAGCTGGCAGTGCGCGGTGCGGATGCGGGTGTGGAAACGGCCATGAGACCTGCGATCATACCGCTCATGGGCATACGGGCGCTCTTTCCGACACTCATTTACACCGAGCGGCTGCGGGCACGCGGCTGGCGGACGTTGAACACGCGGCTGCTGCGCGAATGCCGGCAGCTTAAGCAAGATGACGCGGCGGGCCGACGCTGGTCGGCGCGCAACTACCCCGGCGGCTACACTTCCTACGGTTCGGCGAATCGCATGCACCGCAATTCGCCGACCTTCGCCGCGCTGGCGCATGAGCTCGACCGCCATGTCGCGCGCTTCGCGCGCCGCCTGCAGTTCGATCTGGAAGGCCGACCGCTCGCCATGACGGACTGCTGGGTGAATCTCATGGGCGCAGGCACTGCGCATGGGCTGCACCTGCATCCTCTGTCCACGATCAGCGGCACCTACTACGTCGCGACACCCGCCGGTTCCCCGGGGATGAAGCTCGAAGATCCGCGCCTCGAGCGCTTTATGGCGGCGCCACCGCGCAGCGGCGCTCGCGCGGGCAATCGGGCGTGGGTGACGCTGCGCACGCGGCCCGGACAGCTGGTGCTGTTCGAGAGCTGGCTGCGGCACGAGGTGCCGGCCAACCGCGCCCGCAGTGAGCGCGTCAGCATCAGTTTCAACTACAGCTGGTTCTGATGGTCCGCTGTCGCCGGCGTGCGACGCACGGCTCGCGAGGCGCGTGCCGCCCGGGGCGTCAACCCGCGTCCCGGGCGCGCGTTGCAGGGTGAAAGCGTTCTAATGAGCGCTGGCGACTGTGCGTGGGTCCAACGAGTTCAGGAAGCGTTCAGCCGCCGCCGGTCAACGTGCCAGTCAAGGAGATCCAAGCCATGCGCAATCTGATCCGCGGTATGACCGTCAGCCTGCTGCTCGCCACGCTGCCCGTGGCGGCCAACGCGGCGGTGTTCCTGTCGGTCAGCTTCGCCCCACCGATCCTGCCGGTGTACGTGGCGCCACCGATGCCTGCGCCGGGGTACTTCTGGACCCCGGGATACTGGTCGTGGGGCGGCGGCGAGTACTTCTGGGTGCCGGGCACCTGGGTGCTGGCACCCGCGCCCGGCCTGCTGTGGACGCCGGGATACTGGGGCTGGGCGGGCGGCGCCTACATCTGGAATGGCGGCTACTGGGGCCCGCACGTCGGCTTCTACGGCGGGGTCAACTACGGCTTTGGTTATGGCGGTGTTGGTTTCCACGGCGGCTCCTGGGTCGGCGGCCGCTACGTTGCCAACACCACGATCATCAATAACACCACCGTGGTCAACAACACGACCATCAACCGCGTGAGTTACAACGGTGGCAGCGGCGGCATCGTGGCGAAGCCGACGGCGGTGGAAGCGCGCGCGGCGCGCGAGCAGCACGTGCAGCCCACTCAGATGCAGCTTGACCACCAGGCGGCGGCTTCGCGCGATATCACCATGCGTGCCTCCTACAACCACGGCACGCCGAAGGTCGCGGCGACCCAGAAGGCCGGCGTGTTCTACGGACATGGTGTCGTGGCGGCGCACGCCGGTGGGCCCGGCGGATCAGCCCCCGGGGCACACCCGGCCACGACGTACGGGCAGTCTGCGCACCCCGGCGGCGCGGCCTCTCCCGGCCGGGGCTACCCCGGCGGGCAGGCTCCGCACGGCGCATATCCGGCGGGCGGCCACGCCGTCGCGCCCGGCAATTCCCACCCGCAGGCACCTGGCGGGGGGTCTGCGGAGCGCGGCGAGGAGCGCGGCGAGCGCCCGCACTGATTCAGGCGCGGTGCCCGACTGAACTGCAAGGTATAGGGCGACATGGACGTTGCCCTGCCGATGCAGCCACCACCGCAGCCGGCCAAAGACACGCCTTTGGCCGGCGGAAACGTAGCTACTGTCCGCTGAAATCGCTTCCTGCGATTTCAGCCAGTGAACTAGGTCAGTACGCGGCGCAGCCACGCCGCGATATCGGTAACCTCCTGCGGACACACTGAGTGCGGCATGCCGTACGTGTGCCACTCAACCGGGTAGCCGGCCGCCTGTAACTGGTGCCATGCGGCTTCGCCCAGCGCCAGCGGCACCACCGGATCCTGCGTGCCGTGGGCCATGAACACCGGGGTCGACTGATTGGCCGCGCCACGCTCGGCGTCGAAACGTGCCGCCAGCACCTGGTAGCAGGACAGAGCCATGATGCCGGCGAGCCGCTGCGGGTAGCGCGTGCCGGTGAACAAGGCCATCGCTCCGCCCTGCGAGAAGCCGGCGAGCACGATGTGCGCGGGCGCGATGCCGCGCGCGCTTTCGTGCTCGATCAGTTGCGTGATCGCCGCCTGCGAGGCGCGTATGCCAGGCTCGTCCTCGGCGCGGCGGCCGTCGATGGCGGTGATGTCGTACCACGCGCGCATGACGTAGCCGTTATTGATGGTTACCGGGCGCAGCGGCGCGTGCGGGAACACGAAGCGCAGCGCCCGCGGCGCTCGCGCGGCGAGCTCCGGGACGATGGGCTCGAAGTCGTGGCCGTCCGCCCCGAGCCCGTGAAGCCAGATCACCGTGCCGGTGGGTTGCGGGCCGGTCTCAACCTCGACAGCATCGCGCGACACTTGCGACTCCCCTTGAGCACAGGACAATGCCGGCCATGGTAGTGCAGCGCGGACAGCAGCGGCTATCGGCGCGCAGGCCTCGAGCGGCGCGGCGCGGCTGGTGGCAACGCTTGGGACGCCTGCCGCTCGCGCTGCGTGTCGGCGCCGCCGCCGCCATCGCCGTGGTGCTGGCGCTCGCTGTGAACGGCGCCTACCAGCTCGCGCGCAAGCCCAGTGAGATCTTCTTTCCGGTGAGCGGCGTGCTCTACAAGACCCCCGCGCAGACCTGGCGCGTGTATGGGGCGCTGTTTCGCGGCTACGCTACCGCGACCATCACCGCACCGCTGCTCGCGGCGCTCGCCCAGCAGGAGGCGTCCGGAAATCCGCTGGTACGTACCTACTGGCGCTTCTCATGGGTGGGCCGGCCTTTGGAGATCTACCGCCCGGCATCCAGCGCCGTGGGGATGTACCAGATCACCGATGGCACTTTCGAGCAGGCGCGTCACTACTGCATCCACGACCACGCGCTGGTGCGCGAGGGCGCCTGGAATGACTGGCACTCGTGTTGGTTCAACGGGCTGTACCTGCGGGTGCTGCCGGGCGATGCGGTGCAGCTGACGGCGGCTTACCTGCATGCCAACGTCACTGCAATCCTCGCCCGGCACGCGCTTAAGCCGACGCCAGCGCGCGTGCGTCACGTGGCCGCAACCGTGCACCTGTGCGGCGCGGGAGCTGCGGATGCTTACGTGCGGCGCGGCCTGCGCTTCGGCGCGGGGGAGCGCTGCGGGGATCATGATCCGCGCGCCTACCTGAAGAGTATTGACGAGCTGGACGCCGTGTTCACGCGCCTTGCGGATGCGGCGCCGCCGTCTTAGGACCGATGCGGCTCAGTGATGGTGGCCGCCGGCCCCGTGCACGTGGCCGTGCGACAGTTCCTCCTCGGTCGCGGCACGCACGGCGGTGATCTCGACCTCGAAATTGAGGCTCTGGCCGGCAAGCGGATGATTGCCATCCAGGGTCACCATATCGCCCGTGACGCGGGTGACGGTCACGGCCTGCGGTCCGTGCTCCGTCTGCGCCTGCAGGCGCAGGCCGACGTGCACATTTGCGATCCCCTTTAATGCGCGCCGCGGCACCTGCTGCACGAGCTGCGGGTCGTACTCCCCGTAGCCCTCCGCGGGCGCAATTTTCACCTGCAGCTTGTCGCCGGCGCGCTTACCCGTCAGTTCCCGTTCCAGGCCCGGGACGAGATTTCCATGGCCGTGCAGATAGGCGAGGGGCTCGCCACCGGCGGAGGAATCGATGACTTTCCCGTCATCCCCTTTCAGCGTGTAGTGGATGCTGACGACCTGGTTCGGTTCGATGCTCATGCGCGCAAAGAGTACTAGGCGCGCTGCGAATGGTCGATGGCCGTGATGAGCGCGGTGAAACACTCGAGCGTCGGCAGATCGAGCTTAAGCTCACGGGCACGGGCCAGCGCATAGCCGAGTGTTTCGTTCACCTCCAGCGCGCGTCCCGCCAGCAGGTCCTGCAGCGCCGACATGCGATGCTCCGGCGCATTGCTCTGATACTCGCGCCCGGCGTGCCGGATGATCTCGACCGCCTCGCGCTCGGAGCCCGCACACAGCCGCGCGGTGGGCAGGATTGCCTGATCGCTCAGGGGGATCCCCTGCGCACGCGTGAGCGCGCCCATCTCGCGCACCAGCCGCGCCACCAGCAGCGCCGATCCCGGATCCGACAGGTACTTCCACGTAACCGCGCGCGTGGCTACCGAGAGCGCCATGAGACCCACCCAGGCACAGAACTTCGCCCATTCCAGCGTTACGATTTCCGGGCTGGCTGCCGCCCGCACGCCTGAGGCGTCGATGGTGTTTGCCAGCCGTTGGGCGCGCGCACTGTCGCCGCCGGCGAGTTCGCCGATGAAAATGTTCACGTTGCGGGTGAACAGCACCGCGCCGCCCGGCAGCAGCTCCCCGCTGGTGTTCGCCAGCGCGCCCAGCACGCGCTCAGTGCCGAACGCCTGCGCCAGCAGCTCGTTCTTCAGCGGGCCGTTCTGGATCGAGAGCGTGACGTCAAAGTGCGCGTGGGTGAGCGCCGCCAGCGCCGCCGCGGTGCCCGGGGTCTTCACGGCGACGATGAGCGCACCCGCGCCGCTGAGGCTCGCCGGTTCGCTTACCGTGCGCACCGGGACGGTGAACTCGGCCAGCCCGCGGATCGAGAAACCCTCCTGCCGTAGCTGTTCCGCACGCGCACCGCGCGCCAGCATCACCACCGAGTGCCCGGCGCGCGCCAGGTGGGCGCCGACGATCGAGCCCATCGCACCGGCGCCGAGAATGGCGAATTCAGCTTCGCTCACGGGCCACTCACAACGCCGCGGCGATGTCCTCAAGCACGCCGTTGTCCTGCGGCTTGGTTTCCGGCGGGTAGCGTTTCAGCACCCGGCCATCGCGGCCGATGAGGAACTTCTCGAAATTCCAGCTGATGTCACCAGGAATGCCGCTGTCGGGGGCGGTGAGGAACCGATAGACGGGATGCCGGTTGTCACCGTTCACCTCGAGCTTCGCGCTCAGAGGGAAGCTCACGCCGTAGGTCGTGCTGCAGAAGGCGGCGATGTCCGCTTCACTTCCCGGCTCCTGCGCGCCGAACTGGTTGCAGGGGAAACCGACCACGGTGAATTTCTGCGCCGCCAGCTCGCGCTGCAGTTGCTCGAGCGCGCTGTACTGCGGAGTAAGCCCACAGCGGCTGGCGACGTTGACGGCGAGCGTCACCCGGCCCCGCAGCGCCCCGAGCAGGTCCGGCGCGCCGTCGATGCCGCGTACCGCGATGTCGTAGAAGTTGCTCATGCCGGCAAGCTCCCGTGTCATCTTCGAGGGTCCGTGTACGATACACCACCACACGCCTTACCATGGGCACGCGCGATCAAGGGGAGATCCTCATGGCCTCACAACTCAGCGGCGCTCAAACCATCAAGGTCGTCGAGACGCTTAACCACATCCTTGAGCTCGAGCTTGCGGGCCTGGTCCGCTACCTGCATTACAGCTTCATGATCTTCGGCCACAACCGCATCCCGATCGTCGCCTGGCTGCGCAGCCAGGCCGACGAATCACAGGCGCACGCCATCCAGGCGGGCGAGCACATCACCAACCTCGGTGGGCATCCGTCGCTGCGTATCGGGGGGCTGCTGGAAACGCACAAGCATAATGTTGATGAAATTCTGCGCGAGGCGCTCACGCACGAGCGCGAGGGCCTGGCGCAGTACCACAAGCTCCTCGACGCGGTGAGCGGCCGCAGCATCATGCTGGAAGAATACGCGCGCACCCAGATCGCTGCCGAAGAGGCGCACGTCGCGGAAATCGACAAGATGCTGCGCAAGCCCGGGTCGATCAAGGGCTGAGCGGCCTCTCCCGGATGGGGGAGGCCGGGGCACCCATGAGGAGTCGCACAGCGCGCGCCGTGTGACGCGAAGCGTGACGCACCCTTAATTCCGGAGCGAATTCACGGCGCCGCAACGCTGGCCGCGTACACTGCGCGCCCTGACAGACTAAGGACATTGCACGCATGGAACTCATCGTGACCTCTTTGATTGCCGCTACCCTTCTGTTGCTCGGACACTTCGGGGTGCTGGTACGCAACCGCCTGTTCGGCACGCGCTGAGCGCTGCACGCCGCGCGGGCGTATGCTCGCGCGGTGAAAATCATCGCCGTAACCAACATCAAGGGCGGTGTCGGTAAGACCACTGCCGCGGTCAACCTTGCGTACCTGTGCGCCGCCAGCGGGCGCACGACACTGCTGTGGGATCTGGATCCCCAGGGCAGCGCAACCTATATCCTGCGCGCCGAGGCGCACGAGGAGGCAACGGTCAAAAAGCTCCTCGCGGGCAAGCGTGAGCTCCCGGAGCTGATTCTCGCCACCGGGTACGCGGGCCTGGATCTGCTGCCGGCCGACTTCTCGTACCGCAACTTCGCCGTGCATCTGGCACAGCATCGCCATCCGACCGAGCGCTTGCTGAAGATGAGCCGTTCGTTGCGCGAGATCTACGACGTGCTGTTCCTGGACAGCCCGGCGGGCATTTCGCTCCTTTCGGAGAACGTGCTGCGGGCGGCTGACATTGCCGTTGTTCCGCTGGTGCCGACGCCGCTGTCGGTGCGCATGCTCGTGCGGCTGCAGGAGTTCATTGCCGCGGAAGGCTGGACGGATCTCGCCCTGCTGCCGTTCTTCTCCATGGTTGACCGGCGCAGATCCTTGCATCGCGAGCTGATTGACAGCACACGCGCGCAGCTGCCCATGCTGCTGGCGACGGAAGTGCCGTACCGGAGCGAAATCGAGCGCATGACTCTCGGGCGCGCGCCGCTTGCGGCGCTGGCGCCCAGCAGCGAGGCGGCGCTCATCTATGCGGCTCTGTGGGCGGAAATTGCGCTTCGGCTGGATGATGAGCCGCCATCCGCGTCGCGGGCCTCGCCGGTGGCTGCGCGCAAGGGTGCGCGCGCCGTTACCCCGCGCAATGCGGATTATGTTCTAAGAGAATGATATTTCTGTAGATTATTGACACGTCCGGATGTGACAAGGATCATCCAGCCAGGTCCTCCCGGAAACTCGCTGCCAGGCCCCTCGCGGCGAAATATAAATATAACGTGTCGGCTGGACGGGGAATCGACGCGCACAGCCGAGCCAGCTTTAGGGAAAATTGCTGACCAATGTTCCACTTTGTGCGCACATGCCACACGCGACTGGCGATTTTCCCCTTGATAGTCCTGAGCGCGTTCGTGCTGCCCGGCTGCGGCAGCTCGAGCAATCCCGCTCCCAGCCCGCCGCCGCCGCCACCACCGTCGGTATCCATTGCGACCACATCGCTCCCCTCCGGCCAGGTCGGGGCCGCGTACTCCGCGACGCTCGCCGCCACGGGCGGCACGGCGCCGTACACCTGGTCGCTTGTCAGCGGCTTGCCGCCGGCGCTGGGCTTATCGCTGAATGCCGCGAGCGGCGTGCTTGCCGGCGACCCCGCGGTGATCGTCACGGCGGTCTCAGTGACGTTCATGGTGACGGACTCAAGCAAGCCGGCATTGACGCGCAGCGCGTCGCTGCCGCTGACCATCGCGCCGGCCATACTCAAGATCAGCACGCGCTCTTTACCGAACGGTCAGGCCGGCCTCGCGTACTCGGCGAACCTTACCGCCAAGGGGGGCACGCCCCCGTTTAACTGGACCCTCACCGGCGGCACCTTGCCGACGAGCCTGTCGCTGAATGCTGCAAGCGGTGCAATCAGTGGCACGCCCACCGCGCCGGTGGTGGCGGATTCGTTGACTTTACAGGTCACGGACGCCGGCAACCCGATGCAGAGCTACGGCACGACCCTGGCGCTGACCATCACCCCGCCTCCCGTGAACATCACGACCACGTCGCTTGCGTACGGGCAGGTCGGGGTCGCGTACTCTGCGACGCTCAGCGCCGCCGGCGGCACGCCGCCATATACCTGGACCCTGACCAATGGCGCCCTTGCAGCGGGCCTTTCCTTAAGCACTTCCGGCTCCATCACCGGGACTCCGACCGCGACTGCGACGCAGACACCACTCTCCTTCCAGGTTGTCGACTCGGGTAATCCGGCGCAGCAGAAAGTCGTCGTTTTGAACCTCACCGTAGGTGCGGGCGGCATCACGGTCAGCATCCCCGCGCAGGCGTCGACGGTGGCAGCGGGGCTCACGATCACCCAGGCGGTGAGCGTATCGGCCACCACGAACGACAACGCGGGAGTTACCTGGACCCTGGCTCCCGTGGGTGGCTCGCCGCTGACTCCGACGCCCGTCAGTCCCGCTACCAGCCTCAGCGGCGCCAATGTGACCCTCACCGCGCCCTCGACCGCGGGCGTCTACACCCTCACCGCGACCAGTGCCACGGACAACACCGTCAGCGCCTCGGCCACCGTGGGGGTCACGGATCTTGCCGGTGTGTATACCTGGCACAACGATCTGGCGCGCGATGGCGTGAATGCGCAGGAATACGCTCTCACTACCGCGAACGTGAACACGGCGAGCTTCGGCAAGCTCTTCTCGTGCCCGGTGGATGGCGCGGTGTACGCGCAACCGCTGTGGGTGGCGAATGCAACGGTGGGCGGTGCGCGGCACAACGTCGTGCTGGTTGCGACGCAGCACGATAGCCTGTTCGCCGTCGATGCCGACGCCAGCCCTTGCCAGCAGCTGTGGCAGGCGAGCCTCATCGACAGCAATCACGGCGGCACGAGCGGCGAAATTCCGGTGCCGTCCGTAGCGAATTGCCAGCCCAAGTGTTATGTCGGGCAGGGCGACGGGAATATTCAGCCGGAGGTCGGCGTGACCAGTACGCCGGTCATGGATCCGACTTCGGGCACGCTCTACGTGGTGTCGAAGTCCATGAACGCCGCGGGCACGAGCTTCTATCAGCGCCTGCACGCGATCGACTACACGACCGGCAATGAGAAACCGGGATCCCCCGTGACCATCGCGGCAACGGCAAACTACCCGGGCCCCAACAGCACCACTGTCACGGTGACATTCAACCCCCAGACGCAGAATCAGCGTGCGGGGCTTGCGCTCGTCAATGGCACGGTCTACATCGCGTGGGCTTCCCACGAAGACACCCCGCCGTATTACGGCTGGGTCATCGGTTACACCTACAACGGCTCGGCTTTCACGCAATCCGGGGTGTACTGCGCCACGCCCAACGCTGGCAACGGCGGGATCTGGATGTCGGGCGCCGCGCCGGCGGCGGACAACAACGGTCACCTGTACGTCATCACCGGCAACGGCCAGTTCGACGTCGACACCGCTCCCGGTGTTCCCAACACCATCCCACCGAATAATGATTACGGCGACTCGTTCCTGCAATTATCCAACGGCGCGTCGGGCCTCAGCGTCTCGTCGTACTTCACTCCGTCGGACCAGGAAAACGATTTTGAGAATGACAAGGATGCCGGCTCCGGAGGCACGGCGGTCGTACTCAACCTGTCCGGCTCGCCTGCGCACCTGGTTATCGGCGGCGGCAAGGACGGCACCCTTTACGTTCTCAACGGTGACGCCATGGGCGGTTCCGGGGATGCGAACGCCTGGGAGTCCTTCAGCGTGGCCCCGTTGTTTTCGACCGGCGCGTTCTGGAATAACAGCTATTACATCGCTCCCGCGGGCTATCGCTTGCAGGCCTTTGCGTTCAGCACCGCGACCGACGAACTCGCTGCGACCCCCGCATCCGAGTCGGCCGTGGCATTCGGCTGGCCGGGCGCAACGCCCTCGATTTCCGCCACCGGCAGCACCGCCAACGGTATCGTCTGGGCGCTCAATACCAACAGCTATTGCACCCCCTCGAGCTGCGGTCCGGCACTGCTGTACGCCTACGACGCGAGCAATCTTGCGAACCTGCTGTGGAACAGCTCGCTGGTGAGCTCGGATGCCGCCGGCAACGCCGTGAAATTCATGCTCCCCACGGTGGCGAACGGCAAGGTCTACGTCGGCACGCGCGGCAACAACACCGGCGGCGCCTACGGATCGACCAGCGTCAACGGCGAGCTGGACGTGTACGGGCTCATAACGAAATAACCTCAGAACGGGTCGCCGATCACCAGACGCCAGCCCGAGAGCACCCCGGCGACGCGGTAACCGATACCGAGGCGCGGCAGTGTAAAGCCGTGAATTTCCCACATGGGGGCGACGCCGAACATCAAGCCGCCCTCGAACTGCAGCGTGCGCGCGCTGATCCCTGAGTATGGCCCGGACGGTGCGTTGAAGTAGATGTCGGTGATCGCGTAGGGCGCGAGCTGCGCGCGGCGCTCGTGCCAGGACCAGTTGAAGTTGCGGCGCAGCTCCAGGCCGTCGCGCAATCTGGTGAAGGAATCGTTGGGCAGTTCGCTGTCGTGGTAGTGAACGCCGGCGTAGGCGAGTTCGGCCCGCCACAGTCCCGCGCTGTCCAGGGCGTGGAAAGTAAAATCACTGCGGATCCCTGCGCCGAAGATCAGTGCATTGATCTGGGTCGAGGAGGCGAAGGTGCCGCCGCCCTTCGCATAAGGGTAGATATGCCAGGCATCGCTCATCCAATAGTCGAGCTCGACGCCGGGCTCGAGGCTCAGGGCGTTGATCTGTGTGGGCACCTGCAGGTGCACCAGATCAGCTGGCTGGAAATTAAAGAACCCGAAGGTGAGGGGGAAAATCAGCCGGATTCCGGGGCGACCTCCACGCGGCGCGGCGGCGCGCAGCTGGTAGCCCGGGTGCAGCTGGTAGACCTGCAGCGTGCGCCCGTCGACTTCGTAGATGCCCGAGCCGAGCTCGCTGGCAAAGGCGAAGTTGGCAAAACCGCTGTCGGCGGGCTCGACGGGTTGCGCAGCGCGTGCGCCATGGATGGCGTGCGACGCCAACAGCGCGGCCGCCAGCGGCGCCGCCCGCCGCAAGACGGCAGGTGCAGCGCGTGGGATGGCACTTGCTTTTTCCGCCTCACGTGTCACCTTCGCGCATGCTGAGTGAAGGCTGGTTGCTGCGCAAGGAGTCGCGTCATGAGCATAAGTCACACGCGTCAATCTCACTGGACCACGCCCGCGGGGCTGAAGTATTTAGGTCCCCACACCGGCACCGATCCGATCGAAGTCACACTGGTGCTGCGGCGGCGGGCGGGCGCGGCACCGCAGGCTGCGTCGTGGCCGCACGCCCCGCGCCTGGCCGCGCGCGCGCAGTTCGGGCGCGACTGTGGCGCAGACCCGGCGGACCTCGAGAGTCTGCGCCGTTTCGCCGGTGCGCATGGTCTCACCGAAGTTGCCAGCGATCCGGCGCGCCGCGTACTGCATCTGTCCGGCACGCCGGCCACGCTGCAACGGGCCTTCCGCGTCACGCTCGGCAAGTACCAGTTCGAGGACGGGCGCGGACCCTTTGTTGGTTGTGCTCAGGCGCCGCAGCTGCCGCCGGGCGTCATCGCGGTACTGGGCCTTGATCGTCGGCCGGTCGCACAGCCACGCTCGCGCAGGCCCAAGGCGCAGCCGAGCACCAGCTACACGCCGCCGCAGCTCGGGGCGCTGTACGACTTTCCCGCTGGAACCGATGGCAGTGGCGAGACGGTGGCGATCATCGAGTTGGGCGGGGGATTCAGCGGCACTGATCTGGCGCAGTATTTCGCCGGTCTCGGCATTTCGAAGCCGCCCACGGTCACCGCGGTCTCGGTCGCGGGCGCCACCAACACTCCGGGCGGGGAGGCTGACGACGAGGTCATGCTCGACATCGAAGTGGTGGGCTCGCTCGCGCCCGGCGCGGCCATTGCGGTCTATTTCGCGCCTAACACCGACCAGGGGTTCTATGAGGCGATTTCACAGGCGGCGCACGATGCCACCCGCAAGCCGGCGGTGATGTCCATCAGCTGGGGCGGCCCGGAGAACAGCTGGACCGGCCCGTCACTGGATGCGATGGAAACCGCGCTCGAGGATGCGGCCGCGCTCGGGGTGACGGTGACGGTGGCTGCCGGGGACAGTGGTTCCAGCGACGGGGAAAGTGATGGTCAGCCGCACGTGGATTTTCCGTCCTCGAGCCCCTATGCGCTCGCCTGCGGTGGCACGCGTCTCATGGCGCAAGGCGGCGTGATCCAAAGCGAGGTCGTGTGGAACGAGGAAGCTTCCGGCGACGGCGCCACCGGCGGCGGGGTGAGCACCGTGTTCCCGCTGCCGGTGTGGCAGCAGGGCAGCGCGGTGCCTGAGTCGCCCGCGGGCAGTCCCGGCCGCGGCGTGCCTGATGTGTCCGGCAACGCCGACCCGCTCACCGGTTATCAGGTGTTGGTGGATGGTGAAGCGCAGGTGATCGGTGGCACGAGCGCCGTGGCACCGCTGTGGGCGGCGCTCATCGCGCGCTTCAACCAGAAGCTCGGCCGGCCGGTGGGCGAGCCACACGTGGCCTTCTATCAGATCGGCATCAAGGCCTTCCGCGACATCACCCAGGGCAACAACGGCGCCTACCAGGCCGGCCCGGGTTGGGATGCGTGTACGGGGCTTGGCTCACCTAACGGCGCGGCGCTGCTCGCCGCGCTCGCGGCGCTGACCTGAAGGCGATGAGGCCGGCGAGAGCCAGCAACATCGCGGGATCGAGGCCGCCGCCACCACCGCCGCCGCTGCTACTCGCGCTCGGCGGCAGCGCGGGACCCGCGGCCACCTGGGCGATCGCCATATCGGCCTGTATGAATCCATAACCGGAGTTGAAGTTAGGTATGCCGCCGGCCATGGGAGAAGCCGTGTTGCGCAGCGCCGCGTAGATCTGCGCGGGCGTCAGGGTCGAGTTGTACTGCATCAGCAGCGCCGCCACGGCCGCGACGTGCGGAGTCGCGGCGGATGTCCCGAAGAATGCCGGGAAGCTGGCATCGAACTCACACTGGGAGATGCTGGAGGAATAGGTCTCTTTGAAGCCCAGGAACGTATTGTTGACGCCGTCGGGACCCACAAAGTCCGGTTTCTGGCGAACCACTGGTGTCTGCGAATTACCTGCATCATCGAACAGCACCGGATCGCCGCCTAAAGAGGAAAAGTACTCCAGCGTCGCCGGAGTCTGGCCGCAACGCGGGGTATACCCATAGAACGCGGCGCCGACCGCGCCCGCGTTCGCATCGTTCGCGTGGCCCTGGATGGTGGGGCTCGAGGTGCCGAAGCTGTTGATGGTGCTTCCGGCGCCGTCATCCTCCAGCACGAACTTGATCCGGCCCGGGGCGGCGGTCCCGTTCACGAGCCCGATCTGCACGTTCATGTTCTCGGCCGCAGTGCTTGCGATGCCGGAATTGGCGGGATTGGCAACCACGAGGATCTGCACCGGGTCCGTGCCTGCGGCGTTCGGGCCGGTGCAGGTCGCGGGAGCCCCGTCGAAATTGAGGATGTCGTCGCTTCCGGATGCGGCGGTGACGCACAGGTCGATCTGGTTGCTCGCTCCAGGGCCCCCGCCCACCTGGCCGCTGGTGGCGTAAGGCTGGTCCCATTCCACGACCAGGGCCACGAATTCGCCCGGCACGAGCGGCGCGATGGTGATGGGCAGGCTGACGGTGGTGTTCGCGCCCCCAGGGGCGAAGTTCAGCAGCATCTCCCCCTTGTTGGGCGCGCTCGCCGAGAGGGTGCTGAAACTCGGCGCAGTGTTTTCG
>Ga0070761_10000221_pt1 | contig 37832 bp, 33 predicted proteins | sample HubBroMetageREF1_FD_66724 | JGI IMG/M metagenome (GOLD analysis project Ga0070761, IMG submission 66724) | Reference soil microbial communities from the Hubbard Brook experimental Forest, New Hampshire, USA - Hubbard Brook CCASE Soil... | ecosystem: Environmental > Terrestrial > Soil >... | reverse complement strand
ACCGCGCCCACCAATCTGCTGACGGTCGTGGGCGATATTACCAACACTTCCGACACTCCAGTTGCAATCACCAGCCCCAGCCCTTACGGAACCTGGCTGGCGCTGGGCAACACCAGTACGGGCAGCGGCTCTGGCAGCCCCGGCGGCCTGACCTGGAACATTATTTCGGCCGGCCCGCAAAACCTTGAGGGTGCCGGTAATCTGGTGATCACCAACTTGACCCCGACCAATGGCCCGTTCAACACGGTTCACATGCACTCCAATCTTTTAGTGGACGGCGCGATCACCGGCCCAGTGTCGATCGCCGGCAACTTGACCGTGACCGGCAGCGTGACCTGCGGCTCAGGCTGCTCAGGCGGCACCGGCGGCAGCGGCACCGTGACCAGCGTGGGGACTAGCTTAGGCTTGATCGGCGGCCCGATCACAAACAGCGGCACCCTGTCCATCGATCCGAATGTAGTTCCCCAACTTGGTGCGGCAAGCAACACCTTTAACGGTAGTGTCACGGCTGCATCGCTCGCCGCGACTGGAGCAGTGGCCGGCAGCAGCCTGACCGCAAGCGGGCCGGTGACGGGAAGCAGCTTTCAGATTGGAGCCAACCTTTTCGACTACGGCTCCTACGCGAATGGGAACGCGTTTCTCGGCTTCGCCGGTAACTCCACGATGGCGGGTCTTAACAACACGGCCAGCGGCTACCAGGCGCTCTTCAACAACGCGGGCTCCGCCGTGTACCCCTATCCGGGGAGCGGCAACACCGCCACCGGCGTTAGTGCGCTCTACCTCAACACCACAGGCAGCTACAACGCGGCTACCGGCGTTAAGGCGCTCTACGCCAACGCCACGGGCAGCTACAACGCGGCCATCGGCGATTACGCGCTGCAATACGCCACGGGCAGCAGCAACACGGCTTTGGGATACTCCGCCGGGCCGGATACAAACACTCCCAACCTCAACAACTCCACCGCCATTGGAGCCTTCGCGGATGTGACCCAAAGCAACTCCCTGGTGCTGGGCAGCATCCTCACCCTGAACTACTGCACCGCTGCGAATAACTGCGCCACCACCAAGGTTGGCATCGGCACCACCGCGCCGCAGGCCACCCTGGATGTCGAGGCCCTCAGCGGGACGCCGCCGCCCACCGTGAACTTCGGCCAAGCGTCCAATCCGGCAACCTTCACCGTGAACGGCATTACCAACATAACCGGCTCCCTGTCTGTAAACGGACAGCAGGTTACCGGCGGCGGCGGAGGCGGCGGTACCGTGACCAGCGTGGCAACCGGTACGGGGCTCACGGGAGGGCCGATCACAGGCAGCGGCACCCTGGCCATCGATCAGACCGTCGTTCCCTTGCTTGGAAACAACTTGAATGCCTTCACCGGCAGCATCACGGCGGCCTCATTCACTGGCAACGGCGCGGGATTGACCAACGTGAACGCGGCCACACTCGCCGGGCTGTCTCCCACCGGATTCGCCACGACCGGAAGCAATACCTTCATCGGCAATCAGACGGTGAACGGAAACATCACCGCGACCGCAACGGCGCAGGGCGGCAACGGTACGTTGACAGTGAACGGATACAACGGAGTCTCTGGAACGGGCCAGGGCGGCGGCGGGGCGATCTACGCGCAGGCCGGCCATGGAGACGAAACCTCTGGTTCTAACACCACGGGCGGTACCGGGGGAGTGTTTATTGGCGGTTATGGAACCGGATACGGAGGCGACGGAATCGACGCGTATGCTGGAGGCGGGGACGCCTCGGGCACAGCCATCTATGCCGGGAAGTTCGTCGGCAATCTGGACGTAACCGGCTCAATCACGGCGGGCACCAAGGATTTCAAAATCGACCATCCGCTCGATCCCGCGAACAAGTACCTCTTCCACGCCTCGGTCGAATCTTCGGAGATGATGAACATCTATACCGGCAACGTCACCACCGACGCGCAAGGCGATGCCCGCATCGAGTTGCCCGACTGGTTCGAGGCCGTCAACACCGACTTCCGCTATCAGCTCACGGTCATCGGCCAGTTCGCCCAAGCGATTGTGAGCCGTAAAGTCGCCAACCATCAGTTCAGCGTCAAGACCGACAAACCGAACGTGGAAGTGTCCTGGCAAATCACGGGAGTGCGCCAGGACGCCTATGCCAAGGCGCATCCGCTGGTCGTCGAACAGGAAAAGGACGCACGCGAACGCGGCCATTACATCCATCCCGAACTGTACGGCGCATCCGAGGAGCAGAGCGTTGAGTGGGCGCGCCATCCCGAGATGATGAAGAGGATCGAGGAAACGCGAGCCCGGCAAATCGCTGCGGCGCAGCAGTAGGCAACGCCGTAAAATTAACGCGGCGGTGGCAGGCTGTGGAAGCATGCGCACCTGCTTCTCGGTCTGCCATTCCCGGATAGTCGGAGACAGAAAGCCGGGGCGCAGCGGTCTGTGTCAAGGCCGGACAATGTCCGCCGCGGAGCGGTCGCAGAGCCTTGACACGGACCGCGCCTCGGTTACACTCGCGCTATCCAGGGAATGGTTGCGATTGGCCTTATCCGGGTGTGTCGGGTGGTTGCTGCGCCAGAATCTCCTGAGCCCAGCGATGTTTCTTTGCCTTCACCTGCCGCGTGATTTCCTCGAATTGGTCAGCGTCCAGCCATTCCCCGCGTGACATGACAGAGAGTACGTGGGTCAGGAAAACTTGCAGACCAACTACCTCCGTCAATAATCGCTTTGCGTAGTTGGCGCCGTCACCAGAGTTTATGTGGTCGCTATCACGAAGCTCCCGGAAGAGCACTTCGCGGATCCATTCGCTGAGCCGGAGGCCGCTCTCTGTCGCTGCGTGTTCGAGCTCGGCAAACTCCGATTGGGTCACCTTGGTGCTGGCAGTGCGAATGCGGAAGTTTTGTGATCCATTCTTCTTTGTAAAAGTGACTTCAACGGCCATAGTTACCTCTTTTCAACAAGTGCACCTGAGGCGCTCTGAAGCGCCCTCGGAACTGCAAGTTATTCATTCTGAAAGAGTCGCTCTGGAACGCCGCGGGACGCTCTGCAGCACCCTCGAAGGGGTGGAGTGTCAAAATTCTTCCGGTGCGAAGCACCGTTCTTGCACCACCACGAAATTGAATGCGGGATCATAGCTCCGATACCAGCACAGAAGCTGTGAACTCCACTCCAGCTAACCAGCTTCTTTCGTCGAACCATTCCGTGGACAAGCTCATGCAGAACCCACACCCAATCGTGTTCGGAATTCGTGTACTTATAGGGATGTTTTCGCGATGGGATTGCGCGAGACGAACGCATGGCGTTCGTTGCTGAAATCTCCAACTAAAAGTCATCGGAATTTCAAGTGGAATCGCTGCGCAAGTTGGCGACGATATTCGTCTCGTTCTTAGTTCTAAGTTGCCGCATGTTGCCCCTCGAAGACCGAAAAGATCAGAGAGCTTTTCTTGCCGGCCTCGTATCCACAATCCCGAGCACCTTGCGGAGGATGCGGCGGCCCGACCGCCGTTCGATTTGGATGAAAGGATCAACTGATTCTCCAATCTCTGCTTTTGTGTCGCAGAAGGTGGTCTGGGCGTGCTTGCACATGCCCAGATTCGCGAAACGGGAGGCTTTCCTCGCAAGGTTGACTAATTCGCTGCTGGCGAAACGTCGTGCCCCGCCTGAAGGAATCGAGCAGCGTCCTGGTCATCGCGATCTCGCACACTTCACCATTTTGGGGCAAAACTATGCTCGCTTCATTTAGGAAGTCCAATGAATTTTCGGCGGGCAGCTATTCCTCGGAGGAATAGCCAGGCAAAAACAGAGTGGTTCGGTTCGGCGGATGATTGTCGATACGGAATGAGAAAGTCGATAAACGATTCACGGTAAAGGACAAAACCATGGTTGTTTCTAGATCTTTCAAATTACTGCATACACTGCACGACCAGTTCTCAGCAAATTTGGATTTCCGTTGTTTGCCACCAAGAGATACCCGCATGTCGCTATTCGCCTGTCTCAGGGCCTCTGAAACGCAACGTCGCAACCGTCTGACACCCGATATTCCCAGTGGGAATATCTAGCGGACGAAAAGTCATTGGACACGGCGACAAGAATGAGCCATGTTCAGTATTTCGTGCGAATACTTCTTGCGTTTGGCCGCCCATGAGTACCGCGATTACTACCGAAGGAGAGATGCAGAGGAAAACGCCACAGCCTTCTGAAAGACCTGTGAGCGCCAAGGCTGCCGCGGAGTTTCTGCAAATGCACGTGAGAAGTGTTACACGTCTCGCTGGGGTTGGTCACATTCCTGGTCATCCGATTGGATACGGACAACGTAGGAAATGGCTCTTCTACATCTCGGAACTGGACGAATGGTTGCGGGCTCAGATATGCTCCGACTCATCCCGGCGTCGTCAAGGCAAGGGAGGACAAGTTGCCTAGACGAAACCGTTATCAGTTTGGAAGTCTCGAACTTCGCAAGAGAACCAAGGGCCCCGACGTATGGCTATTCCGCTACTGGGATCGACAGAATCGATCAGCGACACGACCTTCGATAACTCTGGGTACGGTCGAAGATTATCCAACGCAGGCGGATGCCAGACGTGCGGCCGAAGGTCTCCGACTGGAAATCAATCATGGCGTGCCGTTACGCGAGGCAGTGACTTTTCAAGGCCTGATCGATCGATACGTGAACGAAGAGATCGAGAGAGGCGACCTCGCACATACCACCAAAGAACCCGATCTCAATCGCATCAACAAACACATCTCTCCGAAGTGGGGCAACTGCCTGCTAGGGGAAGTCAAACCTTATCCCGTCCAGGAATGGCTCAGAAAACTGTCTGTGGCTCCAAAAACCCGAGGGCATATTCGGAGCTTAATGCACCGTTTATTCGAGAAGGCCATGCTCTGGGAATTGATTCCGCTGGAACGCAACCCGATGGGCCTCGTCGAACTAAAGGGAGTGAGCAGACGCTTACAGCCTCCGCGCATTTTGACGGAGGAAGAGTTCGGGGCTCTGCTCAAGCAGCTTGTCCATCCCTACCGCTGTATGGTGCTCTTGGCTGGATGCACCGGTCTTCGTATCAGCGAGCTAATGGGCTTACGCTGGACGTCGATCAACTTCGAAAACTTGGTCATGGAAATCAGAGAAGGCTTTGCTCGCAGCCAGGTGACGAAGCTCAAGTCAGAGTGCTCCCAGGACCAATTGCCTCTGGACCCGGACGTTGCGACCATTTTGCTCGAGTGGAAGGGACTGTGTCCGGCGACGGAAGGAGACTGGGTTTTTCCCAGCCCACGGACAAACAAACCCTACGATTCTGGCTCATTGCGGAAGAAAGTGCTCAAGGCAGCGGCGTTACGAGCCAAAATTCAGGGACGAATTGGCTGGCATACGTTTCGCCACAGCTATCGCGCTTGGCTCGACGAAACGGGTGCTCCCCTCGGCGTACAGCAGAAACTCATGCGTCATGCCAACATCTCAACCACGATGAACGTCTATGGCGGAGCCTTCATGGAATCGAAGCGCAAAGCCAACACCTCCGTCGTGCAGCGTGTGTTGGCTCAAGACCGCACCAAATAGCAAAAGGCCGTCACTTGGACGGCCTCTGCTTTCACGTTTCAATTCTTATTGGACCATTTCAGACCACAATCAAAAATCCCAATTCCTCGTAACTCTATGATGGCATTGGTTGCGGGGGGTGGATTTGAACCACCGACCTTTGGGTTATGAGCCCAACGAGCTACCAGACTGCTCCACCCCGCAGTTCGATCATAAACAATGCCTTCGACATCGTCAAACTTCCGGCAGCAACGCCATTTGCCTCGAGCCGTGTCCCAGCCGCCTTGCTTCCCAAGCAGGCGGGTGATTCTTACTTGAAACTGCCAGACGGCCTGTCGCATCCTACGGCAGATTCTGGGCATCGAAGAAAGCGAAGGTTTTGCAAGCGGAACGTTAAAAGAGGCAAGCAAGGAGAACATCGTCTATGGCCAGAAAAAGTCTCGATGCGAAAGTACCTGCCAGCGAACGAGGCAGCCTAAGCGCGCAGCCTCGTCTTCACCAGAGTGCCCCGGAAATTCAAGCTTACGGCACCGTTTCACACATGCTGCCTCTTGATCTTGAAGAACCGGTTCGCCTGGAAATGACGGAACAACTCAACCTGTTGTTAGCCGATACCATAACCCTGCGCGACCTCTATAAGAAATCGCACTGGCAGGTCGCGGGACCAACCTTTTATCAACTCCACCTCTTGTTCGACAAACATTACGAAGAACAATCGGAGATCGTCGACACCATCGCCGAACGAATTCAACTCCTTGGCGGAGTCTCGATAGCCATGGCTGCCGATGTGGCCGAAACTACGCGCATTGAACGTCCGCCGCGGGGCAGGGAAGAGGTTCCCGTGCAGCTTTCGCGCTTGCTGGATGCGCATCAGATTATCGTCCGCCACTGCCGCGAATTAGCGGACCGTTCGGATACACTGGGTGACGGTGGCACCAACGATCTGGTGGTGAGTGATGTGCTCCGCGCCAACGAACTGCAGATCTGGTTCCTCAGCGAACACCTGGTAGATGCGCCGCTCGTACATGCGGAACAGCCGCGTCTACGCACCGCTGGCTAGTCCAGCCGCAAATAAATAGAGCAGGCTCTCTCCGCAGAGCCTGCTCGTCATTGGCTTCGTAACGGCTTCGTAACTTTGGCTTCGTAACTTCTTTCCACTTGTGCCAGACTACATCCGGCCAGCCGCCTTCAGATTGTCGTGGCCGTAATACTCGTAGGCCGACATCGGTTTCTCGCCGCCCTTCTTCCAGGTACGCGAGTCCTCGGGTAACTTGCCCAGCACGCGCGCCATTTCACGGATGTGCATCGCCACTGTGCCACAGCACGCGCCAATAAAATTGATGCCGAGATCGCGTGCCTGCGCCGCATAGTTTCCCATTTCCTTGCGCGTGAGCTGCAGTGGATCCAACGCATAAGGAAACTCTGGCAGGCTCGTGAAGTCTGGCTTATCCCTCGGAGTGTGGTATGCGACCGGCTGACATGCCAAATAGCCCGAAACCGCCTCACGCATCTGCTCCATCGGACGGAGAATGTGCTCGGGCGGCCGCAAACAGTTCATGCCAACAATGTCGGCGCCGGCATCAAACAGCGCCTTGGCTGCGTCAGCGGCATTCTTGCCATCCGTGGTCTCGTCCGTGTTCTCGAAACAGATTGTCACCATAGTAGGCAGGCCGGTTTTTCTCCCGCGTTCCACTGCAAGCAGCGCCTCTCCGAGAAAAGAAAACGTTTCGCCGATAATGAAGTCCACGCCCTCCTCGACCTGCACGGCCAGTTGTTCGTCGAACGTTTTCCGCACGCGGTCGGCGGCTGACGCGCTGCCGGGTTCGTACATCCACGTCAGACTCAGGTTTCCCGCCACCAGACAACGATCGCCCGCAACTTCGCGCGCAACCCGGACCGCCGCTCGATTCAAGTCTTGCAAGCGATCTTCAAGTCCCACCGTCGCCAGCTTGTCGCGGCTGGCATAGAACGTCAGCGCCTGCAGCACTTCCGACCCCGCTTCGCGAAACTCCACGTGCAATTCGCGCAGCGCCTCCGGATGCGTCAGCACCACCTCCGGGGTGAACGGACCCGCGCGCACCCATCCGCGCTTTTCCAGTTCCAGCAGATAGCCTCCGTCGCCCAATACTGGTCCGTCTTTCAGTCTTTCCAGTATGCCCTTTTTTTTCATACTCGCTCCTGATTTCCCAGTCTCTTATGTATTCGAGTTCAGCCTTGAGAGGCCGCCCGCGTTCGAGTTCGAACTTATGCTGCGGCTTCCTTGAAGTTTCCTTTCTTCCAGTCGCGCAAAGCTTGCAGCGCCGCATTCCGCCCCGGCGCGCCGGTAACTCCGCCGCCGGGATGCGCCCCCGCACCACACAAATAAAGTCCGCGAATCGGTGTGCGATACTGCGCCCAGCCCGGCACCGGACGCATGAAGAAGAGCTGCTCCAGTCGCAAATCGCCGTGGAAAATATTTCCCTCCGTCAATCCATAAGTCCGTTCCAGATCCAGCGGCGTCAGCACCTGCCGCGCCACAATCGCACCCGGCACGTTCGGAGCGTACTCGGCAATCTTCCTCACCACGAGATCCCCTAGCAGTTCCCGCTTTTCATCCCAGTTGCCCTCGCGCAACTCGTAAGGCACGTACTGCACGAAGCAGGTCAGGATGTGCTTGCCCGGCGGAGCCAGCGATGGATCAGCGTTCGAGGAGACCACGCAATCCACCCACAACTCTTCTGGAATCTCGCCAAACTTCGCAATGTCATAGCAGCGCTCCGCGAATTCCAGCGACGGGACCAGCGTGTAGAACGTACGCTCGAGCGGCGACGCCTGCGGCGAGGTCCCCGTGAACCGCGGCTCTTCCGACAGAACAAAGTTGACTTTCGCGCACGGTCCATCCATCTTGATGCCGCGCACGGCAAACAGAAAATCTTCGGGCAGTTCGCGTGCCGCAATCATCTTCAGGAAAGTCCGCTTCGGATCGGCGTTGGAAAGAATCATTCGCCCACGAACCTCGCTTCCGTCTTCCAGCACGACGCAGTAGGCGCGGCCGTTGCGCACCTCAATTTGCGCCACCGATGCGGAGGTTCGTATCTCCACGCCCAGCTTCTTTCCAGCCGCCGCCAGCGCCTGTGTGATCGACCCCATCCCGCCCATCACGTGCCCGTAAAAGCCCTGCAGTTCGTGCTCGCCGCCACTCAGCAAGTGAAACAGCAGCCCGATTGCCGTTCCCGGCTGGTACGGCCCGCCATGCTTCCCATAGACGTTGTTCGCGAGAAACATGGTCTTCATTTTCTCGGACTCGTAATTGTTATCGAGAAACTCTCCCAGGCTTCCTGTGAGGAACGAAATCAGCTGCGCAATCTCGGGGCCGGTAATCCCGCGAAACCGTTTGCCCACGCGAAACAAGTCGCTCCATCCATTTATGGTCGAAGTATCCACTTCGGGTGGCGGCTCCATAAAGAACGGCTGCAGGTAGCGCGCCAGCTTTTTCAGTTGATCATCGATCTCGACGAACCGCGCTGCGTCTTTCGTCGAAATCTTTCCAAACTCCGCTTTCGCCCGTTCGCGATCCACCCACCACGGAACCACGCGCCCATCGGGGAAGGGAACCTGGATTGCCGGATCGCAAGGAATCATGCGCAAGCCATGATCGGCCAGCCGCAAATCCGCAATCACCTCGGGCCGCAGCATGCTGGCAATATAAGAAGTGCTCGAAACCCGGCAGCCAGGAGCGATCTCCTCCGTCACGCAACATCCCCCAACAATTTCGCGGCGCTCCAGCACCAGCGTGGAAAGGCCGGCGCGCGCCAGATACGCAGCCGCAGTCAATCCGTTGTGACCGCCGCCGACTATAATCGCGTCATAAATGGAGTTGGAAGCCCGTTTCACCAGAATCTGACCCTAGGTCACGCAGCCCTGCGCAAACTAACCATACATTACTGTACGAATCAGTAAAAATGAAGTTGAAAATTGCAAATGGCTCCTATACTATTTCCTGACTTGGAGTCATTCATGAGCGGAATCGCCAGCAATCCCGTTGCCCCTCCCCGTTACATGCGCCATCATGCTCCTCGGCCCCGCTCCGAGGCCAAACGATCCCGCATCATCGACGCCGCCATGCAGCACTTCGCGGAGAACGGCTATCACGCCGCGCGCGTCGGCGACATTGCGTCCGCGCTAGGCATTGCCAAAGGCTCTGTATTTCAGCACTTCGGCAGCAAAGACGGCCTCTTCTTCGAAGTCTACAAACGCGCCGTCCGCTCGTTCTCGAAGTATCTCGACGCCCCCACCGACGTGCGTACCGCCGGCTTCTTCGATGTTCTCTACTACTGGCTGGTGCGCACCGAACACCTGCTGCGCGAAGACTGGATTCCTTACCGCATTTCGCTGCTCGGCAACTATGGCACCGATCTGGTGTTGAAACGCGAAATCAATCGCTTCCTCACCACCGAAGATCCCTACGGCACCGTAGCTTTTGTGCGCTTCGGCCTCGAACGCGGGGAGCTGCGCAAGGATATGGACGTGGAAATGATTGTCTCCATCCTCGACTGGACTGTGGAGCGGTTTCAGGATGCTTTGCTCACCGCCGAACTCGATCCCGGCCTTTTCCGCAAGCAGGGCGAAATGCCGGAGAAGAAAGAAGCGCGCATTCTGCAATTCCTGGCGCTCTTGCAACGCGCGATCGGCTCGGCTTCGGCGTCAACCATCCGGAGCCGCCATCAAATAAGGAAGATCGCCGCTGTTGACCTGGTCGCAAAGCCGAAGTCGGTGTAGCCGGTCGCACAGCCAAGCACCATGTGGTGACGTGGTATTGAACCCCAGGGAAGAAAGACATAGACCATGCAGACTTCCATCGAGCAAATCCTGGCCGGTTACGACGACCGCGCCGCTCTGTCGCAGGCCTCAACCATTCCCGCCGCCTGGTATGTCGATCCGCGCATCGCGGAACTTGAGCGCGAAAGCGTGTTCAGCAAAACCTGGCAACTCGTGGCCCGCACCGATCAGGTGAAAACGCCGGGACAGTTCGTGAGCACAACGGTCGCCGGTGAGCCGATCGTAGTCGTCCGCGGCAATGACAATGTTCTGCGCGCCTTCTACAACGTTTGCCGCCATCACGCCGCTGCTGTCGTAACTCAACCCTGCGGCTACGCGACTCTCTTGCATTGTCCCTATCACGGATGGAACTACGGCCTCGATGGCTCTCTGAAAGGAATGCCCGAGTTCGAGGGCGTTGAAAATTTCGACCGCGCCCAGAACGGCTTGGTCCCCATCCGAGTCGAAACCTGGGAGTGCTTGGTCTTCGTCAATCTAGAGAACCGCGCAGCCCCGCTCGCCGAATTTCTCGGCGGTCTCGTCCAGCGCGTTGCGCCCCTCGGCGTCAGCAAGCTGCACTACTTCGACCGCCGAACCTTCAACATTCATTGCAACTGGAAAGTGTTTGTCGATAACTACCTCGACGGCGGCTACCACGTCCCTCATCTGCACAAAGGCCTGAATTCCGTGCTCGACTACAAGCAGTACACCATCGAGAACGAAGATCGTTACTGCCTGCAATCCAGTCCCATGGTGGCTTCCGCAGAAGATGCTGCCACCGGCGCCACCCGCAAGGGCGATCGTGCTTGGTATTTCTGGCAGCATCCCAACCTGATGATCAACTGCTACGAGGGATACATGGATACAAATCTAGTGATCCCCGTGGACGTCGATCACTGCACCGTGATTTTCGATTTCTATTTCGGGGATATCAGCGAGGCTGCCCGCGAATATAACGAGCAGTCGGTGAACGTAGGCAATCGGGTGCAGGAGGAAGATTTAGGCATCTGCGAAGACGTGCAGCGCGGCCTGAAGTCGCGAGCCTACCGCGCCGGACGTCTTTCCGTGCGCCGCGAAGCCGGAGAACAGTTATTCCATCGTCTCCTCGCCGCCGACCTCAAGAGCGGCCTCGCGCAGTCGTCCGCCGCCGCCGACTAAAACCGAAGTCCTAGAGACGCGGTCCGCTGCAATGTCTCTCATTGATGATCTCTCGCAATCGTCTCCTGCCATGTCTTCGACTTGATCATCGTCCCGTCCTTCAGCAGTTCCCGCGTGTATTTGTAATAGAAATTCTTCTGATCGGTCGTGACCAGCAAATGTCCGCGCCAAGTCAGGGTGCGCCCCTTCAAGACGAAGATAGTCTCCGCTTCGCCCTGCACTGAGCAGGTCTCGGGATGCGCATCATCGGCGTCATACGTCAGATTTTCATAGTCCGTTTCCGTTCCCCACGGATACTTGCCTCCCTCTTTTCCTTTCCAATGCACGGTGGTCTTGTGGCGGGCTTCATCCCGCTCCACGGTCCACTCGCCCGGCCAGGGAAAGCCCTCAGTCTTAACATCGCTGCGTTCTTCAGAGGGTTCGGGCGGAGAAAATGGGGGTGCAGCAGCGCCGTGCTCCGGAACAACTGGCAACACGATCCGCGAACCATCCCTTCCACCAAGTTCTAAAGAAGTCGTCATCAAGTAAGGCGTCGGCAACATCATCGGCCACAGCGCATTCGAAACCGCCACTCGAATGCGATGCCCCTTCGGAAAAACCCAGGACGTCAAATGCATCTCGATGTCGAGCGGGTAGACCTTCCCCGGTTCCAGATCGCGGGGCTCGCTCATCGAATCGCGTTGCGCACCGTTGATTCCGGCGCCGGTGATTTGCGTAACCGTTCCATCCGGCGCAACATCCGAGAGCAGCGCAAACCAGTCCGCCAAGGGTGCCGTTGCCGAAGCCCGCAACAAAGCATGCGGACGTCCCACGATGGCCAAGTCCTCCTGCAACGGCGCCGAATCGTAAACCAGACTGAACGCGTCCACAGGCCGCACATCGCTCAACAACTCACCCCACCAGAATCCCGCCTCCACTCCAATCGACGGCACATATTTGAGCTGATGCGTGTCAGGCTGCGCCGCGGTATCTGCCAGCAAGTGACTCGGCTGTAGAAATAAAGTGGACATCCGCGCATCCTTCGGCGGCCACGAATCTTCTCGTCTCCACTCGCCCGGCACGTTCTCCAGATTCGGATCAGGCGCATGCCAGTGCTGCATATAAATCACCAGCCGCGGATCGCGTTCCACACCCGTGTCGCGTCCTTTAAGCCAATGATCAAACCAGCGCACCGCCTCATTTCGCCATTCAATCTGCGGACCTGGCACCGCATCATTCGGATAAGTATGGTTCCAAGGTCCAACAATCGCCTTCACCGGTCCACTGGATTTCATCAGCATGTCCGGCACGTTGTCGCGATACCCATCGAGCAATCCCCCAATCAGAAAACTGGGAATCGTGATTTCCTTCAGCGGCCGCACCCGCTCCCGCCAGAACGGCCCGTCATGCTGATGCTTCAAATAAAGCAGCGACCACGGGGGCGTATCAAATCGCGGCCCCAGAACCTTGTCGTCGAGCGTATAGTCGGGCGCGCCCGTCCATCCTTCCGCCATGTCCATATTCAGCTCGAATTCATCGACGTGCGCCATTCCATCCACGTAGTGTACGTCATCGTGAAACAATTCCGCTGTCGCGTCCACCGCCAGAATCGCCTTCAATCCCGGCGCATGCCGCATCGCCATCTGCAGAGAATTAAACCCTCCCCACGAAATCCCGAACATTCCGACGTTTCCGTTCGACCACGTCTGATGAGCCAGCCACCAAATCACCTGCTCTCCATCCACTTGTTCTTGTTCGGAATACTCGCGCTCTGGCGGTGCGCCCTCACTCGCGCCAAACCCTCGAATATCCACGCGCGCGGTCACATACCCGCGCCGCGCAAAATACGCATGATGAGGATAGTCTTCCGCCGCGGTGCCATCATCTTTTCGATAAGGCAAATACTCCAGCAGGGCAGGGAACTTCTCTCCCGCCTTCGCTCCATCCGGCATATAGAGAGTCGCCGCCAGCCGCACTCCATCCTTCATCGGAATCCAAGCCTGCTCCATTCGAACTCCATAGGCAGGCGGGGAAGGCGGCTCGCTGGTAAAAGAGGCAGACGGAAAAACAAAGGAAAGCAGTGAAGTGAACAAGAAGGCACAAGCTATCCGGCGACCAAAAGCTCTGATCAACGCAATCTCCTGAACGCTTTTGTGGAATTTAGAAACTACTCAGTCTGTTCCCGCCGCATCGCACGCATATCGATGCCCAACTGCTCCGCCTTCTTGTAAAGATGACTTCGCTCCAGCCCCAGCGCCTTAGCCGCCAGACTAACGTTGGAGTGGCTGCGCTTCAACTCCGCCAGAATCACTTCCCGCTCGAAGGCATCCACGCGCTGAGCCAGCGGTCCCGACGAGAATGCCGAAGAAACCGTAATGCCTGCAACTCCGCCCTTTGGCAAAGCCACCTGCACCGTCTCAACCTCAACCTGACCGTCGGTCGCCAGCAGCATCAACCGCTCCACCATGTTGCGCAATTCGCGCACATTCCCCGGCCAGGCGTGCGACTGCAATGCCGCCATCGCCTCCGCGGTAAACGGAATCGGCTTCCATCCATTCTGCGCGCTCACCTGCGCCGCAAAATGCGCAACCAACGCCGGAATATCTTCGCGCCGGTCCCGCAACGTCGGCAGCACCAGAGGGAAAACATAAATCCGGTGAAACAAATCCTGACGGAATTTCTCCTCGCGCACCCTCGCTTCCAGATCGCGATGCGTCGCCACCACCACCCGCACATCCACGCTCACCGGCTTATCGCCGCCAATGCGCTCCACTTCTCCTTCTTCCAAAACCCGCAGCAACTTGGCCTGCATGGCCAGCGGCATATCGCCAATCTCATCCAGAAAGATCGTCCCATGATCCGCCTGCTCGAACTTTCCGATGTGCCGACCCGCCGCTCCAGTGAATGATCCTTTCTCATGCCCAAAGAGTTCCGACTCAATCAGCTCCGCCGGAACTGCCGCGCAATTCAACGTAACAAACGCTCCCCCGGCACGCGTGCTGCGTTCGTGAATCGTCCGCGCCACCAGTTCTTTTCCAGTGCCGGTTTCTCCCAGGATGCAAACCCGCGTCTCACTCGCCGCTACCCGTTCCACTTGTGCCATGACGCGTTGCATGGCCGCGCCCTGCCAAACAATCTCGTGTTTGCCCAGGCTCTGCTTGAGCTGCCGGTTCTCGCTTTCCAGTCGCTGCAACTTCAGCGCATTCTCCACCGTCAGCAAAAGCTTTTCGGTCGAGATCGGCTTCTCCAGAAAATCCAGCGCCCCCGCCCGCGTCGCCCGCACCGCCATTTCGATATCGGCCTGCCCAGACATCATTACCACTGGCGCTGTCACTCCCTGCGCCTTCAATTCCTCCAGCAGCGCCAGTCCGCCCTTTCCGGGCATCACCACGTCGGAGAGGATCACGTCGAACTTCCGCGCTTTGGCCAGTTCCAGCGCCTTAGCCGCGTTATCACACACGGTAGCCTCGTGCCCCGCCAGCCGGAATGCACGCGACAGCGAAGCCAGCGTGTTCGCTTCATCGTCCACAATCAGCAGATGTGCTTTCGTCGGCAACCGTCCTCCCAATCTCAAACCTATCTCAAACCGCGTCCTGGGCGGGATCTAGCCCCTTCCGCAACTCGATCACAAACGTAGTCCCCCGGTCCGGCTCACTCTGCACCCGAACGCTGCCGCCATGATCGCTCACCACCGACTGCACAATGGCCAGCCCCAGCCCGGTCCCATGTTTCTTGCTCGTATAATAAGGAGTGAAAATTCGCTCACACTCCTCCGGCGTCAATCCCGCTCCGGTATCCGCGACCTCGATCAGCACTTTGCCGCCTTCCTCGCGCGTGCGCAGCGTCAACCGGCCGCCCTGCGGCATCGCGTCCATGGCATTCAGCACCAGATTCGAAATTGCCCGGTGCAACATCTCCGCATCCGCCGCCACCGGCTCGAGATGTGGATCCAGTTGCAGCTCACAACTGATCTTCGCACGCCCCGGCGCTTCCAGTTGTGCCTGAAAAAGCTGCACCACGGCCCGAATCACCTCGTTCACCTGCACCTTCTGCAGCTGCGGCTGCGGCATCTTCGAGAACTCGCTGAATCTCCCAATGATTCCCTTCAGGTTCGAAATCTCCGACAGCAGCGTTCTCGAACTCTCCCGGAAGACTTCGTCGAACTGTTCCGGATTCTGCTGCCGCGCCCGCACCAGGTTCTCCACCGTAAGCTGAAGCGGAAACAGCGGATTCTTCAACTCATGTGCCAGCCGTCGCGCCAGGTCCCGCCACGCCGCCACGCGCTCTGCCTGCACCAGCCGTTCTTTTTGCCCGAGCAACTCGGTGGTCATGCGATTGAACGAATCGGCCAATTGTCCAAGCTCATCGTCGCCCAACACGTCCACTCGCACATTCCAATTTCCCGCCGCCACTTCCTGCGCGGCCTGCGCCAGTTGCTCCACCGGACGCGTCACGCGCGCCGCCGCCCAACTGCTCAGAAGAATCGCCAACAGAATTCCTCCGCCTCCCACCATCAATGCCGCCGAACGAATGTGCCGCATCAGCTCCACGTAAGTTCGCCGCGAGTTTCCGATCAGCAGGATCGCCAGCAGCGGACGGTCCTGGCCCGTGCCGGCACCCAGCAGCGGAATCGCGTGAAACACTTCATCCTCCGCCCCATCCCCTGACCACTGCACCAGGCTCGGCATTTCCTGTTTGGACTGCCGCACCGCATCGACCAGAGGCTCGAGCTTCTCCGCCGGCCGTATGTTCGCCGTAGAAGGCGCAGAAGGGTCCACCAGCGATTCCGCCGCGAATCGATCTCCACGATTTTGATACAGCAAAGCTCGTGTCCCCGCCGGCGCATCCAGCCCGGAGAGAAAACTCCTATCCAGACGGCGTCCGCCAATCACATAAACGGGACGCTCCCCCGCACGCGTCGCACGCACTGCAAATAATCCCAGCGCGGTTCCGTCCTGCAGATCTTCCTGCTTCAGAAATGGTCCCTGATCAGCCGCTGCCGGGAAGCTGCCGGCTGCGCTTTCCGGATATCCAAACTTCGCCGGCCACTGTGCCGAAGAAACGATCGTTCCATCACTTTCCACAAACTCCAGAAAGTCCAGTTGACTGCTCTCCGCGGTTGCTTTCGCCAGCTCAAAATATGGTCCTGCGTCCGCCTGCGGGCGGTTCAACGCCAGTGCCATGCGCCCAGCTGTTTCCGAGGAAGCAATGGCCTGCACCCGCCGCGCCACCTCCTCGCCCTGCCGGTTGAACTCGCGATGGAACTGCGTCACCAGCGCTGCCGTTCTTTCGTCCTCGCTATGATCAAAAGCCCGCCGCGTCACTGCCGACACCAGCAAAGCCACCGCCGCCACCGATAGAAAAACCGTCAGCGCGAACACAGCTAGAAGCTTGCGGCGAAACATCATTGCGTTTCTCTACTCATCGACACCTCGGCCCGCCGAATTGTTCGCATCATATCCCACCGGTCAGTTTCGGTGCGAAGCAGATCGCAGGTCGGGTTCGAACCTCAACTCTTCTGAGCGGTTTCCACCGGCGCCGCATGGCCAACATTTTGCCGCGCAAAGAACAGCCGGAAAACCTGCCCAAAAATGAATTCCTCCGCCAACAATGCCACCGCCACCGAGAAAATCAACCCTGCCACCACCGCCATGAACGTGATCGCCATTTGCATAATGCCCTCCTGTACCTCTCTAAGTGCAGGACAAACACCGATCTTCATGGGATTGATAAATAAGGACTTACCGGGTTCCGCGCAAGATTGATGAGTGGTCACGCGAAGTCAATGTGTCAGTCCGAACACACTCTAGTTCTGTGCGATCCTCCTCCTAAATTCTGCCTCCTGACGAGCGCCGGTCTCTGTTTGGCCCTAAACAGTTTCCCCCGGTGTCCCTCTGTGTTCAAGGTTTTTTCCGCCGTTTGACTTCCCACTCCGCCGCCGATATCGTTGCCCGCATGAACGTAGTCAAAGCCACACGCCAGTTCGAAACCTGGCTGGCCCAGCACACCCTCGTCGACCAGAAGGATCTCCGCCTCAAGCACGCCAACATGAAGGCCGACGTCTTCATGTTCCTCCGCGCCACCTACTACCGCTGGGCGCAACTCTGGCCCCAGGTCTGCCCCGATCTCGCGAACGCGCCAAAGGTCCTCGCCGTAGGCGACCTTCACGTCGAAAACTTTGGCACCTGGCGCGATGTCGAAGGCCGCCTAATCTGGGGCGTCAACGATTTCGACGAAGCCTGGCCCATGGCCTACGCTATCGATCTGGTGCGCCTCGGCACGAGCGCTCATCTCGCTGCCGAGGCCGGAGATCTACCCGTCAAGCGCGAGGACATCTGCGGCGCCATGCTCGAAGGCTATCGCCAAGCCATGCAGGAAAAAGGTTGCGCCTTCGTGCTCGGAGAAAGGCACCAGTGGCTCCGCCGCATCGCCGAAGGCGAGCTCCGCGATCCCGTCCACTTCTGGGCGAAAATGGACGCGCTCCCCACCCTCAAAGCCGAATGCCCCGTCAGCGCCGTCGAAGCCCTCGAGCATTTGATGCCCGCGCCCAACATCCCATTTCGCCTCACCCACCGCACCGCCGGACTCGGCAGTCTAGGCCATGCCCGCTACGTCGCCATCGCCGACTGGCACGGCGGCCGCATCGCCCGCGAAGCCAAAGCGCTAGTCCCGTCGGCGTCGCACTGGGCTCAGTGTGTCTGCCCCGAAAACAAGATCGCCAAGAAGAAGGACGGCCCCGCCGAAATCCTCTACCAGACCATCGTCAACCGCGCCGTCCGCTGTCCCGATCCCTTCGTCCAGTTGCGCGGACGCTGGATCACGCGCCGCCTCGCTCCCCACTGCTCCCGCGTCGAACTAGCCTCCCTGCGAGCTCCCGACACCGAACTCCGCCTCCTCCACGCCATGGGATGGGAAACCGCCAACATCCACCTCGGCACCCCATCCGCCCGCAAACTCATCCTCCGCCACATCGACAAACAAAAACCAAAGTGGCTGCACCACGCCGCCGAAGCCATGCTCCAGGCCACACGCGACGACTGGAATGTCTGGAAGAAAAAAGGCTACGTCTGACTCTCAAAGTAGCGCCGGCGTCCTGCCGGCCGTCCGAAGTGTAAGTGTGCAAACAGCGCGGGTGCCCCACCCTTCTCGCGTTTTTTGCGAGAGGGTGGGGATTTTGACTTCCCCACCTGCGTTACACTATCTCGCCACCCATGCCGCCCAAATCCCATGACCCCAACCAACTCCTAACCGAACTCGAAGCCGCGAAAAATCACTTCGACCAAAGCCAACCCGCCCGAATCACAAAGCTCCTAGCCCAACTCTCCAAGCGCCAACTCACCGATCCCCACCAGCTAATCCGCTTCCACGAAACTCTATTATTCCTCCGAGCCTTCCCGCACGCGCCCTCTCTAATCCCGCGCGTCGAAAATCTCCTCAACACCTTCCACCGGCGAATCGAGAAACTTCTCGCCGCGAACGCCGACATGTTGCCTTTCGACGACTTCGACACCTCCGGCATCGCCGCCACCACCATGCAAGACGTTCTCTCCTTCGACGTAGCCCAATGGCTAGCGCAGCGATTCCCCCGCAACGTCGAGATCGCCTGGGACGATTACTGGGACGACTACCAAGCCGAGCGCGCCCGCGGCAACACCTGGCCCCGTTTCATTCCGCTGTTAGAAGAAGATGCCGACGTAGAAGCTAACATCCCGTGGTCAACCTGGCTCAACGCCGCGAGAGGCCGCCAAAACCCGCTCCCCTGGTTTCTGAGCCAATTCGCAAAACTCCCGCTCCCAGCCCGCCAACAAGCCGAACTCTACGATTCACTGCGTCTCCCACTTCGTTGGAAACTAGAAAACTCAAAGCTTTCCCGCACCCGCAACTTCGCCCGTCCCCGCCGCTTCTACTTCCACAAGACTCCGCTAATCCAGCGCAGCGAAGTTAATCTGGCGCACGAACTATCTCAGCCCACACCCAAACTGGAAAAGCTCTCTCGATCCGCCGGAGAATCCGTCCTCGAAGCCGTTCGCGAAGTCATGGTCGTCCGCTACCGCGAACTCTACGGCACCACCCTCGGCGACCCCAGCACCGTAGTCCGTGCCGACGTAGGCCGCGGCGTAATCATCCATCTCTGGGGATTGCCCGCAACTCGCCGTCTCCCCCTCCGCGCCTACCTCTGCGGCTACACTCTGAAAAACGGCGTTCCCATCCACTATTTCGAAGCCATCGGACTCTGCGAATGGATCGAAATCGGCTTCAACGTTTTCTACACCTACCGCCAGGGAGAAACCGCCTGGATCTACGCCCAGACCCTGCGCTGCCTCCGCGCCCTGACCGCCTCGACCTGCTTCTCCATCTACCCCTACCAGATCGGACAAGATAACGACGAAGCCATCGACTCCGGCGCTTTCTGGTTCTATCGTAAGCTAGGCTTCCGCTCCGGACGCCCCGACCTTCAAAAGTTATGTGAGAAAGAAGAGAAGAAAATCGCAGCCAATCCTGAATACCGCACCCCGCCTCGCACCCTGAAGCGTCTAGCCGAAGCCCACATGTTCTACGAACTGGGACCATCCGCCGGAAGGCTCACGAACGTCGCAGTCGAGAGATTCGTATCAGGGCACGCCTTCAGGCGTGCCGAACGCGCCGCCAAATTGAACCCGGCTTTAGCCGCTGCGGGATCGGGCCCCTGGGACACGTTTTCCACCCGCACCCTGGGCCTACGCATCAACCACCGCATGGCACGCGAGCTCAACGGCGAAAGCCAGAAAATCCGCCAAGCCTCCACGGCCGCCGTAACCCGCGCCCTGAATATCAACCCCGCCCGCTGGACCCCGGCCCAGCAGCAAGCCCTGGAAAACTGGTCGCTGGTCCTGGCTCAAATCCCCAACCTAACCCGCTGGACGCCGCAAGAAAAACAAGACGTAATCAAAATCATCCGCGCCAAATCCGCGGCAAACGAAATGACCTACCTCCGCCAGACCCAGCATCACCCCCGCCTCCGCGCCGAACTCCTGCGCCTGGGCTCCTCAGCCCCTGCGTTACACTCACCCTAGCCCATCCATGTCCCACCCCATCCTCCTCTACGACGGCGTCTGCGGACTCTGCAACCGCCTCATCCAATTCATCCTCCGCCGCGATCGCAACGCCATCTTCCGTTTCGCCTCGCTGCAAAGCGCCTTCGCCGCCCGCATCCTCACCCGCCACAGCGCCAACCCCACCAATCTGGACACAGTCTACGTAGTCCTCAACCCTGAACTCCCCGACGAACATCTGCTCTCGCGCTCCGATGCCGGCATCTTCGTGCTCAACCAACTAGCCGGACCGTGGCGACCAGCCACCTTCCTTCTGCAACTCCTGCCCAGATTCCTCCGCGATGCGCTCTACAACACTGTAGCCCGCCACCGCTACCGCATCTTCGGCCGCTCCGAAGTCTGCGCCCTGCCCAGCGACGCGGATCACAGCCGCTTCCTCGACCAGTAGTAGTAAAATGTCGCGGTACTCCAGCAGTTCATACCAACGACCAACGACTAACGACCAACGACCAAGCAACTTCCAAACCGAGGCTTCATCCCATGTCCACGAAAGCACTAGCCGATCTCCAGGCCAGCAGCATCGATTCCATTCTTCACGAGGATCGAAAGTTCGAGCCTCCCGGCGAATTCAGCAAAAACGCCCACATCCAGAGCCTCGAGGAATACGAGGACCTCTACAAGGAATCGATGGACGAGCCTGACAAGTTCTGGAGCCGCATCGCCAGCGAACTGCACTGGTTCAAGAAGTGGGACAAAGTTCTCGAGTGGAATAGCCCGTGGGCCAAGTGGTTCGTAGGCGGCCAGATTAATCTCTCCTACAACTGCCTCGACCGCCACGTACAGACCGCGCGCAAGAATAAAGCCGCCATCATCTGGGAGAGCGAGCCCGGCGAAGTCCGAACCCTCACCTATCAGCAACTCCATCGCGAAGTGCAGAAATTCTCGAACGTGCTCAAGTCGCTGGGCGTAAAGAAAGGCGACCGTGTCGCCATCTACATGGGCATGACTCCCGAACTGCCCATAGCAATGCTGGCCTGCGCCCGCATCGGCGCCCCGCACACCGTAGTCTTCGGAGGATTCTCTTCCAACGCCCTCATCGACCGCATCCACGACTGCGAGGCCACCGCCGTAATCACCCAGGACGGCTCCTACCGCCGCGGCGCTGAAGTAAAACTTTTTCCCGCCGTCGAAGAAGCGCTCAAGTCCTGCCCCAGCGTGAAGAATGTAGTCATCTACAAACGCACCGGAACGCCCATCAACCTGCAGCCCGGCCGTGATCACTGGTGGCACGATGAAATGGCCAAAGCCTCCGACGTATGCCCCGCCGAGCCGCTAGACGCCGAGCATCCTCTTTATATCCTTTACACCTCCGGTACCACCGGCAAACCCAAAGGCGTAGTCCACACCACCGCCGGATATTCCGTAGGCACCTACCTCACCACAAAATGGGTCTTCGATTTAAAAGAAGAAGACACCTACTGGTGCACCGCCGACATCGGATGGGTCACCGGCCACAGCTACATCGTCTACGGCCCGCTGCAGAACGGCGCCACCAGCCTCATGTACGAAGGCGCCCCCAACCACCCCGAGCCCGACCGCTTCTGGTCCATCATCGAGCGCCACAAAGTAAACATCTTCTACACCGCACCAACGGCGATCCGCACCTTCGTAAAATGGGGCAGCGAGTGGCCAAGAAAACATGATATGTCCAGCCTCAGACTGCTCGGCACCGTAGGCGAACCCATCAACCCCGAAGCCTGGATGTGGTACCGAGAAACCATCGGCGGCAATCGCTGCCCCATCGTCGATACCTGGTGGCAGACCGAGACCGGCCACATTATGCTTACCCCTCTTCCCGGAGCGATTGCTACCAAGCCGGGCTCGGCCACGCGTCCCTTTCCCGGCGTTGCCGCGCAAATCGTTACCATGGACGGGCAGCCAGTTCCCCTCGGGTCCGGCGGATTCCTGGTCATCACAAAGCCGTGGCCGGGGATGCTGCGCACCATCTACGGCGATCCCGATCGTTACGTGAAGCAGTACTGGTCGCAGATTCCGGGCTACTACTTCACTGGCGACGGTGCCCGCCGAGATAAAGACGGATATTTCTGGATCATGGGCCGGGTCGATGATGTGCTCAACGTCAGCGGCCATCGCCTCAGCACCATGGAAGTCGAATCCGCACTTGTTGCCCACGAGGCCGTTGCCGAAGCGGCGGTGGTTGGCCGTCCCGACGATCTCAAGGGCCAAGCGATCTCGGCTTTCGTAACGCTTGAGCAGGGAAGAAAGCCCACCATCGAATTGAAAGAAGAATTACGCAAGTGGGTCGCGAAAGAAATTGGAGCGCTGGCTAAGCCGGACGATATCCGCTTCACCGACACCCTACCCAAGACTCGCAGCGGAAAAATCATGCGCCGCCTCTTGCGCGAACTCGCGACCAACGGTGACGTCAAGGGCGACACTACAACCCTCGAAGATTTCAGCGTGATCGCGAGACTGAAAGAGAGCGAGGAAGTCTAGCCGCCCGTTTGCGTGATTTGGAAAGGATTGCTCATGAACCTCTCACGTATCGCTCTTGCAGCCCTTGGCGGCTTCGCGACGTATTTTGTTCTCGGGGGTCTCGCGTTCGGCCTGTTTCCGTCACTCAAGAATGAGTTCCTCAAATATCCCGCAGTGTACCGGTCGCAGCAGGGGCAGATGAGCCATATGCCGAGCGGAATGGCCGCCATGTTTGTGTCGATACTGGCGCTGGCGGTGCTTTACGCAATGTTCTATCAGGGTGCCTCCGGTCTCGCCGACGGCGCACGTCGCGGTGCCATGTTCGGCGCATTGATAGGAATCTTCACGGTTGGCTCTTTTGTCGTACACAACTACGTCAACTTGAACATCGGACTGAAACTCACCCTCCAACAAGCCGCCGCCTACTTTGTGGAGTGGACTGTCACCGGCTTGGTGATCGGCCTCATCTACAGGCCCTCCGTGCCACACTGACTGATGCATGGAACTTAGTGCCACTTGCTCAAATAAAGAGCGGTTCCTCGCTTCACTTGTGTTCCCTAAATAGGAATCCCGCAGAGAGAATTAGCGCCTCGCTCTTGACCCTATTTCGCCGCGTCCTATCATGGAAATTAAAGCTTCATCCCTAGCTAGGGGACAGCCTGATCGACAAAATGCAACACTGGAGAATGTCCCCATGAAACTCAATGACACCATTTCGACCTACGATGTTGCCGAGGCTCTACAGGGCGAGATCGGCAAATTTGAAGTAACCAGCCCCAACGGAGAGCGCTACTTTGTAACGTGCCAGTCCGGACACTCGATCGTCAGTCTGGAGTCGGCCGCTTCTGAGACGAACCTGCAACCCTTCCTGGTGCGGAAGGTGGCTCAACCCATCGCGACGGAGAGTCGCACCAACAGAGCCGCCACCGCCTAGCATCGCTAGCGATTCCAAGAAGCAAGCCCGGCCCTGATCAGGCCGGGCTTTTGATTTCGCATCGCTTTGAGATTAACGGGGAATCAGGAAGCGACTGAAGAGATAGCTAGACCTTCGAGAAGACTCCCACCTTCTTTTCCGACAAAGTGTAGCCCTCAAACCTTTCGTCCAGTCGCTTATATTCCGCTCCGAACCGCTCCTGAAAACTCTGAAAGCAAGCCGCGCTTTCCCAGCGATCAACCGTCAGGAAGATGTCAGGCCGGTCAGACGAGCGCAGCAGCTCCGTGCCCAGATAGCCGTCCGCTCGCCGGAAGAGTTTCGCCCAATCTCCATCGGAGCCACATCCGGCGATGAATTCCTGAATGCATCCCTCCCGAACCGTGAACTCCCAGACGATGATGTGCATGAACCTTAGCTTACCTGCCCTGAGGTTGCCAAAGGAACCTAGGCAACTCGCAGCGCAGCGCCAGACAGATCAGGAGAGAGCCCTGACCGGCCGGATTCAAGCTTCACGCGGAGTGGCGCTGCTTGAATTCCTCAATCTTGACCTTGGCCTTCTCTTTTGTGTCATCCACTGACTGGCTGATCTTCTCCCGGCTCTCGGCCGCCTTCTCCGCGGCAGCTTCTTTGCGCGACTCCTGGATCTGCTTGGCGGCATCCTTGGCATCGCCCCAGGTTTCCTTCACTGCACCTTTGGCTTGGGTGACCACCCCTTTGTTGGCAAGCTTTTCGCTGCCAACAGTTTCTCCGACGCTCTGCTGCGCTTTGCCGATTGCCTGATCGATCTTGCCCGTCACCTGATCCTTATTCATGAGTTCCTCCTATGTTGTGTAGTTGCGCTACCTTCTGAATGCTGAATGCGGTTGAGGCCATCCAGCCCTTGAATCCTAATGGCGCCTGGCTCGCGCAAGCCATCGGGAGAACAGGGTAGACAGCCTGAATTTGCACAGCAGTCTGATCCCGCAGCTGCGAAATACTTATGAGTCAAGCCCTCTTGCGGATTTTCGTTGCCTTCTCTGCCGTCTTCTTTCCCGCGGCGCGTGGTTTCCTGCGAACCACCGCGGCCGTCTTTCTCTTTGTTTTCTTTTTGGTTGCCGCTTTGATTGGAGGTACCAACTGCAGTTTGGGCCGTCTCGCCGTATGATGGCCCCCATGCTGCAACCGCTGTATGCGCGCGGCTTCTTCTTCCGTTCGCAGCTGAGTATCTGAAGCTTTTTGCCGTTCTTCCTCTAAGTATTCTGGAATCGTTTGAGTTGTCATGGCTCGCAGTGTGGCAGAACGCTCTGGTGCAATCTGTCCTCTTTTGGCCACTTGCTGACAATTTATGGGCACGAGGAAGCGGGGGATGCCGCAGGTCGCTCTGTTTGATATCGAACATTCTGGCGGCTCAAAAGGCGTTACAGTCCGAAATGGCCGTCGCGAATGGACCGGGTGATCACCGCCAGTGACGAAGAAAGAACCTCGTTGTCCCTACTGCGTTGTCGATAAGAAGTTTTACCCCATGACCGTTCTTACCAACGGGAGCATGATCTGCAAGAACTGCGGCCACATTGTCTTTCCGAATGATGCGGCTTTCCGATGTCCCTGCTCGAAATGCGTAGCGGTTGATTTGTCTCCGCGAGTCCGCCGATTACGGCGGCGATAAATTGGGGAACGTCTAGCCGTCCTTAACGTTGCGCGGGGTGGGTACTCCAAATTATCCGCTCTGCGGTTGAGCCTAATGATCGAGCAGTCGGTTCAATCCTTCGCCAGCCATGTCAAAGCCTCCATGCGGCTCTCAAAAATGCGAAACTCACGGCGGGAGAAGCTGCTCAGGTCCTCAGAGAAAATTCGAGGAAAGTTCTCCGCTCCCGTCCACGCGGATTTCTTCACAAAGGGCTTATCGAAAACGGCGGTTTCCTTCATGACCCGAAGGGCTTCCCGGTCGATGGATGCTCCCCTGAAATCGGTAAGTATCAAGACGGAGCCACGGGCACAGGCACTCACAACTTCGGGAGTTGCCCGGAAGATCCCTTCGACCTCAATCGTCGAACAGTCCGCCAGGTCGAGCAGAAGAATCCGTTTACCCCGATGCGGGAAGAATCGAATATGCTTAGCTAGAAACTCACGTTGACTGTCGGCGGCGCGCTGCTTGGGATGGGACGCTTCATGAACGGCTTCCGTCAATGCTGTTTCGTCGTTGCTCGGAGGTGTTGTGCCTGGCATCACTACTTACAATGCTACGCCAACATAGGGCGCTCGTTGAAGCCACAAGGCCAATGACCTAAACGAGTGACTCGGGAGGGACACTGCTTCAGAAGCCTGCCCTGTTTTGCGTAGCCCTGAGCGAAGTCGAAGGGTGCCGAAAAAGAGCCCCTGAACCAACCCGCGCTTCGACGCAGGTTTCACATAACTACGGGAAGAGTCTGCAGGCCCCTGAATCCAAAAGTAGAAGCCCATTGCGGTTGCGGGCCAGCGATCTTCATCTCTGGAAAGCGCTGCACCAGATTCAGCAGCGCGATCTGTCCTTCCAGCCGGGCGAGTTGCGCTCCAATACAAAAGTGCGGACCCGCGCTGAATGCCAGGTGTTCGTTGTTCAGCCTTTTCAGGTTTAGCTGATTCGGATCCTTAAACTTTTTGGGATCACGGTTGGCCGCGCCCAGCATGCACAGCATGGTCCATTTTCTCGGGATGCGCTGACCGCAAACCTCAATGTCTTCCTTGAGCACGCGAGCCGTGAATTGCACGGGACTCTCATAGCGCAGAATCTCCTCCACCGCGGTGCGGATCATCTCCGGGTTCTCCCGCAGCTCCGCAGTCTCTTCCGGATGCCGCAACAGCGTATACATTCCGTTGCCGATCAGGTTTCGAGTAGTCTCGTGCCCGGCGAAAAGCAGCGCGATACACTGCGCGTACAGCTCTTCTTCGGTCAGCACTTCCCCTTCTTCCTCGATGTCGATGAGAAGGCTGATCAGGTCATTGCCTTTATTCCGTCTCCGTTCGGCCACGGTCTTGCGGAAAAAATCGGTGAGCTCAACCAGGGCATCCTGGGCGGCGCGGGCTTGTTCCACCGTGCGCTCTGGACTGCCTCGAAACACCGCGATGGCCCGCGACCAGTCGACAAACGTGTCCCGCAGCTCCTGCGGTATTCCGAGCATTTCTAAAATGATGCGCACGGGCATGGGATTGGCGAACTCGCGCATCAGGTCGATTTCAGTGCCACGCGCCAACGGTTTCAGCATCCGATCGACAATGGACTCGACCTGCGGACGCAATCCTTCAATCGCGGCCGGCGAAAATCCCTTGTTAAGAAGTTTGCGTAGCCGGGTGTGCTCCGGCGGGTCCATGAAAATCAGCCACAAGCCCAGCATGCGCGCCAGCTCTTTGAACTCGGATTGGCGGCTGATGGGCAAAGACATTAGCAGTTGCTGTGCGCGCTTCGCCGATAACCGGGGGTCCTTAGCAATCGAGGAGCACTCGGCGTAGCTGAAAATCGACCATACCGCCCATTTGGCGCCAACCTGCACGTAATGCAGCGGACCTTCTTCGTGCAAGCGGGCGTACGTGGGATATGGATCCTGCAAAATCTCGTCGCTGAAAAGCAGCTTTCGGGTGGGAGCAATATCCATGGACACGATTTTGAGCTTAACACGGACAACTCGTAAACTTTTATCGAGTGCTTATCGGGAGCCGGCCGGCAGACGCTGCCAAATTATTTCGATGGTTTGTATGGCTCCATCCATTAGCGTGGGTGGCGTAGCCAATACGAGTTGATCCCCTTGGAATTTGATGCTGCGGACCAAGTCCTTATTTACATAATTCTGAAACGAACAAATTTCCACATGATGGATTACTTTGTCACGGCTGAGTGTGTATCGCCCGGCATAGGCAAAAAATGTCTTGTACGCTTCCGCTTGTTCTTCCACCCGCGGGTTGGCGGGAAGTGACTTTCGCCCGGCGTAGCTGATCATCGCGGTTACTCGGCCATCCTCGGAATAGCTGAGAAAGCCCACCGGGCCGGCCCCGTACGGAGTTTCGTCCCGTTGCCCATTTGCCGTCACGCTCGACGCGGATACCAGCTTCCACGTGCCCACAAGTCCGGCGGCTTGGTTTCCGGATGCACCACCGGGGGCGGCGATAGATTCAGTCATCGTTGAATTGTACTTCCCATTCGATCATTAAACATCGAAGCATTTGACCCTGCTGTTTGACGGAAGCTTCACGCCCAGCCTACACTTTGCGTTTCCATGTGAGAGGTCCGAACTGTGGCGGAAGCGTTGACTAGGGAGTTGGAAGGCAAAGTCGGGCTGGTGACCGGCGCCACCTCGGGGATTGGCCGTGAAACCGCCGTACTCTTCGCCAAGGCGGGAGCCAAAGTGGTGGTTTCGGGCCGCCGAGAAACGGAAGGCAAGGAGACCGTCGAACTGATCCGCGCCGCCGGAGGCGAAGGCCTTTTTGTGAAAACCGACGTCTCGAAAGCCGGCGAAGTCGAGGCACTGGTGCAGAAGGCGGTCGAGAGATTTGGCCGCCTGGATGTCGCCTTCAATAACGCCGGGATCGAAGGCGTCTGGGTGCCGATCGTCAAACAATCCGAAGAAGACTGGGACCGGACCATCGACATTAACCTGAAGGGCGTCTGGCTATGCTTGAAGTACGAGATTCGGCAGATGCTCAAGCAGGGCGGCGGCGGAGCGATCGTAAACATGGCATCGGTCACGGGTCTGGTCGGCGGCGGCGGGGCCGCAGCCTATAGTGCCAGCAAACATGGAGTGATCGGGCTGACCAAGTCGGCCGCGCTCGAAACCGCTCGCAACGCGATTCGCATCAACGCAGTCTGTCCCGCAGTGATAGAAACGCCCATGGAGCAACGCCTCTTTGGCGCTCCGGCGGTCCACAAATCCGTGGTGGGTATGCATCCCATCGGCCGGTTCGGAAGGCCGGCTGAAATCGCCGAGGCTGTGCTCTGGATGTGCTCCGACCGCGCCTCTTTCATGACCGGCCAGTCCTTAGTTCTAGACGGCGGCTTCCTGGCCGGGCCGAACTCACCCAGCTAGTGTGGTTTGGAAAACTACTTCCGCGTCATCCGCAGCTCAATCATCATCCGCTCTTCTCCTTTGTCATCAACCACGAAATGGCGATGCAGGAGAACCCGGCCGTCTTCCTCAAGGTGTGCGCGCGCGACCGTCTTGCGCCCAGGGTGCTCGGTATCGAGCGGCGTGGTCCACAGGACGATGTTCTTGCCGTCAAACGTTCCGTCGCTCTGGCGAATCGACATCGTAGTCTGCCGCGAGTCGTACCACACGGTGGTGAAGCGATTCGTTTTGGCGTCGAAGCCGGAGATTCCGGTGCCGGTGCTCGTCGTTCCCTCAGCATTCAAGAACGTGAAATCCGACTGCAGAAACTTGCCGTCCTGAATCATGTACTGCTTACAAGTGCCCTTTGTCGCGATCGGCTTTCCGTTCATCGGAAAGAATGTCTTGACCACGTCCCAGTCCCCGGCAAATTGCGTCAGCAGCTTCTGACCAGCGCCCGGCGCGTTCGCCGGCTCGTATTGGTTGTGGGTTTGCTGTGCTACCGCCGCAGTGGCAATAAGCACGACCAACGTTGCGGTGATCCATTTCTTCATGGCTCGCGAATTATATGGGAAATCACGGACACTGCACACGGTGGGGCTTCCCGCCCCACCCTTGGCACGCACCGTCGTCATTCAGACCATGGAAGTTAGCCAATCTACACAGGCTCCTTTCCGCGTGTGGACAGTCTATCCTGCAGCACTAGAAGCTTTGCCGACAATTCAAGTACCACTTTATGCATCCGCTGAAGTTCATTGAGCAGCATTGAAGGAAGCAGTTGGTACTTTACCGACTCGACCTGCCCATCCGCGGATCGCGCTACCAGCTCCGGATAAACCTCATCGACCTCTTCTGCAATTAATCCGTAGTGAATGGGTTTGGCGCCGCCAGCGAAAGCCTCCTCATATCGGAAGCTCACTGGCCGAAGCCGCATCAGATTGCAACTGGCCTCGCCCATGTCCTGGATGTCTTCTTTGAATCGACGCGACGAATTCACCGTCCCTAGTTGTCCCTGAGAATCAATCACCACCGGTACAGCATCCGCCAAACTAGTGGTGACGCCCCTCGCGCCTGCCAGGTAGCACGAATTTTGTGTGCCCGGCGTGCCGATGCGGATACTATTCGCATCATTGGCAACGCCAACGCTGCCGATGTGGATATTGTTGCTGAAGTTCCCCATGCCTACATCCATCGAAGCCTGGTACCCAATCGCAATGTTGTTGCTTCCGGTCGTGTTCTGCGCCAGCGCATCCGCGCCGATCGCAGTGTTGTTACTTCCTGAATTGTTATCCGGCATCGCCTGAAAGCCCACAGCGGTGTTGTAATTTCCGCTGGTGTTGTTCGTCAACGCTTCGCACCCGTGAGCCGTGTTCTGGCTTCCCCCGACGTTGACCTGCATGGCAAACGAGCCGCTGGCGGTGTTCGAACTGCCACTGTTGTTGGCTTCGAGGCAGTTGAAGCCGTAGGCCGTGTTGTTGCCAGCCGTATTCGTAAATAGCGCGTTAAATCCCGCAGCCGTGTTTTGACTGCCATTGACGTTACTGCTTAGCGTGTTGGCGCCCAGCGCTGTGTTGAACGAGCCCGTTTGGTTATTGTTCAGGGCATTGAAGCCAACCGCGGTATCGTAGTTTCCCGTCGTGTTAGCCTGCAGCGTCCCTCCACCCAAGTGTGTGTTCTCAGCCATGGATTTTTCTCCTTTCGTTGCGGTTCAGCCCTCCTCCCAAAAGGCCCGAGCGTGAACGCGAGTGCAAGAGCTTCCTTCTTGGCTTCGCAAAAACGGCACCATTCTACGCCGATCGTGCGCCGGGTCGGGACAAAAGAAGGAGGCAGAGATCGAGGCGGAATAGACGACACGAAAACGAAAGAGCCGTAGGAAGACTCTGTCCAGCTCCCGAGCTGCCTCACTCAAGCCAAAACCGAGCAGGCCGCCCGCCGCGATCGGGATTCAAGTCTGAGCAGGTCTTCGGCGCTTATGGCTATATCTTCTTGACACGATCGCGGTCAGCCCAGTCGCCAACAGGAACGCAGTTGCCGGCTCGGGGGTCGGCAGGGGACGGTACTGAAAATTAAACGTTTCAGTGGTGCCATTTACGGCGACGGTCAACAGCCCTGGAATTGGAGTGCGGCTACAGCAATTTGTCCAGTACGAAGTCCCCAGGCTGCAAGTCTCTGGATTCTCCTGTGGAGTACAAGTAATCGTAGTACTGCTCAAGTCGAATACCTGACCTCCTAATACAAGGCCCATCGAGATCGTGTACGTGGTGGTGGTGCTAGGGGTCGGCAACGAGACATCAAACTGCAGGCGACACCCCGGCAGGCAGAAGCTCTGCTCGATAAGAGGATCTCCGTTCGGAGTCAGTGTCAGAAATCCTGCGGGCTGAACGGCCGTCACCGTAAAGGCGTTGATTGAGTCGGCGAATGCAGGCAAAGCAGCGAAGAGAATGATGGGGACTAGTGAGATCAGTTTCACAATCTCCTCCCAGAATGGAATGTATTCCCCGGTTCGGCCTAAACGAGCCCCAGCAATTCGGAGGCCACAGCCACCACGCCTCTGAAACGCGATCATACACCCGTATTCAGCGGACAAGAAGGGACTGCAACTCCGAAAAGACGCTGAGGCCCAACCCAGTCTTATGCAAGTCCTTGCAGACTTTTGCTTTCACGACTTCGAGAATTCGGCGGGTGGGGACGCCAACCCAAAGCTGGCCTTGACCGGGCCTGCCAACGCCCCCGACCCGCCAAAATCTTGTCAAGACCCTAAATTTCACGTTTTTCCCCTAACTCGATGATTCCAATGGAAAAATAAAGGCACTAATTTACTACGCTAACCAAACTGTGATAAGAAGGGACTTACCGTGACGGGGCAAAAACCTAAGGTAGGTATCCCTTATACGCCACCATCGCGCACTCGTCGTTGGCCGAATGCCTTACGGCTAGCGGCCCACTTATCTATGCCCTCTTTCGCAATGTCCACAAGTTCGGGGTCTAAATCAACGAACCAAGGATTGTAGTGATCGTTAGCGAGGTGAAGAGCTTTAAACATGGGGAACTCAGTATCTGAGTCGTTAAGCTGTTGCCAAAGGGAATAGCCGAGCATATCGGCAGCTTGAAGGATTGGATGGTCGGCTTTTGAACCGAGCCCGACGGTCAGAAGTTTGGATTCCATGGGAAACGCCAAGCGCGACTTTTTGGCCTGATTCAGGGTGTTAATAGCTTGCGCGGCATGACGGTGTCCGTCTTCGATGAGGACATTAAAGTAAGGGCGCAGGCCGGAACGGTTCGCATGGACGTAGGCCAATTGAACGAGCATTTGTATTGCGAAGGTGTAGTGAGTCCCCCATCGCGAGCGAAATTCCTGGGTAGTTTTTTGTTCGTACAGGCTCTTGGTGACCTTGGCGCTGATGCCTCCGGAAACATGCCGATGCACCAGTTTACAGAGATCAGTCAGCAGTTCTTCTCGCTCCTCCCGATTTAAGCCAGCGAATACACCATGCTTAATATTTCCAAATTCCTTGGCGTGAAAATACGGAATCCCAGCCTCTCCCAGTCGCTTGCGCCATTTCCTTCTAAATTTCTTAGCCTGCTCGGTGATCGCAATTTGTGCCGAGACAATCAATATGTCGCCGGAACCGCTCTCGTCGTAACCGAGATCGATAGCCATCAACAAGTCCTCATCTTCCCACCAAGAGGGATCATCATCTCGCCACGGTTGCATTTCGGCACGCCTTTAGGCACACTAAGATTGCACGCACCAGAAGGCGCAACAGAATGGCGAATCACCCCAAACCTTCGGCCAAGAATGAGCAGGGTGAGTACGCTACGTTTGAAACTGCCCTCAAAAAAGTCTTGTCTGTCCCGCACTCGGCTCTCAAGGCGCAACTCGACGCCGAGAGGCGAGCGCGGAGACAGCGGGCGAAACGGGCTTCGGACCGCGCTTCCCGCGCAAAGGATTAGAAGGCCGTTTCTCCCACCTTGCCAGTTACCTCCGCAAAGGTTAACCGCTTCCCCGCGATCTGCGATAAAGCCAACTCGAAACGCTGTGCGTCGTTCAATTTGTTTCCGGTCTCGTCTTTCCGGTGGTTGTAGCGGAAGGCCTGTTCGTCCACGTAGCGGAACAAGTGAAACGGCTCCACGGCAATATAGGTTCCGTTCAGTCCGCGCTTCAAGAGCGACCAGAAATTCTCAATGCCGTTAGTGTGGACATTCTCTTTCACGTAGCCCTCAAGATGATTGACCACCTTGTGAACGTAGCCGTCTTTCAGGTTGTTGTAGCCCATGAATTCATCTGTGTGGACTTCCGCTCCCGGCTCCACAAGCTCGCGCACGATCTTTTCCGGGATGTTCTGCTTGCGATGCGGAATCACGGCAGTTTTCACTTTGCCGCCGCGTTCCAGCAATCCCATAACTACGGCCTTGCCGCTTCCACCTTGCATGCCGCCGTCACGACTCAAGCGCTCCCGTTTCGATCTGTGCATGAATCGGGCCTTGCCGCCAATAAAAGTCTCATCCACTTCGACCGGAACGTTGTTGCCCCCGAGCTTGGTGATGCTGCCAGTTTGCAGAGCGAAGCGCAAACGGTGAAGCACAAACCACGCGGACTTCTGGGTGATTCCGACTGCCTTGGCGACTTCGTAGGAACTGACGCCGTTCTTGCAGTTCACAAGCATCCAGAGTGCGGTGAGCCATTTGTCCAGTTTGATCGGGGAATCCTCGAAAATGGTGCCCAGTTTTACGGTGAATTGCTTGTAGCACTCTTTACACTTCCAGCGCTTCTGGGTCGCAAGATAGTAGTGCTCTTTGTGGCCGCAAGCGGGGCACTCCGGGCCGTTCGCCCAGCGGAGGCGGGCTATGGTGTCAATGCAGACTTGCTCATCTGAGAAATGCCGGATCGCGGCTTGCAGTGTCTTTGGCTGTTCCATAAAGGTAAGGTAGTAGACTAACCAACGACTGTCAAGAGAAATTTGGTTACCGTACTATATTATTGCCAAAATAAATCCGGGAAACATGTCGGTTTTACCCCCTTCAAAATGCTATCCTGAATATAGAGTAAAAAAATTGGCGCAGCCCCAGGGCTAGCGCCTTTTGTTTTTCCGGACTCTTTATTTCCAACGACTTAACACCCAAGACCTAAACCAATGCGCAGACGCAGGGGCAAGTCCCCCGGACGCAAACCGCGTCCGGCCCAAGCCCTGCCCACCCCGCGAACTCCGAAAACTCCATCCGAACGCGAACAAACCTCCAAACGCCGCGGCGAAATCTCCGAACTAGCCTTCGCCCTCGCAGCCGCCCGCCAAGGCTTCGGCATCTCCCGCCCCTACGGCGACAGCGAGCGTTACGACATCATCCTCGATTGCCCAGAAAACGATCCGTCCCATATCCCACTTTTCATTCCGAACGGCGCCAAGAAAAGGCTTGTCATTCCGAACCGGGCCGAAGGCGCGGTGAGGAACCTGCCGTTCGCCCACACCCGTCCCCGCCTGATCCGCGTCCAGGTCAAAGCCACCACTCAAATGCAGTCCGGCGTCTACCGCGTCAACGCCCACCGCCGCATCCACGGAAAAGCCGTCCCCTACAAACTCTCCGAAATCGATTTCTTCGCCGCCTACGTAATCCCCGAAGACTCCTGGTTCATCTTCCCCCTCCCGCACATCCTCGGAGCAACCGCCATCTGCCTAAGCCCCAAACGCCGCCGCAAGCCCCACCCCAGCAACCCCTACCGCGAAGCCTGGCACCTGCTCCACCAACCCGACGGCCTCGAGTTCGCCTAAACAAATTCTCCCCCATTGTCATCCTGAGCGGAGCAATCACTCCGCGAAGCGGAGTGGTTGCGCAGTCGAAGGATCCCTTGCGCCGCGTTCTCAACAATTCCCCGTCAGGGCGTTCTCATCGCGCACCCGCACGCCTTTGACTTTGACTTTGCCCGTGTGGGTCGGACACTCCTGTCCGACGCCTTTGACGTTGGTTTTGATTTTGACCTTGATTTTGATTCTGCCCGGGAAGGGCACGGCTTAAAGAGCCTGCCCTGAGCGAAGCCGAAGGGTGCCACAAAGCCCCGCCAAAACGGAACCCGGCTTCAGCCGCCGAGGGACGCAGCCTCAACTGAAAGATCGGCAGCCCATTCTAAATTTCGCGCCCTTTGCGAAATTTAGAGTGGGGACATCGGAGGCCTGTACATATGCAACGGCCTGTGGGAGGCAGAGATCAAGCCGGAACAGACGACACGAAAACACGAAAGAGCTGTAGGAAGACTCCGTCCAGCTCCGAGCTGCCCCGCTCAAGCCAAAACCGGGCTTGAGTCGGCCACCCGCCTTAGAGATGATCATGTTGCGGCAGGTTTTGAAGCCGTTCCGTTCTTGGGTTTTGTGAACGACTTGAGCAAACCTTCCAGGAACGAGAAAAATACATCTACCGCGTATCCCATCAAAAAAGCGATCGCAAGAGGGGAGATGGAAGCTCCTTCAGTGATGGAGAAGTTGCCAAACAGGCCGACCACGGCTCCGCTGATCCCGGCCACGAGAAAACGAGCCCAATTCGCCCGTGACGACGGCGTGAACGTCAACGTCCTTAATTCTTCTTCAAGGCAACGCAGGAGATAGGCACAAGTACCAAGGAGTGCATACAGAATAGGCAGAAGGCATGTGTTAATCGCACCGTAGGAGACCGAAACAAGATCGAGAACATCCTGGGCAAAGGAGCGAACGTCCTGATAAGTAGTGGTCAGATTATCCAGAGCACACGGCATGTTGGGTAACCCAACGGGCAGTTGAAACATCGCCTTGAGTTTGGCTTCATTGTCTGACGAAGCCTTTGCGGTTCCGGGGCAATTTCCGACCGCATCGGTCTTCGGTTGATCGTTTGACGATGCCGTAAGTGTCTGCTGACTATTTCCCTCTGCCGCAGTTTTCTGTTTATTTGCTGCTCTCTGGTTCTTGCTTTCTGTGGAATCCCACCGAAGGTCGGCAAACGGATCGCGTTCCGCGTTGAATACAAACCAGTTCAACTGCCGGGAGCGGGCGTCGACGGCCCGGATCGTGGAAGCGTAGAGCTGTAGTTGGGTTATGACATCCGCTTCGCTCAGGCCCGGAGGAAAAGGCTTTTCGGGAGTTCCGGCAATCGGTGCCAACCCCGTTCCGATTTCCCCCCGCAGCTTTACAAGCAGCTCATTGGAAGTCTTGATATCCGCGCGAACGGCACTCGATATCGAAGACGACACAAAGCCGAGCACCGAAAATGGGACGATCAGACTTGCCAGGATGAAGGCCCACCACCTCAGAGTGGTAATGGCAGGCTTCGTAAGCTGGCTTGACGATGCCTCCAGGCTTTCAGCCGTAACCGGACTCAACTCGGCGGTGAGTTTAGTCAGCGCCGCCAGCAGGCTGGCGGCTATCGTTTCGTCCCATCCCGCGCTGGCGGCAGCCTTCGCATGCAGGATGCTGTTCCGCGTGGCGTCGTCGACGTTCCGTCCCATCTCTGCTGCGTACACGAGGAGACGCATCGCATCATCGACCGCTCGAGGAAAATCGGGATGCGACTTCCAGGCAGGATCGCCGTCCTCTGCACCCGCATCGGTCTTCGGCCGAAACCACTTAAAGAGATCCATCCTTGTGCCTCCCGCAAGAGTGTGATGTTGCAAGACGGGTACCGTTTCGGAGAGCGTGAAACGCCATCGACCATCCCTGCACTTGCAACGACATACGGCGAGGGAGCCAATTTCCGCTGGGATGATTGGAGGGTTTCGCCTATCCGGGGATATTGGCGAATATCCGTTCGATTAGCCGAGGGAAATTCGGGGACGGGGAAATTCGGGGGGAAATTCGGGGACGGACGGGACTGACCCCAATTTTGGGGACAAATGCGGGGGACAAATGCGGGGACAGACGGGACTGACCCCAATTTTTATCATCAGAAATGGGGAACGTCCCGTCTGTCCCCGGATTTTGCCGTTGCCCATACCAGCCGCAGGCCTGGATACTGGAAGCAGCGACTCTAAAACGCCCCGAGGAGGATCATGGGGAAGACATCACTACTGCTGTTTGTAACACTCGCGGCCGTAGGCGCGTCATTGGCAGATGATCGCGCACTACCACCAGACGGAACCTCTCTGCAGGCTAAGAACAAGGCGGTCGCCGCACGCGTGTTCGAAGAGATTTTCAACCAGGGAAAATTCCAGGTTGCAGACGAAATCTACGCCAGCGATTTCGTGAACCACGGGCTCCACAGGAATTTTGATCTGCAAGCGGATCAAGCGGCAGTACATGCCGAGAAAAAGGCGTTTCCCGATCTCAAGATGACCGTGAACCTGATGGTGGCTGAAGCGGACCTGGTCACGGTGGTATGGACCTTCCGGGGAACCAATACCGCCGCCGGATATGGGCTGCCGGCGACGGGAGCCAGGGTCGAACTTCGTGGCATCACGGTCTGGCGCATTGTCGACGGAAAAACTCGCGAGGAGTGGACCTCATTCGACGAACTGCAAGCCGCTCGCCAATTGGTGACCCAGTTAAAGTGGCAACTCCTCGGCCTTCTTGCCGCGGCAGTAATTCTCGTGTGGATACTTTGCCGAGTCGTCCTAAGACTGAGGCTATCTCGGCTTCCGAGGGCCACTTCGCAACACGCTGGGCGACAAGCTGATAATTAAATTCGCGGAGGGCTTCGTTCGGTGATGCTTTGCCATCCAGATGCACTCCAGGGCGGGGGCGTCGCCTTTACACCCCCCTCCGCCGCATGATAACCTCACTACTGTCACAAAGATAAATCGAAACCAGAACAGGAGTGCACCAGGTTAGTGTTAGCCAGAGAGCAAAAGAAATCCGTAATTGACCAGTATCAGACGCACGCGACTGACACGGGGAGTCCCGAGG
>Ga0070761_10000220_pt1 | contig 38205 bp, 25 predicted proteins | sample HubBroMetageREF1_FD_66724 | JGI IMG/M metagenome (GOLD analysis project Ga0070761, IMG submission 66724) | Reference soil microbial communities from the Hubbard Brook experimental Forest, New Hampshire, USA - Hubbard Brook CCASE Soil... | ecosystem: Environmental > Terrestrial > Soil >... | reverse complement strand
TGAGCAGCGGGGCCAGGTCGTGCGCGTGCAGGCAGCCGTCCGCGCGCATGTGCCACCAGCGGAACTTCGCACCGAGCGGCGCGAGTGCCAGCCAGGTTGCCACATTGGCCTCGTGGTCGAGGTCGGTGATGATGATCTCGTCGCGGGAGGTGAGCGTCTGGCCGATCGCAAGGCTCATCAGCCGGATGAACGAGGTCGCGTTCATGCCGAAGGCGATCTCCTCCGGCCGGCGCGCGTTGACGAACGCTGCGACGCTCGCGCGGGCGTGCGCGATGGTGCGATCGACCGCCACGCTCTGCGGGTAGCGGCCGCCGCGCTGCACGTTGTGCTCGATGAGATGCCGGTTGACCGCCGCCAGCACCCGCTGCGGGATCTGTGCGCCGGCGGCGTTATCGAAGTAGATGCCGGCGCCGGCGCGTTGCAGGGCGGGAAACTGACCGCGCAGCGCCTCGACGGGGAACGGCGCAGCGCGCGTCTGTGGCGTGGCAACACTCGCGTTCATTCGGTCTCCATGATGAATTGGTCCCGATGGCGCCGCATCGCGGCGAGGAAGGTGTCGATGTCGTCGTCTGAGTTGTAGAAGTGGATCGTGGCGCGGATGTTGGCGTCGCGGAAGCTGGTAACGATGTCCTGCTCCATCAGCCGCGCGAACAGCTGGGCGGTATCACGCGCGGGGATAGCGACCATCGGCCCGCGGCGAGTGTCCTCGGCGGGCGTGACACTCGGCCAGCCGATGCTCTCCAGGCCGGTCATACAGCGCCGCGTCAGTTCGCGGACACGCGCCTCGATCGCATCGGTGCCTACCTCGAGGATGATGTCGAGTCCAGCCTCGGCGGCGTAGCAGTTCACGACCGCCGGCGTGCCCGCCTCGAAACGCCGCGCCGTCGGCGACGGCCGGTTGGCACTGATATCCATGGCCGTGATCTGCTGCTGCGCAAACCAGCCGGAATTGGTCGGCAGCAGGGTCGGGATCAGCGCGCCGCGCACGTACAGGAAGCCGATTCCGGCCGTTCCCAGCAGGTACTTGAGCATGCCGCCGACGGCGAAGTCGACATCGAGCGCGCGCACGTCGACCGTGAGGCCGCCGATCGCCTGGTAACAGTCGAGCAGCACGCGGGCGCCGTGCGCGTGCGCCAGACGCACGATGCCGGGGATGTCGAGCCGCGCGCCGTTACGAAAGCACACCTGGGTCACTGCGACCAGCTGCGTCTCGGCGTCGATCGCTCGCGCGAAATGCTCCAGCGGTATGTAGCCGTCGGCTGCGCGCGGCACGTGCACCACGCGCGCGCCGCGCGGCTCCTGGGCGTGCCAGATCTGTGCGTTGGTGGGAAACTCGAAGTCGCTCACCACGACCTTGTTGCGCCGGCCGGTGAAATCCAAAGCGCTGGCGAGCGCGTTGATGCCTGCGGAGGCGGAGGCGGTCACCGCGATCTCGTCGGGACTCGCCCTGAGCACCCGCGCCATGGCGACCCTCACCGCCTCGTTCTTCGTCACCCACACGTCCCAGTTCGCGCCGACCAGCAGCCGGTCGTCCATGTAGGCGTTGATCGCCTGACGCACGCTCTCGGCCAACGCACAGTAGGAGCCGCTGTTGAGATAGGTCTTGCGCGCCAGGACCGGGAAACGGCCCCGCAGCGCTGTGAAATCCGGCGTCACGGCAGCGCCTCGCGCAACAGCGCCAGGCGGCGGCGCGCCTTCCACACGAAATAGGCGCCGCTGATCAGCACTATCCAGGGAACGCCGTACACCCAGGAGACGTAGAGATTCGGGTCCAGTCCCATGCTGACGAGCACCGCCGCCAGCATCAGGAGCCCCGCGTACTGCAGCCACGGAAACAGCGGCATGCGCACCGGCAGGTCCTCCGGCCGGTGCTGGCGTCTGAAGCTCAGGTGACTAGCAAGGATGAACATCCATACCAGGATCGCGGCGAACAGCGCGACCCCGAGCAGATAGCCGTAGGCGTTGGGGGTGAAGATCGACACCGCCGCGGCCACCAGTATGCAGGCGCCGGAGGTCAGGATGGCCGCGACCGGGGTGCCCTTGCGACTCAAGCTCCCGAGCAGCTGCGGCGCATAGCGACCGCGCGACAGCGAGAACAGCATGCGCGAGCACAGGTAGATGTTGGTGTTCATGCTGGAGAGCGCCGCGCTGATCACCACGAAGTTCATGATGCCGGCGGCGTGGCGGATGCCGGAGTGCTGGAACACACTGACGAACGGGCTCTGCGCGACCACCTGCACGCCGGTCATGGTCCACGGCACCGTGGTAACGATGATGGCGATCGCGAGCACATAAAAAAGGAACAGCCGGAACACCATGGTGCGCAGCGCCGCGGGAATCGACACCCGCGGGTCCTTCGCCTCGCCGGAGGTGACGGCGATCACCTCGATGCCGTTGAAGGAGAAGATGCCGACGATGACCGCCATCCACACCCCCGTCAGCCCCTTGGGCATGAAGCCGCCCGGAAGACCGTTGAGATTGTGAAAGCCGATGGCGGGGCGACCGAGGCCGAAGATGCCCGCGGCCCCGAGAATGATGAACAGTACGATGGCCGCCACCTTGATGAGCGCGAACCAGGATTCGACCGTGCCGAAATTGCTCACCGAGCGGGAGTTGAAGTACAGCAGCACGGCGCAGAAGCCGAGCGCCCACATCCATACCGGCACGTCCGGGTACCAGAATCCCATGTACAGGCCCGCCGCGACCGCTTCGCCGCCGATTGCGATCACCTGCGCGATCCAGTAGGTGTAGCGCACCACGAACCCCGCCCAGGGATTGAGGTAGGTCTCGGCGTAGGTGCCGAAGGAGCCGGCGGTCGGGTGTACGACCGCCATCTCGGAGAGACTGAAGACCATCACGAGCGCCACGAAGCCGGCGAGCATGTAGCTCAGGATGACGGCCGGCCCCGCATAGCCGATGGCGAGCCCGCTGCCCATGAAGAGCCCGGTGCCGATCGCGCCGCCGAGCCCGATCATGACGATCTGGGTCTTGCCCAGACCGCGGTGCAGGCCGCTCTCACGCTCGCTGATCGCGTCGCAGTTCATGCACTGCGCGCCGGGGCATCCAGATTCGGAGGCCGGCGCGCTTGGCGGGCTCGCTCGAAACTGCGGCCAATCTGCAGCAACCGGCCTTCCTTGAACCGCGGTGCCACGAAGTGAATCCCGACCGGCAGCCCCATCACGAAGCCGGCGGGCACCGTGAGGCTCGGCCAGCCGACGACCGCCGCGGCCGAGCACATCGTCGGCCAGCCCCCGCTGTTCTCGAAGCGATCTCCCCACACGTGATCGATGAGCTCCGCGGGGCCGTTACCGGAGGCCACCAGCGCATCGACCTGGTATCTGGCGAACAGGGCGCTGAGGCCCCTGGTGTCGGCGACCTCCACAATGTGCCTGAGTCCCTTGCGGTAAGCCTCGGTGGTCAGCGGCCCGTAAGCCTCGGCCTGGACGAACAGCTCCTGGCCGAAGAAGGGCATCTCCGTCGCCGCGTGTTCCTCGTTGAACCTGATCAGATCCGCCAGCGTTCGCACCGGCAAAGTGCCATTGAAGCGCGCGAGATAGGCGTTCAGATCCGCCTTGAATTCGTACAGTGCCGGCTCGTACTCGTCCTCCTGCAGTGTGGACCAGCCCGGCGGCGAGGGTAGATCGACGAGCGTGCAGCCTTCGTTCTCGAGAAGCTTGAGCCATTCACGCGACTGCTTGAGAACCTCCGGGTGCGTGGAAGCCGGTGGCGGCAGCACACCGAGCTTCAAACCGTGGGGCGCAGACTCGAGTGCGGCAATCCCGTCCCAGCGCACCGTCGGCTGGGCCATGACCGCCAGCAGGAGTGCCGCATCGGCCACGGTGCGCGTCATCGGTCCGGTCGTGTCCTGTCGTGTGGTGATCGGTACCACGCCCGCGCTACTGACGAGCCCCACGGTGGGCTTCAAGCCGACCAGCCCGTTGATCGAGGCCGGCGCCAGAATCGAGCCGTCGGTCTCCGTGCCGATCGCGGCGGCGCACAGGTTCGCAGCCGTACCCGCCGCCGGTCCGGCGCTCGAGCCGGATGGGTTGCGCGTCGGATCGTAGGGGCAGCGCGTCTGTCCGCCTAGGCCACTCCAGCCGCTCACCGAGCGGCTCGAACGGGCATTCGCCCACTCACTCAAGTTGGCCTTGCCGAGCACCACGGCCCCGGCTGCCCGCAGGCGCGCGGCCATCGGCGCATCCGCGCTGTGGCGGGCCGTAGCGAGGGCGAGCGAGCCTGCCGTCGTCGGCATCGGGTCGAGGGTCTCGATGTTGTCCTTGATGAGCAGCGGTATGCCGTGCAGCGGCCCGCGCAACCTGCCGGCGCGACGCTCGGCATCGAGAGCATGGGCTGCGCGCAGGGCGTCCGGATTGACGGCGAGGACCGCGCCGAGCTTCGGTCCGCGGCGATCGTAGCGCTCGATGCGGCCGAGGTAGCTGCGGGTGAGTGCTTCAGCGCTGAGACTGCCCTGTGCCTGGGCGAGGCTGAGCTCGGCGATGGTTTTCTCGGTGGGGTCGAAGTCAGCGCCGCCAGCGGCTGCGCTCACCTTGCCGCCAGCCGCGATGCCCGCCGCGCCGAGGGCCCCGAGAAATTTCCGACGATTCATAGGCACCCATCCTCGCGGCCGCCGCGGGCACCGCACGGACAACGGCAGTGTTTCAGAAAGTGTAGGTAGCCGTTATGCCAATCGTGCGCGGCTGTACCGTCAGCAGCGCGTGCGGATCCTGTATGGTGTTGATCGCGGACACCTGTGCGCGCTGATCAGTCAGATTGCGCCCGAACAGCGCGACACTCCAGGGACCCTTGATCAGCCCCAGCCGCACACCCAGCAGCGTGTAGGAGCTCAGTGGTATGTTGAATCTATTGGAAGTGAAATAGGCATCAACCGGACCCCGGTAGGTCCAGTCGCCCGCGAACACACCGCTCCAGCCTCCCCCGATGGGGCGTGTGTAATCAAAGCCGAGATAGCCCTGGAACCTCGGCACGTAGGGAATATCGTTGCCGGTCAGACCCAGCGTGGGATTGGCCGCGTACTGTGCCGGAGTTGCTCCCTGGACGAGGTACGCGTCCTGGTAAGAACCGGAAAGAGTCAGGGTCAGATAGTGGATCGGGCGCAGATTGAACTCCCACTCAAAACCCTTGACCTGGGCCTTGCCGGCATTGCCCAGATAGGTAAAGGCCCCGTCGGCCGTCGTCTCCTGCACCTGAATGTTGTTCCAGTTGATCAGATAGACGTCGGCCTGATAGTCGAACAGACCATTCTCCAGGCGCCCCTTGGCTCCCAACTCATAGTTGATCAGTGTGTCCGGGGCGAAGGCGCCGGGAATGGGCTCGAACGGCTCGTTCTGCGGATTGAGACCGCCGCTGCGGAAACCCGTGGACACCGTGCCGTAGGCCAGGAGCTGCTCGCTGAATTTATAGCTGAGATTGCCCTTCCAGGTGACCTTGTGAAATGTCTCGTTCGGGTCCGGGATGGGCACCAGGTTCGGAGACCCCGGGAAGCCGCCGAAGGGATGCGTCTGGGTCTGGTAGCCGGTGAGCTGCTCGGTGAAGTAACGCACGCCCCCGACCGCCGTCCATCCGTCTGAAATCTTCCAGGTGGCTTCGCCAAAGCCCGCATATTGCGTGTCGTCGCGGTGATCCAGGCTGCCGAAGAACGTGGTACCGACTCCGGGATTGCTCAACGCATCATCGGCGTTCGAGGTGCTGAAAGGGCCGTTGGGCAGACCGTAGGCATTGGTCGTGATGACGTGGACCGCGAGATCCCGCTCATCATGCTGACGGAATACGCCTGCCACAAAATTGACCGGGGACTGCAGGTCGCTCGCAAAGCGGAACTCAGTCGAGTTGAGCTGACGGTTGCGGGGTTCCATGGTCTCCGCCGGCACCGGCACGCCGAAGGATATGAGAATGGGAGTGGAGTCGAACTCGAACTCCGTCGAGCGGTTAAGCTGATTCGTGGTCGCGGTCAGCACGCCCAGACCGGTCTTGTAATTTGCCGTGGCACCGAACAGCTTGATTTGGTCGTCCCAAGGACTCTGGGTCACGTCGGTGTTGCAAAGATCACAGCCTTCGATCGGCGGGATCGGGCCGCCGCTGAAGGCGGCGACGCCGGGCGGCGTATAGCGCGATGAGCCGTCCGAAGTCTCGGTCTGCGTCAGGTAGTTCAGGTCGACCGTCAGATTGTCATTGGGCTGGTAGCGCAGGATCGCGCGCGCGCCGCCTACGTCATCGTCGTTGGCGTTGTTGCGAAATCCGAGCGGCGTGACCGCTGTCGGCTGTCCGGCGGAGTTGTTCTCTGTCACGCCGACGCCCACGCGTTGCTGGTCAATGTAGCCGCTGTCGTAGATCTTCCAGCCGACCATGCGCAGCGACAGCACTCCCTCCACAATCGGCAGATTGAGCGCGCCGTTGACGTTGTAGTTGCCGCTGGCGTGCGAAGTGTCGGAACCCTCGGCCGTCAAATAGCCGTCGGTACTATCCATCTCCGGGGCCTTGGGGATAAAACGGATCGTGCCGCTCATCGAGCTCGCGCCGTACAGGGTTCCCTGGGGGCCGCGCAGTACCTCGACACGGTCCATGTCGTAGAGCCGGATATCGGTTTGCATGCCGCCGCCGTCACCGGCGTCGTCGCCGTTGATGGAGCTGATCACGGCTTCGCCGAAGTACACTCCGGTGGTGGATGCGCCCGTCGAGTTGATGCCACGGATGACGTACTTCTTGTCCCCGGGGCCGAGGTCCTGGATGGAGAGCCCGGGAACCTCGCCGGCGATGCTCATGATCCCCGAAGCGCTCTGGCGCTGCAGCTCATCGCCCGAGATGGCCTGGATCGTGGCCGGCACGTCCATGACGTTCTGCGCGCCGAGCTTGGTGGCGGTGACCGTGACCTCCTGGAGCTGATCCGACGACTGCGTGTCGGCAGCCAGCGCGGAGCCGAAGCTCGCCGCGAGCGCCGCAAGCCCCGCGACGCACAGGCCGATGACGCGAAATCCGCCGTTTGCTGATGTTGGCACGTTGGAACCCCCTGAGAGCTTTCAGTCGTAGTAATTGATGCTGGGATTGTCCCCGGGACAGATCACGCCGACGACGTCCATGCCGCCTTCGGAAGTCGCCTCGAGCGAGTGCAGCTGCTTGCGCGGCAGGAAGATCACATCGCCCGCCCCGACCGGCGCCTTGCAGTCCTCGGTCCACATGCAGCCCTCACCCGACAGCACGATGATCGCTTCCTCGTACAGGTGGCGGTGGGGCGCGGCTTTCGACTGCGGGATGTGGCCGATGAACTGCGTAATTACCTTCGAGCCGACACGCTTATCGACCAGGACCTGGAAATAGCGCGGGCCCATCGCGACGCGCTGCGCGGCGTCCACCGGCACCACGCGCTGCGGCCAGGCCGCATCGAAGTTCTCCAGCATGCGTTCCGGCCACTCGAGCTCGCCGAGCGGACAGGCAAGGGCAAAGACTTTGAGCGGCGCTCCGGCGCCGGGCGCGAGCTCGAGCGCCTCGCCCGGCCGCAGGTAGACGCCATCGGTCGCGGCGACCGCGAACTTCCGCCCCGAGATGTTGACGCTGCCGGCGCCTTCCAACACGAACAGGATCACGTCGCGCTCGCCGAACGACAGCACCGGCGATGCACCGCCGGCCACTTCGAAGAACATCTGCATCTGATAGAGAGCGCCCAGCTCGCCGTTCACCAGGCAGCTGTAGCGCAGGTGGCCGCGCTCCTGCTGTTCGGCGAGCGCCGGTGAGACCACATAACAGCCGCCGTTCAGGTGCGCGCGCGGACCTTGCCGCCGCGTGACGAGCGGGACGCGCAGGTTCTCGGGGCTCAGCGGATCGTCGTCCGGCGAGCCGCCCGGCAGGTTGGTATGCGTGCCGTCGCAGAAGGGCGCGTTGCCTGTGTGCTTGCAGCCACAAAGAAGAACCTCCTCCTCTTCGCGCAGCGTCACCTTCAACGGCTCAAAGCCGGTGCCCTTGTGGGATCCATCGCAAAAAGGCTGATTCGCAGAGCGGCCGCAGCGGCACCAGAAGTAAGTGCGGCCGCCCTTGAGCGTCACGAGACAGGGTTTCGGCCGCGCAACAACAGGGTCCGCCATGCGGGAATACTCTCCCGAACGGTCGGCCGCTTGTACAGCTACGCTTTAGGCTCTACGGCCTAATGGTTGAGTGCGGCCGACGCCCCGTTCTGGTGCATCAGCCGGCGAGTCGCACCGGCGGCGAGGCCGGCTGCGGGACCAGTCGCTCGATGGTGTGATACGACTCCTGCGTGATCTGCTGTGGGTCGGCACACAGGTAGGGCCGCAGCACCTCGAGGATTTCGTAATAGCCGTCGAGGATGGTCGCGGTGCTGATCTCACGGTCGTGGTACTCGACGTAGTTCAGCCAGTTCTCCGAAATGATCCAGGTGATGTCGACGATTGAACGTAGCCGACGCGCATCCGGCGGCAGCCGCATCACTCCCCCGCTCGCGAGCGCGTGCATGAACTTCTCCACTTCCCGCAGACGCCGCTCGCGGTTGGAGGCGAAGCGCCGGCGCAGCCGGGGATCCTGTCGGAGGAGGTCGGCGAGCTCGCGGTAGAAGAAGCGATATTTGAGTATCAGCTGCAGCTGCCGCACGAACATCGCGGCCATGTGCTCGAGCGTCGGGGCCAGGTGGTCGCGGTACCAGCCGGCGTCCATCTCCTCGATCGCCAGCTGGAAGAGCGCAAAGACGATCTCGCGCTTGTTTCCGAAATGGTATTGCAGATTGCTCTTGCTGATACCGCAGTGCTCGGCGATGCGATTGGCCGAGACCGCGGCCGTGCCCTGCTCGTTGAAGAGCTCGAGCGCCGCCTGGAGGATCCGCAGCTGTGTCGTTCGCGTGCCCATCGATGCGCCCTCCCCCTGCCCGGCCTTCAGGCCGGAACTCCCCGCGGCTCCCGGCTGGGGCTCGCGGCCGTCCTCGCGCCCAGGGCCGCAATCTCGCGGGCCAGCGCCTCGCCCTCCTCGTCGGCCAGCGCCGCCTCCTGCAACCGCGAGAGTATCGCCGCCCCGTCGGCTCGCCCCGCGAGCCGCCCGAGCTGGTCTACGAGTGTGCAGAAGTTGCGCCAGCCGCGCTCGTGCGTCTCGCCGTAGCCCTTGATGAGCCGCTGGGCGCGCGCGAGCTCCACGGCCAGCGCGTAACCGGAAACTGCCTGCCGCTCGATCGCGGCCAGCCACGCTTCGATGCGCGCGTTCTCCTCTTTATAGCGCAGCGTCCCCCGGCGCCAACGCTTGAGGCCCGCCACCGCATAGAGAAGCAGGAAGCCGCTCACGGTACCGGTCCGGATCTGCTTGCCGCCCGTCCACCGGCCAAGCCACCGCGCCACGCGCGGCGAGCGCAGCACCCACGCCCCGATCCCCGCAGGCAAGGTGCCGGCGAGCTCCTGAACGCGCGGTCTCATGAACTCCGTGATGCCAAAGAGCTGCCCGGTCTCGGCGCGGATCTCCTCGCGTACCCGCTCGAAGCGCGACGCGCGCGTCTTTAGCTCGGCGACCCGGATCGGATCCTCGAAGGACATCCACAGCGCCAGCCCGCGCGCCACAGCCTCGGTCAGACCGTGGCCCTCGGCCCGCGCGCCCTCATCGAGCGCCGCGATGCGCTCGACCCGGGTGAGGTACAGCGCCGCATACTCCGGATCCTGGTAGTCGAGTGTCCGGCGTGCGCCCTCGAGGACTAAGGGCTGCAGCGCCTGCGGCAGCGCCCGCACTCGCTCGAGGAGCGGCTGCAACGCCGGCGTGCGTGCCTTCTCGGGTACGAAAAGCGGCAGGCCCGCGGCCGGTTTCGGGGCATCGCGGCCGCCGCCCGCCTGGGCGCGCGCGAACGCATCGCCGAAGGCCGTGAGGTTGGTCGCAACCGCGAGCCCGCTCTTGCGGATGGCGTCCTCGAACGTCTCCCTGCCAAAGGGCAGCACGCCCGCGCCGCTGATCGCCCCCAGCAGCACGGCGCTGATGACACTGTGGTGACGCTCGGCCATCTCCTCCATGTCAAAGAGGATCGTGCGCCTGCCCTGCGTGCGCACCAGCTCGAGCAGCTGCTCGCGATCCGCCTCGCCCTTGCCGAGCGCGCTCTTCTCGCCGATCGCGTAGGCGCGATGGGTCGAGGAGATCAGCGTGGTGAGCTCGGGTGTGACGAGGCCGCGCGCAACCGCCCGGCCAGCCTCGGCGAGCTCGGACGCGACGACGCAATCGACGTCACCGGCGACCGGCATCAGCGCCATGATCGGCTCGCGGCCGGCCTTATCCGCCGCCGCTCGCGCAAAGAACTCGAGGTAGTAGATCGTGGCTCCGGTACGCTGCGCGACCCCGGGGACGGAGGTCGCCTGCACGATGTAGCCGCTGGTCTCGGCGACCTCGATGAGCCAGTCCGTGAGAACACCGCCCCCCTGCCCTCCGAGTGCGGCGATCGTCAGCTTGATCGTTCGCTCGGTCATGATGCGCGGCCCCGCCTACAACGCCAAGCGCAGCCGCCGGTGCTCGCGGCGCCGCTGCAGCCGGCCGATGAACGCCGCGCGCACCCTGTAGAGGAAGCGATCCCACGGCCGGGGGTTGTAGATGAGCTCGGCGCGGTAGAACGACGGACACAGCACCGCAGCATCCGCCACTTCGCCGCACACCCCGCAGCCGACGCAGCTGTTGTCGACGTGCGCGACCGGATCGGTGCGCAGTGGATCGGGATTGTCCTTCACCGTGAGCGACGGGCAGCCCGAGAGGCGAATGCACGAATGATCGCCGGTGCAGGTATCGGGGTCGACGCCGAAGCGCTCGCGCACGACGCGCTCGCCGGCCGCGATCGCCTTTTTCATCAGCGGCCGCACGCGGCGCTGGCGATTCAACTGGCACTCCCCTTCGGCGACGATGACCTTGGGGCCACCCGCGGAAGTCCGCAGCGCCTCGCGCAGCACCTTGAGCGTGCCACGCATATCGTAGGTGCGCGTGTGCCGCACCCACTTGACGCCGACGCCCCGCACGGCATCGACGATCGAGTGGTTGCCCTGCCGGTGCGCGCCGGCACCGCGCGAGGAGAGAATGTCCTGGCCGCCGGTCGCCGCCGAGTAGCCGTTGTCGATGATGATGGTCAGGTCATCGTGCTTGTTGAAGACCGCGTTGCCGATGCCACTCGTCAGGCCGTTGTGCCAGAAGCCACCGTCGCCCATGACCGAGACCGCACGCTTGGCCGTCGGCGGCCCGAACGCCGACGCGGCGGCAGCTCCGAGGCCGTAGCCCATGATGCTGTTGCCCATATTGAAGGGCGGCAGGGTCGCGAACGAGTGACAGCCGATGTCCGCGCTGATGTGAAGCGGACCGGTCTCCTTCTGCAAGATCTTCATGGCGGCGAAGAACGGGCGTTCCGGACACCCGGTGCACAGCCCCGACGGTCGCTGCGGCACGAGCGCCGCGAGCTTCGCGGCCGGCACGAGCGGCGCTTCGCGCGCGCGCGTGCGGCTCGCGGGCGCGGCGCGCAGCTGCGGTGCCCATCGGTCGAGGAACTCGCCCAGCCCCTTGCGCAGCACATCGACGGTGTACTCGCCGCACATGGGCAGTACTTCCTTGCCGACGACCCGCGTGGGTACCTCGCGCTGGGTGAGGATCCGGGTCGCCGCCTGCTCGAGGTACTCGGGCTGGCCTTCCTCGACGACGAGCACCGCGCGCTTGCCAGTGCAGAATCGCTGCCACTCCTCTGGCACCAGCGGGTAGGTGACGTTGAGGACGTAGAGCGGCACGCGGCTGGTACCGAACATATCGGCGCAACCGAGCAGCTCCAGCGCCCGCAGCGCGTTGTTATAGAGCCCGCCCTGCAGAACGATGCCGATGTCGCCCGCCTCGCCGCCGAGCAGCTCGTTCATGCCGCGCTCGGCGATGAAGCGCTGCGCGGCGGGCAAGCGCTGCTCGATCTTCTCGCGCTCCTGCGCGTAGGTCGAGGGCGGCAGGATGATGCGCCCGTAGTCGCGCTGCGGGTGCGCGAGCGCCTCCTGCGGCGCAAACGCCGGCCGGCGGTTGTCCTCGGCCGTGAAGCGGCCATAGACGTGGCAGGCGCGGATGCGCAGCATGAGCATCACGGGCGCGTGGCTCGCCTCGGAGAGCTCGAAGCCGAGGTGCACCGCGCGCACGATCTCGGGCAGATGCGGGCGCGGGTCGAGCAGCCACACTTGCGACTTCATCGCAAAGGCATGGGTGCGCTCCTGCATGATGCTCGCACCCTCGCCGTAGTCCTCGCCGAGGACGATGAGCGCGCCGCCCTTGACGCCGGCGGAGGCGAGGTTGGCGAGCGCATCCGAGGCGACGTTGGTGCCGACGGTCGACTTCCAGGTCACCGCTCCGCGTAGCGGGTAGTTGATCGAGGCCGCCAGCATCGCCGCGGCGGTCGCCTCCGAGGCACTCGACTCGAAGTGCACGCCGAGCTCGCCGAGGATCTCCTGGGCGTCCGTCAAAACGTCCATCAGGTGCGAGATCGGCGCGCCCTGATAGCCGCCGACGTAGGCGACCCCGGACTGCAGCAGCGCCTTGGTGACGGCGAGAATGCCCTCGCCGCGGAATTCCGCCCCGCGCCCGAGGCGCAGCGACTGAACTTCCCTGGCGAACGAGCGCTCGGCCATGGCGAGCGGCTCTCAGCCCGGAACCAGCGCCAGCACGCGCAGCGGACTCCCCGAGCCGTTGACGATCTTCAGCGGCGGCGCGATCACCACCGCTCCGGTGGGCGGCAGCTGGTCGAGGTTGGTGAGGCTCGCGAGCCCGAAGCGATTCGAGCCGTGCATGATGGTGTGGCAGGGGAACATGGGGTCGAAGGTCGGCGCCTGACCCGCATCGGTACCGACGGTCTCGACGCCGACGCCGAGGATGTCGCGCTCCTTGGCGAGGAACGGCACGGCCTGCGGATGAAAGCCCGGAGTATGGGCGCCGTCGGCGGCGATGTTGAGAAACTCCTGGGCGCTCACGCGGCGCGACCAGTCGGTGCGGATCAGCACCCAGGCGTGCGCGGGGATACGGCCGTGCTGCTTCTCCCAGTCCTCCACCGTCGCGCGCGTCACCAGGAAGTCCGGATTCTCCTTCGCCTGCCGCGCCACGTCGATGACACACGCCGGGCCGATGAAGCGGTCCACCGGGATGTTGTGCGTCGCGTTGTTGGGATAGTCCTTGCCGGTCACCCAGTGAACGGGCGCATCGAAGTGCGTACCGGTGTGCTCACCGCAGGCGATGTTGTTCCAGTACCAGGCCGGGCCGCGCGCGTCGTAACGCGAGATCTCTTCCAGCGTAAAGGACTTCGACGGCGCGAACTGCGGCGGCAAGCGGATGGTGGGGGTCGAGGGCTCCAGCGGTACGGTCAGGTCCACGACGCGAATGCTGCCGCCGACGATGCCGGCGATGAGCTGCGCGAGCGCGTCTGAGGACTTCCCCGGGGTCTGTGTGGTCGTGCTCATGAGCCCCCTCGCAGGTGAGACGCTGTGTCGCGCCCGATGGAAATAATTGACACCTGAAGTAACTGGCAATATAACATACGGCGCACGGGCGCAATAGGGTCGCCCACGGGGGACAACCGCCGATATGCGACGAATCGTCTGCGTGGGCGGCGGCCCTGCGGGACTCTACGCGGCCATCCTGCTGCGCCAGGCCCTGCCGGCGGCCCGGATCGAAGTGTACGAGCGCAACCGCCCGGACGATACCTTCGGCTGGGGGGTGGTGTTCTCGGATGAGACCATGGAGAACTTCCGCGCCGCCGACCCCGCCACGCACGGGGCGATCCTCGCGAACTTCCACCACTGGGACGATATCGCCATCCACTTCCGCGGGCGGCGGCTGACCAGCGGCGGTCACGGCTTCTGCGGCATCGGCCGCAAGCGCCTGCTCGGGCTGCTGCAGCAGCGCGCGCGCGAGCTCGGCGTGCACCAGCAGTTCCAGCACGAGGTCGAAAGCGAAGCCGCGTTCGCCGACGCCGACCTCATCGTCGCCGCCGACGGGGTCAACAGCCGCACGCGCACCCGTCACGCGGCCGTCTTCGAGCCCGACATCGACGTGCGCAAGTGCCGCTTCATCTGGCTGGGGACCACCTGCCCCTTCGCCGAGTTCACGTTCGCGTTCGAGGAGACACCCCACGGCTGGTTTCAGATCCATGCCTACCAGTTCAGCCGCGATCTCTCCACCGTCATCGTGGAGACGCGCGAGGAGACCTGGCGGGCGCACGGCCTGGACCGGGCGAGCACCGCGGAGTCGATCGAGTTCTGCGAGCGGCTGTTCGCGCGCTACCTCGGCGGCCACGCGCTCGAGAGCAACGCCCTTCATCTGCGCGGTTCCGCCTGGCTCAACTTCCATCGCGTGCTGTGCAAGCGCTGGCATCACGGCAGGCTCGTGCTGCTCGGCGACGCGGCCCATACCGCGCATTTCTCCATCGGCTCGGGCACCAAGCTCGCCATGGAGGACGCGATCTCGCTCACGCGGCACGTGACCTCCGCCGCGACCCTGGAGGCGGCGCTCGGCGCCTACTACGACGAGCGGCACACCGAGGTGTTGCGGCTGCAGAGCGCGGCGCGCAACCGCATGCACTGGTTCGAGAACGTCGCGCGCTACGTGCACCTGCAGCCCGAGCAATTCGCCTACAGCCTCCTCACGGGCAGTCAGCGTATCGGGCATGCCAATCTCAAGGTGCGCGATCCGCGCTTCGTGGCGGACTACGAGCGCTGGCTGGCGAGCCGCGGCGGCGCCGCCGAGGCGCGTCCGCCCATGTTTCTGCCCTTCACGCTGCGCGGCATGACGCTCGTCAACCGGGTGGTGGTCTCTCCCATGGCGCAGTACAGCGCGGTGGACGGCGTGCCGGGAGACTGGCACCTGGTGCACTACGGCCACCGGGCTCTGGGAGGCGCCGGCCTCCTCTACACCGAGATGACCTGCGTGTCGGCGCAGGGGCGCATTTCACCTGGGTGCACGGGGCTGTGGAACGAAACGCAGCGCGCGGCCTGGGCGCGCATCGTGGACTTCGTGCACGGCAACTCCCAGGCGAAGTTCTGTCTGCAGCTCGGACACTCCGGCCGCAAGGGCTCGACGCAACTCGGCTGGGAAGACCCCGACCACCCGCTCCCTGCTGACAACTGGCCAGTGCTCGCCCCCTCCCCGCTGCCCTATTTTGCCGGTATCAGCCAGCTGCCACTCGAGATGGACCGCGCCGCCATGGAGCGGGTGCGCCGCGAGTTCGTGCACGCCGCGCGCTTAGGTGCGCAGGCTGGCTTCGACATGCTGGAGCTCCACATGGCCCACGGCTATCTGCTCGCCTCGTTTCTCTCGCCGCTCACCAATCACAGGAGCGACGCCTACGGGGGCGACGTCGACAATCGGCTGCGCTTCCCGCTCGAGGTGCTGGCCGCTGTGCGCGCCGAATGGCCGGAGGAGAAGCCCCTCGCCGTGCGACTCTCGGCCTGCGACTGGGCGGACGGCGGCCTCTCGGATGCCGACCTGCTGGCGATCGTGCGTGCCTTCAGGGCGGCCGGCACCGATCTCATCGATGTGTCGACCGGGCAGACGGTGCCGTGGCAGAAGCCGCTCTACGGCCGCATGTGGCAGACACCGCTGGCGGACCAGCTCCGCAACGAGGTCGGCATCGCCACCCTCGCGGTGGGCAACATCTACGAGCCCGACCACGTCAACTCGATCATCGCCGCCGGACGCGCGGACCTCTGCGCGCTGGCGCGGCCCCACCTCACCAATCCCGCCTGGACGCTGGAGGCCGCGGCGCGCCAGGGCTACGAGCCGCAGTGGTGGCCGAAGCCCTACCTTTCGGGCAAGGGGCAGCTCGAACGCAACCTCGCGCGCCTGGCACAGTCCGGGGACGCCGCATGACGGCGCTGGCAGCTCTCGCCGGCAGACACGCGGTCGTCACCGGGGCGAGCCGCGGGATCGGTACGGTCGTGGCCGAGGCGCTGGTAGCCGAAGGGGCGCGCGTGTCGCTGCTCGCCCGCGACGCCGCGCAGCTCGAGAGCGTGGCCGAGCGGCTCGGGGCCGAGCAGGCCCTCGCAGTGCCCGCCGACGTGAGCGACGCAGCCGCCGTCGAGCGCGCGTTCGCCGCAGCGCGCGCGCGCTTCGGCGCGGTACACATCCTCGTCAACAATGCCGGCCAGGCGGTCAGCGCCAAGTTCGTCGACACCGATCCACCGCTGTGGGAGCGGATCCTCGCGGTGAACCTGACCGGCACTTACCTGTGTGCGCGCGCGGCGGTGCCCGACATGCTGAAGGCCGGTTTCGGCCGGATCGTCAACATCGCGAGCACCGCGGGCCTGCGCGGTGCCGCCTACCTCTCCGCCTACGTCACCTCGAAGCATGCCGTCGTCGGCCTGACACGCGCGCTGGCCCTCGAGTACGCGACCCGCAACCTGACGGTGAATGCGGTCTGCCCCGGCTACGTCGATACCGACATCGTAAAGAACGCGATCGCCAACATCCGCAGCAAGACCGGGCGCAGCGAGAGCGAGGCGCTCGCGGCGCTGCTCGCGACCAACCCGCAGCGCCGGCTGATCGAGCCGCGCGAAGTGGCGCATGCGGTGCTGTGGCTGTGCCGCCCCGGCGCCGAGAGCGTGACCGGGCAGAGCCTGATCCTCTCGGGCGGCGAGGTGACCTGATGCCCAGGGACAAGGGACGACTGAAGCTCATCGACAGCCACGTGGATGCCGAGACGCGCATTCGCGACGACCACCATCTGTCGGTGCGGCTGTGGCTGCGGATGCTCAGCTGCACCAACCGCATCGAGAACATCGTGCGTCAGAACCTGCAGGCGAACTTTGCCACGACGCTCCCGCGCTTCGACCTGATGGCGCAGCTCGAGCGCGCGCCACAGGGCCTTAAGATGAGCGAGCTGTCGCAGCGCATGATGGTGACCGGGGGCAACGTTACCGGGATCACCGACGGGCTCGAGAAGGAAGGCCTGGTGGTGCGCGAGGTGGACCCCGCCGACCGGCGCGTCTACCGCGTGCGGCTTACTGCCGAGGGCGAGCGCCAGTTTCGCCGTATGGCGGGCGAGCACGAGCAGTGGGTGATCGCGCTGTTCGAGCGTATGAGCGGTCGCGACAAGGGCCAGCTGTTCGCGCTCCTGGGCGAGCTCAAGCGCCACATCAGCGTCAGTTCGAGCGACCGAGCGGAGTAGCCCCATGAGCGAGTTTGCGCCGCAGCCGAAGCATTTCCTGTGGGAGCGCACCGGGCGCGTCGGTCGCATCACGCTCAACCGCCCCGAGCGCAAGAACCCCCTCACGTTCGAGTCGTACGCGGAGCTGCGCGACCTGTTCCGTGCGCTCGGCTCCGCGAGCGATGTGCGCACCATCGTGCTCACCGGCGCGGGCGGCAACTTCTGCTCCGGCGGCGACGTGCACGAGATCATCGGCCCGCTCACGCAGCGCTCGGCACCGGGATTGCTCGAGTTCACGCGCCTGACCGGCGATCTGGTGAAAGCGATGCGCCATTGCCCGCAGCCGATCGTCGCCGCGGTGGACGGGGTGTGCGCCGGCGCCGGCGCGATTCTCGCCATGGCTGCCGACTTCCGCCTCGGCACGGCGCGTGCCCGGACCGCGTTTCTGTTCACGCGCGTCGGCCTCGCCGGCTGCGACATGGGAGCGTGCGCGCTGCTGCCGCGCCTGATCGGCTACGGCCGGGCGGCGGAGCTCCTGTACACCGGCCGGGTGATGTCGGCCGAGGAAGGCCTCTCGTGGGGCTTCTTCAACCGTGTTGTCGCTTCCGAGGAGCTACTCGAGGGCGCGACCGCACTCGCCGCCGAGCTCGCCACGGGTCCGACGTTCGCGCACGCCATGACCAAGAAAATGCTGCACGAGGAATGGCACATGCCGCTCGACCTGGCGATCGATGCCGAGGCGCAGGCGCAGGCCGTGTGCATGCAGACCGAGGATTTCCAGCGCGCTTACCGCGCATTTCTCGCCAAGCAGCCGCCGCAGTTCGAAGGCAACTGAGTGCACGCCCGAGCGTTCCTGGAGGAGCCGTTCTTCGAGCCGGAGCACCGCGAGCTCGCCCGGCGCCTGGCTGAGTGGGCGGCGCGCGAGCTCGGCGGCGAGCCTCACGCCGAGAGCCGCGATGCGGTCGATGCGGCCTGCCGCACCCGGGTCGAGGCGCTGGGGCGCGCCGGATGGACGCGCTATTCGGTACCCGCGGGCGCGGGCGCCGCCGCCGGCCGCTTCGACGTACGCGCCCTCGCCCTGATCCGCGAGACTCTCGCCTGGCACGACGGGCTCGCCGATTTCGCGTTCGCCATGCAGGGCCTGGGTGCCGGTCCGATTTCGCTTGCGGGCTCGGAGGCGCTCAAGGCGCGCTATCTGCCGCCCGTGATCTCGGGGAAGAGCATCGCGGCCTTCGCGCTCTCGGAATCCGAGGCCGGCTCGGACGTCGCAGCGCTCGCGTGCCGGGCACGACGCGACGGCGACTCGTACGTACTCGACGGCGCCAAGACCTGGATCTCGAACGGCGGCATCGCAGATTTTTATTGTGTGTTCGCCCGCACCAGCGATCCGCAGCTGCGCCCCGACGGCTCGACGGCCTCAAGCGGCATCAGCGCTTTCGTCATCGACCGCGGCGCCCCCGGCTTCTCCGTCGGCGAGCGCATCGAGGCGATTGCGCCCCATCCGCTCGCGACGCTCAAGTTTTCGGCCTGTCGCATTCCGGCGGCGCAACGGCTCGGCGCGGAGGGCGACGGGTTCAAGCTCGCGATGCGGACTCTGGACGTGTTCCGTACCTCGGTGGCGGGCGCGGCGCTCGGCTTCGGGCAACGCGCGCTCGATGAGGCGCTGCGCCACGTGCGCGCGCGGCGCATGTTCGGCCGGACGCTCGCGGACCTGCAGCTGACCCAGGCGGCGCTCGCCGACATGGCGACCGAGATCGAGGCGGCGCGCTTACTGACCTACCGGGCCGCGTGGCGGCGCGATCGCGGCGAGGCTGCGACCGGCGAGGTCGCGATGGCCAAGATGACCGCAACCGAATCCGCGCAGCGCGTCATCGACCGGGCCGTGCAGCTCTTCGGCGGCCGTGGCGTGGTGCACGGTTCGGTCCCCGAACGGCTGTACCGCGAGATCCGGGCCTTGCGCATATACGAGGGAGCCACCGAAGTGCAGAAGCTGATCATCGCCCGCGAGCTGCTGAGCTCGGCAGAACTGACCTCGGAAGGGCAGCCATGAGCACAACCCTGCCCGGGATCCTGCAGCCGCCCGACTGGGCTGCGCCGCGCGGCTACAGCAACGGCATCACCGCCCGTGGGCGGCAGATCTATGTCGCGGGCCAGGTCGGCTGGGATGCGCAGCGGCACTTCCACAGTACCAGCCTCGCGGCGCAGGTGCAGCAGTCGCTCGAGAACATCCGTGCGGTGTTGGCCGAAGGGGGTGCCACACCTGCGCACATCGTGCGGCTGACCTGGTACGTCACCAGCCGCACCGAGTACCTGGCCCAGCTGGAAGAAATCGGCGCGGCCTACCGCGCGGTGATGGGACGGCACTTCCCGGTGATGAGCGTCGTGCAGGTGACGGCGCTGATGGAGCCGCAGGCCAAGGTGGAGATCGAAGCGACTGCGGTGGTTCCGGACGGCTCGGGCTAAAGGCTGATGTGGCGACCCCCCGAGCGCATCCGGCACGACCCGCACGCCGGGCGCTGGCCGACGGCGGACGAAGCGGCGCGCTCGCGGCTGTTCTCGCCGGTCGCGGTGGGTGGCGTCAGCCTGAGTCAGCGCACCTGGGTGCCGGCCATGGTTCCGTGGCGGGCGAGTGAGGATGGTTTCGTCACCCCGGAGGTGCTCGAGTGGTACCGCGCATTCGGCCGCGGCGGCCCGGGCGGACTCGTTGTCGAAGCGACCGGCATTCGCGACGTGCCGAGCGGACCGCTGCTGCGCATCGGCGACGATCGCTTCCTGCCGGGGCTGCGTAAGCTCGTCGAGACCGTGCGCGAGGCGAGCGACGGCCACACCCGTCTCTTCATCCAGGTCATCGATTTCCTCGCCATCCGTCGTCGTCCGGACCCCGCGCGGTACTTCGCGGAGTTTCTGGCGATCAGCGATCGGCACCGGCAGGCCTTCGGCCAAAGTCAGCAAGCCGACATCGACGTACCGGCCGCAGACGCTCAGGTGCGCGCCTGGCTCCAGTCGCTGCCGGCGGCGCAGCTGGCCGAGGTTCTGACGGCGCGCGAGCTCGAGGCGCTGGAATTCGGGGCACGCGAGCGGGTGACCGACACGGAGCGTGACCACATCCGCACGCTGCCGCGCACGCTCCCGCCGCTATTCGCGTCGGCCGCGCGCCGCGCGCGCACCGCGGGTTTCGACGGCGTGGAGCTGCACTTCGCGCATGCCTACACCATGGCGTCCTTCCTCTCGCGGCTGAACTCCCGCAACGACGGCTACGGCGGCGAGCTCGCCAACCGCGTGCGGCTGCCGCTCGAGGTCATCCGGCAGGTGCGTGCGGAGGTTGGCGGAGACTTCCCGGTCGGCTGCCGCTTTCTCGCCGACGAGTGCGTCGCGGGTGGTTCGGGCGCCGACGACGCCGTCTATTTCGGGTGCGAGTTTGCAGGCGCGGGACTTGACTACCTGTCGCTGTCGCGCGGCGGCAAGTTCGACGACGCGAAGCAACCGAAGGTCGGGGAAGCCGCCTACCCTTACACCGGGCGCAGCGGCTACGAGTGCATGCCCTCCTACTACTCCGACGCGCGCGGTCCGTTCGGACGCAATCTCGCCGATACCGCGCGCATTCGGGCGGCGCTGCGCGCCCGGGGTCTCGCCACTCCGGTGGTCGCTGCGGGCGGCATCCACAGCTTCGAGCAGGCAGAGGCCGTACTCGCTCGAGGCCAGGCCGACATCATCGGCTTTGCCCGACAGGCGCTCGCCGACCCCGACTGGTTCCGCAAGGTCGCGAGCGGCCGCGGCGCGGACGTCCGGCTGTGTCTCTACACCAATTACTGCGAGGCCCTCGACCAGCGCCATCGGCAGGTGACCTGCGAGCTGTGGGATCGCGAGGCGCTCGATGAGCCCGGTATTACGCTCTCGACCGACGGCAAGCGCCGGCTGACGCCGCCCGTCTGGTCACCCTGAAGGAGGTTTTGCGATGTGCTGGAAAGTGGTGTGCCCGATCGCTGCGGCGTTGTGTGTCCTGCCGGTGACGGGAGTGAGCGCCGATCCGCGCGGGGAGTCGGACCCAAGTCTGTGGAATGTCTATGAATCGGTGCTCGCTCACGCCAAGTACATCGACCTCACCCACGCACTGGCGCCCGGCGGCCCGCTTGGTGAGGGGTTCGTCGACTTCAAGGTGGGGCCGGCGCTGGCGCACGTGGCCATCCCGGGTCTGGTCGCCAAGGGCGAGCCCTTTACCTATGACAAGCTGGGTGTGGCGATCACCGCCTACGATCTGCCCATGGATCACATCGGCACCCAGTTCGGACCTCCGGCGCACCTGAATGAGCATGGAGCGACGATCAGCGATATTCCGCCGACCGTTGCCGTGCGCCCGTTGGTCGTCATCAACGTCGCACCGAAGGTGGCTCGCAATCCCGGTTATCAGGCGACCGTTGCGGATATCCAGGACTGGGAGCGCCGCCACGGACCCGTTCCGGCCGGATCAGTCGTCATGATCCGATCCGACTGGTCCAAGAAGTGGAATGATCCCAAACGCTTCACCGCACAGCCCTTCCCCGGCGTCAGCCTGGCCGCGCTCAAATACCTGTACCTCGACCGGCATGTGCTGCTGCACGGCCACGAGCCACTCGATACCGATGACACGGCGCCGAATTTCGTCGGCGAAACCTGGATTCTGAAGAATAACTTCGCACAGGCCGAGGGAGTGGCGAATCTCGATCAGGTGCCGGAAAGCGGGGCTTTGATCGTCATCGGATTCGCCCGTTTCGAGGGCGGCAGCGGTGGCTTCGCGCGTTACGTTGCGATCGCCCCGCCGAGCTGGCCTTACGGCGTGACGATCGATCAGCAACCCGGCGCGCCGCTCCCCACTCACCTGCATGCGCTGCGGCGGGGCACCGACGGGGTGCTGCGCGAGACCCGCTGACAGATCGCCGGCAGAGTACCGCTTACTTCGTCTCGTAGAGGCCGACGAGTGTCGCTTTGGCGAGCGTGGAGTCGCGCACGGTGTAGCTCACCATCGCGCCGCTCGCATTCTCGGGCACCGGGAGCTTAGCGACGCTCAACGCATACAGGGTAAAGAGATAGCGATGCGCACCGGTGCCGGGGTCGGGACACGGTCCGTCATAGCTCACGTGCCCGGTGTCGACACGCCCCAGGGAAGCCCCCTGCGGCAGCCCCCGGCCGCCGGCGGCGCCGGCATCGGCGGTGAGCCCGGTCACGGTCGGCGGGATGTCGTACACCACCCAGTGCCACCAGCCGGACGGCGTCCCGCGCTCGTCGAGATCGAACAGCGTGAGCGCAAAGCTCTTCGTTCCCGTGGGCGCGCCGCTCCAGCGCAGCACCGGCGAGCGGTTGGTGCCATGGCAACCGAACAGATTGAGCGTGTACTGCGCGGGAATGGGGCCGCCGCTCGGGAAGGCCGGGCTCGAGAGCGTCATGCCGCTCGCCCCCGGGGCGCCGGGTGTGGCAGCCCCGGCCCCCAGAGCCAGCGAGGCCAGCGAGGCCAGCGAGATTGAGGCACACGAGACGCAGAATCGCAGTCTTACGCTCACCTGCTACGGCTCCTCTGCAACTTCAGGCCTTGACGTGCGCCGGCGCGCAGCCGGACAGTAACATGATCCACTGAAGGGAGAGTCATGGTCCGCGCATCGCTCACGGCGATTCTCTACGGCCTGGCCGCGCTCGGCGCCAGCAGCGGCTCACGCGCCGCGGCGGCGGATGCCCGCACGGATGCCGAGTGGACCATGCCGTCCAGGGACTACGGCGCGACGCGCTACAGCCCGCTGGCCTCCATCAGCGCGCAGAATGCGCGCGGCCTTCATCCCGTGTGGACGTTCTCCACCGGAGTCCTGGGCGGTCACGAGGGACAGCCGCTGGTGGTCGGCGACACCATGTACGTCGTCACCCCGTGGCCGAACGTGCTGTACGCCTTCGATCTCACGCGCGCGGACTATCCGCTCAAGTGGAAGTACCGGCCCGATGTCAGCGCCAATGCGATCGGCGTCGCGTGCTGTGACTCGGTGAATCGCGGCGCGTTCTACCTGGACGGCAAGATCATCTACAACCTCCTCGACGGGCACACGGTCGCGGTCGACGGGAAGACGGGGCGCGAGCTGTGGAAGACGCAGATCGCAGACTTAGGCAGCGGGGAAACGGTCACCATGGCGCCGCTGGTGGTGCGCGACCGCGTGATCGTCGGCGCCTCGGGCGGGGAGTTCGGGATCTACGGGTGGTTGAAGGGTCTCGATCTGGCGACCGGCCAAGTGATGTGGACCGTGCACAACCTCGGGCCGGACGCCGACATGGGCGTGCGCGTCGACACCTTCAAGCCGCCCTACGACAGCGGCGCCAACTTAGGACAGCGCACCTGGGCAAACGACACCTGGCGCCGCGGCGGCGCACCGGTGTGGGGCTCGGTCTCCTACGACCCCGAGCTCGATCTCATCTACTACGGCACGGGGAACGCCGGGCCCTACAACCCCGAGGATCGACCCGGCGATAACAAGTGGACCTCGAGCGTGCTCGCGCGCCGGCCCGGCGACGGCCTGCTCGTGTGGGCGTACCAGTTCACTCCTCACGACAGTTGGGACTTCGACGCCACCGGCACCATGATCCTCGCCGATCTCACCATCGGCGGACATACGGTCAAGGCGCTGGTGCACTTCGACAAGAACGGGTTCGCCTACACGCTCGATCGCGCGAGCGGGCGGCTGCTGGTCGCTCAGCCCTTCGCCCCGGAGAACTGGGCGAAGTCGGTCGACCTCACCACCGGCCGCCCCGCGGTCGACCCTACGAAACAGACCGGTGTCTCGCATGGCAACGTCAAGGGGATCTGCCCGAGCCTCGAGGGAGGCGTGAGTCCCGCATCGCCGCCCGCCTACTCGCCGCGGACTCATCTCTTCTATACATCGACCAACAACCTTTGCATGGACTACCTGGCCGCGCACGCGAACTACCTCAAGGGCACTCCCTACATGGGAGTCACGAGCCCCTACAGCGGCGGTCCCGGCGGCTATCTCGGCAGCTTCATCGCCTGGGACGCCGCGCGCGGCGTCAAGGTGTGGGAGAACAAGGAGCCGTTCCCCAACTGGAGCGGCGCGCTGGTCACCGGCGGCGATGTCGTTTTCTACGGCACGCTCGACGGGTGGTTCGTCGCGGCCGATGCCCGCAGCGGAAAAGTACTGTCGAAGTTCAAGGTCGGCTCGGGAGTGGTCGGGAACCCGATCAGCTACCGCGCACCGGACGGCCGGCAGTATGTCGCCGTCTATGCCGGCATCGGCGGGGACTGGGCGCTGCTCTCGGGAGACATGCGCTCGGACGATCCGACGGATATCCGGGCGCCCGCGGATTTCCTCAAAGACATCGCCCGGCACACCAGCCAGGGCGGCATCGTCTGGATATTCGGGCTATGAGGCCGCTGCGAGCGCTGGCGCTGCTCTGCGTGGCGTCGATCGGGCTGTGCTCCTGTGCCAGGCAGAGCGCACCCAGCGCGACGACCGGCGTGGTGCCGCCCGCGGTGCGCTACCAGGCGCACCTCGCCGCCGGCGGCACCCCGCCCGCGGGTGGGACGCTGACCAACCCGCACGCGGGCGATGCCGCCGTGGCGAAGCAAGGGGCACTTCTCTTCACCACTATGAACTGCGACGGCTGCCACGGCGGCGATGCGAGCGGCTGGGTCGGACCCGATCTCGCCGACGGACGCTGGCGCTACGGCGGATCCGACGCCGAAGTCTTCAGCACCATCTACTACGGGCGGCCCAAGGGCATGCCCGCCTTCGGCGGCGTGTTGGGGACCGAAGGCGTATGGACCCTGGTCACCTACATCCGCTCTCTGCCGGCGCCCGCAGATGTGCCGACGGAGTCCTGGGTCGGGAACTGACAGCGCAAGGAGGCTCGCAATGGCGCGCATCTTCATCACGGGTTCCGCCGATGGCTTAGGTTTGATGGCCGCGCAGCTTCTCATCCGGCAGAAGCACGAGGTGCTCGTGCACGGGCGCAACGACAAGCGCAGCCGCGACGCGCTGGAGGCGGCGCCAGGCGCGCTCGGCGCTGTGACCGGCGACCTGTCGACGATCGCCGGCATGCGGGCGGTCGCCGAGGGCGTGAACCGCTTCGGCCGCTTCGACGCCGTCATTCACAACGCCGGCATCGGCTACCGCGAGGTCCGGCGCGTCGAGAGCGACCGCGGGGTGCCGAACGTTTTTGCAGTCAACGTGCTCGCGCCCTACCTGCTGACGGCGCTCATCGAGCGCCCGCACCGGCTCATCTATCTGAGCTCGGGCATGCAGCGCGGCGTGCGGCCGCAGATGGACGATCTGCTGTGGACCAGGCGGCGCTGGGACGGCTCAGGCGCCTACGCGGAGAGCAAGCTGTGCGACGTGCTGCTTGCCTTTGCCGTCGCACGGCGCTGGAAGAGCGTGCTGTCGAATGCGCTCGAGCCCGGCTGGGTAGCCACCAGGATGGGCGGTCCGTCGGCGCCCGACGATCTGGAACAGGGTTACATCACTCAGGCGTGGCTGGCGACGAGCGACGACAAGCTGGCGCGCTCGACCGGCGAGTGCTTCTATCATCAGAAGCGTCGCGAACCGAATCCCGTCGCCCGCAACGTCGACACGCAGGAGGCATTGCTCAGCGAGTGCGAGCGGCTGTCGGGCGTCGCGCTTCCCGCCTAGCGACTTCGCGCTCATGCAGCAGGACGGCGTCTCGCAACGAACTCTCGGACTCCTGGCGCTGTCGCTGCTCGCGGTCGTCGTCGGTATCGTGACCGGCTTCGGCGCGATCGTCTTCCGCGACCTGATCTCCGTCATCCATAACCTGCTCTTTTACGGCCGGCTGTCCGCCGTCTACAACGCCAATGTCTACAACCCGGCGAGCCCGTTGGGGCCGGCCATCATGCTGGTGCCGGTAATCGGCGGGCTCGGCGTCGTGCTGCTGGTCACGAAATTTGCCCCCGAGGCGCGCGGCCACGGCGTACCCGAAGTCATGGACGCGATCTTCTACCGCGACGGCAAGATCCGGCCGGTGGTCGCGGCGGTCAAGTCACTGGCCTCGGCGCTCGCCATCGGCTCGGGCTCCTCGGTGGGCCGCGAGGGTCCCATCATCCAGATAGGCGCGTCGCTCGGCTCGACTACCGGGCAGATCGTGCGCCTGGAGGCCTGGCAGCGCATCACGCTGGTCGCGGCCGGCGCCGGCGCCGGCATCGCGGCAACTTTCAACACGCCGATCGGCGGTGTGATGTTCGCCATCGAGCTGATGATGCCCGAAGTGAGCGTGCGCACCTTCCTGCCGGTGGCGCTCGCCACCGGCACGGCCACCTTCATCGGCCGATCGTTTCTCGGCGCCCGGCCGGCGTTCGAGGTGCCGGCGCAGCTCATCCTTTCGAACGCGACCAGCTCACTCCAGGCGGTGCTGCTGTGCGTGGTGGTCGGCGCCGTGTGCGGCTGCGGCGCGACCGCGTTCATCCGCGGCCTGCACAGTGCCGAGAGCTTCTTCGAGCGGATCGCGAATCCCTACCTGCGTCACGCCGTCGGCATGGCGGGCGTCGGCGTCATGATGTACGCGTTCCTCCTCGGCACCGGGCACTATCACATCGACGGCGTCGGCTACTCGACCATTCAGGACATCGTGCTCGGCGGGCTCGCGAGCGGGCCGCTGATGGTGCTGCTGTACGCCGGCAAGCTGGCGGCGACTTCCGCCAGCCTCGGCTCGGGCTCCTCGGGCGGAGTGTTCTCGCCGTCGCTCTTCATGGGCGCAACTCTGGGCGGTGCGCTCGGCGCACTCGCCAACCACTTCCTGGCCGTGCCGGACATCTCGGTTCCGGCCTTTGCCATGGTGGGCATGGCGGCGATGGTGGGTGGCGCCACCGGTGCCGCCATGACCGCGGTCACCATGATCTTCGAGATGACGCGCGACTACGAGATCGTGATGCCGATGATCGTCGCCGTGGCAGTCGCCATCGGCGTGCGCCGCATGCTGAGCGCCGAGAACATCTACACCATCAAGCTGGTCGCGCGCCGCCACTTCATTCCCAAGGCGATGCACGCCAACATGTTCCTGGTGCGGCCGGTGTCCGAGGTGATGGAACGGGACTTTCTGCTGCTGCCGCAGGACACCGGCTTCGATGAGTTCCTGCGCATGCCGGAGCAGGACCACCGGCTGCGCCACATCGTGGTGACCGACGGCGAGCGGATCGTGGGCACGCTGCGGGTGAACACGGCGCTGCGGCAAGGCCTCGAGGGAGCCTACACGGGCGTAACGCTCGGCAGTCTCGCCAACGAGCGCTACACGGTCGCGCAGGAGAACGACATCATGTTCGATGTCATCACGCGCTTCTGGCGCCGCAAGGCCTTGATGACCGTGGTGGTGCGCCCCGGGCACCGGGTGCCGCGCGCCTCCGACGTAGTCGGCGTCGTCACCAAGGAGCACATCGCGGATTCGGTAGCGGAGAGCGTCAAGCCGTACGGCGCCGCGGGCGACATGTAAGGCGCCGGCTCGGCGGATCCTTAAGCCGGGGCCCTCCGGAAGGGCTCGAAGACCCGCGAGATCTGTTCTGTAAAGGACTGATCTGCCACGGAAAATGAGAGCCGCGTCTCACATCTGACCAAATCTCCTCTGCGCCTATCGGAACGGACGTGCGCCTGTGATAGGCAGCGTGGCCGCCGCACTCACCGCTCCTGACTATCAGCACCTGGACGGCTGATCGGGGGGGTTTCCGGATCCATGGCCTGGGGTTATCCCCGGGTCGTGGCGGAACTGCACGAGTGTGTTCGGTAAAGGCTCTCGATACTCGGCACTGACGCTGGTCGTTGGCGCGCTCGTGCTGTACGCGGGCGGAGGGAGCGCCTCGGCCGCAACCTGCGCTCCGGCGGCGAGCCCCGGACCGTATCCGCCGGCCGACTGGACCACTTACTGCTGGCTCGATTTCAGCAGCTACAGCGACACTCTGGCGCGCGCTGCCGGCGGCCAGGCTTTCACCTTCACGACCCCTGACGGCACGACGCTCAGCTTCGTCGCCACGGTCAGCTCGACGGCCACCACCGCCCTCACCCCGGTGGCGGCTCCCTCGTGGTCGGGCGCTGCGATGGGCCAGAGCGCATTTATCGGCATCCCCGGGAAGCCGGTCCTCTACACCGCCACCAACGGTTCCACCGTAACGGTCACCTTATCGGCCATCACGGTCACGCCACCGCCCGGCGTGACCGGCGGCGCGACCTACATGTTCGTCGCCGCGGATGGCGAGTCCACCAACGGCGGCGAGTCGCTGGCGTGGACAACCAACGGCGGCAACTGGCTGCAGCTCGACCAGGTCACCCCGGTCGGCGGCGGCGCCGTTTACCCGACCGTAACCAACACCGGAGCCACCTACACCGAAACCGGCGTGGGTGGCACGGTCGGCGCGTACATCGTCGGATCGAGCAGCCCCACTCAGGTGACGACCCAACTCGTTGCCGGCGGCCTGCAAGGGACGATGTTTGGGCTGCGCTACGCGACCCTCTCGCTCAACAAGACGCTGGTTGGCGGTCGAACCAACGCCACCGATCAGTTCACTTACAGCGTCAGCTCGACTTCCTCAGGCACGGTCCTCGGCACCGCCACCTCCAGTGGCAGCGGCAACGGCCCGTTCGGCCCGACCTCGTCGTTCATCTCGACGTCCGAGTCCCTGACGGTGAGCGAGGCCATGGCGCCGGGGAGCGGCAGCACGCTCGCGGCGTATTGGCCGAGCCTGACATGCACCAATGCCGCCAGCGGTTCCTCGACGCCGCTGCCGACCAACGATCCCGTGTCGTCCTACGTCTTCCCCGCGGAAGCCTACGGCGACCAGATCTCCTGCATGTTCACCAACACCAGGAAGACCGCGGTGCTGTCGGTGACCAAGTCCGCGCCCTCGCCGGCGCTGAAGGTCGGCGTCAACTCCACCTACACGCTCACCGTCACCAATTCGGGAGTCGCAGCCGCCACCACGGCCGAAGTACAGGACCAGCTGCCGTCGAATCTCACCTTTGTTTCGGCCATCGGCACCAACTGGACCTGCACCAATGCCTCGTCCCTCATTACCTGCACCTTTGCCGGCGGCACGATTGCAATCAATGGCACCTCGACGATAGCGGTCACCGTCAGCGCACCGGTCGCGGCGGGCGGCGCGAGCGTCACCAATTACGCCTCCGTCGATCCCACCGGCGGCAGCAACCCGCCGACGCCCGGCGCAGGCTGCACGCCCGCGAGCTCCTGCGCCAGCTCCGGCCCCAACACCGTCATTTACATCAATGCGGTGTCGGCAAGCGGCTCGGCGACTGCGGGTACGGCATCGACCCCGATTGCCAACGTCGCCGCAAACGACACGGTCAATGGCTCGCCGGCGACGCTGGGCTCAACCGGCAATGCCACGGTCGCGCAGTCCGGTAGCTGGCCGGCAGGGATTACTCTCAACACCACGACCGGCGCGATCACCACCACCGCCGCCGTCGCGCCCGGCAGCTATTCGGTTGTCTACCAGCTGTGCGACAAGAACACCCCGCCCGACTGCGCCACCGCCACCGACACCGTCACCGTCAACGCCAGCATCGTGCCGGTCAGCGCGACGGGAAGCGCGGTCGCCGGTACACCCTCGACACCGATCGCCAACGTCGCCGCCGGTGGGACGGTCAACGGTTCACCGGCCACGCTCGGTGCGAGCGGCAATGCCACCGTCGCGCAGTCCGGTACCTGGCCGGCGGGCCTCAGTCTCAATACCACCACCGGCGCGGTGACGACGACCGCCACGCTGCCGCCGGGCAGCTACTCCACCGTCTATCAGCTGTGCGACAAGAACACCCCGGCCAACTGCGCCACCGCCACCGACACGGTCACCGTCACCGCCAGCATCATCCCGGCGACTGCCAGCGGAACTGCGACGGCTGGCACGCCGTCGACGCCCATCGCCAATGTTGCCGCCGGCGGCACCGTCAATGGCTCACCGGCCACGCTCGGCACAACCGGCAATGCCACGGTCGCGCAGTCCGGTACCTGGCCATCGGGCCTCAGCCTCAACACTACGACCGGCGCGGTGACCACCACCGCCGCCGTCGCGCCCGGCAGCTATTCGATTGTCTATCAGCTGTGCGACAAGAACACCCCGCCCGACTGCGGCACCGCCACCGACACCGTCACCGTCAACGCCAGCATCGTGCCGGCCAGCGCGACGGGAAGCGCGGTCGCCGGCACACCCTCCACACCGATCGCCAATGTCGCCGCGGGTGGCACGGTCAATGGCTCAGCGGCCACGCTCGGCACAACCGGCAATGCCACCGTCGCGCAGTCCGGCACCTGGCCCTCGGGCCTCAGTCTCAACACCACGACCGGCGCGGTGACGACGACCGCGGCGCTCCCTCCGGGCAGCTACTCCGTCGTCTATCAGCTGTGCGACAAAAGCACCCCGTCCAACTGCGCCACCGCCACCGACACCGTCGGCGTCAACGCCAACATCATCCCGGTGACCACAACCGGCACCTCGGTAGCAGGCACGCCGTCCACGCCGATCGCGAACATCGCGGCCGGAAGCACGGTCAATGGCTCGGCGGCGACGCTCGGTGCGAGCGGCAATGCCACGGTCGCGCAGTCCGGTACCTGGCCGGCGGGCCTCAGTCTCAACACCACGACGGGCGCGGTCACGACGACCGCAGCGCTGCCGCCAGGCAGCTACTCCGTCGTCTATAAGCTCTGCGACAAGAACACCCCGCCCGACTGCGCCACCGCCACTGATACCGTCACCGTCACCGCCAGCATCATCCCGGCGCCTGCAACCGGCACCGCGGTAGCCGGTACGCCCTCCACACCGATCGCGAATGTTGCGGCAGCGGGCACGGTCAACGGCTCGGCGGCGACACTCGGCACGACCGGCAATGCCACGGTCGCGCAGTCCGGCACCTGGCCCGCGGGCCTCAGTCTCAACACCACGACCGGTGCGGTCACGACCAGCGCCACGTTGCCTCCGGGCAGCTACTCGGTCGTCTATCAGCTGTGCGACAGGAACACCCCGCCCAACTGCGCCACTGCCACCGACACCCTGGTAGTCAGAGCAAACATCGTCGCGGTGGTCGCCACGGGGACCGCAGTGGCGGGCACGCCCTCGACTCCGATCGCGAATGTCGCGGCCGGAGCCACGGTAAATGGGCCGCCGGCGAGTCTGGGTGCGAGCGGCAATGCCACGGTCGCGCAGTCCGGCACCTGGCCCGCGGGCCTCAGCCTCAACACCGCCACCGGTGCGGTCACGACCACCGCGGCCCTGCCGCCGGGCAGCTACCCGGTCGCCTATCAGCTGTGCGACAGGAACACCCCGCCCAACTGCGCCACCGCCACCGACACCGTCAGGCTCACAGCGAACATTGTGGCGCTGACAGCGAGCGGCTCGGCCGTTTCGGGCGTCGCCTCGACGCCGATCGCCAATGTGGCCCTCAACGACCTGATCAACGGTGCGGCCGCGACACTCGGGCCGAGCGGCGATGCCACCGTCGCCGCCGCGGGATCCTGGCCCGCCGGAATCTCGCTCAACACGACCACCGGAGCCGTGTCGACCACCGCGACGGTGCCGCCGGGAACCTACTCACTCTCCTATCAGCTGTGCGACCGCAACACGCCCGCCAACTGCGCCACCGCCACCGAGTCGGTGAAGGTGAGCGGCAGCGCGTTCGCAGTCCCGGCGAAAGGCTCGGCGGTCGCCGGCATAGCCTCGACTCCGATCTCAAACATCGCCGCCGGCGCAACGGTGAACGGCGTCGCGGCAACGCTCGGGCCCTCGGGAAACGCCACGGTCTCGACGGTGGGCATCTGGCCCGCCGGTATCACTCTCAATCCAACCACGGGCGCGGTGTCGACGAGCGCGGCTCTGGCCCCCGGAACCTATGCGCTGCGCTATCAGCTGTGCAACCGCAATACCCCGCCCGAGTGTGCCACTTCGACGGCCACCATCACCGTCGCGGCCGGAGTCGGCGGCACGCTCATGCTCAACAAGATCGCCAACAAGGTGCAGGCCTCCATCGGCGACAGCGTGCAGTACGAGCTGCAGGTGCACAACACGGGTAGCGCTCCCGTCGCGGGCGTCACCCTTCAGGACGTGCTGCCTCTGGGCTTCAAGCTGGTACCCGGCACGGTGCTCATCGGGGTGGAGCCCGCACAGCCGAAGAAAGCGACCAATCCTCAGGGCACGCCGGGCCCCGACCTCAAGTGGGTGCTCGGCAACATCGCGGCGGGCACGACCCTCGACATCTATTACCAGGTGCGCCTCGGCGTAGGCGCCGACCGCGGCAACGGCATCAACCGCGCACAGGCGCAGGGCGTGGGCGCGCATTCCCCCATCGCCACCGCCCAGGTGCTGGTCACCGGCGGCGCTTTCGATACCTCGGCCTGTGTCGTCGGCAAGATCTTCGTCGATTGCAACGGCAATCGCGTGCAGGACGCCGGCGAGCCCGGCATACCCGGTGTGCGGCTGTATTTCGAGGACGGCACCAACCTCACCAGCGATGAGAACGGCAATTACAGCATCTGCGGTCAGCGCCCGATCACGCACGTGCTGAAGGTCGATGCCACGACGCTGCCGGCCGGCAGCCGACTGGTGGTGCTCTCCAACCGCAACGCCGGCGACGGCAACAGTCTGTTCGTCGATCTGCGCGATGGCGAGCTGCACCGCGCGGACTTTGCCGAGGGCTCCTGTACCAGCAAAGTGCTGGAGGACGTGAAGCGCCGTCGGCAGCAAAGCGGCGTGCTCGCACCGCTCCCGGCGGCCGGCAAGGAGCATCTGGGCGTCGACTTCGAGTCCAAGGACGGCCCCGCACCCACTGACGCGCCGCAGCGGCCATGAGAGCGCGCCTGCTCACTCGCGCGTTGGTGGTGGGCACGCTGCTGCTGAGCGTGCCGCTGATTGCCGTGGCGGGGCCAGATGCCACCCAGGACTATGACGCCACGCTCGACACCCCGCCCCAGCATCCCACGGTTCCAACGGGGCAGGCGGACGTCGACGGCACGCAGGTGGCCTTCCGCGAGATCGATAGCGGCGTGTTGAACCGCTCCAACAGCGCGTTGCCGGTAGCGGCGGACGAGGGTCTGTGGCGCCGCTCCAAGAGCCTACCCATCGGCAATCGCATACGACTGCATGTGTCGGACGCATCCCTTCCCGCCGACGGCCACTCGCTGCTGCACCTGGTGGTGAGGCTGCTCGACGCGCAGGGACGGCCGATTACCCGGATTACCCGGGCGCGCATCGAGACCAGCCTCGGCCGTCTGCAGACGCGTACCGGCAAGCAGGCCGCGGGCTTCGAAATGGCGATCTCGAAAGGTGTCGCGCAGCTCGATCTGCTCGCTCCGGTCACCCCCGGTCAGGCGCTCATTCGCGTCTCGAGCGGCGCGGTTCGTGTCGAGGGCAAGGTCACCTTCCTTCCCGAGCTGCGGCCGATGATCGCCGTGGGCATCATCGAGAGCGGCGTCAGTTTGCAGCACGTGAGCGCGGATCCTAATGCCCCGCCCGCCGCCAACATCGGCTTCGAGGACAGCCTGCAGCACTGGGGGAACGATCAGAGCAACGGCACGTCCTCGGGCGTCGAGGGTCGCGCGGCCGGCTTCGTCAAGGGCACCATCGACGGCGACGTATTGCTCACCGCTGCTTACGACTCGAACAAGATCAACGCGCAGAAGTTCTTCGCCGACGTCGATCCGAATCTGTACTTTCCGATCTCTGGCGACGCCTCGCTCATCAACTATGACGCCCGCAGCACCAGCAAGCTCTACCTGCGGCTCGATCAGGGGCAGAGCCACCTCCTCTATGGCGACTTCGACACGGTTGCGCCTACCGATCCGCAGTGGCTGGGAAACTACGCCCGCACGCTCACCGGCTTTACCGCTCACTACGAGACACCGCTGACCCGTGTGAACGTCTTCGCGGCCGAGACCTCGACGCATCAGTTCGTCGACGAGCAGCCGGGGCGCGGCATCTCCGGTCCGTATGCGGTGTCGCAGCCGAACGCGGTCGCCAACTCCGAGACCGTGCAGATCCTGGTACGCGATCGGAACCAGCCGGCCATGGTGCTGAGCAGCCAGACGCTCACGCGCTACGTCGACTACGATTTTGAGCCGTTCACCGGGCAGATCGTGTTCCGGCAGCCGGTGCCGAGTGTCGATGAGAACCTCAACCCGGTCTCGATCCGCATCACCTACGAAGTGGACGGTGGCGGCCCGCAGCACCTGGTCGACGGCGCCAACGCCGAAGTACTGATCCACGATACCGTTTCGGTGGGCGGGCGTTACTCCGAGGATCGCGATCCGATGACGCCGTTCAAGCTCTACGGCGCCGACACCGTCTGGAGGCTATCCCCTGAGACGACCCTGACCGTTGACGGCGCGCACAGCGAGGGTAATCAGCTCTATTCGACCGCGCTGGACGGCGCACTGACAGCGGTGAGCACGACCGGCGGGCTCATCAGCGATGATCCGAACGGTAACGCCGGCCGCGTCGAGCTCGTGCATCACGATGACGACTTCGACGCGCGCCTGTACGCCGCCAAAGCCGACCTGACCTTCGAGAATGCCAACGCGAGCCTCGCCCCTGGCAGCAGCGAGGCCGGCCTGCATGCGACCTACCGCCTGACGGATCAGACGCAGGTGGTCGTCGATGGGGTGCACACCACCGACGAGACGACCGATGCCAATCGCACCGGCGGCACCGCGGATGTGGAAACGCACGTCTGGGCCGGTGCCAAGCTGGAAACCGGTCTGTCCTACGTGGATCAGACCTACAACGCCGCGCTGCCGGCGGTGGCGCAGTACGACATCGGCGCGGTTCCGGGCACCGCGACCGGTGCGCCGCTCAACAATGCGGCCTTTGGCTTCACCGGCGGGGGCTTGCTCGCCTCCCCGCTCGCCGGTCCGCTGGCACTGCCGCTCACGGGTGCGAGCTCGATCATCGAGCAGGATTATCTGGCGGCGAGCGTCAAGCTCACCCAGCAGATCACGCAAGATGCCAGCGTCTATGGTCAGTACGAGCACACGGTCACCGGCGACTCGGGGCAGATGGTAGCGGTCGGCGGCGAATACCGCGTCAGTGACTCCGAGCGCTTCTACGTACGCTACGAAGACATCGACTCGCTGACGGGTATTTACGGTCTGGGCGACGGCTCTGCTGCCCACCAGGCGGTGGTCGGCGTCGACACCAGCTACATGCCCGACGGGACCGTGTACAACGAGTACCGTATCGCCGGGACAGAGTCCGGCCAGAGCGCGGCCGATGCCCTCGGCGTGCGCAATCTGTGGCACATCGCACCGGGGCTCAATGCCACCACCTCGGTGGAGCGCCAGGAGGTCATTGATCCTGCCCCGCTCCCTGACTCGCCGGCGGGACTCCTCACCGGCACAGAGTCGGCCACCGCGCTCGCTCTCGATCTCGACTACGTCGGCAGCCCGCTGTGGAAAACCGCCGAGCGGATCGAGTATCGCTTCTCGGATGTGGAGACGGAGTGGCTGTCGACCTTCGCGATCATGCGCAAGTTGTCCGACAACTGGAGCCTGATCGGACGCAACATCTACCTGTCCGAGAACGACTCGACCGGTGACTCGATCCCCGGGCAAACCAGCGTCGACGAGCAACAGGATCGGCTGCAGCTCGGAGTTGCCTACCGCGACACCTCGACTAATCTGTGGAACGCGCTGGCGCGATACGAGTATCAGACCGACTACAACAATGAGCCGGTGATCGGCACCGACAGTCACACCCAGATCCTCGCGCTGGTCACCAACTTCCACCCCGTCCGGGACTGGGAGTTTGAAGGCGACCTTGCCGGCAAGGTGGTACGCGAGATCCTCAATCAGAGCCCCTCGAACTTCAGCGCAGTACTGCTCGCCGGCCGGGCGATGTGGGATTTCAATCCGCGCTGGGACGTGGGCCTCCTGGGCTCGAGCACCACCGGCGGCGGCACCAGCGGCCAGGGCGTCGCCGTCGAGGTGGGGTACCGCGTGATTGACAATCTCTGGCTCTCGGGCGGCGGCATCGCCGGACGGTACGCCGACGCGGAGCTCTTCAGCTCAAACTCCTCCTGGCGCGGCGTGTACGTGCGCGTGCGCTTCAAGTTCGACGAAAGCACCTTCCAGATGGGCGACCCGCAGACCAATCGCTCACTCGACAGTGCGGCAACGAGTGCCCGCCAATGAGCCGGCCACGACAACACCTGCGGCTGCGCCATCTGCGCCTGAGCCTCCTTGGGGTGCTGCTGGGCAGCGCGATCGGATGCACCGCGGCCGCCGCCGCAGAGTCGCCCGCGGACGTGCCGGTACCCAGCCAGCCGGGTCGTCCGCTCGGCTCGCGCACGCGTGAGCCGGCGGCCCTGCTCGCCCTTCAGGGGCGCCTGGACTCGATCACCGCCGCGGGCAACGCTCCCGCGTGTGCCGCGGCCTATGCGGCCAACAAGGCGCAGGCCTGGCTGAATTTCTCGGAATACGCCGCCGCCGAGCGGCTGCCGGCGGCCGATCGCGCCGCCGGTCTCAGGAATGCAGACGCGCTGATCGAAAGTCTCGAGCGTCATGCGGACGCCGCGCACCAAACACCGGAGCTGCCAGGTGCGCACCGCGTACGCGACGATTTATGGCAGGCGGTCGCCGCGGTGGAGCGCGACGGGCGAGTGTGTGCGGCCCCCAAGATGACCGCCTACTGCGAGGTGGAGCTTGCGTGGATGGACTACGAGGCCGGCGCCGGCGGCCGCCGTCATGTCGATCCCTACGTGCGCATCGCGGAAGACTACTGCAGCGTCGCGTTCGCGGCGCAGCTGCTGCCGGCCCCGAGCCCGGCGGTCGCCAGCGAGTCCGCTGCTCCGCCAGGCGCGGGCACCCGTGCCAATGCGGCGGCTCCCCCTGCAGCGCCCGTGGCGGCGAAGACGGCATCCGAGGATCTCGCGGCGAGCGTTCTGTTCCCTCACAATCGCGCAACACGCGCGGATATACGTCCGGCAGGACGCGTCGCCTTGCGGCGCATGGCCACGCGTCTCAGGTCACTGCCCGCGGGTGCGACCCTCATGGTGGTCGGTCATGCCGATCTCACCGGCCATCCGGACTACAACTTGAGGCTCAGCGAGCAACGCGCCCGCAGCGTCGTGCGCGAGCTGCGGATGCTGGGCGTGCGCGGTGTGCGCATCCGGATCGTCGCCAAGGGTAGCTCGGAGCCGGTGACACAGTGCCCGGTGTACGACGCGGCCGACAGACGCCGCTACCTGACTTGTCTCGAGCCGAACCGCCGGGTCGTCGTTCACCTCGTCATCAACCCCCGGTAGACGGCACCCCTAGGTCCCCGCCGAGCAGGGTGGGATCGGCACCCACGCGGCCGCTGGCGAGATCCGCTGATCCGGCGCGAGCGAGTGCAAAATCGAAGTGCACACTCGGCAGGCCCTTGACCGGCGCTTGCGGGTCGTCTGCCGCCTCCTTCACCACAAGCTCGGGTGACGCTCCAAACACCACATCCGACTCGAGGTACCGATCGGGAAAGTAGAGCGCGGTAACCAGTTCCCGAAACCCCGGGGCGCTGATCAGGAAATGGATATGCGCCGGCCGACAGCCCTCGCGCCGCTGGGCGCGCATGAGATCGCCCACCGGGCCGTCCATCGGAATGGAATAACCGAGCGGCCGCACCGTGCGGAAATGGTATTTGCCCTCCGCGTCCGTGTGGAACGTGGCGCGGTAGTCGATGGCCGCGCCGTCGCCCTCCTGCAGGTCGTAGGCCCCCACGCTCGAGGTCTGCCAGACCATCAGCTGCGCGTTCGCGATGCCCCGTCCGGCGGCGGTCCGCACCGTGCCCCACAACAGGATCTCCTCGGATTTGTCGCGGCTGGAAATCTGCCCGCCGAGCGGCAGCTGCGGCGCGTCCTCGCGAAAGAACGGTCCCAGGAGGCTCGTGCGGGTGCCCTTCTCGACTGCGGTCGCATCATGCAGCGTGTTCACCAAGGTGCTTAAGCCCACGACGTCCGAGAGCAATATGAATTCCTGTCTGGTCGCCGTACAGGTCTGCCCCACCCGGGTGAGGAACTCGATCGCCTTGAGCCATTCAGCCGGCGTCAGGTTGACCTCTCTGGCAAACGCATGCAGATGACGCACTGCGCTCTCCA
>Ga0070761_10000219_pt1 | contig 38221 bp, 40 predicted proteins | sample HubBroMetageREF1_FD_66724 | JGI IMG/M metagenome (GOLD analysis project Ga0070761, IMG submission 66724) | Reference soil microbial communities from the Hubbard Brook experimental Forest, New Hampshire, USA - Hubbard Brook CCASE Soil... | ecosystem: Environmental > Terrestrial > Soil >... | reverse complement strand
CGCCGGCGGCGCGCGTTACGCCACGGCGCACTACGCCGGTGGCGCTTACGGGGCACACGGCGGGTACACGGCCGCCCGCGGCGGCTATGCCGGCCGCGCGGGATTTGCCGGCGCGCGTGCTGCCTGGGGCGGTGGCGCCCACTACTGGGGAGGCGGCTACTGGGGCGGGAGGTTCTGGCCCCACGCCTACTTCTACCCGGGCTACGCCTGGTTCCTGCCCTTTCTGCCCCTGGGGTATGCGACCTTCTGGTGGGGCGGAATGCCGTACTACTACGCCGATAACCTGTATTACACCTGGAACCCCGGTTACAACGGCTACACCGTGACCGATCCGCCACCCGTGGCCGGCAGTGACGCCGGCGACGCCTCTGGCGACGCCGCTGGTGACGCCGCGCCGTCCAACCCCGCTGCTGCCGGTCCCCAGTATGGCGCGCAGTCCGGCGCGGGTGCCGCCGACGTGTACGTGTACCCGCGTAACGGGCAGAACGAGCAGCAGACTTCGAACGATCGCTATGAGTGCCACAGCTGGGCGGTGAATCAGACCGGATTCGATCCCACGCGTGCAGCTCAGCAGTCGGGGAATCCTGCGGATTACCGGCGCGCCATGATCGCCTGCCTGGACGCGCGCGGGTATACCGCACGCTGAAGGCAGGCCCGCAGTCGCGCGGGCGTTAGCGAATCATCCGATCATCACAGCGGGCGGGGTGCACACAGCACCCCGCCCCGCGCTTTATTGTCCAGCCCGCACGGGCTGCGCGAACCTCCCGGGGGCGTTCGCGTACACTCACCCTTAAGGAGCGTAAGCACGAAAGCGCGGTCACAGTCATGCGGCGTGCGGCGGCCAAAACGGTTTTCCTCTTCGACGTGGACAACACGCTGCTCGACAACGATGCCGTGCAGGACGACCTGAGCGCCCACCTGGCGCGGGAATTCGGCGCCGCGAGCCGCGACCGCTACTGGGCGATCTTCGAGCAGCTGCGCGGCGAGCTCGGCTACGCTGACTACCTCGGTGCCCTGCAGCGCTATCGCCTCGAGAACCTCGATGATCCGCAGCTGCTCAAGGTCTCATCCTTCCTGGTGGACTACCCGTTTGCGTCGCGCCTTTATCCGGGTGCGCTCGCCGCACTGGCACGCTGCGGCCAGCTGGGTGAAACCGTGATCCTGTCGGACGGCGACGTGGTGTTCCAGCCCCGTAAGGTGCAGCGCTCCGGCCTGTGGGATGCGGTGGCGGGACGGGTTCTCATCTACCTGCACAAGGAACAGATGCTGGCCGCCGTCGAGCGGCGCTATCCGGCCGTCCACTACGTGATGGTGGACGACAAGCTGCGCGTCCTCACAGCCATGCGGGCTTTCTGGGGCGAACGGCTCACCACGGTTTTCCCACGGCAGGGGCATTACGCGCTGGATGCACGCGAAGTAGCGGCTTACCCGGCGGCGGACGTAACCTTGAGTCACATCGGTGAGCTCGCCGAGTGCGCAGAGAGGATCCAACGTGGCTGCTGAACGTCCATGGCTCGGGCAGCTGCGCGAAGCGAGCGGCACTTTGCAGACGGTGCTGGGTGCGCTGCTGGAAACGGAGCGCCACTTCGCACCCCCCGCATCCCCGCTGGAGCGCCTGCAGCAGATCACGACCAGCCCTGAATGGGTGTGGCTGCAGCCGCTGTACCGGCTGATCGCGGACATCGATCACGCGCTCGCCCATGCGCCCGACCTGCCGGCCACCGAGGCCGCGGCGATCGGCGCGCACGCGCGCGAACTGCTGACGGGCGGAGCAGTTCCAGCCGAGCAGGATTTTCTCGCGCACTACCGGGCACTGCTGCAGACCGATCCTGCGGTGGCGATGGCCCACGCCGCAGCGCTGCGCGCACTGCGGGTGTTGCCCGCCGAGGCCGCCAATGAATCCGAACGGCTGCACGCGCGTCACCAGTGGAACGAGCGGCGGCGCTTCCTGCGCCTCGGCCAGGGGGGCGCGGCACACTCGTAAGATCAGAAGGGTTTGTAGTCCCCCGGTGCGACCGGGCGATTCAACCAGTCTGGCTGCGCGTTGGCCTGACGCAGTTCCAGCTGATGCGTGTGGTAGTCGATGACCAGCGCATCGAATGACCCGAGCACATCCATGCCGAGCAGCAGCGTGGGTTCGCTTGTCATGTGCCAGTGCTGGAACAGATACATATCGCCGAACGTCACGTGCACGCCGCCGAGGGTTATCCTGCCCATGAAGACCGGCGGAGTCGGCAGGTTGTCGCCCTGCTGAACGTCGAGCGTCACGCCGATGATGTCTTCGCGCTTCAAACCATAGGAACTTTGGCGCATCAGGGCCGTCCGCAGCGCGTCGTTCCCGATCGTTCGCTGTGCACCGGTGTCGATGATGGCGCGCGTGCGCACACGCCCGACCAGAATATCGGCCATCAGCAAGCCGTCGTGCATCACCTTCAGAGGGACCACGGTGTAGTCGAAGCCGGCGTGCTGATTGCGCGAGCGCGTGATCGTGAGTCGGTCGTGCCCAAAGTCGGCAAAAATTCTCATGTCCGCCAGGCCCTCGCGGCCGAGCACTCCCGTTGCGCCACCGAACACGTCCGCCACGATCGGCAGAAATGTCGGGCCAAGGAGCAACTCGCCCACCTCCATGCGGCCGACGCGCACCGAGGGCACGCTAGCCGCTCCGGTGACTCCGGTCACGAGGGTCACTTCACCCGCGGGCGACTCCGTCAGGGCATCCGCCGTGCGCTGCACGATGGCAGAATGGCTGGCGCCGGTGTCGAGCACGAGCCGAAACGGCCCCTTACCGTCAATCATCACCGGCGCCCAGATCCGGCCGATCCGATCACGGCGGGTCGGCGCGACGAACTTCGGTTCGTCCCGCTCCACTATCACCTCCTCGAGCGACGTGACCGGGGAGGGTGGCGCAGTGGCGGTTGCGGGGGTGGAGGTTCCCGGGGTGACTGTTCCCGGGGTGGCGGTTACCGGGGAGGCGGTTAGCGGGGAGGCGGCAGGCGCGGGCGCAGACGGGGCCGCCTGAGCGGCCGAGGCGCTCAGCCAGAGCAAACACAGCGGGACCCCGAGTCCGGCACGTGCGGTCGATTGGCGCATCACGGACGGCAGTAGATCACGATGGCGCGGGGCACTCCAGCGAACTGGTCGTGGTTTTTTTGGGGCCGCTTGGGTGGCCCGTTTCGCGCCGTGAAGCCCCCCGGTCTCATGCCTGATCTGACCTGCCGCCGGGCGGGGAGTTCGCAGGCGGCATTGGCCCGGAACAGGACCGGGAATTTCACCAAGAGCGTGCCAACACCCTATGATCTGAAGACCAGCGATGATCTGAAGACCAGCGATGTTGCCGAAAGCACCTGCATGAGCCGAGCCAACCCCGCGAGCGATGCGCCAGCAGCGCTGACGCACCTGCAGCGTCTGGAAGGGGAGAGCATCCACATCATGCGGGAAGTGGTCGCCGAGTGTGCGCGGCCGGTCATGCTGTACTCGATCGGCAAGGACAGCGCGGTGATGCTGCATCTGGCCAGGAAGGCGTTCTATCCGGCGTTGCCACCGTTCCCGCTGCTGCACGTGGATACCACCTGGAAGTTCCGCGCCATGTACGAGTTTCGCGATGAGGTGGCGCGCGAGTCCGGCATGCAGCTCCTGGTGCACATCAACCGCGAGGGCCTGGCGCGCGGAGTGGACCCCTTAACGCACAGCTCGCACGTGTACACCGACGTCATGAAGACCCAGGCGCTGAAACAGGCCCTCGATGCGCATCGCTTCGACGCGGCCTTCGGTGGCGCGCGCCGCGACGAGGAGAAGAGCCGCGCCAAGGAGCGCATTTTCTCTTTTCGCTCGGCCCAGCACCGCTGGGATCCAAAGCGGCAGCGCCCGGAGCTCTGGTCGCTCTACAACGCGCGCGTGCATGCGGGCGAGAGCCTGCGGGTGTTTCCGCTGGCAAACTGGACTGAGCTGGACGTGTGGCAATACATTCTCAGGGAAAAGATCCGGCTGGTGCCGCTGTATTTTGCCGCGCCTCGTCCGGTGGTGGTACGCGACGGGGCGCTCATCATGGTGGATGACGCGCGCCTGCCGCTTAAGCCCGGCGAGCAACCGCTGCTGAAAAAAGTGCGCTTCCGGACGCTCGGCTGTTACCCGCTTACCGCCGCCATCGAGAGCGACGCGGACAGCGTGGCGGCGATCGTGCGCGAGACCCTGCTGACGCGCACCTCCGAGCGTGCCGGACGGGTGATCGACCATGACACGGCGACTTCGATGGAGATCAAGAAGCTGGAGGGTTACTTCTGATGGTGGGCGCGCCTGCACAGCAGGGCCTGCTGCGGTTCATCACCTGCGGGTCGGTGGATGATGGCAAGTCGACGCTGCTTGGCAGACTGCTGTACGAATCACAGCTGATCCCAGAGGATCAGTTCGCAGCGCTGCAGCGCGATTCAAAGCGCGTCGGCACACGCGGCGGGGAGCCGGATTTCGCCTTGCTGGTCGATGGGCTCGCCGCCGAACGCGAGCAGGGCATCACGATCGACGTGGCTTACCGCTTCTTTACCACCGCGAAGCGCAAGTTCATTGCCGCCGACACGCCCGGGCATGAGCAGTACACGCGCAACATGGTGACCGGCGCCTCGACCGCGCAGCTGGCGGTGATTCTCCTCGATGCCCGCAAGGGCCTGCTCACGCAGACGCGCCGCCACAGCTTTCTGGCAAGTCTCATGGGCATCTCGCAGGTGGTGCTGGCGGTCAACAAGATGGACCTGGTCGGCTACTCGCGCGAGACGTTTGCGAGCCTGGCCGCGGACTATCGCGCCTTTGCCGCGCGTCTCGGGCTCAAGGACATCGTCGCGATCCCGCTGTCCGCGGTGCACGGCGATAACGTCGTGCAGCATGGGCCAAACATGCCGTGGTACGTGGGGCCGACGCTGCTTGAGCATCTTGAGGGGATTGTGGTGGACGAAGCGCAGGCACAGCCGTTGCGCTTTCCGGTGCAATGGGTGAACCGTCCCAACGCGGATTTCCGCGGCTTCGCCGGCCAGATCGTCAGCGGCGTGGTGCGCCCCGGCGAGCGGGTGCGCGTGCTGCCCGCAGGCTCCGAGAGCCGCGTCGCCCGCATCGTCACGGCGGCGGGCGATCTGGCCGTGGCACAGGCCGGGGAATCGGTCACTCTGACTCTGGAAACCGAGATCGACGTCAGCCGCGGGGATGTGATCGCCGCGAGCGACTCACCGCCGCCGGTGGCGCGCCAGTTCGAGGTGACGGTCGTGTGGTTGCACGAGGAGCCGATGCTGCAGGGGCGTACCTACCTCATGAAATCGCAGGTGCGTACCGCGGCTGCCACACTCACGCCGCTCAAGCACAAGATCAACGTCAATACCCTGGAGCAGCTGCCGGCGGAGCGGCTCGAGCTCAACGAGGTGGGGGTGTGCGAGATGGCGCTCGACCGCGATCTGCCGTTCGAGCCCTATGCGGCCAACCGGGCACTGGGCGGCTTCATTCTCATCGACCGGCTCACGAACAACACCGTGGGGGCGGGCCTGATCAACTTCGCGCTGCGGCGCTCACAGAACCTGCACTGGCAGGCGCTCGATATCGACAAGCAGCTGCGCTCACGGCAGAAGGGGCAGCGCGCCTGTGTGCTGTGGCTGACCGGCCTCTCCGGCGCCGGTAAGTCGACCATTGCGAATCGGATCGAGAAGATCCTCAGCGCGCAGGGCCGGCACACCTACCTCCTCGACGGCGACAACGTACGCCACGGACTGAGTAAGGACCTCGGCTTCACGGCCCAGGACCGGGTCGAGAACATCCGCCGCGTGGCGGAAGTTGCGCGCCTCATGGTGGACGCGGGCCTGATCGTGATCGTGTCCTTCATCTCGCCATTTCGTTCCGAGCGGCGCATGGCGCGCGATCTGTTCGCTCCCGGGGAGTTCATCGAGGTGTTCATCGATACACCGCTGGAGGAAGCCGAGCGTCGCGACGTCAAGGGCCTGTACGGCAAGGCGCGGCGCGGCGAACTGCAGAACTTCACCGGTATCGATTCCCCATACGAAGTGCCGGAACGGCCCGAAATCCGCATCGATACGACCACCATGGACGCGGCCGCCGCGGCGCAGCGCGTCATCGAGCACCTGGAGGCATTGAACCGGACCGGCGGCGCATGATGGGTGCAGCGCGTGAACTGCTGGCGCGCGTCGCCGATATCGCCCGCAGTGCGGCCCGGGAGATCCTCGAGGTTTACGCCAGCGGCGCATTCGCGGCGAGCGTCAAGGCGGATGCCTCGCCGCTGACCGCGGCGGATCTGCGGGCACATCAGCTGATCCTGCAAAGCCTCAATGCGCTTACCCCGGGCCTGCCGGTGCTGTCGGAGGAATCGGCCCACAGCCCGTTCACCAGCCGCTCGAAATGGGCGCGCTACTGGCTGGTGGATCCGCTCGACGGGACGCGGGAGTTTCTCGCGCGTAACGGTCAGTTCACCGTCAATATCGCGCTCATTGAAGCGCACGCGCCGGCGCTCGGTGTAGTGCACGTTCCGGTGACGGACGTGAGCTACCAGGGTCTGCCGGGCAGCGGCGCCTGGCGCCAGGACGCCGGCGGTGAGTGCCGTGAGATTCGTGTGTCGTCGCAGTGCGCCGCGAGCGTGCGCGTGGTGGGCAGCCGTTCGCATGCGGGCGATTCACTGGCAGCATTTCTCGGTCGCCTCGGGCCTCATGAACTGCTTTCCGTAGGCAGTGCGTTGAAGCTGTGCATGGTCGCGGAGGGCGCTGCGGACGTGTATCCGCGCCTCGGGCCGACGAGCGAGTGGGACACAGCGGCGGCGCACGCCGTGGTAGCCGCGGCCGGCGGCGTCGTATGCCGCCTTGATGGCGTGGCGCTCGAATACAACACCAAGGACGACGTGCGCAACCCGTTTTTCGTAGCCTACGGGCCTAAGGACCGCGACTGGCTGACGCTGCTTTCGGAGCGATAATGACGATCATCACAAGGGCAGTGAATTGACGGACACGTTCGCTTCGCCGCAGGAGTTCCTGGCCGCCGTCGGCCGCAGCTATGGTCCGACCGGCTGGCTGCTCATCGAGCAGGCGCGCATCAACGCCTTCGCGGACGCCACGGATGATCATCAGTGGATTCACATCGACACGGTGCGCGCCGCCAGCGGGCCATACGGGGGCACGATCGCACACGGCTTCCTGACCCTGGCGCTGGCCTACCACTTCCTGCCGCAGCTCATCACGGCGCCGCAGGCGAAGCGCTGCATCAACTATGGCTGCGATCGGGTGCGTTTCCCGGCGGTGGTGCGTGCCGGCGCGCAGGTGCGTGCCCGCGCCGGGATCCTGGGCGCCGGGGAGGTCGGGGATGGAGCGGTGCAGGTGAAAATCCAGATGACCATCGAGGTGCAGGGCAGTGACAAGCCGGTGTGCGTGGCTGATACGCTCAACCGCTATTACTTCTGAGGTGCTTGCTTGACTACTACGCCGCTCTCGACGCGCGACCTGCGCGACGCATTTGGCCTGTTCGCCACCGGTGTAACCATTGTCACGGCCACGCGGCCCGACGGCTCGCTTTTTGGCATGACGGCGAACTCCTTCGCCTCAGTCTCACTGGAGCCGCCGCTGCTCCTGTGGTGCCTGGCGGCGAGCAGCAGCGGCGTCACGGCGTTCAGCCCCGGGGCGGCGTTCGCGGTGCACGTGTTGTGCCATGAGCAGCGCGAGCTCGCGCTGCGATTCTCGCGACGCACGGCCGACAAGTTTGAGGGTCACCCGCACCTGGATGGCGCCCTGTGTCGCTTCGATTGTCGGGTGCACGCGCTGCACGGCGCCGGAGATCACCTGATCGTGATCGGCGAGGTGCTGGGCCTGGAACAGAAGCTGGGGACGCCGCTGGCGTTCCACGCCGGCCGTTTCGGCTCGTTCCGGGCGGACCGCGGTGTTGGCAAGGTCGACGTCTGGGAAGGCCTGGAAGGTATCGAGGACCACTGGTACTAGAGAGGAGCGCGCGCGCTCACCGGCGTGCGTGCGGCACGCGCATGCCGTGCACGACGGCGGTTTCAGAACTTGAACGTGGACAGGAGCAGGCTGGTCTCGGTCTGCGAGATTGCCTCGATGAGGCGGATGCGCGCCAGCGCGCGATCGAATCCCTCAAGGCTGTCGGCACGCAACTCGGCGACGATGTCCCAGCGGCCGTTCGTGCTGTGCAGCGCGGCTACCGCCGGGTCACCACGCAGCGCCTTCAGTACCGCGTCGACCTGGTTGCCCTCGACCGATACCGTCATGAAGGCGCGCATGCGCTGCTCCTCCACGTCGGGCTTGAGCCTCACGGTGTAGCCGACGATCGTGCCATCCGCGGCGAGGCGCGACATGCGGTTCTGGACCGTGCCGCGCGCCACATCGAGCGCCTTGGCCAGCGAGGCAACGGACGCCCGGGCATCATTTCGCAGCAGCCCGATCAGCCGGCGGTCGGTGTCATCCATAGGGGTGTCTTGCCTAAAACGTCAATACAGCATGTCATTATGCTCAAATTACTGCAATATCTGATCAACTTTCTGGCTTTATTTTGGTTCGAGCCCGTTAGACCATGATCACCAGCAGCGCCTTCGGAGAGCACCATGGTCGACTTCATCGGCATCGAACGCGTACAGGAACTCCTCGCACGGCGCGGGACGGCGCGGTTCATCGAGGAACTCGCAGCCGAGATCCACAACGACTATCTGCGCTGGGACCTGTTCGACAAGTCTCCCCGGCACGCGACGCATTCGGACGTGGGGGTGATCGAACTCATGCCCGCATCCGACGGCCGGCTGTATGCCTTCAAGTACGTGAACGGCCACCCGAAGAACACCGCGGTCGGGCTGCTCACGGTGACCGCGTTCGGTGTGCTGGCGGACGTGCACACCGGATATCCTTTGCTGTTGTCGGAGCTCACGCTCACCACGGCGCTGCGCACCGCGGCAACCTCCGCGCTCGCCGCCACGCGCATGGCCCGCCCGAACAGCCGCGTGATGGCGCTCATCGGCAACGGCGCCCAGAGCGAATTCCAGAGCATCGCGTTCCATCACATGCTGGGAGTGCGCGAAGTGCGCCTGTACGACACGGACGTCCACGCCACCGACAAACTGGAAAGAAACCTCGCGCGCCTGCGACTCGCGGGGCTCAAGGTCGTGCGCTGCGCGTCGACGGCGGCAGCCGTGCAGGGCGCCGACATCATCACGACGGTCACTGCCGACAAGTGCAACGCGACCATTCTCACCCCGGACATGATCGTTCCCGGTGTGCACCTGAATGCCGTCGGCGGGGATTGCCCGGGAAAGACCGAGCTGCACCGTGACATCCTGCTGCGCCCGGACGCACGCGTGGTGGTGGAGTTCGAGCCGCAGTCGCGCATCGAGGGCGAGATCCAGCAGCTGGATGCCGCCTTTGCGGTCACAGAACTCGCACAGGTTCTCGCCGGCACGCGTGCCGCGCGCACCAGCGCGCGTGACGTGACGATCTTCGACTCGGTGGGATTCGCCCTGGAAGATTTCTCCTCGCTGCGCTACCTGCTGCGCATCCATCATGAAGAGCGCGGCGCGCAGGCACAGATTGATCTGGTGCCGGATCTGGATGACCCGAAGGACCTGTTCGCGCTGCTGGCGCCGCCGGCTGTGGCCGTGGCAGCCCGCTGTGAAGTGCCGGCATGAGCGCGTGCACCGCGAGTCTTATCGGCGCGCCCACCGATGTAGGCGCGGCAGATCGTGGCGCCTCAATGGGCCCGGAGGCGTTACGCGTGGCAGGACTGGCCGCGGCGCTTCGCGGCCGTGAGCTCAAGGTCGTGGATCTGGGTAACCTGAGCGGGCCAACCAACCCCTGGCAGCCGCCCGCGGGCGGCTACCGGCACCTGCCTGAAGTGGTGCGCTGGAACGAACTCGTTCACGAGGCGGTGTACGGGGAGCTGCGCCAGGCGCGGCTGCCGATCCTGCTCGGCGGTGACCATTGCCTCGGCATCGGCTCGATCAGCGCCGTGGCGCGCCACTGCCGTGAGGCGGGCAGGAAGCTGCGGGTGCTGTGGCTGGACGCGCACGCGGATTTCAACACCAGCGAGCTTTCTCCCAGCGGCAACGTGCATGGCATGCCGGTAGCGGTGCTGTGCGGCTTCGGACCGCAGGCGCTGACGGGCATCGGCGGCCGGGCGCCGGCCATTGAGGCCTCGTGGGTGCGCCAGATCGGCATCCGCAGTGTTGATGAGGGCGAGCGCCGTTTTGTTCACGAGCAGGGGCTCGATGTCTTCGACATGCGCTGCGTTGATGAGATGGGGATGCGGCAGACCATGGAGCAGGCGCTCGCGGGCCTGGACGCCGATACCCATCTGCATGTGAGTTTCGATGTGGATTTCCTCGACCCGGAGATCGCCCCCGGCGTTGGTACGCAAGTGCCCGGCGGTCCCACCTACCGTGAGGCGCAGCTGTGCATGGAGATGATCGCCGATACACGTCGCCTGGCATCGCTCGACATCGTGGAGCTCAATCCGGCCTTCGACGTGCACAATCGCACCGCCGTGCTGGCCGTAGACCTGGTCGAATCACTCTTTGGCAAGAGCACGTTGGTGCGCCGGCCCGTGTGGCGGCGACCGGCACTGGCGCACGCGGTGGCGCCCGCGCGGCGCAGCGCCGATCGGCCGGCTAAAACAACCGTTGACTGATGCGCCGCGGACGCGCGCTGCGTTGCAATTGCACGGCAGCGGCAGCATCATGATTTGCACCGCGCCCGTCTTGACGGCCGTGCGGACCGAACAATAAGCACACGGAGAAAGCCATGGCCGACAGCGTTTACAAGATCATCGAACTGGTCGGAACCAGCAGTGAGTCGTGGGAAAAGGCTGCCGGAGCCGCGGTCGCCCAGGCTTCGAAGTCCTTGCGCGACCTGCGCATCGTCGAGGTCGAGCAGCTGGACATGGTGGTCGAGAAGGGCAAGGTCAAGGCCTACCGGGCGAAGGTGAAGGTCTCCTTCAAGTTCGCGAAGTAAGGCGTTCGCGGGCGCGCGTCAGCGTGCGCGCTTGCAGCTAGGCGCGCGCGCCGGTGTCTGCGGCCGCCCGCCGCAAGGCCGCGCGCGCCAGCAGGCGCGTGGAGTCGAGCGTCGGCAGCGGCGAGTTGGAATCGTTCATGATGAGGGGAATTTCGGTGCAGCCGAGGATCACGGCGTCGCAGCCCTCATTCTTCATGCCAGCGATGACGCGCTGAAAATATTCGACGGCCGTGTCCTGGAACACCCCGCACACCAGCTCATCGAAAATGATGCGGTTGATCTCGGTGCGCTCGCGCGGGCCGGGGCGCAGGTACGCAAGTCCACGCGCACTGAGCTTTTCCGGGTAGACCTCGCTGTCCACGAGGTAACGCGTGCCCGTCACCCCGAGTTTTCGGTAGCCGCGCTCCAGCGCCTCTGCCGCCACCACGTCCGCGATGTGCAGCCACGGTCGGGGCAGCCGCCGTTCAATCCACGGCAGCGCCTGGTGGATGGTGTTGTCCGGGCAGATGAGGAAGCTGGCGCCGGCTTTGGCGAGCTTGTTGGCGGAGGACAGCATGAGCTCCCCGACCCCCTGCCAGTCGGCCCGATCAATGCACTGCATGTAGTGCGCCAGGGAATGCGTGTGCATCGTGACTTCGGGGTGGTCGTGGGAGCCGAGAAAGTGCGCGCCCTCCAGGCAGATCGTGCGGTAACACAGGGCCGCCCCTTCGGCTGAACAGGCCACGATCCCGACGTGCTGCGGCATGTTGCGGATAATACAAGGAGCCCCATCGCGGCGCCCGGGCGGGCATAATCGCCCGCTGTCGCCGTAACGGGAGCTAGCTCAATGTCACGCCGCAAATCCGCACCCCGGAATCTGACCGGGGCCGCCCTGGCCGCACTCACGGCTGCACTTTTCGGCGCCGCCGCGCTGGCCGACGCGGCCCTGCAGTACCCGGCGGCGCCGCGCGGCACGGTGGTGGAGGATTATCAGGGTACGGCGGTCGCTGATCCCTACCGCTGGATGGAGGAGCTGGACTCACCGGCGACCCGCACCTGGGTGAGCGCCGAAGGCAAGCTGACGGATGACTACCTGGCAGGCATAAGCGCGCGCGCGCGCCTGCACACGCGCATTGCCGCGCTGTATGAGTACGAGAAGTTCGGCATCCCGTTCCACGAGGGCGGGCGTTATTACTACACGCGTAACGCCGGGCACGACGACCAGAGCGTTCTTTACACCACCAGGGAGCTGAACGCACAGCCCACGGTGGCGCTCGACCCCAACAGCCTGTCTGCCGGCGTCAAGCTCATCGTCACCGGCTACGTGCCGGCGCGGGACGGCAGACTCCTGGCCTACGGGGTGTCCGAAGCCGGGTCTGACTGGACCGAATGGCGGGTCCGCGATCTGAACACCGGCAAGGACCTGCCGGACGTGGCGCGTCACACCAAGTACTACGAGCCGGCGTTTGCGCACGACAGCAAGGGGTTCTACTACAGTGCGTTTCCCGCGCCGCAGGCCGGGCTGGAACTCTCCACGCAGGATCTGGGCGATGCCGTTTACTACCACGCGCTCGGCACGCCGGTGAGCGCCGACCGCCTCATATTCTCGGACCCCGCGCATTCGGACTGGCAGTACGAGCCGCACCTCTCCACTGACGGGCGCTGGCTGGTGATTGCCGCCGGCGAGGGCGAGGTCGGGGACAAGGGAGTCGAGAACATCTACCTGGTGGACTTGAGCGTTGCGCCCTTAAAGGCGCTGCCCGTGACCTCCGGGTTCGAGGCCGCGTACATCTATGTGGGCGCGGATGCCGGCCGGCTGTACTTCCTCACCACGCTTGACGCCCCCAACGGGCGGATTATCGGCATTGACCCGCAGCATTCCGAGCGTGCGCACTGGCAGGAGGTCATCCCGCAGAGTGCGGACGCGATCGATCTCACCCAGACGAGCGTGACGCTCGTGGATCACCAGCTCATCGTCAGGACGCTGCACGACGCTCACAGCCGCGTGCTGGTCTACGGCCTCGATGGCGCCGTGCACCGTGAGGTGAAGCTGCCCGGCGCGGGCACCGCCGTGGGCTTCGAGGGCCGCCCGGAAGACCAGGAGGCCTTCTACCTCTACAGCGATCTCATCACTCCCACGACCGTGTACCGCTACGACCTCGGGGCCGGTGCGAGCACGGTGTTTCGTGCGCCACGGGTGGCGTTCGATGCGTCTAAGTTCGAGGAGCGCCAGGTGTTTTATCCCGGCAAGGATGGCACCCGGATTCCCATGACACTGGCGTACGCCAAGGGCCTGAAGCTCGACGGCCACAACCCCGTGCTGCTCTACGGTTACGGTGGTTTTGGGATTCCCGTGCTTCCCACCTTCAATCCGGCGCGCATCGCATGGCTGGAACTGGGCGGCGTGTACGCCATTGCCAACATTCGCGGCGGCGGTGAATACGGGGAGAAGTGGCATCGGCAGGCGATCCGCACCCACAAACAGGTGGTGTTCGATGACTTCATCGCCGCCGCCGAATGGCTCATCGCGCAGCACTACACCTCGACGCCCAGGCTCGCCATCCTCGGGGGCTCCAATGGCGGGCTGCTGGTTGGCGCCTGTGTGACCCAAAGACCGGACCTGTACGGCGCCGCGGTGGCGGCCGTGGGCGTCATGGACATGCTGCGCTTCAACAAGTTCGGCCAGGGCGCCGGATGGACGGGGGACTACGGCTCGCCGCAGGACCCGCAGGAGTTCAAGGCGCTGCGCGCGTACTCGCCGGTCCACAACGTTCGTCCGGGAACCAAATACCCGGCGACGCTCATCATCACGGGGGACCACGACACGCGCGTCATGCCCATGCACTCCTTCAAGTTCGCCGCCGCGCTGCAGGCGGCGCAGGCCGGACCCGCACCGGTGCTGCTGTACCTGGAGCGCGCCTCGGGTCACGGCGGTGGCGGCACCATGTCCCAGGCGATCGATCAGAACGCTGACATCTACGCGTTCCTGATCAGGAATCTCGGCATGTAGCGCCATGATGCGAGGCGCGCAATCCTCATGGACTTCGCTGCGCGATGACAAGCTCCGCAGGCTGGCGGGCATTGCCGCCCACGTCGACGGCAAACTGCTGCAGGGTGCAGCCATCGTCGCGGTGCTCGAAAGCCTGCTGCGCCCGGGCGACCGGGTCGCGCTCGAAGGCAATAACCAGAAACAGGCGGACTTCCTGTCGCGCTCGCTGGCGCAGGTTGATCCGGCGCGGGTGCACGACCTGCACCTGCTGATCGGGAGCATCAGCCGTCCGGAGCACCTGACGCTGTTCGAGCTCGGTATCGCGCGCCGCGTGGATTTCTCCTATGCCGGGCCGCAAAGTCTGCGGGTCGCGCAGCTGCTGGAGGATGGCAAGCTTGAGATCGGCGCGATCTACACCTACATCGAGCTGTATGCGCGCATGCTCGTGGACCTGACGCCGAACGTGGCGCTGGTGTGCGCGCAGATGGCCGACCGCCACGGCAACCTGTACACCGGCCCCAACACCGAAGATACCCCCACCATCGTCGAGGCCACGGCGTTCCGTCACGGCGTCGTGCTGGCGCAGGTAAACGAGGTCGTCGATGAGCTGCCGCGGGTCGATATCCCCGGTTCCTGGGTCGATCTGATCGTGCCCGCGGACCGGCCGTTCGCGCTCGAGCCGCTGTTTACGCGCGATCCGCGCCACATCACAGAGCTGCAGGTGCTGATAGGAATGATGGTGATCCGCGGCATCTATGAGCGGCACGCGGTTACCTCCCTGAACCACGGCATCGGCTTTGACACCGCGGCGATTGAGCTGCTCCTGCCAACCTACGGTGAATCCCTGGGACTGAAGCACAAGATCTGCCGCAACTGGGCGCTGAACCCCCACCCGACGCTGATTCCCGCCATCGAAAGCGGCTGGGTCGAGAGCGTGCACTGCTTCGGCGGCGAAGTTGGCATGGAGGACTACGTACGCGCGCGGCCCGATGTCTTTTTCGTCGGTGCGGACGGCAGCCTGCGCTCGAACCGCCTGCTGTGTCAGCTCGCCGGGCAGTACGGCGTCGACCTCTTTATCGGCTCGACGCTGCAGATGGACGCGGATGCCAACTCCTCCACCGTCACGCACGGTCGCCTCGCCGGTTTTGGTGGCGCGCCCAACATGGGTCACGATCCGAAAGGGCGCCGCCACAGCACGCCTGCGTGGCTGAGTCTCATCACCGCGGACGCGCCCATCGTGCGTGGGCGCAAGATCGTGGTACAGCTGGTTGAAACCTTCAGCCAGGGGGGTGTCCCGGCGCTGGTTGAATCGCTGGACGCGGTGGCGGTCGGCAGGCAAAGCGGCTTCGCCGTCGCCCCGGTCATGATTTACGGCGAGGATGTCAGCCACGTGGTGAGCGAGGAGGGGATCGCCTATCTCTACAAGGCACAGGGGGAAGAGGAGCGCCGCGCGGCGCTGGCGGCGATCGCGGGCGCCACTGTCATCGGGCGCAATGCCGATGCGCAGCGCAGCGCGGATCTGCGCGCGCGCGGCATCGTCGCGTATCCTGAAGACCTGGGCGTGCGTCGCACCGACGCCAGCCGCACGCTGCTCGCCGCGCGCAGCATCGAGGACCTCGTCGCCTGGTCGGGCGGGCTGTACAAGCCGCCCGAGCGTTTTCGCAGCTGGTAAGGGGGCTCATGCGATCACTCGCACTGTCCGTGCCGCCGGCGCCGCGCTTGCTCCGCTCGGAGCGGCTGCGGCGTGCGGCACAGGAGCGTGCCGTATGGCTTGCCGATCACGCCGTGCGCGCCCTCATCGCGGAGGCCTTGCTCACCCCCAAGCCCGCGCTGGTTGATCAACGCGGCCCGGGCGCGCACCAGGATCTGGACCTGGAACGGCTGCTGCGCTCGGCGGAGTCTTTGCGCGGCAGCTTCCAGAGCATGGCGCTGCAGGCGCGTGGCGCGGTGGCGGATCTTCAATTGCGCGAAAAGCTCGGTGCCATTGGCCGGCACGCGGAACGGCGCATGCTCAGCGCCACCGGCGGCAGTAATGCGCACCGCGGCGCCATCTGGGTGCTCGGACTTCTGGTCGCCGCCCTCGCCATCGCGGAGCCGGGTGAGGAACTTGAAAAGATCGCCGCCATCGCCGCAGGCCTTGCGCGGCTGCCCGACCGTTATGCGCCACAGGTTCCCAGCAACGGCTCACACGCCTGCCGGCGTTTCGGGGTGCCCGGGGCGCGCGGCGAGGCCGCCAGCGGCTTCCCCCATGTCCTGCACGTCGGGCTCCCGGCCCTGCAGCGCGCGCGCTTGTGCGGCGCTGACGAAACACGCGCTCGCCTGGACGCCTTGATGGCGATCATGGCGAGACTTGATGACACGTGTCTGCTGCATCGGGGAGGCCGGCCGGCGCTTAACGCTGCCCAGGCCGGCGCACAGCGGGTGCTCGCACTGGGCGGCACCAGCACGGCCGCAGGCTGGGGCGCGCTGCTGGCACTGGATGCGGAGCTGCTGCGCCGTCGCGCCTCTCCCGGCGGGTGCGCGGATCTGCTCGGGGCCTGCCTGCTTCTCGACGGCGTGCAATCAGCGGGAGCGAAGGAGCAACCATGGAACGCCTGAGTTTCACTTACCCCGCACACGAGAGTCTGACGCGCCGCGCGCACGTGGGCGTCGTCGGCTCCGGGGATCTGGAGGTCCTGCTGGAACCCTCGTCCGACCCGCATGCGCATGTCAGTGTGACCACGAGCGTGGATGGATTCGCAGCGGTGTGGAAAAACGTGCTGGACCGGTTCTTCAGCCGCTTCCACGGCGCCGCGCTGATCGAGATCAATGATTTTGGCGCCACGCCCGGGGTAGTCATGCTCAGGCTCGAGCAGGCTGCCGAGGCGCTGCGCGCGTGAGTACCGCAGCCGCCGCGCGTGAACGCTTCCTGAAGCGTCGCAGCTTCATCGAGTTGTCGGCGCGCGCCCGGGCGCGCGCGCTCCTCGACGCGGATACGTTCCGTGAACTGCTGGGACCCTTCGAGCGCCTGAAGTCGCCGTGGCTGCCCTTGCAGGGGGTCGTCACGCAGGCCGACGACGGCGTGGTAATCGCGCGCGGCCTCATCGCGGGCAAGCCGGCCGTCATCGCCGCCATCGAAGGCAGATATCAGGGCGGCAGCATTGGCGAGGTCTCCGGATCGAAGATCGCCGGCGCGCTGGAGCTCGCATTGCGGGACTGCGAGCGCGGCGCGCCCGTACGCCCGGTGCTGCTGCTTGAAACCGGCGGCGTGCGGCTGCAGGAAGCAAACCTCGGACTCGCGGCGATCACGGAAATCCACGCGGCCATCATCGCGCTGCGCCGCCATGTGCCGGTGGTCGCCGTGGTCGGGGGCATCGTCGGCTGCTTCGGCGGCATGTCGCTCGCCGCGGCGCTGTGCAGCACGCTCATCGTGTCGCGCCACGCGCGCTTAGGGATGAACGGCCCGGAGGTGATCGAGCAGGAAGCGGGCGTCGCCGAGCTTGATGCCGGCGACCGCGCGCTCATCTGGAGTCTCATGGGAGGAGAGCAACGCTACGCCACGGGATTCGCCGACGCGCTGGTGGAAGACGACATCGATGCGATCTCAGCCGAGGTACGGCAGGCCTTTGTGCAGCCACCGGCAGCCGCGCGCACTGAACAGGTGGAGCGCTTTGTTGAGCGTCTGGCGCGCATCGACATGCAACAGCCGCCCACGCCGCAGCTGCTGCGCGGCTTGTGGTCGCGGGCGGATCTGCCATGAGCGCAGCTTCCCCATTCCCGCAGCGCGGCCTTGAGTGGTTCCGGGCGCTTACCGGCCAGGAGGGCTTTGCCGCAGCCGGCCCGCGGACGGTGCGCGTCGCCGACGCGCCGCTCGGTGGCGAGACTGCGCGCTATATCGCGGTGGTACCGGATGCGATGAACCGCTTCCCGCGCGCCCGCCAGGGCGAAGTTGGCGTCGATGAGGCCTGGGCCCTGGCACGGCAGGTGCGCGCCACCATGGCGGCGGATGCGGGCCTGCGGGCGCGGCCGATCGTTGCCATCGTTGACGTGACCAGTCAGGCGTATGGCCGGCGCGAGGAGCTCCTGGGTATTCACCTGGCGGGCGCCGCGGCCGTGGATGCGTACGCGAGTGCGCGGCTGAGCGGGCACCCGGTGATTGCGCTCCTGGTCGGCAAGGCCGTGTCGGGTGCATTCCTGTGTCATGGCTACCAGGCCAACCGCATCCTCGCGCTCGACTCCCCGGAGGTGCTCGTGCATGCGATGAGCAAGCAGGCTGCCGCGCGCGTGACACGCCGCACGGTTGCAGAGGTGGAGCAGCTGGGCGAGCGCATCGTGCCGATGGCCTACGATGTGCACTCCTTCGCAAGCCTCGGGCTCGTGCACAAGCTGATCGGGGGCATCAACGCTGACGCGCCCACGGCTTCCGACCTGGAACGCGTGCGCGTTGAGCTATGCGCCGCGATCGCTGATACCAGAAACGGCTCGCGTGACCTCGCTCGCCGCCTGACTTCGGGCGCTGCCCGCGCGGTTCGCGGCGCCTCGATCGAGGTGCGCCGGCGCCTCGCCGAGCAGTGGCAGGGGCCCTGACATGCGCACGCATACGCTGCTGCGCGTTGCGGCTGCCAGCATCCTGCGATGCGACACCCCGCTTCCCGGGTGGGTTACGCAAGCGCCGGGCCGGGCGCTGTGGGTTGTCGTGCGACGCGCGCCGCAGCGCGACGGGTTGATCCCGGTGGGGACGCGCGGCGCGCGGCGCTCCGAGCGCTTCGCGGCGTGGCTGCACCCTGCTGATGTACTGGAGGCCCTCGACCCGATCGAGCTCGCAGCACGTCGCGGCTGGCGCGGCCACCCGCGCTGTGCCGGGATCGCCGCGCTCGCGGCGCTGGCAGGCGTGGAGCAGGGCATGGAGCGCGTGGGCCTCGCGTCGTGCTGGGGCCCGACGGGAAGCGTCGGTTTTGAACTTGCGAGCGGTCATGCGACCGCGACACCTGCCAGTGATCTTGATCTCATGGTGCGCGCGGATGAGCCGCTTGCGAGCACTGCGGCGGCGGCGCTGCTCGCAGCACTGACCGCGCTTCCGGCGAGAATTGACGTGTTGCTGGAAACCCCGCGCGGCGCCGTGGCGCTTGCCGAGTCGGTGCACGCCCGGGGACCTGTGGTGCTGCGCACGGTGAACGGGGCCCGGTTGGTGGCTGATCCGTGGTCGCGCGAGGCGGCCGCCGCCTGATGCGGGTCGCCCTGCTATTTCCGGGACAGGGCGCACAGACGCCCGGGTTCCTGCAGCGCCTGCCCGAGCATCCGGCGGTGCACGCGACGCTCACCGAGGCGCGGCAGATTCTCGGCGCGGAGCTGGATCAGCTGGATGGCGCGGCAGCGCTCAGGTCCACCGCCGCGGTGCAGCTCGGCACTGTCATCGCAGGCGTAGCCACCGCGCGCGCGCTCACCGCCGCCGGCGCGCAGGTCGACGCCGTCGCGGGTCTGTCGGTCGGTGCGTTCGCCGCCGCGGTGACCTGCGGGGCCCTTGGCTTCGCCGACGCACTGCGAGTGGTGAAGCTGCGCGGGGAGAGTATGGCGCGTAGCGCGTCCGTGGGTTTCGGCATGGCGGCGATCCTCGGCCTGCCGGAACGCGGGGTCCTTGAGCTCATTGCGCGGGTGAGTGAACGCTCGCCCCTGTACCTGGCGAGCGTCAATGCGCCGACCGAAATCGTCGTCTCCGGCAGCGACGCGGCGTTGATACTCGCGGCGGACGAGGCCCGCGCGCGCGGCGCGGCCGTGCGGCCTTTGCAGGTGGCCACGCCCTCGCACTGCCCGCTCATGGACGGCGTATCGGCGCGGCTGCGCGAGGCAATGCGCAGTGTGGCCTGGCAGGCGCCCCGCATGCCGTATGTCAGCAACCACCGCGCACGCGCCACGGTCCTGGCGGCCGAGGTCGCGGAAGATCTCATTCTCAACGTCTCGCGCACCGTGCGCTGGCATGACTCGGTTGCGCTGCTGAACGAGCTCGGTTGCCGCCTCTACCTGGAAACACCGCCAGGGCAGGTGCTCAGCCGGCTGCTCCAAGCTTCCTTCCCGGACGCGCGCGCGGTGGCGCTGGAGGAAGTGCCGCTGGCAAGCGCCGTCACACTGGCGCGTCAGGCACAGACTCTTTAGCGTCGCCGCGCAGCAGGCGCGCCGCGATCTCCCCGACGATGCCACGGCGAAAGGCCAGCACGCAGGCGACGAAGATCGCGCCGATGATGGCGGTCACCCAGCCACCGACGATGTCGGAGAGGTACTCCTGCAGCGTCACGATAATGGCGGCGCCGACCACCGGGCCGAAGAAGGTGCCGGTGCCGCCGAGCAGTGTCATCAGGATCACCTCGCCGGAGGTAGATTGCTGCACGTCCGAAAGGGTGGCAAAACCCAGCACCAGCGCATTGAGCGCGCCGGCGAGCCCGGCGATGGTCGCCGACAACACGAAGGCGAGCAGCTTGTAGCGGTTGATGTCGTAGCCGAGGGAGATGGCGCGCGGCTCGTTTTCACGGATCGCCTTCAGCACCTGTCCGTAGGGTGAGTGCACCACGCGGCGGATGAAGAGGAACACCGCGATGAAGACGGCGAGCACCAGGTAGTACATCACCAGGTCTGAGCGCAACGGCAGCAGGGCGAGGAACGTTCCGCGCGGCACGCCCTGCAGGCCGTTCTCGCCGCCGGTGAAGGGCGCCTCGAGGCACACGAAGTACACCAGTTGCCCGAGGGCCAGCGTGATCATCGCGAAGTAGATGCCATGGCGGCGGATGGCGATGCCGCCAATGACGAACCCCAGGGCGGCGGCGACCGCCATGCCACCCAGGATTGCCGCCGCCGGTCCCCAGGCGTGCGCGGTCACGAGCCACGAGGTCACGTAGGCGGCCGCGCCAAAGAACGCCGCGTGACCGAAGGAGAGCATGCGGCCGAATCCCAGCAGCAGGTTGTACGCACAGGCAAACATCGCGAAGCACAAGAGCTTCATCATGAACACGGGGTAAATCCCCAGCCACGGTACGCACACCGCCAGCAGGGCAATGAGCGCATAGAAAATTGCGGTGCGGCGCACGCTTATTCCCTGCCGAAGAGTCCTGCCGGCCTGATCATCAGGACGAGCGCCATGATGATGAAGACGACGATGTTCGAGGCCTCCGGGTAGATGACCTTGGTGAAGCCCTCGATCACCCCCAGCGCAAGTCCCGTCACGATGGCGCCGAGTATCGAGCCCATGCCGCCGATCACCACCACGGCAAACACCACGATCACGAGCGAGGCGCCCATGTGCGAGTTGACGAGCACCACCGGGGATGCGAGTACGCCCGCGAGTGCGGCGAGCGCCACGCCGCCGCCGTAGGTCGCGGCCTTGAGGATTGGCACGTTGACGCCAAAGGCCTGCAGCAACGGTGCATTTTCCGTGGCGGCCCTGAGCGTGGCGCCGAGGCTGGTGCGCTCAATGACGAACCAGGTGCCGAGGCACACCACCACGGACGCGACGATTACCCAGGCGCGATACAGCGGCAGGAACATGAAATGCAGATTCAGGACTCCCGAGAGACTGTCAGGAACCGGGTAGGACTGGCCGGTGGCGCCGAATACCTGGTGCAGTGAGCCTTCGACGATCAGCGCCAGCCCGAAGGTCAGCAGCAGGCCATACAGCGGATCGAGCTGGTACAGATGCCGCAGAAACAGGCGTTCCACGATGATGCCGACGAGCCCGACTGCCAACGGTGCGAGCAAGAGCGCCGCCCAGTAGTTGATCCCGAAGTACTGCAGGCCGAGGAGGGCGGCGAACGCGCCCAGCGTATAGAAGGCGCCGTGGGCGAAGTTGACCACGCCCATCAGGCCGAAGATCACCGCGAGCCCGAGGCTCAGCAGCGCGTAGAACGAGCCGTTCACCAGCCCAAGCGTCAGCTGGCCGAGGATGACCGCGACCGGAATGCCGAAGATTTCGCTCACGTCAGTGGCGTCAGGCGCTGCCCCGGTTTTCCGGCCGGGGCAGCGCGCGCTTGGTTTTTTATTTCTTGGGCGCGAGCGGACACAGACCCGTGATCGGGCCGAAGGCCTCCTCGCCGCTCATGGTTTTCACGAGCTTGTAATAGTCCCACGGGTATTTGGATTCCTGCGGCGATTTGACCTGCATCACGTACATGTCGTGGATCATGGCGCCGTCGGCGCGGATGTAGCCGCCCTTGGCGAACATGTCGTTGATCTTGGTCTTCTTAAGTTCCGCCATCACCTTGTCCGGGTCCGTGGTCCCCGCAGCCTTGACAGCCTTCAGGTACGTCAGCGTGGCCGAGTAGACACCGGCCTGATCCATGGTCGGCTCCCTGTTTATCTTGGCGAAAAAGCGCTTGCCGAACGCGCGTGTGTCCGCGTTGAGGTCCCAGTACCAGCCGGTGGTCAGATACAGCCCCTGTGCGACGTTCAGACCCAGGCTGTTGATGTCGGTGATGAAGGCGAGCAGCGCCGCCGGCTTCATGGTCTTGGTGACGCCGAATTCGTTGGCGGCCTTGAGGGAGTTGGGGAAGTCCGTGCCCGCGTTGGCGAGTCCGAGCACCTGCGCCCCGGAGCCCTGCGCCTGCAGCAGGAAGGAGGAAAAGTCCGCGGCCCCCAGTGGCACGCGCACCGCTCCGACATTCTTGCCGCCGTGCGCCTCGACCACCTTGGAGGCGGCATTCTGCAGCTGCGTGCCGAAGGCGTAGTCCGCCGTCAGGTAGAACCAGCTCTTGCCGCCGGCGTTCACGATGGCGGTCGCGGTGCCGTTGGCGAGCGCGGTCGTATCGTAGACATAGTGGACGGTGTAGGCCGTACAGTCCTCGTTGGTCAGGGAGGCGCCGGCCGCGCCAATGGCGATGAACGGCACGTGCTTCACGGCTGCGACTTTCGACATGGCGATGCTGACGCCGCTGTTGGAGCCGCCGAGCAGCATGTTGAGGCCGTTCTGATCCGCCCACTCGCGGAACTTCGAGGCGCCGATGTCGGGTTTGTTCTGATGGTCGGCGGTCAGCAGCGTGATCTTCTTGCCGAGCACGGTGCCGCCGAAGTCGTGGATTGCCATATTGATGGCTTCAATGCCGCCCGCACCCTGGACATCCGCGTACACGCCGGACATGTCATCGAGGACACCGATCACGACTTCGTCGCCGGCGGCGAGCGCTGCGCGCGACGCCACCACGGCCATGGATATGGTGAGCACTGCTGCGCCCAAGGTCCGGAAGTTCATTACCCTTCTCCTTATTTATTTATGGTTGCCCGAAGTCATACCCCAAGAAACTCATGCAGCATCGTCATCCTGCCCTGTAATTCGGCAGCCGCGAAGCCCTCTACGATCCGGCCACGCTCCATGATGTAGAAGCGGTCGGCAAGCGGCGCCGCGAAGCGGAAATTCTGTTCGACCATGACGATCGTGTAGCCCTTTTCCTTAAGCCTGTGGATCGTGCGCGCCAGGGCCTGCACGATCACCGGAGCCAGCCCTTCCGAGATCTCATCCAGCAGCAGCAGCTTCGCGCCGCTGCGCAGGATGCGCGCCAGCGCCAGCATCTGCTGCTCCCCGCCCGAGAGGTGCGTGCCGCGACTGCCGCGGCGCTTCTCCAGGTTAGGAAACATAGCGTAGATCTCAGCGAGCGGCATGCCTTCAGACCCCAGGAGCGGGGGCAGCATCAGGTTCTCCTCGGTCGAGAGGCTCGCGTAGATGCCGCGCTCCTCCGGACAGTAGCCGACTCCGAGGCGCGCGACCTTGTGGGGCGGGAGCCCGATGACTTCGCCACCGTTGATCATCACCGACCCGGAGCGACGGCCCACAAGGCCGAGCATTGAGCGCAGCGTAGTCGTGCGTCCGGCGCCGTTGCGGCCCAACAGGGTCACCACTTCGCCCTGGTTGACGTGAATGTCGACGCCATGCAGCACGTGCGACTCACCGTACCAGGCGTGCAGTGCGCTGATGCGCAGCAGTTCCGTACTCATGCGTGCGCGCCCTGCAGCTGCGCATCGGCTGAGCCCATGTAGGCCTCCATGACCTGTGGGTTGCGCGACACCTCCGCGTAGCTGCCGCTGGCTATCACCTGGCCGTGTTGCAGCACGGTAATGGTATCGGCAATCTTCGACACGACCCGCATGTTGTGCTCGACCATCAGCACGGTGCGATTGACCGCCGCCTGCTTGATCAGGGCGGTGACGCGGTCGACATCCTCGTAAGCCATGCCCTGGGTCGGTTCATCCAGCAGCATCAGTGCCGGTTCCATTGCGAGGGTGGTGGCGATCTCGAGCGCGCGCTTGCGGCCATAGGGCAATTCGACCGCGGTGGTGCCGGCGAACGAATCCAGGTCGACCGCTGCGAGCAGCTCGGCGCAGCGCCTGTTGAGAACCGCAAGGCTCGCCGCGGATTTCCAGAAGTGGAACGTAGTCCTGAGGCTGCGCTGCAGGGCGACGCGCACGTTTTCCAGCACCGTCAGGTGCGGGAAAACCGCCGACACCTGGAACGAGCGCACTAATCCCCGGCGCGCCACCTGCGCAGGCTTCTCAGGCGTTATGTCCTCTCCGTGGTAGAGAATCTGGCCACCGTCCGGGATCAGGAACTTGGTGAGCAGGTTGAAGAAGGTGGTCTTGCCGGCGCCGTTGGGCCCGATGAGGGCGTGAATTTCACCGCTGCGTACCCGCAGGTCGACGCGGTTGACCGCCACGAACCCCTTGAATTCCTTGGTTAGGGCGCGTGTTTCCAGGATGAACCGGTCAGTACTTTCCTGCGGCGCCCCCATACGGCCACAGTCTAACTCATCGACCCGCGAGCGCTAGCAGCGCATCTGCGCCCGGCCAGCTTTACAGGCGCGGCCGCTGCGCGGAACATGGCGATCCATCGCTTAAGCCGCTCTCACCACATAAGACGGAGTAGTGATGTTCACGCAGCTCATAGATCCGCTGAACAATCTGGCGCTCACCTGTCTCGTGGCGCTGATTCCGGTCGTCTTTCTCCTGACGCTGCTCGCGGTGTTTCGCTATCCCGCGTGGCTCGCGACGCTCCTCGGGTCCATCGTGACCTTCCTGCTGGCGTTGTGGGTGTGGAAGATGCCGCTCGCCGACGGCGTGCACGCCTACCTGTACGGGGCGGCGACCGGGGTGTGGAACGTCGACTGGATTACCTTCTGGGGATTGATTCTTTTCAACACCCTGTCCATCACCGGGCTCTTCGAGAGCTTCCGCCGCTGGCTCATCGCGCAGGGCAGCATGGATGTGCGCGTGCAGACGATGCTCTTCGCCTGGGCTTTTGGCGCACTGCTGGAAGGCCTGGTCGGATTCGGTTACCCATGGGCGGTGGTGGCTCCCATCCTGATCTCTCTTGGCATAGCGGACCTGAATGCGATCCGGGTGGCCGCGATTGCCAACAACGCTCCGGTATCCTTTGGCGCGCTCGGCGCGCCGATCATCGCCCTGGCCGCGGTGACGGGTTACCCGCTGCTGGCCTTGTCGGGCTCGGTGGGCAGCGTCGTCGCGGTGCTCGCGCTCCTGCCTCCGTGGGTGCTTTTGTACCTGGTCTCGGGCAAGGAGGGCATGTTGGGGGCGTGGCCGCTCGCGGTCGTAGGCTCGCTTGGTTACATCGCGGGGCAATACCCCGTGGCCGTCTACCTGGGTCCATACCTGCCGGACATCACCGGCTCGATCGCGTGCTTCGCGGCGCTGCTGCTGTTGCTGAAGGTCTGGCAGCCGAAGAACGTGCTGGGCTACGGCGGCAAGGTGCTCGACAGCACCCAGGCGGCGCAGCAGCGCGAGCACGGTCTTACGCCCGGGGCAGTCCTGCTGGCGTGGATGCCGTTCCTGGTGCTGCTCGCGGTGGTGGCCGCCTGGACCGGCCCCTGGTCGCCGTTACCGAAGATCACCTGGTTTACGGCGCAGGTGAGCGCGGCGGCGCCGGAACTTCACACCAAGATCAGCGCGACCTTCAAGTTCCCACCCTACGTCGCCGGATCGGCCATTCTCACCGCCTGGATCATCGTGGCCGCGCTCCTCGCGGGCATGGGCAAGCTCTCAGGGACACAGCTTGGCGAGGTCTTCCGGCGCACCTTCAAGCAGATGTGGGGAGCGCTGCTGGTGGCGGTGTTCATCTTCGGCCTGGCCTACATTTTCAACTTCTCCGGCATGGCCTCATCCCTCGCCAAGGGATTTTCCAGCCTTGGCACGGCGTTCATCATCGTCGCACCGCTCCTGGGCTTCATCGGCGTAGCACTGTCCGGCTCGAACACCTCGACGAACGCGATGTTCGGCAAGTTCCAGGCGCTCGTCGGGGTCCAGCTCGGCATGCCGCCGTTGCTGCTGCCCACCCTGAACTCGGTCGGCGCGGAAATCGGCAAGCCGATTGCGCCGCAGACCGCGAGCGTCGGGGTGTCGACCAGCAAGTTTGTGCGCAAGGAGGGGGATGTCATCCGGCACAACCTTGGCTGGACGCTGTTTCTGCTGGCGTACCTCGTGGTGATTGCGGTGGGTTTCTACCTGCTGCACCCGGCGTTGATGACACTCAGGCAAGGATGACGGCGCGCGCGGTCCGCGAAAGTCCCGCGTTGCAGGCGATCTGGGATGTGGTCTGCGCGATCCCGCGCGGGCGCATCTCGACTTACGGGGATGTGGCGCGCGCCGCGGGGCTGCCAGGGCGCGCCCGCCAGGCGGGCACTGCGCTGCGGGTGGCGCCACGCGAACTCAACCTGCCGTGGCATCGTGTGGTGGGTGCCGGGGGCCGCATCGTTTTCCCGCCAGCCTCGCGTGAATACCAGGAACAGGCGCGGCGCCTGCGCGCCGAGGGAATCCCGGTACGGGATGGCCGGGTGGCGCGCGCCGCCCTGACCGACCTCGCGGAACTGTAGCCGCGCGCGTGCAAAGCACGGCGCTGCGCGTGCGATGAACCCGGCCCCGGATGTGTGGCCACTAACATCTGGCAGCGTGCGTCCGCGGGGGCGCTGCGTGAGCCACCCGTCACGGGACGATCAGCGGGAGTGCGGTTGCAGGCACGAACACGAATCCTGATCTGCATGCTCGGGGGCGCGCTGCTGCCCGCGGCGGCTGCTGCCCAGACCGGCTGGGTCGCGCAGCCCGGCGTCCAGAAACGCCTGGCTGCCGGTGAGGTGGTTGTGACCACGGCGGCGGCGATTGATCCGGGCCGCCCGCGCGGCCGGGTGCTGGCCGCGATCCTCATCAAGGGCGCCCCGGAGGCGATCTGGCTGGTGGTGACAGACTGCGTGCAGGCGCCGCTGTTCGTACCGAGGCTGAAGCGCTGTCGCCGCATTGAAGGGGCGAGCGATGGCAGCTGGGAGGAATTCGAGCAGGAGGTTCAATACTCCTGGTTCCTGCCTACCGTGCGCTATATCTTTCGTGCCGAGTACGACCGTCCGCGCCGTATCCAGTTCCGGCGCATCAGCGGTGACCTCAAGGATGAAGAGGGCACGTGGTTGCTGACACCGCTGCCTGACGGGCCGACGACCCTGGTGCAGTACGAGGTGTATGTTGATCCGGGATTCTGGATCCCGCAGGTTCTGGTGAGCCGCTCGCTGCGCAAGGACCTTCCCGCGGCGCTCGCCGGCTTGCGCGATCGAGTGCAAAACGCCGCCGCTCGCCCGGAACCGAAGCCATCGCAGTGACGGCGAGGCGCCGCCGCCGCGTCCTCAGACGCTCAGTCGTCCTCCTCGCTCACATAGCGCCGCGCGGCGTCGCGCTGAGGCTCGCTCGCAAAGCGCGGGACATCATCGCGGAGCCGCTGGCTGGTGTGGTGATCATCGCGCTCGGGCACGCGCGCCTCGCGCGCAAACAGAACCCTGCGCCGCTCTTCACGATGCACCAGTTGCCATGCGAGGGTCACGTGCTGAGCGCTCGCTCTTGGATCCGCGAACGGCCTCAGCAGCGCCGAGGCGATGTCCAGCAGGCCAAGTCCTTGCCACGGACCCGCCACCAGCACGCCGGCGCCCGCGCCCGTCGCCGCGCAGAGCACCAGATCTCCCGCCTCTGCAGAGCGCACCGTGACACTCGTCAGATCAGGTTCCAGGACGTATTGGATGTCAATCGCAACCACGTTCTGGTCCAGCTCACGGCGCTCGAATCGAACCCGACCGCCGCCAAGCCGAACAAGGCCCTCGGTAACATCGCCGCCGCGCGACAGCGCGTCCGCGCGTATAGCAATGCCGGCAGCCTGCGTGGTATCCCGGGCGTCGCCGCACAGCACCAGGCGCCCGAGCTCAACCTCACTGAGACGCTTTGTTCTTAACCCCGGGATCATTTCGATCAGGGGCGTCGGCGGCTGATACATACTCAGCGAGGCATGCCGGTCGGCGCCAGCAGTTGGTTACGCATGTTCACCTGCCGTGGTTCTCCTCAGCAGTAGTGTACAGGTGAGAACTCCGGGCTGTTGGCGCGTCGTCATGGGAGTCTAAGGAGAGGAGGCGAGCTCCAGTTCCTGCAGGCGCGGCCCCTCCACCTTGCCGATGTGCACTGCGGCGTCGTAGAGCACGAAAGTGAAGAGTACCAATGCCACACCGAGTGCGGTAAACGCCCGCACGTGGCGGGTTTCGAAGGTCTTGATGGAACGCGCGTAAGCGATAAGCGCAAGCACCGCGGCGACCACCACGATCGCATCGATGCTGGCCCGCTGCCAGTAGCTGCCGCCCAGGTGCAGCCACATGCCGAACTCATCGAACGTCAGCGCCATGGCGATGCCGTAGGCAAACGCCGCGCGCCGGGCGGCATCACCACGCGGCGCGCCCAACAACAGATAAGCCCCCACCGCCGCGAGCAGAAAAATCCCGTAGTTGAGGTGGTGGACGTGTGTGTTGTGGAGAAAGAAATACATGTTGGGGACAAGACGCGCCATGATCAGGAACACCATCGCGCGCGCCAGCATGAACGTCAGGAGGAAAGCGAGCAGGGCGCGCCGCGCCAGTTCATGCGCGCCAGGCTCGCTTGGCGAGTCGCGTGTGTCGGCTAACGTGGAACTCATTGGCACTATCTTCGCCCGTGAGGGCCGCGGCAGCAATGCAAGTGGCAAGTCGGTGTCAAATGCGCCTTCGCGGGCGGGGGCAGCTGCGCCTTCGGTATATAATCATCGAACAGCGGATGGCGCGCGGGCGCCGCACACGAAGGGCGCTTCAGATGAGCTGGTGGGGCTGGGTGATTGCTGGCGCGATACTGCTCGGCGCGGAACTGGCGTTCGTCAACGCGCAGTTCTACCTGGTCTTCATCGGCAGCGCGGCCATCGTGGTCGGCATGATTACCGCCGTGACCCCAGCGCTGGCGCCGTGGGCGCAGTGGGCCGTTTTCGCGGTGCTGGCGCTCGTCTGCATGGTGATGTTCCGCAGCCGCGTTTACCAGCGGCTGCGTGGCAACGCACCCAACGTTGCCACCGGGCCTGCCGGTGGCGTGATTACGCTGCCCATCGCGCTCGCTCCCGGGGAGAGCTGCCAGACCGAGCACGGCGGCAGCTTCTGGACGGTCCGCAACGACGGCGCCACGCCGATCCCAGCCGGCGGCCGCGCACGTATCGCGAGCGTGAATGGCCTTACGCTCCTCGTACGGCCTGACACCTGACTTCCAAGGACCGCTTCAATGTACACCTCATACGTCTTTATCGCTCTCGCCTTCATCGCGGTGATCGTGGTGGCGCGCACCGCCACGGTCGTCCCGCAGCAGAGCGCATACGTCATTGAAAACCTCGGCAAGTACAGCCGCACGCTCAGTGCCGGGTTCCACATCCTGATTCCCTTCGTCGAGCGCGTCGCCTATCGGCACAGTCTGAAAGAACAGGCGTTGGATGTCGCCGAACAGATCTGCATCACGCGCGACAACGTCCAGGTTGGTGTCGACGCGGTGCTCTACATGCAGGTGCTGGATCCACATCTGGCCTCCTACGGCATCACCAACTACAACTTCGCCATTTCCCAGCTCGCACAGACGACGCTGCGTAGCGAGATCGGCAAGATCGAGCTGGATCGGACCTTCGAGGCGCGCGGCACCATCAACGCCAACGTCGTCGCCGAGCTCGACAAGGCCTCGGTCGCGTGGGGCGTGAAGGTGATGCGTTACGAAATCAAGAACATCACGCCCCCCAAGGATGTGCTGACGGCGATGGAGAAGCAGATGCGTGCGGAGCGCGAAAAGCGTGCCGTGGTGCTGGCCTCCGAGGGTGAGCGGGACGCCAAGATCAACGCCGCCGAAGGCGATAAGCAGCGCGTCATCAAGGCGTCCGAGGCCAACAAACAGCAGCAGATCAACGAGGCGGACGGTCAGGCGGCCGCCATCCTGGCGGTGGCGCTCGCTACTGCGGAGGGCCTGCGCAGGGTCGGCGGCGCTTTGAGCGAGCGCGGTGGTATCGAGGCGATGCAGCTGCGTATCGGCGAGGAATACGTACGTCAGTTCGGCAAGCTGGCGAAGGAGAGCACGACGCTGGTTGTGCCCGGGAACTTAAGTGATCTCGCCTCGGTGGTCACCATGGCGACCAGCATCGTGCGCAAGGCCCCGCCGCCGCCGCAGGCATAGCGTATCGCGCCCTATGTACGCTGCCGCCCCGACGCAAGGATGGCGTCGGTGCTCTTATGGCGCATCGTAGGCAATCGGCCGCAATTGCGCGTGCCGCCCCCTCCGCGGGATGAATCATCATGAGACATATATCCAGGTCACTTGTTGTCGTCTCGGCGTGCACGTTGGCGCTCGGTCTGGCAATGGTTGCCGTTCCCGAGTACGCCACAGCGCAGATCTCGGTGTCCATTACGCTCGTACCACCGGCACTGCCTGTGTATGAACAACCGGTCCTTGTTGAAGAGGGCTCGATCTGGGCCCCGGGCTATTGGGCCTACGATCAGGAGGACGGCTACTTCTGGGTACCGGGTACCTGGGTGCAACCACCCGAAGCCGGGCTGCTCTGGACGCCGGGGTACTGGGGCTGGGGCAACGGAGGCTATGCCTGGAATGAGGGCTACTGGGGCCCAACGGTTGGATTCTATGGCGGCATCGCCTACGGCTTCGGCTATTCCGGTCAGGGTTACAGCGGTGGGCATTGGCAGGGGCAGCAGTTTTATTACAACACCACGGTGAGCAACGTGAATGTCACCAACATTCACAACACCTACACGCAGACAATAGTCAACAACACCACCGTCAATCGGGTTAGCTTCAACGGCGGTACCGGTGGCGTCGCGGCGAAACCGACCGCCGCCCAGCAGGCTGCCGCTCGCGCGCCGCACCAGCAGGCAACGGCGGCGCAAATGGCGGTTCGCCAGACGGCGATGGCCCACCCCACGCTCAAAGCATCGGCCAACGACGCCAAACCACCGACTGCAGCCACGTCCAAGCCGGCCGTAAAGGCCGTGCCTGTGCATGCGGCGGACTTGCCCGCGGTTACCCACCAGGTGGCAGCCACTACGGGAAATGCCGCACTCGACAAGGTGAATCAGCGTGAGCAGGATACCTTGAGTGCTAGCCAGGCAAAGCAACGGCAGGAGCTCCAGCAGAAGCAGGCAGCCGAGCACGTGCAGGCCGCGAAGCAGCCCTCCACAAGCGCCAGCGTGAAGGAGCTGGAGCAGCGCCACCAGGCGCAGACGCAGGCACTGGCGCAACGCCACACGACCGAGCAGAAAACGCTGCAGGATACCCAGGAGCAGAAGTCACAGGGCAAAGGCGAGGCTGCGCCACGCACCTAGTGCCGGCCCCGATAGCTCCATGTCACTCCAGTCAAAGAGACCTCACCGTGGGCACGACATCCTGGCGGCGATATTCGTCTTGCTGACTGCGACAGGCGCGAACGCGGGGGCCCCCACAGGGGGGCTTGCCGCGAATGCGCAGGAGCTGATTCACCGCCCGCAAATGTTGGATCTTGCCGCCCCGCCCATGCAGCCGGTGAGCGAGTTCGGACGACCGCTGCGGTTCGATCAGGTGCGTGGATCATCCGCGAGCGCTAATACGACGCGTCAGTTCACGCGGACTGCCCTCGACGTCGAGTTCGGTCCTAAGTCAGCATTGGAGATTCACTGGCAGACCAGGCCTGAATTGGTGCGCATTGCACGCAACTTTCGCCGTACCGGTCTGCCGGTGGTTTCCCTTTGGCACTCAGGGCGTGGCATCGTTGCTCTGGGTCTTAGCCCCCGCGGAGTACCGGGACTCTACTTCACACAACCCCGAGATTAAGGTCGGCGGCGATTGGGCCGCCTGAAGGCGCACCAACCTCCTTTTGGCACACGAGCAGGATCTCGTCGACCTTGTCCGTTGGGATCATCCCGGGGGCCAGCCGCAGCTCTTTCTGGAACCGCAACCCGAGCGGCATGAAGGCACGGTTGTACCACCACATCGCCCGTTCACGATGGTGCAAGAGCCACCACATGCCGATGTCAACCAGGCGCGAGGAGCGCGGCTGCATGCCGAAAACGGCGCTGCGCTCCACCCGGAACCGGTGCTGCGCGAGCTTGGCGAGCAACTGCGGTGGTTCATAGCGGCGCTTGTGGCCCACGAAGTCGTCGAATGAAGTCCAAAGCGAGGGGTGCAGCGGCATCGAGACCAGCAGAGTGCCACCAGGCCTGGCGACCCGCGACAGCTCCGAGAGTGCGGCGTCATCATCGTCAACGTGCTCGACGATATCGAGGGCGCACACCAGATCAAATGTCGCGGCGGCGAAAGGCAGGGAGGTCACCTGCCCAAGCACAACCTGTGCGCCGCGCGCCCGCAGCTTCGCGAGCGCCGGCGCGCTGATGTCCACGAATTGCGTGCCCAGGATCGGCAGTCGTGGTCGCAGGCCGGGGGCAACTTCGAGTCGCCGCCCGGACGCGGACAGCAGCGGCTGCACCAGCGACCAGGTATTGAAGCGTTGCGGCTCGACGAGGTCAGCGCCGGACCACAACGAGTCGTAAAAGCGGCGATTCTTGTCGAGAAGCTCGCGCTCGCCGTGTGTATGCGGGGGCTGAGACTGCATCATGTCAGTAGTGCGGAGGACGCTCGTCCTCGGGGGCGCGCGCGACGTCGCCGGACTCGGCAGCCTGCAGGCGCTGCGCGACTTGCTGGATCTTTGCCGCCAGGGCCTGGATCTGCTGCTGCTGCCGAAAAACCACGTCACTCAAATCGGCGCTGGCGCGCTCGAGGAACGCTATTTTTGTTTGCAGCTCCTCCAGTGACGTTTCCACGCCGATCCCTTGGAACGCGCGTCAGATAAGGACCATTCAGGCCGGCGGTGACCCGGGCGTACCCGCACCGGCAGTTCTGTTCTCCAGGGGCCACTGCGCAAACGCCAGGTAGTAAACGAACACGACGTTCACCAGTGGAACCAGGATCAGAAGGCTGAGCCAGGGCGAGTAGCCGACTCGTTTGCAGATGTGCCAGAACGGCACGACGCCAATTACCGCCACGATGAGCCAGGAAAGGCCGAAGCCATGTCCATAATGATACATAAGGTTCCCCCGCTGGATTTGCAGCAATACTGTGCCAATTGCCGGGGCTGATCAACGCAGCATGGACCCTGTCTGTCGCAGCGCATCAACTATGCGTCTTGCCGGTCCGGCAGGCACGGCTCAAACTTAAGTCGTGGCTGTTATGAGCTATGGGAGAAAAGTGATGCGGCAAGCACTGATTTCACTCGCGAGCGTCTGTGCGCTCGTCGTTGGGCTGGCACCTCCTTTGGACGCGCAGTCGGCCAAACAGGGGCCGACGGCCAAACAGGAAGGTCCCTGCGAGCAAATCGTTCTGGCCTGTAAGAACGCAGGCTTCGTTGAGGGCGACTTCAAAAAGGGCTACGGGCTGTGGGTAGACTGCATTGATCCGATCATGCGCGGCACGGGTCAGCCGGCCAAGGCCGACAAGCCACTGCCGGCGGTTTCTCCGGAACAGATCGCAGCTTGCAAGCAGAAGCGTCCGAACTTTGGTGAGGGCAAGAAGCCGCCGGCCAAGTAAGGGTCTATAGTCGTTGAGCGGAAAAAAGCTCCGACCAGGCTCAGCGGCCTGCGCGCGGTAAGCCTGCCAGCTTGCTGTGGGTTCGCACTGCCTCATCATCCTCGGTGAGAGCTGGCAGTGCGGCGCTCGCTTGCTTCACCAGCGCCACGAATTGCGTCGCGTTCAGCGCCGGGCTGAAGTAAAAACCCTGGTATTGATCGCACCCCAGCTGCGTGAGCAATTCGAGCTGCTCGGATGTTTCCACACCCTCTGCAATCACCTTCAGATGCAGGCTGTGCGCCAGTGAAATAATCGCGCGGACGATCGATGCGTCCTCCGTGCGCCGGGTCATGTCCTCGACAAAGCAGCGGTCGATTTTCAGCTTGTCGATCGGAAAGCGACGCAGGTAGCTCATGCTCGAGTAACCGGTGCCGAAGTCATCGACCGATACCAGCACCCCCATGCTGCTGATCGCCTCCAGTATGACTATCGACTCCTCCGCGTCGCTCATGACCGCACTTTCTGTCAGCTCGACCTCGAGGAGCTGCGGGTCCAGGGCCGCCGCTTCGAGCGCGCGGCGAATCTGATCGACCAGGTTGGTGAGTCGGAACTGCGAGGGCGCGAGGTTTACCGCGACGCGCAATCGTGGCAGTCCGGCAGACTGCCACTCCTTGGCCTGGCGGCAGGCTTCAAACAACACCCATTCACCGATGTCATCGAGCAACCCACACTCGTCGGCGATCGCGATGAAGGCCGCCGGCGGCAACAGGCCGCGCTGCGGATGCCGCCAGCGGATCAGAGCCTCGGCGCTGTTGATCCGGCCGCTCGAAGTGTCGACTTTCGGCTGGTAGTGCAGCTCGAATTGCCCGCCGCGCAGCGCGTCGTGCAGTTCGCTTTCGAGCTTTACGCTCTCCTGGGTAACCGTACTCATGCCCTCGGCATAGCACTGCACATTGTTGCGGCCGCGTTCCTTGGCGCTGTACATGGCGGCGTCCGCTCGCGCCAGCAGCGCGTCTACGGTCTGGCCGTCGCGCGGGTAGAACGCGACGCCGATGCTCGGGGAGATGTGGACGTCGATGCCGAGCAATCGCATGGAGGGTTCCATCAGCTGGATGGCACGCGTGCCCACCTCCATCGCCTCCGCGTGCGTCACGGGCCCGCCGAGGAGCAGCACAAACTCATCACCCCCGAGGCGCGCGGTTGTGTCCACGGCGCGCACGGCGCTCTTCAGCCGCTCCGCGACCTCCCGCAGCAGGTCATCGCCGGCGCGGTGTCCGAGGGAGTCATTGATGACTTTGAATCTGTCCAGGTCTATGACCAGCACCGCGAATTCATGCGAATGCCGGTCCGCCTGGGCAATGGCCTGGGTAATGCGGTCATCCAGGAGCAGGCGGTTCGGCAGGCCAGTCAGCGCGTCATGTGAAGCCAGATGCCGCAGCTGCCGGTTGGCCGCCTCCAGGCCCTTGGTGCGATCGGTCACCACCAGCTCGAGGCTTTCGACGTGGCTCTTGAGCGCGCGCTCATTCTGCCACTTGCGACTCAAGGCGCTCGCGCACTGCAGGATCTCGATCGGCTCAAAGGGCTTCTTGACGACGATGAGCTTGTCGGAGTGCCCGAGTCGCCCCAGCAGCTCCAGCCAGTCGTAGTCGGCGTAGGCGGAACAGACGACAACTTGTATCTCCGAGTCGATTGCCCACAGGTGTTCGATCGTCTCAAGCCCATCCCATCCGGGCGGCATGCGCATGTCGACAAAGGCGACCGAGTAGGGACGGCCCTCGGCGATCGCCACACGGGCGAGCTCGACCCCATCGCGTCCCTGCATCGCGGAATCGACGTCGAAAGTCGGACGTGCGACGGAAGTCGGCTGCTCGCCGAACAGCGCGGCTTCCGCCGCCGACACCTTGCCGTCCTCGGGGCCGACGAGGATCTTCCGATAGTCCTCGTGGATGGCCGGATTGTCGTCGATCACGAGAATGCGATGCGTGAGCAGCTTAGGTTCACTCGGCATGGGCCGACTCCGGCAACGTCAGCGGCAGCGTCAGCGTGAAAGTGGCGCCCTGGCCGGGACCGGGGCTTTCGGCCTGCAGTGAACCGCCCAGTTCCTTGGCCGCGAGCGCACCGCTGTGGAGTCCAAAACCGTGTCCGTCCGCGCGGGTCGTGAAGCCGTGGTTGAAAATTCGGTCGAGATTTTCCTTAGGGATACCCACCCCGGTATCGATGACGGAGATCAGGACGCTGTCGTTGCCCGGGCGGATCCGTACGGTCACGCGCTTCGGGCCGCCAGGCGCTTCTGCGCAGGCGTACTTGGCGTTGCGGATCACGTTCACCAGGACCTGCAGCACCTTGTGCTTGTCGACCTGCACCAGCGGCGTGTCCTGGTAGTCGCGCACAATCGTTACACCATGGCGGCTGAAGGCCCCCTCATTCATCCGCAGACTGTCCTCAACCAGCACGCGAACGTCCAGGGTTTCGGTTATGCCACCACGCTTGGCATAGCCTTGCTGCATCGCTACGATTTCCTTGATGTGCTCGATGTTGCTGCGCACCGTCGCCAGTTCCTGGACGGCTGCGTCGCGTTCGGCGATGAGCTCGACGGCAAGCTCCTGCAGATAAGCCGGCACATGCTTGCCCTGATCGCTCGTCAGAAAGCTTGCCGGGTCGCCGGCGTGTTTCTCCAGCAGGGCGGCGACACGCATCAGGCCGGTGCACTTGGATTTCCTGATGCGCTCCGAGACCATGCTTGCCGAGACATTGACGCTGTTGAGAACGTTGCCAACGTTGTGCAGTACGTTGGTTGCCACGTCGGCCATGCCCGCCTGCCGGGACGCGACCAGCAGTTGTCTGTGCAACTGCTCAAGCTCCTCTTCGGCCAGGCGCCGCGCGGTGATGTCCTCGACAACCGCCAGCGCGCCGAGTGGCTGGCCGGCAGGTCCCATGAGCCGCTGGGCACTGGAGAGCACCGTGCGGCGCACACCATCCGGCCGGACGATGACGAACTCAACGTCACTCACCTTGTCCCCGCGCAGCGACCGCGCGAGCGGACGCTCCTCGCGCGGCGCCGGGGTCGTGCCATCCGCCAGATAAACCTGGGAGGTGAGGGGGTAGGGGTTGCGCGGGGCGTTGCTGAGGGTGCTCTCCGCGGGAATTCCAAATAACTGTGCCGCCGAGCGGTTGTACTGCGTCACCTGGCCCCTGACATCGCAGGCAACCAGCGCGAGCGGCAGTTCGGCAATAACGGTAGCGAGCAGCGTCTGGTTTTGCAGCAGGGCGGCCGCCATCTGCTTGCGTGCCGATATGTCATGCAGAAACTCGACCGAGCACTCCGGCTCCGGGCCACCACCGCTGACGAGCGAGGTGGTTGCACTGACCCACAGCGCGCCGCCGTCCTTGCGCAGGTAGCGCTTCTCGACGTCCAGGTGTGCGATCTCTCCCTTCCACAGCCGCTCCAGGCCCGCGGTGGTGGATTCAAGATCTGCTCCGTGCGTGAGACTGCCGACGGACTCCGACTTAAGGTCCTTGGCATCGAAGCCAAGCATGGCGCAGAAGGCGCGGTTGCAGTGACGGAAACTGCCGTCGCGGTTCGCGAAGGCTATGCCGATTGGAGCATTCTCGACGGTGTTGCGAAACAGCGTTTCCACCGGCCGCAGCAGATCGCCCGATACGCGGAACAGCCCGGTGACCTCGGAGCTCTCGCCCTCAAGGTCTGCGGCGCTCGCTTGCTTCATGCGGCGGCTCGGTCGCCCGCAACGGCGAAATTCGGGTGTGACAGCGTGCTCATTGGCGGGGCTCCGGCGTTCGCACTTCGTCGGTGGCCCGACTCTCCCATGGCTGCCACGTGACAAATTGGCGCGAATTTCAACACGGCAGGCGGTTGTGCACAGCGAACTATGTCGCATGTGCGCTCGTGCTCGCTGGCTAATTCCCTGAACCAGCGGTCCGTGCGCAGGTCACAGCCGCCGCTAGTGTGAGCGGGTTCTCGTTTCAGAGCACATTCGCCGCGCGCGCCCGCGGGCCTGCGCGCTCTACCTCACGGCTCGATGCTGAGGATCTGCGCCTCGGCGCCCTGATAAGGAACACTTTCGCCGGCTTCCTTACCGAGCAACGACTGGGCGAGCGGCGCCATCCAGCTCAGGAGCCCCTGCGACGCCTCCGCTTCGTCCTCACCGACCAGGCGAAACGCCTGACGGGCGCCGCTGCCCAGCTGCAGGGTCACGCGCATGCCGAAGCGCACCCGCTCGGTGACGGCCGCTGGCCCGACGACCCGGGCGCTCGCGCGCCGCGCACTCCAGTAGCGCAGGTCACGTTCCACCCGCGCGCGCAGTGCGGCATCGTTGCCGGCGCGCGCCGCCTGGCGCTCGGCTTCCAGCTCGCGCACGCGCGTCTCGATCGCCGCCAGTCCTCGTGGTGTCACGAAGTT